>JAEIGA010000750.1_pt1 | contig 48215 bp, 45 predicted proteins | sample 9270691 | NCBI WGS metagenome assembly JAEIGA01 (sample SAMN17057246, study PRJNA624740) | gut metagenome | biome: biome; isolation source: fecal sample | host: Bos grunniens | place: China: Xizang | collected 2019 | reverse complement strand
GCTTTTACCAAACCGCAATCGCACAATACTTTCATATGGTGGGAAAGCGTGGGTTGTGTAATATTGAGTTGCTCCAAGATTTTGCAACCGCAAAGCGTACCGCCACGCAACATTTCAAATATCTGCATACGAGTATCATCCGCTAACGCTTTTAAGATTTTCGTACATTCTTCTCTTTCCATTATACACACCTCACATAGATTATTGTCAATACTATTATACTCATCACATTGATGTTTGTCAATGGGAAATGAACTGTTTTTGAAAAAATTTTTACAAAGAAAAAGAACTCAGATTAAATATCCAAGTTCTAATTTTCTTTTGACCGCTTGAAATTGCAATTTCCTATAAATTTTTAATGTTTCAAAAAATCCCTTATAGGGAACGCCCTTTTCGAACTCTTTTTTTATCTTTTCTATATTTTTTAATTTGGTTTTCTTGTGAAAATTTCTTGTTCATCTTCTGTTAAATAACGCCACTTTCCAAGTGGTAAATCACCCAAAACAATATTAGAAAAAGATATTCTTTGCAAGTGGCTAATCTTATTACCCCTTGCGCCAAAAAGTCTTTTAATTTCGTGGTACTTGCCTTCGGTAAGGGTAATATAGCCGCTATTACTTGATAGTCTTTTAATAGAACAAGGCTTTGTGGTATAGCCGTCTGCAAGCGTTATTCCGTTTTGGATAGCAGTAATATCATCATCAAAATACTCATCAGCCGTTTCAAAGTAATATTTCTTTTCAACGTGGTGCTTTGGGGAAAGTGCATTGTGTGCCGAAATGCCGTCGTTGGTTAGTATTACAAGCCCCAGTGTGTCCTTATCTAGCCTACCACAAGGAAATAAGTCCATTTTTTGAAGGTCTTTTGGCAATAAGTCGATAACCGTTTTATCCCTTGTGTCTTCAGTAGCGCTAACGTAGCCTGCTGGTTTATTAAGTAGCACGTAAACATATTTTTGGTACTTAATAACCTTGCCGTTTAAGGCGATTTCATCTTTATACTCATCGATCTTAGTATCGCCCTTTTTTACCACCACACCATTGACCGTGATTTGACCTTTCTTCAAGCACTCGGTGGCTTGCTTTCTTGATAATATTTTCTGCTCTGAAAAAAACTTATCTAATCTCATAAATTTCCTAATGATATTGCTCTAATCACATAAACAAACATTAATTTTGTTATATTGGTATTACTAATCTTCTTTTTTGCTGTTAAGTTTTTCTTCTATACCCACAACGTCATCAACCGGTAGAGCAAAAGCAATGCCTTGCGCGTTTGTAGATGAGCCTACTGCTTTATAAAGATTTTTCAAAATACCATCAGCAAGGTCACTCTTTGCCAAAATCATAACCATTTCTTTTTCAGGTTGGATAGAAATATTAAAGAACTTTTCAGCTTCTTTAGAAACAGAGCCTCTTGCACGAAGAATAGTGCCACCCTTTGCGCCGGCTTCTTTTGCTGCTTCCATAGCACATTCTGCAAAACCATCGTTAACGATTGCAAAAATACATTTATATCCGTTTGCCATTATTTCTTACCCCCTTCTTTCATTGTTCTATCATTGCTAAGCAGTTGATACATTGCTACACCAATAATACTATCTAATGGAATAGTATAAGCAACACCCTTGCCATTTTTAACTTTTTTAAACTTTTCTGCCAAGGTATCCAAAACTTCCTTGATTTTGTCTTCCCTAACAAAAGATATTATTACTGACTTATCAGACTCAACCAAGCCTAAAAGTTGTACCATTTGCGAATTTGCAGTGCCCTTGCCGTATAAAACCATTTGAACGTTTACTTCAAACTGCTCCAAAAGGTCTTCATAAAACATGGTTTTACTTCTATCCACAATAGTAATTAAGATTTTTAGTTTTCTAACGTTATCAACCGACTTTTTTATAGTGGTTGGCTTTTTTGCTTTTTCTATAGCTTGTTTGTTAACTACGTTCTTTGCCATACCTACCTCCTATAAAAAACGAATAATTTGGTCATCTTGTTCGCCCAAAATCTTCTTCATTGCACGTCTTTGACTGACCATTTTTTTAGAAACGGCAGTAAAGCCTAATAGTTGAATTGTAATAAGTGGTGTCATTGCAACCATTGCAACAATACCAAACGCATCTGACAAAATGTTACCGCCAAGCGCCACGCACGCACCGATTGCAAAAGGCAAGATAAATGTTGAAGTTAGTGGACCTGATGCAACACCACCCGAGTCAAACGCGATAGCCGTGTAAATCTTTGGAACAAAGAATGATAAACCTAGCGAAATTAAATAGCCAGGTATCAAGTAATACAATATAGAAAATCCAACGATAATTCTAATAACTGATAAGCATATTGATAAACCAACACCCACGCTTAACGCTATCATCATAGCCTTTTTAGAGACCGTACCCTTGGTTATTTCTTCTACTTGCTTATTTAACACGTGCACTGCAGGTTCGGCAAGAACGACCACTAGGCCTAGTATAAAGCCCACAATGGTTACTGCAATATTAGAACTTTCGGCAAGTTCTTGCCCCATCTTAAAGCCTACTGGCATAAAGCCAACGTGAACGGCTGTTAAGAAAACTATTAGTCCAACAAAAGTAAATGCCGTGCCTATTAATATTTGAACAATCTTAATTTTTGGCAAATGCAAGAACAGTATGTCTATTGCGAAGAAGAATGCAACTACAAGCCCTAAAGCAACAGCAACTTCTTTAGTAGTTTCCCAAAAAGTATGTAGTACTGCGCCCCAAACATCTTCGGCAAGTAAGTAGTCATTAACGTTAGGTGCAGAAATATCCCCACTATTGATAATACTTAAAATTAAAACGGCTAAAATAGGTCCAATAGAGCACATTGCTACTAAACCGAAGCTGTTTTCATTAGAATCCCTGCCACCGATTGTGGTTGCAATACCAACGCCAAGCGCCATTATGAACGGAACGGTAATAGGCCCCGTGGTAACACCACCAGAGTCAAACGATAATGGTATTAAATTAAAATTTTCAGGGTCTATTGCAAGAACAAGCAATGCTAACGCAAATAGCACCATGTAAAAGTATAAAAGTATGCTTGCCAAATCTTTCTTGAATACAATTTTGAGTATTGATAAAATTAAAAACAATCCTACGCCAACACCAACAAATAAAACGATCAAATCGCTACCAACCTGACTTGCTAAAACGGTTAAATCAGGCTCTGCAACCGTAATTAAAAAACCCAAAGCAAAGCAAACAAGCAAAAGAAATTTAAGGTTTTTAGCCCTTGTTAAGCCCGAACCAACTTGTTCGCCCATAGGCGTCATAGCAACGTCTGCGCCTAAAGTAAAAAAGCCTATCCCTAAAATCAAAAATAGCGCTGAAACACTAAAAGTTATAACCTCGTTTAGCGTTAAATGTATTAACGGCGTAAAATTCAAGATTATAACTATTAAAGTGACCGGTAAAACCGAAATCAACGACTCTTTAATTTTAGAAAATAGTAACCTTTTCATACTCTCTCCAATTGTTTTATATATAATATCATATATTTATAAAAAATAAAAGTATTTTAACAATTTCTAACCTGATTAATTTGTCAAAAAATAAATTTGTTTTTCAATTTGTGTGCGCTTTTGTTTTAAATTTAAAAATAAATTTAACTTATTTAAAAATTAAAAAAGCGATAGACAACTCTAACGCTTTTTTGTTTTTCTTATTGAAGTCAAGTGTAAATATTATGCACCAAACCATTGTCTTCTTACTCTTGCATACACAACTATTTCATATTCTTCAATATTAAGATTTTCTAATGTAAGTGCCATATTTAAGTCAAGTTGTTTTTCTTGGCCGTTCTTATCTTTATAGAACCAACCCTTGAACAAATAATCATGGTGTTCCCTTTGTACTGCGGACATATCTTCATATTTAATTTTTGGAATAACTAACTTGCCACCAATTTCAATCTTATACGTCTTGTCTCCGCTTGTGCCATCTGCCCATTCAGTAAATGATGCCTTGGTTGTGTTTTGAAGAGTTATGGTTAGTTTTTTATTAGCAAATTGAGCAGTAAGTTCGATATCGTTAAGGTAAGTAAAGGTCATACCTTCTGATATCAATTTACCACCTTGCGTTTTCCAACCAACAAATTCCTTGCCTGCTGGTGCGGTTGCAACAGGCAAACCACTAATGAGTTCACCATACTCAATATTAATCGGTTCATAACTTCCACCATTTCCATCGTTAAAAGTTATGGTATAAGTTACTATTTCAATATCAGTAAAAATAGCCGTAAGTTCGATATCGTTAAGGTATGCATAGGCAACCCCTTCTATTATTACTTCACCATCTTGAGTTTTCCAGCCACTAAATTCCTTGTCTGCTGGTGCGGTTACAACAGGTAAACCACTAATAACTTCGCCATACTTAATACTAATTGGTGTATAGCTTCCACCATTTCCATCGTTAAAAGTTATGGTATAAGTAGTAGTATCGCCACCAGGCTCCTCTTCAAGAAAACATCCACTAAAAACGACAGCGCTTAAAAGCATGCACGCCACCATAAATAATGCTACTATTTTTTTCATCTTATTCTCCACTACAAAATCTTATTTTATTTAATTATATCACTTTTTTCTATTTAAAACAATAAAAATAAGCAAATTAATGTGTATGCCAAATTTTGGCGTAAAATATATTAAACGCATCAAAATTAATGCGCTTATATAAAAAATATTTTACGTATTTATTATTGTATGTAAGATAGTAAAATCCTTACCAAATAATTTTGTAGGAATTAAACTCTTAAATTATAAAGTTCCATCAGGTTGCACGGGTGGTGAACCAGCAGAGCCGTAACATTAAAAGCGTTAGAAAATTTCTAACGCTTTTGGGGCTTTTATTTCTTTTTCACATCGTTAGTTATGTCCACAAAAAGCCAAACAAAAAAGAGGCAGTAAAACAAGTATCCAACGCACTCTAACACCATTAATAAGCCTTTGCCAAGAGATTTCCATACATGCCTCTTCTTAACAACTTTATGTCTAACTTCATTACATACGCTTTCTTTATATAGTTTTATTGCTTTTTCTGTAATAAATGCATTGTTACAATTCGGACAAATATTCGCTTCTTTATTATCGTCAATTAAAATATTTTCACCACAATTAGTGCATTTAGCATTTACTTGCATCGTTAATCTTTCTCCAAAATCATTTGTAATTTTATTATATCACTTTTTTTATTTAATTTCAACAAAATAAAAAAGCAAAAACTTTTTATGGTTTTTGTTTTCTAAAATGATTAGATTTTTGCTAATAAAAAACACTGTTGAACCTTAGGTGGTTCAACAGTGTATCACTTGGTTGCGGGAGTGGGATTTGAACCTCACGACCTTCGGGTTATGAGCCCGACGAGCTACCAAGCTGCTCCATCCCGCGATATGCGTTTCAATTTTTAGCATAGTAATAATATACTATATTTTTGTTTTTGTCAACTATTTACTCAAATTATTTTAAATATTGCTTGAAATTTTCCAAATAGTTTGGTACAATAATTTTATGTATATTGATTTAAGTAAATTTTTAACTACCAATCAAACTGTTGGCGTTGCCCTTTCTGGCGGGGGCGACTCTATGGCACTACTTCATTATTTACTTAAAGAATCAAAATTATACAATTTTTCAGTAATTGCAATAAACGTTGAACACGGAATTCGTGGCGATGATTCTATTAAAGACACTGAATTTGTAACCAACTATTGCAAAAGCAAGGGCATTACTTTATTAACATATTCAGTTGACTGCAAAAATTATGCTAAAGAAAACAACCTTTCTTTAGAGCAGGCGGGTAGAATTTTAAGATACCAATGTTTTTATAAAGCAATAGAAGAAAACAAGTGCGACCTTGTTGCAACTGCCCACCACTTAAAAGACAACTTTGAATCAGTTCTATTCAATCTATTCCGTGGCACAGCACTTAAAGGAATTTGCGGAATTGAACAAAACTTTGAAAACAAAATTATTAGACCGTTCTTATCAATAAGCAAGGTTGAAATTGAAGAATATTTAACCGAAAACCAAATACCATACGTAGTTGACCAAACAAACTTTTGCCCCGACTACACAAGGAACGATCTTCGCTTAAACGTAATCCCTGAAATTGAAAAGATTTTCCCTAACGCACAAACGAGTGCTTACAGGTTTTGCCAAATTGCAAAACAAGAAAACGATTATCTTGAAGATCAAACGCTAAAGCACATGACTTTTTTACCCGAAAAGGTACAGGTGCAACTGCCTATTCACCCTGCTCTACTTTCAAGAGCAACAATTAAAGCGCTTAAGCATTTAGGTGTGGAAAAAGACTGGGAAAAGGCACACGTAGATAGCGTAATTGCCCTGTCTAATGGTCAAAACGGTAACCTTGCCCACCTTAAAAACGGCATTATTGCAATCAAAGAATATGATAAGGTGGTGTTTATAAAAGAACAAGCTAAAACCGACCAGATTGCGCCTTTCACTCTAGGCTCAATAGACTTTTTCGACCAAAGGTTGACCATAGCGAACGCAACACCTACCGACCTAACTGATGGATTTTATTGCGACATGGATAAAATTCCACGAGGCTCAGTAATTAGAACTCGCCGTGATGGTGATAAGTTTACCAAGTTTGGGGGTGGAACAAAAAGCTTAAACGATTACTTGACCGACAAAAAAGTGCCCGCATCTATTAGGGACACTTTGCCACTAATTGCAAACGGCAACCAAATTTTAGCAATTTTTGATTTAGCAATATCACAAAATATTAAAGTGGACCAAACCACAAAAACTATATTAAAACTTACAAAAGAGGATGTACAATGAATTCTAACCTAAAAATCCTATTAACCGAAGAACAAATCCAAAAAAGAGTTAAAGAATTAGGCGAGCAAATTACTGCCGACCTAAAGGCTTCAAACAATGACCAACACCCTGTGTTTATTTGTACACTTAAAGGTGCAGTTTATTTCTTTGCAGACGTTACTAAAAACGTCTCTCGCCCTATCATGTTGGACTTTGTAAGGCTTTCAAGTTATAAAAACGCAATGGTTAGTGGGGAAATGGAACTAATTAGCGATTTTACCACAGATATTACAGGTAGAGACGTTATAGTTGTAGAAGACATTATTGATAGTGGCAAAACTTTACATTACTTTGTTAACCACCTTAAAAAGCACAACCCAAAATCAATTAAAATTTGTGCATTTTTAGACAAAAAAGAACGCCGTGAAGTTGATATTAAGGCAGATTACGTTGCTTTTGATATACCTTGTGGCTTTGTAGTAGGTTACGGACTTGACTATGCTGAAAAGTATAGAGAATTACCATATTTAGCAGAAGTTATTGACCCTAGTAAAGCTTAATAATAGACCACTGCACAAAAATAACAGACCATAGAGCGACTTAAAATCAAAAAAGGCTATCAATGAAGTGAACCCCATTTAGTTCACAACTGATAGCCTTTTCTTTTTTACTTTTTATTTACTCATAAAAACTTTTGGATTTTCTTTAATCAACTTTTCAATTACAGGGTAAATGCCCTTACAGTCAATCAAAATACAATCTGCCCCACCAATTTTACCTACTCTTGTTGAAGGGTGTGCTTTTACTAAATCTAGCGCCTTATCAAAATACTCGCTTGTGTCTATTTTTGTCATATACACAGGGTTATCAATTACTTTGCCATTATCAAGTTTAATTTTATAATTTGTAGGCATATCGTTAAACCAGTAATGACTTAAAGTTGTTTTTTCTTCTATTAAGTGAAAGAAAGTACAGCTTGTTAAGGTTACCCCTATAAGCAATACTTTTGCGCCCATATCAAGTAGTTTTTGCATACAGCCGTTGCCACAAAATACATTGTTACCTATTTCACCTTGAACAAACTCAAAAGCGCCTTTCCCATAAGCACACATCGAGTGTGTTGGATGCATAGACCTATATACGCCTTTTCTTTTTCTAAAAAGGTTAGGTAAAACCCCTAAATTAGAAGGGGTATCAATATCATATGTGCCACCTTCATCAATAGTACCCCAAGTATGGCATGGCAAAACCAATAGTCCACTATCCCCCAAATGCTCACACAATGCATCTAAAAGGGTATCGCCACCACCTTGAATTTTACCAACTTTTTTTAGCGAACAATGCACCATGATTTTATCTTTTTTATCAATGCCTAAATTTTTAATATCCTTAAGCAAACTGTCAAAATTGTGCATTTGATTACCTACTTATCACTAGTCATGTTTAGCTTAAACAACACAAAAGATAGCACTATGCTAGCCACCATGCAGGCAATTATAGGTATCAATCCTAGACCAGCAACACTATCAAAAGTGTACGCTGTTTGTAATGCGTTTGTTGCCTTTGTAATAATTCTGCCAATATAAACTGATGGATAGAATGGTAAAAATCTACAAAAAGTTTCAAAGCCACCCATAGTTTCAACAGGCATCCAACACCCACCTAAAATGCCAGACGCACTAATAAATACTGAACAAATACCAGGTGCCGACTTATCGCTTAATATTGTTCCAAAAATAATACCAAGAAAAACGTTTATAATAAGCATAGGTATTTGGCTTAAAATCAATAACACCACTTGCCCTAAAGATATAAAACTATGCCCACTAAATAGTGCCGTTATAAAGCCTGCCACTAGACATATTATGGCTTGGCATAGACCAACAGCGAGCCCTACCATAGCATAGCCTAATATAAATTCATGCGCTTTCATAGGTGAAGAATATAGCCTTTTTAGGAAAAACGTTTGCCTATCTTTTGAAACTAATAATCCCATTGCAAGCATTATAAATGAAAAAGAAAAGGTCAGTATGCCTGGCAGCAGTGAGTTGAGTTCAAAGGTTGGAGTATTACCTTGTGAGTAATGATTAATCACGTAAAAAAGTAGCAACATTACTATTGGAAAGCCCAAGCAAAACACGTAAATTAACGGGTCTCTTACTAGTTCTTTTAAGTTTCTTTTACAAAAATTTATCGTTCTATTCATTTGCACTTTCCACCACCTTTATAAACGCATCTTCGAAGGTATTAGCGTTTGCGCCGTTTTTAACTTCTTCAATAGTACCCACCGTTAAAAGTTTACCCTTTGATAAAATCGCAACCCTGTCGCATAGGTTTTCAATTTCTTCTAAATAGTGAGAAGTCAAAATTATAGTTATCTTTGCCTTTAACTTATTAATGATTTTCCAAAGTTCTCGCCTTGCAAAAACGTCAAGCCCAAGTGTTGGCTCATCAAGAAAAAGTATTTGTGGTTTAGAAATTAAAGCAACGGCAATAGATAATCTTCTTTTATACCCACCCGATAAAGTTTTAGCCTTTTGGTTTAGCACTTCTTGAAGACTAAAAACTTCCGCTATTTTATCAACGTGTTCTTTTTCAGTATTATAAATATCTGCAAAAAACTCTAGGTTTTCTTTAACAGTAAGATTTAAGGCAACCGAAGTTTCTTGTGGCGAAATATCAACAATTTCTTTAATTTTATCTATATCGTTATCTAGATTAAAACCACCTATGCTGACGCTACCACTGCACTTTTTTGTTAATCCACACAAGATTTTTATTAACGTTGTTTTGCCTGCACCATTTACCCCTAAAAGCCCAAAAAGTTCACCCTGGTTAACACTTAAAGTCAGGTCTGCAAGCGCATGATTGTCCTTAAACCACTTGTTCAGACTATCGATTTTAATTATTTCTTGCATTATTACTTATCCCCCAATACTTGTTCAGCAAGAGTTGAAAAAATTTCAGTTTTTATTAATGCAATACCTTTACTATCCCCAAGAATAAGTAATCCATCACCAGCATTGATGTTATACATTTCCCTAACTTCTTTAGGAATAACAACTTGACCCTTTTCGTTTACCTTGCAAACACCAAATATATACTTTCCGTTTTCGCTTAACATACGCTCTCCTTTTGGTAGGAATTTTCCTACTTTTCATACTTTTATTATACTTTATATAAAATTCAATGTCAATCAAAACATTAAAAATTAAGATAACAAATTTTATATTTTTGTTGACAAGTCAACAATTCTGTGATAAACTATCCCTTGCAATAGTTAATACGGAGAGAAAAACATGAAAGTAGTAAGAACGCAAAACAATAGTAAAAACTGCATAATATGTGGACTTGACAATAATTTAGGCTTGAAAGCAACGTTTTTAGAACTTGATGATGGTTCAATTGCTAGTGTTTTTAAGTTTAAGACCGAACATCAAAGCTACCCTGACAGAACACATGGTGGCATGGTGAGTGCGCTTTTAGATGAACTTATGGGCAGAGTTATTTGGATAACGGAGCCACAAACGTTTGGTGTTACAACAACCTTAAACATAACGTATAGAAAACCCGTGCCTCTCAACACTTTAGTTAAAGCAAGGGCATATATGACCTTTAACTCTATTCGTGGCATGACTGCAAAGGGTGAAATTTACGATATGGATAACAACCTTCTTGCTGAAGGAAGTGCAAAATATTTCAAAATGCCATTTGACAGAGTTTTTGATAAAAATAGTAGCTTCCATGAAGAAATGTGCTACACCCCAACAACTGATATAACCGAAATTGATTTTCCAACAAAATAATAACTTATATCCTTCTTTAACATTTTATATTTAGTTAACATAATATAAAATAGTCACAAAGGAGGATTTTTATTTATGTGCAATTTATTTGGTTGCTGTAACTCTTGCAATCACTATAGAAATTGTGGCACCAACACTGTAGTATTACGTGGCCCACAAGGCCCAACGGGCGCTACGGGTGCAAGGGGCCCTATCGGTCCACAAGGTCCAGTCGGCCCTATAGGTCCTACGGGTGCTACCGGCGCTACTGGTGCGCAAGGTCCAGTCGGTGCTACAGGTCCACAAGGTCCTGTTGGTGCTACCGGTCCCCAAGGCCCTACTGGTGCGACAGGTGCCACAGGTCCACAAGGCCCTGCTGGTACAAATGATGCGATTTATGCAAGCGTAGGTACTACTACGGTCGGTGCTGGTGCAATTATCCCTATCGCTTTGAGCGAAGAAACGGCTGATACTAGCATGACCGTTACAGACAATGCCGTAAACATTACTGAAGATGGTGTGTATTTAGTTTCTTATTTTGGCGAAAGAGCTGATGACGTTGATTACACAATTTCTTTATACCAAAATGATGCAATAGTTGTTAATGAAAGCCTACAATTACCAACAGCAGGTGGCGCAAGCAAGACTATTTTACTTTCAGCAAATGCTGGTGACACATTATCAATCTACAACACTTCTGCAGTAGATTTACCATTAACTAACGCATCTTTAACTGTTCTTAAATTAAGTTAGTGACAAACAAAAAGGTCAGTACCAAATAGGTATTGACCTTTAGTTTTAATTTGTAAAAGTTGGACAAACAACTAACTTACCATCTATAACTTTAACTAAAATGTTACCATTTCTATCCGTTCTATAAAGTTTGTAATCTTTAACAACTTCATCTAGTAATTGCAAAGTTTCACTTGTTGGATGGCCGTAAGAATTATTTGCACCAACAGATATTATAACGTTCTTTGGTTTAAGCAAACTTAAAAATTCTTCACAAGAACTATCATCTGAACCATGGTGCGATAATTTGAGATAATCAACGTTTTCTAAATTGATAGACATGTTTTTATATAAGGTATCGTAAAACATGATGTTATACATATCAACAACTTGCTTTTCAACATCGCGCTGGGCATCGCCCGTAAAGACAAATCTTTTGCCCAAACATTCTAGGTATATTATTGGCGAAACGTTATTGATAAGCTTATCGCTTGGTATTATTGCATTATTAAGTTCAGCATAGTTGCCGTTAGTTATATCTTTAGGTTGTGGTGATAAAAATGCTAGCTTATATTGTTCACCCGTTATACTTATGCCATAACTTGATATTTCTGTTTTAATTTGTTTTTGTTCTATTAAATCTAATACGCTAAAGAACTCTGTAAAAGACGGGCGAAGTTCAGTATTTATATAAGGCATGTAAACAGTTTGAACTTGGTAGTTGTTTAATATAAACGTTGCATTGCCGATATGGTCTAAATCAGGGTGTGTTAACACAAAATAGTCAATTTTAGTTATACTATAATCGGTAAAGAATTTTTCTATAGTATCTTCGTTGGTTTCATTATTAATTCCACAATCGATAAGCATTGTTTTGCTATCGGGGAACCTAATAAAAATGGCATCGCCTTGCCCAACATCTAAATAACTGACCATAAACCCTGTGTATGGTTTATTATCAGCCCCATCATTCTTTTGAAGCCAGTTGTAAAGGCCTACGCCTACGATTATAAAAATTGTGGCAAGGATAACACAAACGGCACCAAATATTTTTCTTTTGTTAGCCATAAAAATTACTTTTTCTTGTTATTTTTTTAATCTTTCAATATCTTCTTTTATCTTTGGTATAAATGAAAGAGCATGCTCGTAACCAATTTGATACATTTTGCTACCATTCCAAAACTCAATAGCGCTATATTCATTTAGGTCAGGGTGCAACATAGTGTTGCTAAACTGATACCCCTTTGACCAAGGCTCTTGTACTTTAGATTTATAGGTTGGGAAAATTTTAGAAAGCATACTTGACGATTTTGTTTCACGAGTAGATAAGTCTATGCCCACGATATAGTCAGCGCCAAGCCCCTTAACAACGTCTGCAGGGATTGAATTTGTGTATGCGCCATCAATATATCTTACGCCATCAATAACGACAGGCTTGAAAAACGGTGGCATGCTACTTGAAGCGCAAAGTGCTTTGGCAATGTTACCACTATCAAAAACCTTTTCTTCACCACTTTCTATTTGGGTAGCAATTGCTCTAAACGGCTTTGGAAGTTCTTCGATTGTCAAAGACCCTATCTCCCTATCAACAACGTTGTACATGCCATCCATGTCCATCTTTATTGGCAATAAATTTTTAATTTCACCAAAGTCTATTCTCTTTAGTAGTTCTAAAATATCAACCGAAGAATAGCCTGCAGAGTAAAATGCACCTACAACACTACCTATGCTAGTGCCTGCTATAATATCAAACTCTATACCATTTTCTTCAAAAGCCTTTAGTGCGCCTAGGTGCGCAAACCCTTTTGCACCACCAGAGCCTAGGGCTAAACCAAGTTTTAGTTTTTTCGGTTTATTTCTTCTAAACAACCAGTTGAAGAAAGCATTATTAAAAAATCCCATAATTATTAATCCTTATTAGCTTGGCTTTTTTTAGTTAATACTTTTATTATGAACACCATTAGCAATATTATAGCAAGCGCGAATAAAACGTAAAGAATATAATCTAAAACTGCAATGTTCCAAACTGCTATGCAAAGTGATGCTAACCCTGATATTATTAGCCCAGCAATAAGGTTGCCAATAACAACGGGTAAGATAGCATCTTTAAATTTAAGCCCTAAAAATACTGCGATAGCAGTTCCCGTCCACACCCCTGTCATAGGAAGTGGTATTGCAACAAAAGCAAATACCCCAAGTTGTTTTAATAGAATTTGATTTTTTTGCTTAGCTTTTGGCATTTGTTCGCTATTGACAGTACCCCTAGCCTTGTCATCAAAATAATTTTCCACTTTAAGAGCAAACTTATTAAACCATTTAATCTTTTTCATAAGATTAAGAACAGGTCTTAATAAAAAATAGATTGGAAAGAAGACAAAAGTAGAACCGAGATATGCTAAAAGAAGTGAAGTTAAAAAAGAAAACTCTGCACTCCTTGCAAAAACTATGCCACCTTTGAGTTCAATTAACGGGAAAATTGACATGATTATTGTAGCCAACAAATCATTTCCTATTAAATTAGATATAAAATCTGTCATTTTTGCTCCTAAAAACTTTGTATTTTTTACAAAATAAAGTATAATGTAATTATATTAAAAAAGCAACAAAAAAACTTATCGTTTGCAAAAAGGTATATGCTATGACAACACAAAAAATGTTATCAGTTATGCGAAAAGGCATATCTAAATACAATCTTATAGCTGATGGTGATAGAATTGCCGTTGGTGTTTCAGGTGGTAAAGATAGTGTGGCACTACTTAAACTTCTTGCTGAATACAGAAGATTTTCACCCGAAAGGTTTTCGTTAGTGGCTATTTCTATAGACCTAAACTTTAACAATAACCCTACCGATTTTTCGCCTATTGCCAAACTATGTGAAGAACTTGACGTTCCATATTTTGTGGAAAAAACCGACATAGGTCAAATTGTTTTTGACGTTAGAAAGGAAACTAATCCCTGTGCCCTATGTTCAAAGATGCGCAAGGGTGCGTTGCATAGCCTTGCAAAAGAAAAAGGTTGCAACAAGGTTGCGCTTGGCCACCATGCCGACGACGTAATTGACACCTTTTTACTATCATTATTTTATGAAGGAAGACTTTCTACCTTTGCGCCAAAAAGTTATTTAGATAAAATTGACTTGACGTTAATTAGACCTTTAGTTATGGTTAAAGAAATGAACGTGGTTGCCTATTCTAAAACTCTGCCTATAGTTAAAAGTTGTTGCCCTGCAAATAAACTAACTAAACGTGAAGACGTTAAGGATAAGGTAAAAGAAATTGCAAAGGATATTCCTAACATTAGAGATATGATTTTTACTGCACTTACTCACCCAGAAAGATATAACCTTTTTGATAAGTTTGAAAAGGATGCAATTTTAATTAAATAGAGTGTTGGTAAACATATATACTTTTTACTATATAATATTAATAAAAAGTTTTATTAAAACTACTTTATAACTAAAAAGCATAGCCATGGCTATGCTTTTTGATTTGCTTTTTTTACCTTTTCAATGTACGCAATAACATTGATTCCCGTCATTTGTTCAAAGTCATCCTTATCATGAATAGTATTATCCAAAACAAACGCAATAAGAGCTATGCCAATTGATATTACAAATCCTACCAAAAATCCTATAATAACACACTTAATCAAGCCGTTATCGACCGATACGTTAACTCCTTTGTAAATATTATTCTCAAAATCAATTTCTATGTTTTCAGTATCTATCAATGTAAGATTTGAAATGCTCATATCTTCTTTTAGTTTATTGAACGCAGTTAAATATACTGCATGCAGTTTTGCAACAGCTTCATTTTGGTCTGTATCCTTAAAGGATATGGTAAAGATTAAACTATCATCATTATACTTTACTGAAATAGCCTTTGCACTTATTCTTGAAGTTGATTCAGGCCTTAACTCTTTATATTGAATGTTTGCCATATTTACGTAATCAGGCGTTAATAATAAGCTTTGTACTTGTGTAATATAAAACTTACCAAGTGCTGCAGAGTTAGATGCACTACCTCCCGCAACAGGGGCGCTTAAAATAAACGAACGGCTAACCGTATACACAGGTTCTACAATCATCAATCCGTATGCTAAACCTAAAGAAGTAGTAGTTACAATCAACGCTATAACTAAATAAATATATCTGTATATCACCTTTAGGAAAGATAAAGATTTATCAGGTTTTAAAAGGTTATTTTCTACCATCTTTATTTCCCCCTATGTGATCAATGCAACTTAAAACTTGGGCATCAGTAACTCTTTCAAGCTCTTCTTTGGTTTTTATGCCCTTGTCTAATAATGTTTTTAGATACAATGCTAATAATGAAATTGCAACGCCTAAAACCCCTGAAATAAATACGATAGTTAATTTAGAAACATCTACACTAGTAGTTTCTATGCCTTTATTTTCTAAATTTAGCACAATTTGAAAATAAACCATTTTGTTTTCGCTATCGGTAAGAAGTGCTTCTCTTTCAATAGCAGCAACAAGAATTTGCGCCTTTATTATTGCAGTTTCTTCATCTTTATCAGTATAATTCACATGAAAAACAATATTTGAATACCCATCAATTTCAGAAGACTCAACGTTTATATCTTCCGGAAAAATATATTGATCTTGAGTTTTGAACTTGTTATAAATAATCTCATCAATATTTTCCATGAACTTTTTAATTGTCAGTTGTGGGTTTTCATGCTTTTCATTAAGCCATTGTAAATAATAGTAATTAGCACGGTCAATAACAACCCCTTCATCACAGAAATCTACAATTGAACTTAAGTAGTTTTGAGTAGTGTTAACACCATCTGACCAAGAAGATGAGCCTTGAGAGCGTGCAGAAACACGTATAGCCACCCCCGCCGTATAGTTTGGCTTGCGCACCAAAGCATATGCCACACCTAATGACGTGACAAAGAATACGATTGCTAATATTAAGATAATGTTTTTTCTAACAAGAAATAAAATCTCGGCAAATAGACTTTCTTCATTATCTTGTTGTTCAAATATTTCTTCTTGCATTACCTCTCCCTTTGTACATAGCACCTGTTGTTTTATTTTAGCACAATAACATTAAAACACAAGTGTTTTTTCAAGTTTTTAATCGACTTTTAAAATATAATTTTAATTATTTCTTTTCTTCTATTGTTTTTTGCTTAATTTGAATATTTTTATTACATATTGAAAGGGCCGCTTTTTTATGTGTAACAATAATTAAGGTTATGTTTTCAATAGTTTTTAAGTTGTCTAAAACCTTTCTTTCTGTTTGTTCATCAAGCGCGCTTGTCGCTTCATCTAAAAGCAAAATAGGTGACCTCGTTAACACTGCCCTTGCGATTGCTATTCTTTGAATTTGACCTTCTGATAGACCTATACCGTTTTCGCCAACCACAGTATCTAACCCTTCAGGCAGTTCATCTATAAACTCTTTTGCAAGGCTTATTTCTAGCGCCCTATCAATTTCTTGCTGACTTGCATTAGATGAAATAAAGGTGACGTTATCTCGCAAAGATCCACTAAATAACATATTGCCTTGTGGCACGTAAGAAAAGAGTGGCCTTGTAGTGCTATCAAGTGGCATTTTATCATCACCCATGTCAATGCATACACTGCCTTCATCTAGCGGATAAACGCCTAGCATAAGTTTCATTAAAGTACTCTTACCTACACCAGAAGTACCCGTAATGGCAACAAAATCGCCCTTATTAATATATACCGAAGCGCCTTGTAAAACCTTGTCCCTATCGTAAGTAAAACTTACGTTATCAACCATAATGCCCTTCATGTTATCGTAAACCTTATGCTTATCAAATTCTAAAGCACAGCTTTCTTGTTCAATGTCTTCAATTTCCATCATGCGTTCAGCAGAAGCTAACGTTGCATAGTATTTAGGCAACACGTTAGAAAGTGATGCAAACGGAACTTGAACGTTGTTTACAAGCTGTAAAATAGCCGATAATGAACCATAAGTCAAGGTGCCGTTAAGCAACATTACCCCACCATAGATAAGCGCAAACAAATAACCTGCACTGAATATAAAGTTAAAAGTAGCATGACCTAAAACCGAGAAGTTACGCCTTTTCATCTTTACAGAAAAGTTTATTTCTTGCAAATCTCTTGCTTGACCTTCTATCTTTTCGTTTACTGCAAACACCTTAACTGCAAGCAAGTTTTCTATACACTCTTGCATAAACGAACGAACTTTACCGTCTGTTTCTTGTGCTTTTTTATGAAAGCCTTTAAGCTTGTTGCGAAGCAATGTTGTAGTCAAAAACACCAAAACACCTGCAATTGAAAAGATTAAGGCAAATATAGGCGCTAAAACTATTAATACCACAACTGCACAAATCAATCTTGCAACGGCAGCAACTACGGTAGGCAAGATTGATGTTACGCCATCGCTTACCACGTTAACGTCACTAGTTAACCTATTTAACAATTCGCCACTATGGTAGCCGTTGATTTTATCGTACTTCTTATTTAAGATTGACTTAAATAGTTGTGATTTATACTGAAGTTCAAGCCTTGCTTTAACACTTTCAGCAAGTGCGTTGGTTATTATTCTAAAGACAAACTGCAAAAGCACAACAATTATTATAGCAACGGCATAAGATATAAGCCTATGTAGGTTTTGATATTCAACCGCGCTATCAATAACTTCTTTAATGCAAAGCGCAAAGAAAATAGAAAGTGCAGAAAAGAATGCGTTGCTTAAAAGCAACAACACAATTTTAAGGTGTTGACCTTTAGACTTTTCTATTATCCATCTTACTGTTGACTTTTTGCTAGCTATTTGCTTCATTTTTCTCTAATTTTAACTTCTAAAATCTATTTTGTATGTTGGAACAAGTTCGTGCACCAACTCTTTCATTTGGTCAGTTTCTTGCTCTGCTTTTTCTTTTAATAATTCTAAACTATTAAATAGTTTTTGTTCATCAATTTCTAAAGGCTTACCAATTGAAATCATTTCGTTTTCAGTTCTTTGAAGACCTTCTTCTTCCATAAGCCTTTCTTCATAAAGCTTTTCACCAGGCCTTAAGCCTGTAATCTTTATATCAATATCAACGTTTGGTGTAAACCCAGAAAGTTTAATAATATTTTCAGCTAAATCGTAAATCTTAACAGGCTCTCCCATATCTAGCACAAAAATTTCCCCACCCTTTGCAAACGCACCGGCTTGAAGAACAAGGCTAACAGCTTCAGGTATGGTCATAAAATATCTTACTATGTCTTTATGAGTAACCGTTACTGGGCCACCTGCTTCAATTTGTTTTTTGAATAGTGGAATAACCGAGCCGTTAGAGCCTAAAACGTTACCAAATCTAACAGCAACGTATTCAGTCTTATAATGCTTGTCCAAAGTTTGAACTATCATTTCACAAATACGTTTTGTTGCACCCATAATATTGGTTGGGTTCACTGCTTTATCCGTACTAATTAAAATAAATCTTTCTACACCAAACTCACCTGCAGTCTTTGCCACGTTAAGTGTACCGAAAACGTTATTTTTAACTGCCTCGTTAGGGCTTGTTTCCATAAGTGGAACGTGCTTATGCGCTGCCGCATGGAAAACAATTTCAGGCTTGTACTTGCTAAATACGTCCTTAATCTTCTTTTGATCTCTAACGCTAGCAATCAACACTGTTAGGTCTAGGTTTGGCAAGTTTCTAACAAGTTCTTGCTCAATCTCGTAAGCATTGTTTTCGTAAATATCTAAAATGATAAGTTTTTTTGGATTATGTATTGCGATTTGACGACAAAGTTCGCTACCGATTGAACCGCCGCCACCAGTTACCAACACCGTTTTGTCTTTAATGTAACCCAAAATCAAATCTAAATCAGTTTTAACTTGGTCTCTACCCAAAAGGTCTTCAATCTTTACTTCCTTGATATCGGAAATAGATACAGGACCATTAGTATATTGCAACATACTAGGAATAGACCTTACTATTTTGCCAGTTTTCTTACTTTTTAAGGCAACTTCCTTAAGCACCTTTTTTTCAGCACTTGGCATTGTTAAAATTATTTGGTCAACGTTATATTTTTTTGCAAAGGTTTCAACTTCACTAGTCTTACCAACAACCTTAACGCCACTAACGTAACTATTCAATTTTTCAGGGTCATCATCAAGCGCACAAACAGGGTAAAGATTAGATTCTACGCGAGAGCGCATTTCTCTAATCAAACTAGCACCTGTAAAGCCTGCGCCAACAATCATTACTCTTTTTTGGCCTTGAACTTTATTGCGCCTTACAATATAGAACATAGCCGACCTATAAATTCTTGATGCAAACCTACCAAACACCATAAACAAGAAAGTGAATAGCGATGCAATTATAGTCCATTCTATTTTAAGCGCATCAACAAAGGCAAGTTGTATAGCGAGGTTCAAAAGAAATACAACAACACCTGTCGCACAAAGCCTAACGGCTTCAACAAGTCCTGCATGTGCCCAAACCCTTGAATACAATTTATTAACAAAGTTAAACGCAACGACAAGCACGCTACATATTATAAAAAACCAAAGCCCTTCAAGTAAAACTTCCCCTATAGGATAACGGAGAAGTAACATGCCCACAACAAACGATAGCCATAACGCCACTACGTCGTATAGAACAAATAAGAGCATTTTTAAGTATCTATTCATACATCACCTTGTCTAACCGATTACGGCTGATATTTTTTCCTTAATAGTTTTACTTTCTAGCCCGCAAATTTCAAGCTGGTTATTCACACTGCCGTGCTTAACGAATTTATCGCCCACACCGATAGGTAGTAATTTTGCGCTAACACCATTTTCTCTAAAATAGTTGCTAACTAATGCGCCAAAACCACCAATTACACTATTTTCCTCTAGCGTGATTATAGGTAAGCCCTTAATTTCTTCAAGCACCTTTGCATCTAACGGCTTAACTGACCTTGCCGAAATAACGCCAAGCCCTTTAATATCTTTTGCGCACTCTCTAGCAAGCTTTAGCATGTTAGGGCCAACGGCAATAACGTTAGCCACTGTGCCCTTATTTTCCACTGTCCACAAGCTATCTTTTAAACTAACAAAATCAACGTTTACGTTTTGGTTTTTAGGGTATCTTATAGCGACTGGTGAATTTAGCGAAATCGCATAGTCCACAGCATCGCCAAGTTCTTCAGCTGTGTTAGGCGCAAGCACAGTCATGTTAGGCATATGTGAAAGATAACTTAAATCAAATACACCTTGGTGCGTTTCACCATCACTACCAACTAAACCTGCCCTATCTAGACAAAAGATTACAGGCAAGTTTTGTAAGCATACGTCGTGCATAATTTGGTCGTATGCCCTTTGCAAAAAGGTAGAGTATATTGCAACGAACGGCTTTAGCCCACCCTTTGCCATACCGGCAGCAAGCGTTACTGCATATTCTTCAGCAATACCCACGTCCACAAAGTTGTCTTTATATAATTTTTCAACTGCCATTAAGCCCGTGCCATCTTTCATGGCGGCGGTTATAGCTATAACTGACTTATCTTTTTCAATTAAGCTATTTAACTTTTGTCCTAATGCAATAGAGAACGTACCACTTTCGCAAACTAGGTTTGTGCCAACACCATGGTAGGTATCTGCATGCATTTCGGCTTGTTTATACCCCTTGCCTTTAGTGGTCTTAATATGCAACAATACAGCCTTTTCTTTTGCAACCTTTTTAACGTTTTCTAAAACCGACGTCATTTCTTTAATATTGTTGCCATCTACAACGCCAACGTACTTAAAGCCGTAATTTTCAAAGTAATTATTCTTGTTAAAAATACGCTTAACAAAATCTTTTAAGCTAGAAAGCCAACGTGTAATAAAAGAATTTCTAAACACCTTTACGAATGCTTTTTTGCTTTCGATATAACTCTTTTTTACCGTGCTTTTAGAAATAAAACGATAAAGACCGTTTTTATTTTTAGAAATAGCCATACCGTTATCGTTAAGGATGACAATAAAATTCTTTGGTTTAGAGTTTGAAGAAAACAAAGCTTCTAAATTCAATCCATTAGAGAACGAGCCATCGCCCACCACTGAAATAACGGTATAGTCTTGGTTAAGCTTATCGCGTGCCATACACATACCAAGCCCTGCAGAAATAGAAGTGCCTGCATGCCCTGTTGTAAACGAATCAAACTCACTTTCATCTTTATTTGGAAAACCTGATAGTCCGTTATGGGTGCGAATAGTATCAAACTGCTCTTTTCTTCCCGACAAAATCTTATGCGCGTAACATTGATGCCCAACGTCAAAAATAAGCGCATCTTTTGGAAAATCAAAAGTCTTATAAAGGGCAACCGTGCTTTCAACAATGCCTAGGTTCGAAGCCAAATGCCCACCGTTTTTAGCTGTAGTATCAACGATGATTGCGCGAATTTCTTCACTCAACAATTTAAGCTCGTCATTATTAAGTTTTTTTACGTCACTTGCCATATTGACAGAGTCTAAAATTGCCATTTAATGCCCCGCAAAAAATAAAAATTTACGCGCTAAACCAAAATTTTGCCATAGCGACCTAGTATTTATTATAATATAATTATATTATCTTGTCAATATCATATAAAAAATTAAACACTTTTTTGCCAATAAAATTAACCCAAAAAGTCAAAATTAGCGCAAAATCTCATAAAATTACACTTGACAGCCAGATTACCTTAAGCTAAAATATAAAAAACGACTAATCTCGCTTTAAAAACTATGTTTGGAGATGTATTAAAAATATTATGATAAAAGGCAAAATTTTACAAGACTACGCAGACTTAATAATCAAATTAGGCGTTAATTTGCAAGCCGGCCAAGGCTTAGAAATTGCTTGCCCTATTGAAAAGAAAGAGTTTGCTGTTGCCCTAACTAAAGCCGGATACAAAGCAGGCGCTAAAATTGTTAACGTGCGTTGGAATTATGATGAGGTTGACAAGCTCAACTATAAACATGCAAGTGAAGAAGCGCTTACCGATATACCAAAATGGTTTGTTGATAGCAAAAACTTTCTTGTGGAAAAGGGTTTTTGTTACGTTGCAATAGCAGCCGATGACCCTGAAGCTTTTAAGAGCATTCCTACTAAAAAACTTTTTGCAGTTGCAAAAGCAAAGTCGAAAGCGCTTAAAAAATTTTCTGATGCCGTTATGACCAATGCTATCCGTTGGTGCGTAGTGTCAGCACCAACCAAAGCCTGGGCTAAAAAGGTTTTCCCTAATGAAAAGAATGCTTTAGCCCGCCTATCGGTCGAAATTAAAAGGGCTATGAGATTAGACCAAAGTGCCCCACTGGTCGCTTGGGAGCATCATATAAGCGTTTTACAAGCCCGTGCAGTCTTTTTAAACGAGCAAAATTTTGACCATTTAGAACTTAAAAATTCTATAGGCACAGACCTTAAAGTTGGGCTATGCGATAACCACGTTTGGACAAGTGCAAGAGAATATGCAATGGATGGCGTTGCCTTTATGGCAAACATGCCAACCGAAGAAATTTTTACTGCACCACATAGGTTAAAGGTTGAAGGCACACTAAAATCTGCCATGCCACTATGCTCTAACGGACAAATTATAGATGAATTTTCTATCACATTTAAGGACGGTAAAATTATAGACTTTTCAGCAAAAGTCGGCTATGATGCACTTAAAGGTCTTATTGAAACGGATAACGGTACAAGAAGACTTGGCGAAATTGCCTTGATTGGCAAAAACTCACCTATCGCTAAAAGTAAAGTGCTTTTCTATAATACTCTATTCGATGAAAATGCAAGTTGCCACCTAGCAATAGGCAAAGGCTACCCTACTACAGTTAAAAATGGCGATAAACTTTCTAAAGAGCAACTTTTAGATTTAGGACTAAATGATTCTACCGAGCACGAAGATTTTATGATAGGCACACCTGACCTATCAGTTGTTGGCGTAAAGAAAGACGGTACTAAAATTACCCTATTTAGCGACGGAGAGTGGGTTATTTAACTTTTTTAATTGATTTTATTTACCCTTTTTGATACAATTACTTTAAGGAGAAATTATGCACAATTTTTTTGTTTTAGAAAATCAAATAATTGAAAATAAAGTTAGCATTTTAGGCAAAGACTTTAACCACGTTAAAAACGTTTTACGCATGAAAGTTGGCGATGAATTTTTAATCAGCATTGATTCAAAAAGCCACCTATGTAAAATTATAGAGTTTTTTGATGATAACCTAATAGCACAAATTATTGAAAAAAACTATATGGACACTTCGCTACCTATCGATATATATCTATTTCAAGGCATGCCAAAAAGCGATAAGTTAGAACTAATTATCCAAAAAGCAGTTGAACTTGGCGTTAAAGAAATTATTCCCGTTCAAATGGAACGCTCTATCGCAAAAATTGAAGATAAAAAGGTTAAACAAAAAACCGAACGCTTTAACGCTATCGCACAAAGCGCCGCAGAGCAATGCAAACGTGCCTTTATACCGACCGTAACCGAGCCTTTATCTTATAAATTAGCACTTGAAAAGGCTAAAGAATTAGATATCCTATTGGTGCCTTACGAAAACCAAAAAGGTATTTTATCGACCAAAGAAGCACTTTCATTAATTAAAATAGGCTACAAGGTAGGCGTTATTATCGGCCCTGAAGGTGGCTTTAGCGATAAGGAAATTGAACTTGCAAAACAATCTTCTACCGCACATATAATTTCACTAGGCAAACGCATTTTAAGAACTGAAACGGCAGCCATAACTTCCCTTTCTATGCTAATGCTTCATGCCGAAATGAATTTAGACTAAACTAAATTTAATATTGTGTGAATATTAAAGCGCCCGAAGGTTTTCGGGCGCTTTAAGTTTTAATTTTTTGTTTAATTTGTTTATAATTACACTAACGGATTATTTCATATAGTTTTCAAAATCAGTTTTAACGGCTTGGAATTTTTCGTTTGCGACTTGTTCGTTTTCGCACTTTAATGAGTAGTAAACCTTAAGCTTTGGTTCGGTACCACTAGGTCTAACACAAACAAAACTGCCACCTTCAAGTTCGTAGTAAACTGCGTTAGTGGTTGGTGACTCCATGTTTTCAACCGTACCATCGCCAAGCTTTCTAACTGCTTTAGAGTAATCTCTAGTAGCAACAACCTTAATGCCTGCGATGTTATCAATGGTGATATTTTTAAGTTTATCAACCACTGCGTTCATATCTTTCATTGCGTTTAGGCCTGAATAAGCAGTGCTAACGTTAGTGTCAAAGATATAACCGTACTTATCGTAAATTTCCATAAGGCGTTCATAAACACCCTTACCTATATAAGTATAATAGCAAACCATTTCTGCAAAGAGCATGCTTGCAACAACGGCGTCCTTATCCCTACAATGTGTACCACGAAGATAACCACAACTTTCTTCAAAGCCAAAAATAAATTCTCTTAAACCTGTATCATCAAACTGTTTAATCTTTTCGCCAATAAACTTAAAGCCAACAGGTGTTTCCATAAGCTCAACGCCATAGTCATCAGCAATAAGTTTTGCTAGCGCAGTAGTAACAAAGCTCTTTACAACAAAGCCTTTATCGGTAAGCTTGCCGTTTTCTTTAAGCCTTCCTAAAACGTAATCTAATAAAAGCGCACCGATTTGATTGCCTGAAAGAGCAACAAATTGGTTTTCATTATTTCTAATAGCAACGCCAAGTCTATCGCAGTCAGGGTCAGTACCAAAAACGACGTCTGCATTCTTAAAGTCTGCCATTTTAATACCCAAACTTAAAGTTTCTTTAATTTCAGGGTTTGGAACGGCAACGGTAGAAAATTCGGTATCTTTGCAAACTTGTTCAGGAACTAAAGTTGCATTAATGCCTAATTTTTTCAAGATTGTGGTAACTGGAACGTAGCCACTGCCGTGTACTGGTGTATAAACAAGCTTAATCTTTTTACCAACCTTTCTAACTTCCTTTTTAGATAGGCAAAGTTTTTTGATTGTTTTATAGTATTTTTTATCTAAAGCCTTTGGAACAGTCTTAATTTTCTTTTCTAAACTAATATCGCACAAAATCTTGTCAGATAATGGGCTTTCAATTTGGTCCATAAACTTAAGTACTTCAGCCGTTGCTTCAGGTGACATTTGTGCACCATCTTCACCATAAACCTTGTAGCCGTTATATTCTTTTGGATTATGGCTTGCAGTAATCATGATGCCTGCAATAGTTCTTAATTGTTTTACAGCATAAGAAAGCATTGGAACAGGGTGAACGTCGCTAAACAAATACGCTTTAATACCATTAGTTACCAATACTAATGCTGATGCGTAAGCAAATTCGTAAGACATGCGTCTTGTATCGTAAGAAATTACTACGCCACGGTTAATTGCATCTTGTCCTAAACTTTTAATATATTCTGCTAGGCCTTGAGTTGCACGCATAACCGTGTAAACGTTAAGCATGTTTGTACCAAGTCCAATAAGGCCACGCATACCTGCAGTACCAAACTCAACTTCCTTGCCAAAACGATATTCTATTTGCTTTTCATCATCAGCAATAGAGTTTAATTCAATTTTGTCTTGTTCTGTTAATTTTGTACTATTTAACCATTCATTGTATAATGTTTTATACATAAATTCTCCACCCAAATTTTCTTGTAATATCATTGAGCCCCATATTTGCCCATTATAATATAATTATACATAAAATTTGCTTTTATGTCAAAGATTTTACCTTTTATAGCACTGCCATTTTTGCGAAAAATTCAAAACCAATACTTTTAAAACAAAATTTAAACAAAAAATTTTCAAAAAAGTTTAGTAAACAGTTGACAATACCTATTCCTTTTGATATAATTCATTAGCATTTGTTTTGTATAACTTATGCGGGTGTAGTTCAATGGTAGAATTCCAGCCTTCCAAGCTGGCTGCGTGGGTCCGATTCCCATCACCCGCTCCATAAGTAACTAAGTTGGGGACGTATTTATTTATGCACCTGTAGCTCAGTTGGATAGAGCATCGGCCTTCTAAGCCGAGGGTCAGGGGTTCGAATCCCTTCAGGCGCACCATAATATGGCGGGTGTAGCTCAGTTGGTTAGAGCGCAAGATTGTGGTCCTTGAGGTCGTGGGTTCGATTCCCATCACCCGCCCCATTAGTTATTTATTAAATTAAGTTATATATCATAGGGGTATCGCCAAGCGGTAAGGCACCAGATTTTGATTCTGGCATTCGTTGGTTCAAATCCAGCTACCCCTGCCAAGTTGATTCATTAGCTCAGCCGGTAGAGCACGTGACTTTTAATCACGGTGTCCGGGGTTCGATTCCCCGATGGATCACCACTGCGATTAGCTCAGTTGGTAGAGCACCTGACTCTTAATCAGGGTGTCCGGGGTTCGAGTCCCCGATCGCGGACCAATAAGAGATTGTACTTTCTAGTGCAATCTCTTTTTGTTTTATAATTACAGGGGACTCGAATATGGAGAAAATTGCTTGCAATTTGGCGTTAGCCCAAACAGTAGCCACCTACTGTTTGTCGGGTAGGCCACACAGGTGGGAGTCCCCGATCGCGGACCAAATAAGAGATTGTGCTTTTTAGTGCAATCTCTTTTTGTTTTGTAATTTAAGGGGATTAATAAAAACATCTTGCTTTATCTTTTACCAAATATTAGAAAAAATAATTAAAACACACATAAAATCATTAAAATAAATTAGTTTTTAAAAAATTGCTTGACCAAATTTTATATCTTTGATATAATTTCAATGATTAAACTAGTTTTAGCACCAAATAAGCAAAGGAGGTAAAGCAAATGAAAAAGGTAACCGTTTTAATTTTATCAATTTTATTTATGATATTTGCATCTTCTTGCTCTATAATTCCTACAACAAAAACATATTTCCTAAAAGAAAGTTTTAATAAAATAGCTATAAATATAGACGATGGCGATATCAATATTTTTCTTTCTGACACTAACGAAAACAAAATTACTTGCGCTGAACAAGGTCAAATTTTTACAGACGTTAAAGTTGTTGACGGAACTTTAGTCATTGAAAAAATTGATAAGCGCAACTTTTTTGATCGCCTTATCCCTTCTTTATACTGTGCCGACATTTTCTTGACACAAGAACTTGTTGAATCTTTAGACATTGAATATTATTCTTGTGACGTTACAATTCACCCTGGCTTCACTTTTAACGATGTAATCTTGGCTGGCTCTACTGGTGAACTGGAACTAAAGTCAAACGTTATAAATACGTTAAACGTTGAAATGTCTACCGGCGACATAAAGATTTCCGACTGCAACCCTAAAGAGATAAACCTAAAGGCAACTTCAGGCGACATTGATGTTAAGTCAGTTAACACTGAAACCTTAAACGTTGAAACTTCTACTGGCGACGTTAAAATCATTGACTGCATTGCTAACCAAACAACTGTTAAGTCACGCACAGGCGATATAGAAGTTAAAACTATTTCAAATAGTAATTTAGAAGTTCAAACGTCTTCTGGTAAGATTGGTGTTGCGAACGCTAATAGCCTAGAAAACGTTAGCGTAAAAGCAACCACTGGCAACGTTACGTTTACCAACGTTAAGGATTGCAATAAGTTAGGTATAACAACTACTACTGGCAACATAAAAATCGTTAATACTACTGTTGAAAAGAACTTTAACGCAAACAGTACAACTGGTAACGTTTATCTAGAAGCTTTTGATGCGGAAAACATATACGTTACAACCACAACAGGTAGCGTAGAGGGCACACTGTTATCAAGCAAGTTCTTTGTTGTAAAGAGCGATATGGGTAAAGAGACCGTGCCTGCATCACGCGATGGTGGGGATTGTATAATTAATACTACAACTGGCGATATTACTATGACAATTAAGGGCGAATAAACTAATAGCCCTTTTGCCTTTTTTATAAGGAGCACTATGAAGATTTCAAAACACTTCCATTTCAAACAACTTTTAGCGTTTGCACTTCCATCAATCGCTATGATTTTATTTATGTCCACCTACTCTGTTGTGGATGGTTTTTTCGTATCCAACTTTATTGGTTCTACAGAGTTTGCTTCGCTAAACCTTGTTGTTCCTATTGTAACAATCATTGGCGCTATCGGTCTTTTACTTGGTAGGGTTTGTAGTTCGATGGTTACCAAAACTTTGGGAGAAGGTAATATTAGAAGAGCAAGGGGCCTATTCTCACTAATCATTTATTTCGGTATAGCAGTAGGTGTTGTAATTTTCCTATTTGGCGACATCTTTATTGTACCTATCGTTAAAATGTTAGGTGCTGAAGGCTCAATGATTGATTTTGCAAGTGATTATTTACGAGTTTTACTATATGGTGCACCTTTCTATATTCTGCAATTTACATTCCAACCACTTTTAATTACTGAAGGTAAATCAAAATTTGGTTTAATTCTTGCATTTACTACTAGCATGCTAAACATTGCGATGAATTCATTATTTACTTTTGTGATTGATTGGGGACTAAAAGGAATTGCTCTTTCTTCAATAGTTGCTCAATTCTTTGGTGGTTTAATCCCACTATTGTATTTTATAGATGATAACAATAGCGTGTTACAATTAGGTTTCCCTGTCTTTGACATAAAATCTTTGATAAAGGTTGTTTATTCAGGCATATTAGATCTAGCAGCTTCACTTTCTGCTTCTATAATCGACATTGTGTTCAATATTCAACTTATGAAACGCTTTGGTGAAGAAGGCGTTGCGGCATACGGTGTTTTCTTGTACTTACACTTATTCTTTGTTGCAATCTTCTCTGGCTATAGCACGGGTGTTGCACCTATCGTTAGCTACCATTATGGTGCAAAAAATCACAAGGAAACAAGAAGTGTACTTTGCAAATCACTTATCTTCACTTCTATTACTTCAGTAGTAATTACAGCAATTTGCGTAGGATTATCAAAACCTGTTTGTTACATATTCTTAAGCCATGACACTTCACTTGTCCCACTTGCTTCTAGCGCAATGTTTATAAGTGGTAAAGCTTTCTTGTTCGTTGGCCTTTATATCTTTATATCATCTTACGTAACGTCGTTTAACAATAGTAACTCATTTATTATATTAGGGCTAATTAAATCTTTAATATTCCAACTAGGTTCAATTATATTATTACCAATGTACTTTGCTGAAAGTGGGCTTTGGTACGCACTAGTAGTTCCTGAAATTATCGGTTTATTAATTGCAGTAATAATTCTTCTTGTAAAGCGCAAAGAATACAAATTCTAATATTACATTATATAATATAAAAAGAAAATTAAAGGTCGTTATCTAAACGACCTTTTTTGATTAAATAAATTTATTAAACTAAAGATTTTGCAAAAACACTTGCAATTTTTTACATAAACAATATATAATAAATATATGGAACAAAATTTTAACAAAAACGCATATAAAAACACCGATAAAATATATAAAGTAATTATTGATACCGATCCGGGTGTTGATGATGCTGCTTGCCTAATTTATGCATTTTTTGATGAGAATATTGATATTCGCTTATTAACTGCTGTTTCAGGCAATACTTCGCTTGATAAAACCACTAGAAATCTTTTGCACTTAACAGAATTATTTGGCGTTGATATCCCCGTTGCACGTGGTGCGCATAAGCCTATGACTAGGGAACACATAAATGCTGAATTTATTCATCAGGCAGAAGGTTTAGGTGGCTACATTCCCCCTACAACCTGCAATGGTAAGCTTTTATGTGAAGATGCCGTTGAAGCAATGTATAGGGTAATTATGGATGGCGACGGCGATATTGTGCCTATAATTTTAGGGCCACAAACCAATCTTGGATATCTTTTAACTACTCATCCAGACGTTATACCTAAAATACCACAAATTGTATTTATGGGTGGTTCTCCGTTTGGACACCCCGACTATCCTGACCACATTTCTTTTAACATTTCTTCTGACCCTGAAGCTTTTAAAATCGTACTAGAAAGCAAAATCCCACTCCTAATGGTGCCATCAGACGTTGGCAGAAGAAAAGCGCATTTAGATGAAAAATTTGTTACTTACCTAGGCACACTAAACGATGCAGGCAAACTTTTAGAAAAAATGTATTCTAAATATTGGGAACCTGACTACCCTGATAAGAGAGTGGCAACCAATGATACGCTTGCAACTTTTGCTTTGGTTTACCCAAAAATGTTTACCTTTGAAAAGGTCGACGTAAAGGTTGAATTAGATACGACGCCTGGAAAAACCATTATCGACTTCAATAATGATGGAAACGTATTATTTATTAAAGACGTTGATAGAGAAGCTTTTTTAAGTTTATTGGTAACCGACCTGCTAAAACTTGACGACTTAAAACTTAAGCAATAAATAAACTACAATTTAAAAATAAAAACCAACCCCTTGCAGTCTTGCAAGGGGTTTTATTTTAATTAAATTCTTTGTTGGTATCAATAAGGTTGTCTTGGTATTCTACAACCTTGCCACCTTTTATGTATACTCTTGGCACTCTCTCACCTACTGCACAAACAACTTCATAATTAATTGTTTGATTTATTTTTGCAATTTGTTCGGTTGAACAAAGTTCATCTTGCCCAAACACAAACACTTCATCGCCAACCTTACAATCTATATCCGTTACATCGAGCATAAGTTGATCCATACAAATCCTGCCTATAATAGTAGCATATTTGCCGTTAACCTTTAATGAGTACTTGCCATTTCCGTTAGAGCGCCAAAATCCATCAGCATACCCTATAGGTACGGTTGCAACTTTCATTGTATCTGTTGCAGTAAAAGTTCTACCATAAGACACTGACTGACCTTTTTCAATGGTTTTAATATGCGAAATAACCGAAGTTAATTGCATAACCTTTTTTAGACCTATATCGCCACCGACCTTATCTGAAGGGGTTAAGCCATATAATATGATACCTGCCCTAACCATATCAAAATGGTAATGTTTATAATCAATTATGCCTGCACTATTTGAACAATGCTTAATAGGTGTTTTAATCCCCTTTTGTTCTAAACATTTAACTGCATAATCAAACTTTTGCGCTTGGGCTTCGGTATAATCTTTTCCGTCTTGCGCTTCATCAGCAACGGCAAAGTGAGTGAATGCACCTTGCACACAAATGGCATCGGTAGATAAAATTTGGGACAACTCATCTAAAGTTTTATTATCGGTAGCAAAGCCTATTCTACCCATACCCGTATCAAACTTTAGGTGCACATTCACCTTTATGTTTTGTTCTTTACACTTATTTACTAACGCGATTGCATATTCAAGCGAGAACACTGCTTGATGAATATCATATTTAACAAGAACTTTAGCACATTCAATAGGTGTATAGCCAAGTACTAAAATAGGCAAAGTTATTTGATTATTTCTTAACTGAATAGCTTCTTCAATATTAGAAACTGCAAAAAAGTCAGCACCCAAATGTTGATACAGCTTACCAAGTTGAACTGCGCCATGACCATAGCCGTTGGCTTTAATAACAGCGCAAACCTTTTTGTCTGTAAAGCTCTTTATCAACTTAAAATTATGTTCTGCATTATCTAGGTCTATATACGCCCAAGTTCTTTTCAATTCCTTAATCGCCAATAGACCCCCTTTAAGAGTAAATTAAAATTTTCTCCAAACCATTTTATCCACAATGCTTGTATAACTTTGTATTATCTTAACAACTTTAGTAGAAACGTTTTCTTCCACGTAATCAGGCACAGGTATACCGTTATCGCCATTTTCGTTCATTGCAAGAGCCGTTTCTACTGCTTGGATTAAGTTCTTTTCATCAATGCCTGCAATAGTAAAGCAAGCCTTATCAAGCGCTTCAGGGCGCTCTATGCTAGTTCTAATACAAACTGCTGGGAAGGGCTTTCCTATGCTTGTAAAGAAACTGCTTTCTTCAGGCAAAGTACCACTATCAGATATAACCGCAAACGCGTTCATTTGTAAGTTATTATAGTCATGGAAACCTAAAGGCTCATGGCGAACAACCCTTTTATCAAGCTCAAAACCACTTTGTTCTAATCTCTTTTTACTTCTTGGGTGGCAACTATATAAAATAGGCATATCGTACTTTACAGCAATTTGATTGATTGCTGTAAATAGTGAAATAAAGTTCTTTTCAGTATCAATATTTTCTTCTCTATGCGCTGATAAAAGAATATATTTTTTAGCAGTTAGGTTTAACTTTTGTAAAATATCGCTCTTTTCTATATCTTCTATATTGTTTTTCAATACTTCAGCCATAGGGCTACCCGTAACGAAAGTTCTTTCTTTTGGAAGACCACATTCAGCCAAATATCTTCTTGCGTGTTCAGAATAAGCTAGGTTAGCGTCAGAGATAATATCTACGATACGGCGATTAGTTTCTTCAGGCAAGCACTCGTCTTTACAACGATTGCCTGCTTCCATATGAAAAATAGGAATATGCAATCTTTTAGCAGAAATTGCTGATAAGCATGAGTTTGTATCCCCTAAAACAAGTAATGCATCAGGCTTTATTTGGCTCATTAATTTATAAGAACAATTAACGATGTTGCCAACCGTTGCACCTAAATCATCGCCTACAGCATCCATATATACTTCAGGCGCATCTATCTTTAAGTCCTTAAAGAACACGCCGTTAAGATTATAATCATAGTTTTGACCAGTGTGTGCCAATATGCAGTCAAAATATTTTCTGCACTTTGTAATTACTGCTGAAAGCCTAATAATTTCAGGGCGCGTGCCAACTATGATAAGTAGCTTCAACTTGCCGTTATCCTTAAATTTTACGTCGCTATAGTCTAATTTAATCATATTCATTTTTCCTTTTTAATTTTCCACTTTTTCAAAAAAAGTATCTGGGTGGTTACTATCAAAATTTTCGTTTGCCCACATAAGCGTTACTAAATTTTCGGTTTCAGAAAGATTTATTATATTATGGGTATAGCCCGGCAACATGTGCACAGCCTTAATTTCATCACCACTAACTTCAAAATCTAAAATTTCATCACTGCCAATTTTTCTTTGCCTAATCATGCCCTTGCCACTTACCACTATGAAAAATTCCTATTTGGTGTTATGCCAATGCTCGCCTTTTGTAATGCCTGGCAATGAAACGTTTACACTGAACTGACCACACTTTTCGGTCTTTAATAGTTCGGTAAAACTACCACGCGCATCTACGTTCATTTTTAACGGAAACGCCACCTTTTCTTTTGGCAAGTATGATAGAAAAGCTGAATACAACTTCTTTTCAAAACTGCCCTTTGATATTTCAGGCATTATTAAACTTGAGGGTTGGGCTTTGAATTTTTCCAAAAGGTCAACAATTTGACCTAGCGTAACCTTGTGCGTTATAGGTTGATAGCAGTATTTACCATCTTGATTTTGAATAGCAGTTAAGCCATCATAATCGCATCTTGTAGGCGAGCCTTGTAAATAATTAAGCATTTCATCTACTAAATCGTCTACGTAAAGAAGTTCAAGCTCGGTACTTCTGTCGTTTACAGTTATAGGTAAATCATTTGCAACGCTTGTTTTAGAGCATTTTTTAGCCACTTTTTAATGAATATCCATTAGTATTTACCAAATGTTAAAAAACAAACATAACTGAAATTCTATAAATATATTGACTTTTTTATTGTTATATAATAAAATGTATCTATATTTTTTACAAAGGAAAACGTTATGAAAAAGAAATTAAGCATATCACAAAAACTTGCAAAGCGTAAATATCGCCCTGCACCTAGGCTTATTGCATGGATATATAAAACGATAATGGTAGACATAGTTGGTAGAAAATATAAACCTAACTTCCATATTATAGATGACGTTAACGATTGTGACGGACCATGCTTTGTAATCTTCAACCACTTATCAAGAATAGACCACGTATACGTTTGTGGGGCTACTTATCCAAGAGTTACCAACATGATGGCAGCTTGCAGTGAATTTTATCGCAAAAAGTTCTCTTTTATATTTGGGTTAAACAAGGTTATTCCGAAAAAGAACTATTCGCCTGATAGACTTGCCATCGCGGCAGTAAGCAAGGTAATAAAAAAGGGTGGATGTGTAACCTTTGCTCCCGAAGGTCTAGCAAGTGATTACGGTGGAAACAAACCTATCGTTCCTGGAACTAGCAAAATGTTTAAGCACTTTAAAGTGCCTGTATACCTATGCTATCTAGAAGGTCAATATTTACAAAACACTAAAGTATGTTTAGATGAGCGTTATGGCGAAACCCACGCGACCATGTCTTTGCTATTCTCTAAAGATGATATTGAAAGATTATCTGTTGAAGAAATGGATGATATTATTAATGAAAAGTTTAAGCGCAACGAATATGCTTGGAACGCAGAAAAAAAGATTAAGTGGGAAACTCATGGTAGAATATGCCACCGTTTAGAAGACTTTTGTTATAAATGCCCTAAATGTGGAAAAGAGTTTACTATGAAAGGCGAAGGCGATAAGATTACCTGTTCAAATTGTGGCAACGGCGCAACTATGGATGATTATTATCAATTTCACCCATTTGAAAACGCAGTTATTCCTGCATCGCCTCACGACTGGGTAGAACAAGAACGTATGGATATTATAAAAGAAATACGCCAAAACCCGGATTACTATTTTGAAGATGATTGCAAAATCGGTAATTTAGACGAGTATAAACTTGTTGGCAACAACCAAACGAGTTTTATCGTTGGTGAAGGTAAACTTCGAATAGACCATAAAGGAATGCATTTTAAGGGTGTTAGAAATGGCGAACCTTATGAGTTTTCTGTAGATTATAAAAATTTATACACCTTAATAACTGAAGTTGATTCAAGCTTTTTTAACTTTTATCTAAAAGGCGAGTATTTTGATATTTTCCCTAAACACCAAACTGTTGGTAAGATAACATTACTCGTAGAAGAAATGCACCGTTATCACGTAAATTTCTACAAAAACTTTAAGTGGAACGACTATATGTATGAAGGTTTAGAACTTGGAATTGACTTAAAGCAAAACCAAACCGAAAAATAAACGCAAAACAAAAAAAGAGCGAGTGGTCGCTCTTTTTTATTTGTAATTTTTTCTAATTTATTAATTTAACGAACAATCTTTTTTCTTGTCTTTGGTTGGAAATTGAACTTGCGCAAGAATTACTGCAATAAATACTAATAAACAACCTAATAGTTCTTTTACTGATAAAGATTCGCCCAAAACTATCCACCCAGAAAGCACGGCAAATACCGATTCTAAACTCATAATTAAAGTTGCACTCGTTGGGTCGGCATCTTTTTGTGCCATTATTTGCAAGGTGTATGCTATACCACTTGATAAAAAGCCTGCATACATAATTTCTAATTTTGAATTCCAAATAATTGAAAGGTCTGGCTTTTCAAAAATTAATGCTAATATTAGTGAAATTATACCAACGACTAAAAACTGAATACAAGAAGTTTTTATTGGGTTTGCCCCCTTTTCCATAAAATAATCTATAATTAAAATATGGAAAGTAAAGAAAAACGCACTAACCAAGGTCAAAAGGTCGCCAAGTTCAATAGAAAAATCACTCTTTATGCAAAGCAAATAAAACCCTAAAGTTGCAATCGGCACACAAATAGCAATGATTTTTGGTATTCTTCTTTTCAAAATTATGCCAAAAATAGGCGTAAACACTATGTAAAGCGCAGTTATAAACCCTGCTTTACCTGATGCGTTATCAGTCATTAAGGTTATACCTTTTTGTTGGCAATAACTTGCAATTGTTAGTGCTACACCACACAATACCCCTGCTATAATTGTCAAGTTTGATGGCTTTAAGGTTTGCTTTTGCTCACCTATGGTTAGTCTTTTATTGTTCTGAAAATTAAATACAGCAATTACGGGTATCAAAAATAAAAAACCGATAAAACTTCTTGAAAAAAGAAAAGTAAAAGGCTCTACGGTATCACTTGCCGTAGTTTGCGCAACAAAAGTACTGCCCCAAATAAGCGCAGCAACTAATAGCATTAAGTTTGCACGTAATTTCTTTTGCATAACTTCCCTTTCCTTTAATAAACAAAAGATATTATACTTTTTACCACATCTTTTGTCAACTTTTTGCAGGTACAGCCTAAAACAAAAAAAGGCTACCTATTGGTAATCCTTTTTTCGTTGGCGCGCCGTAAGAGATTCGAACTCCTGGCCTTTGGTTCCGTAGACCAACGCTCTATCCAGCTGAGCTAACGGCGCAACAAGCAATTTTTACATTGCTTGAGATTATTAAATTTTGAGTTCCCATCCTGTGCTGGATGGAGCGTTACAAACGCGCTGCGCCCGAACGTTAGTGAGGAAGTACGCTGACGGCCCTCTTGCAGGTAGCCAACAGTTTACAGCTGAGCTAACGATGCGTTTATGTAAAGACTGCTTTTTACAGCCTTTACATTGTATACTAATTATTTTTAAAAGTCAAACTTTTTTACTAATTATTTTAAGATTGCTTTAATTCTTCTTATGCCACTTGCAGAAGATTCTTCTTTTTTGATAACAAATTGACCTAAATCGCCTGTGTTTTTAGCGTGTGGTCCACCACAAATTTGCTTATCTACGCCTGCGATTGTATAAATTGATACAACTTGGTCTTCAGATTCGGCATTGAATACGCCGTAAGCACCTTGGCTAACTGCTTTTGCGTATTGTTCTTCAGTTTTAACAACGTCTATCTTTTTAGCAATAACGTCGTTAACGAATTTTTCAAGTTCAGCAAGTTCTTCAGCAGTCATCTTATGGTCAAGGTTAAAGTCAAAACGAAGCCTTTCTTCAGTGATGTTTGAGCCTTTTTGTTCAACGTTAGTACCGAACATTTTTCTTAAACCTGCAAGCATAATGTGTGTTGCTGTGTGGTAATTTGTAGTAACTTCAGTTCTTTCAGTTAAGCCACCCTTTGCGGCTTGAGCTTGAGCCTTTGATAGTTCTTGGTGAGCCTTAAACGCTTCATCAAAACCCTTTTTATCAACCGTTAAGCCGTTTTCGTTAGCAAGTTCAATAGTAAGTTCTACTGGGTAACCAAATGTATCATATAGTCTAAATGCTTGCTTACCTGAAATTTCAGTTTCTTTCACGTAGTTAGCATCTTTTTGTTTCATAAATTCGTTCTTTCTCTTCATGCCGTTAACGATTTTATCAAACTCTTTCATTCCTAGTGAAAGCGCTGCTTCAAACTTTTTGATTTCTTTTAAGATTTCATCTAAAATGTAGCTTTCTTTTTCAACTAAAAGTGGATATGCTTCATCGTAAATTTGTTCAATGAAAATTTTAGCAACTTCACACATTTCAGTAGCAGGAATACCTAAATTTTTGCAGTATCTAATAGCACGGCGAAGAAGTCTTCTTAAGATATAGCCAGCGCCTGTATTGGCTGGTAAAATACCCTTAACGTCACCGATAAGCATAACTGAAGTTCTTGTATGGTCTGCAATAATACGCATAGCCTTTGTATCTTCAGCATTTACGCCGTACGCCTTGCCTGAAGCCTTTTCTAAATGAGCAATTACACTTGCGAAGAGGTCTGTCTTGTAGCCGTCGTCTAGCCCGTTTAAGAATAATAATAATCTATCTAAACCAAAGCCTGTATCAACGTTTTTGTTTTCAAGTTCTTCGTACTTGCCACCTTCTAACTTTTTGTATTGCATGTAAACGTCGTTACCAATTTCTACGTATCTACCGCAATCGCAGTTAACGTCACAAGTATCGCAACAAGGATTGTCGTGGCGTGGGTAGAACCATTCGTTATCAGGACCACAAGGTGTACCAACAGTACCTTCAAGTTCCCACCAGTTATTAGATTTATCAAGGTAGAAAATGTTTTCTTCTTTAATGCCCAATTCTTTTAAGTAGCCTGCAGTTTGGTCATCACGTGGGGCAGCATCGTTGCCTTCAAACACGGTTGAACAAATCTTATCCTTATCAAAGCCGAAAACTTCAGTTAAAAGTTCAAAAGACCAAGCAGTTTTTTCCTTTTTGAAGTAGTCCCCTAAACTCCAGTTACCCATCATTTCAAAGAAAGTGAAGTGGGTAGCATCGCCAACTGATTCAATATCAACAGTTCTAACACAACCTTGAACGTTGCAAAGTCTTGTACCTGCTGGGTGTTTTTTGCCAAGCAGGTATGGCATAAGTGGTTGCATACCTGCTACGTTAAACATAACGCCTGTAGTACCATCACCAATTAGAGAAACGGCACCAATATTAGTGTGTCCCTTACTTTCATAAAATTTTATCCATTTATCTCTTAATTCTTTTGAAGTAATCATTTTAGTATCCCGTAATCCTTATTATGTTATCGTTATTATTTTTTAGAAAGTGAATAGCCGTCCTTGCTATCCTTAACAAGATAACCAAGTTCAGCAATCTTGTCACGAAGTTCATCAGATTTAGCCCAGTCTTTATTTTGTCTTGCTAAAACCCTTTGCTCTGCGAGTTCAACAACTTCAGCAGGAATTTCTTCTTTAGGGTGTTTAAGGTCGTAAGCATTAATAAAGGCACTAGCATCAGTAGTGAATAGACCGATAAGTGAGTAGGTGTTAATAATTTGAGCAACATCAGCCACTACACTACTATCCCCACTGGCCATCTTGGCTCGTGCAGACTTGAATAGACCGAATAGGTTACTGATTGCAAGCGCAGTGTTAAAGTCATCATCCATTGCGTTATTAAAAGCACTGTCAATTTGAGCGTTTTCGCCGGTAAGCGCGCCAAATTTATCTTGAACTTGTTTAATAACTGTATAGAAATCGTACAAATGCTTTTCAGCATCAGGGAAAAGATTATCGGTAACGTTAATGTCCCCACGATAGTTTGTTTGTAAAAGTGCAAACTTAATTGTTTCTGGTGAATAGCTATCAAGCAAATCTTTTAAGAATAAGCTATTTCCTAAAGACTTACTCATTTTTTGACCGTTAACCTTAATCAAGCCGTTATGAATCCAGTATTTAGCAAATTGCTTGCCTGTAAGCGCTTCTGTTTGAGCAATTTCGTTTTCGTGGTGTGGGAAGATTAAGTCTCTACCACCACCGTGAATATCAATTTGTTCGCCGAACGCCTTTTTGTTCATTGAAGAACATTCAATATGCCAACCAGGTCTACCTTCGCCCCAAGGAGAAGTCCAGCTTGGTTCACCCTCTTTTGCAGATTTCCATAACGCAAAGTCAAGAGGGTTTTTCTTCATTTCATCGTTATCAACACGCACACCGTTTTTAGCATCTTCTAAATTTCTGTGTGAAAGTTTGCCGTAGCCTGGGAAACTTTCTACTGAAAAATAAACGTCGCCCTTTTCAGTTGGATATGCGTGCCCTTTTTCAATAAGGGTGCTAACAAATTCAATTATATCATCAATGCTTTGTGTTGCCTTAAGCCATAAGTTAGGGTCATCAACCTTAAGCCTTGCCATTTGCGCATCGATATCTTTTATCATTTGTTCAGCATAAACGTCTGCAGGAATACCTGTTTCGTTTGATTTAGCAATAATCTTATCATCAACGTCGGTATAGTTTCTTGCATAAGTTACTTCATAACCTTTCTTTTCAAGGTATTTTCTTATAATATCGTAAATTAACGCTTGGTAAGCGTGGCCAATATGCGCTTCGCCTGAAACTGTAATACCACAAGCATACATTTTAACCTTATTTTCGTTAAGCGGTATAAAATCTTGCTTCTTTCCGGTTAAAGTGTTGTATATTTTCATAATTTTAATTTTCCTTTTTTTCTAGTTTTTCAATCTTCTCTTCTAACTTAAAGAGCATTTCTCTTAAATGGCAAACTTCTTCTTGCACTGGGTCGCGTTGTTCTTGCTTTAAGTCGCTAACCTTTTCGCCATTTATTCTAACAACCTTTCCTGGCACGCCAACAACAGTTGCGTATGCAGGAACTTCTTTTAATACCACAGAGCCTGCGCCGATTTTAGCATATTCACCAACCGTGAACCCACCTAAAACTCTAGCACCAGCACTAATCATTGCGCCTTTTTTAATGGTTGGGTGACGCTTGCCCTTTTCTTTACCCGTACCACCTAGGGTAACACCTTGGTAAATAACCACGCCTTCTTCTATTTCGGCTGTTTCGCCAATAACCACACCTGCGCCGTGGTCGATAAAAACACCGCCTGCAATCTTTGCTGCCGGGTGAATTTCTATACCCGTTAACCACTTTGCAAACTGACTAGTCGCCCTTGCCAAAAGTCTTAACCTAATTCTGTATAGAAAGTTTGCCCACCTATGCCAAGACAGTGCGTGAACACCCGAATAGGTTAACCATATTTCAAACTTACTGCGTGCAGCAGGGTCGTTTTGTTTTGCCGCACGAATGTCGGCACGTAAATTCTTAAAAAACATATTTTATCCTAAAACCTAACAAAGCAAAAATTAGTAAATCTTAACTCCACTTTGTGCAATAGCTAATTTAATTTCTTCAGGGAAAGTATCATCAACTACCATGTAGTCGATATTTTCAAGTTTAGCAAAGGTGTAAGGTGTTTTCTTATTAACCTTTGAGCTATCTAAAAGCATAATAACGTTGTCAGCCTTTTCGATAACGCGTTTTTTAACGTCTGCTTCTGCTTGGTTACCACAAGTAAAACCACCAATATCTTTTATAAAACCAGTAGCAGTCATAACTGCAGTTTGAATATTTACCTTATCAATAAAATCTAAACAAGTATTGCCTACTGTAATAAAAGTATTTCTCTTAAGGTCGCCACCAAGAAGTGAAACGGTTGGCTTTTCCTTTCTTAAAATAGTTTCAGCAATAAGCATAGCGTTAGTTAAAATGTAGTAGTTATCATCAGGCAACGCACGCGCAAAGTAAGTAGTAGTTGAACCACCGTCAATGAAAATACAACTATTTCTTTCAATAAGTTTAATAGCCTTTTCAGCAATTTCAACCTTTTCGGTTGGGTTTGCGTTAATACGTTCGGTAAGTTCAGCTTCCTTTGCACGGAGCACGCTGTTAACAGACACAGCGCCACCTGAAACCTTTAGTATGTCGTTTTGTTTTTCTAGTCTATCAAGATCTCTTCTTAAAGTCATGCTTGAAACGTTAGGGAACGCGCATTCAAGTTCGTGAAGAGTAACTTTTCCGTTTTTGTCAATAAATTCTTTTAGGTTAAAAAGTCTATCTTTCATTTTATCTCCTTTTATCTTGTCTATTTTACACCAATTAAGTTTATTTGGCAAGAAATAATGATAAAAAATAACAAATTTTTATAACACTTTTTTGTTGCTTTTAATAATTTTATTAAAATTATATGAAATTATTGTCAAACGGCATAAAATCCTTTGATTTTAATTAAAAAAAATGTATAATACTATTTGATAATCTTTTTGGAGAAAATTATGTTAGATTTAAGAAAAATTCAAGACAATAAAGAAAAGATAGCCGAACTTTTATCAAGAAAGGGTTTTACTGCTGATTTTGATACTCTTCTTGCCATCGACAAAGAACGCCGTGCAGTTATTCAAGAAGTTGAAACTTATAAAGCTGAAAAGAACAAAGTTTCAGCGCAAATCCCTGCACTTAAAAAGCAAGGCTTACCTGTTGATGAAATATTTTCACAAATGCGTGCTTTAGGTGATAAGATTACCGAATGCGATGCTAAAGCTAAAGAATTAGAAGACCAAGTGTTCGACATGTTGTCACGCATGCCAAACATTCCTGATGAAGACTTACTTCCTGGCGAAAAGGAAAACAACAAGATGATTAGAGAAGTTGGCAAAAAGCCTGAATTTGACTTCCCTATGCAAAACCACGTTGACCTTTGCACAAAGTTAGGAATTATCGACTACGACCGTGGAACAAAACTTTCAGGTAGTGGTTACTGGCTATATCGTGGCGATGGCGCAAGACTTGAATGGGCATTACTTAACTTCTTCATTTCTGAACACCTAAAAGATGGTTATGAATTTATTCTTCCACCACACCAACTTGGCTACAACGCAGGTTTTGGTGCAGGTCAATTCCCTAAATTTGCTGATGAAGTTTACTGGTTGGACTGCGATGAAGACAGAAAGAAAAACCGCTTTATGTTGCCAACTGCTGAAACTGCTTTAGTTAATATGTATGCAGGCGAAATCATTGATGAATCAAAACTTCCTATGAAGTTCTTTGCTTACACACCATGTTATAGAAAGGAAGCAGGTTCATACCGTGCTGAAGAAAGGGGTATGATTCGTGGCCACCAATTCAACAAAGTTGAAATGGTACAATACGCTCACCCAGACCATTCTATGAAAGCCTTTGAAGAATTAGTTGATAAGGCTGCAAGCTTAATTGAAAAATTAGGTCTTCACTTTAGAGTTTCTAAACTTGCCGCAGGCGACTGCTCTGCTTCAATGGCAAGAACTTATGATATCGAAGTTTGGATTCCAAGTATGGGTATCTATAAAGAAGTAAGCTCTGTTTCTAACGCAAACGATTACCAAGCAAGAAGAAACAATACAAGATACCGTGATTCAAAGACTGGCAAGCCAGCATTCTTACACACCCTTAACGGTTCAGGTCTAGCAACAAGTAGAGTATTCCCTGCACTTATCGAACAATACCAAAACGCAGACGGCTCTATCACTATTCCAGAAGTTTTAAGACCATTCATGGGTGGACAAACTGTTATTAAAGCAAAATAAAAACTTAATCGTAGCACACTATCTCTTTAAAAGTATAGTGTGCTTTGTTTATTAACCTTTTTCATTATAGCAATTTTTACAACGTCAACTTTCTAATCAAGGAAATACCTAATATGCAAATTGATTTTTTAACCGTATTGATTGCGGTTTTATCACTTATAATTCTTGCTGTTCCAGGCTTTATTTTGGTCAAGACCAAACTTTTGAACAATAAAGTTGAATCAGCACTTTCAACCATTGTTCTTTATGGTGCTCAACCAGTAATGGTTTTCATGGGCTTTCAAAGTGCAAAATTTAACCCTGCTATTGGGGTTAACGTTTTAATCGTTGCGGGTATCGCCATATTGATACACGTTTTAATGGCTATTTTGCTCTCGGTTTTTATCAAGGGCAAAAACAATGAACAAAAAAAGCGTGTAGTTAGATACGCATCAATGTTTTCTAATTGTGGATTTATGGGCTTTCCATTTTTGCAATTTGTTTTCTCAAATTCCCCAAGCCTTGGCGAAGTAATGATTTATGCATCGGTGGTAGTTGCTATATTTAACATTATGAACTGGACTATTGGCGTTTACCTAATTTCAGGCGACTTAAAGAACGTTTCTTTAAGAAAGATTGTTACAAACCCAACTATTATTGCAGTAGTAATAGGTTTTATTTTATTCTTTACAGTAAAAGTGCCTTTTGCCTCACTACCTGCACCAAACACTACCCTTTCAAGTATCGTATCAAGGTTTATGGATAGCCTAAACATTATTGGCGATATGGTAACTCCACTTTCAATGACCGTTATCGGTATGAAGCTTGCTAACGCAAACTTGAAAGAAATTTTTCTAGACGGCTACGGATATTTGGCGTGCGCAAACAAACTAGTAGGCATGAGCGTTCTTACAATGCTTTTAGTTTGCTTTTTACCAATAAACGAACTTGTTAAATACGTTCTAGTATTCTTACTCTCTATGCCTTGCGCTACGAGTACTGCATTATTCACCACCTTGTATGGTGGGGACGGAAAGTCGGCAACAGCTTTCGTTCCGCTTTCTTCAATCGTGTCGGTATTTACCATACCATTAATGTTTTTACTGTTTAGCGCATTGTTGTAATAAGACCTTTTCAAACAAAAGCATTACAACAGATTTCACAACTATTTATAAAACAAAAAAGCGTAGCAATCTAGCTACGCTTTTTCTTTTTATTAAATTTTATGGACTTATTTAGTTACACCCTATGCCCTAATGCTGTTTTTAATATACGATAACGCAGATTTTTCAAGTCTGCTAACTTGGGCTTGAGAAATACCTACTTCCTTGCTGATTTCCGTTTGAGTTTTTCCTTCGTAATATCTTAAGAAAATAATCTTTTTCTCTCTTTCCCCCAAAACGCTAATAGCCGTATCAATGGCAACCTTTTCGGTCCAGTTTTCATCCGTGCTTTTTTCATCGCCTATTTGGTCAACGAGCAAAAGTTCATCGCCATTTTTGTTGTACACGGGGTCGTATAAAGACATTGTGTCAGATATAGCATCTAGCGCATAAACCACTTCGGACAGGGCAACGTTCATTGCTTTTGCAATGCTTTCTAAACTTGCGTCCTTATCTTGCTTTTCTAGTTCACCCCTAGTCTTTAATACTTGGTATGCAGTATCACGAATAGAGCGAGAAATGCGCATGGAATTGCCGTCCCTTAATATCCTTTTTACTTCGCCAATAACCATAGGCACGGCATAGGTAGAAAACTTTACACCAACCGAAAGGTCAAAGTTGTCTATGGCCTTTATTAGACCAATACACCCTGCTTGGAACAGGTCGTCTGCACTTTTGTTTTTAGCGTGAAATCGCTTGATTATCGACAACACAAGTCGCATATTAGCAACAATAAACTCTTCTCTTGCTCTTTCATCACCTTGCTTTAGCCTTACTAAAAGCGCATTTGTTTGCTTTTCAGTAAGTTTAGGTAAGGTTGCAGTATTAACACCACAAATAACTACTTTATTAGCCATAAATCCCCCTTTATGTAATAGCAAAATAAGGGATTAGTCTTAAGTATGGTCATTAAAAAAGTTTTTATACACAAATAAGCCCACAAAAATATACAAAAAAATTCCACCCTATAAAAGAGTGGAATTTTATATTTTTATTATTTGCCTAGTTTACTTGGTTATAGTAATCAAGTGCTTTTTGTATTGCTTCTATGTAAGGCACCAATTCTGCCCTAGTGCAATTTCTGTTAACTTTAACTTCTGCACCGCCGTTATGAACAACGTAAAAAGGTCTAGCATCTAAAAACGCTTCACGCAAAATATCGTAACCTGGCTTTCCTTCATTTTTATTATTATGAACGATCGCATAAACGTTTTTCAAAAGATTAGAACCATCGATAAAGTTAAATATATCTTGGTCTTGGGTAGACATGATATCTTCAAGTTTTTTCAACTTATCATACTGGTCACCTTGCTCTTGACCAACCAAGTAAGTTACTCCGTTAGAAACCACATATTCTTTTGGTGATGCAGTCCAATTTCTATAATCAAACGCATCGCCCGTACCGTAATCATCAAGTTGTGCGGTACCTTCGTAAAGTTCGCCAAGTTGATACCACTGACTTTGATTAGAAATCCCCCCTTCGGAATAACTAATAGCATAAACCGTGGCTTTTCCCGTAGGGTTTTTATTTGGGTCTAATTCATCAATTGTAATATATAGAGTATATTCACAACCCGATGGCCCCGACCCAGAGTATGAGTCACCCGTGGATTTATTATCAACGTTTTCACGCCTAATCATAATAGTAACAGGCTTTTGTTCACCATTTACGTCAATGGTAATGTTATCCCCAAAGATTTGGTCAAAAATTTGTTTTTCTTCTCCAATATTAGCAATTGTAACCTCGCCTGTCTTTTGATACTTATCATTAAATGCTTGGGTTAACAAGGCATAACTTTCAGTGGTATTTAACACGTCCGCAAAGTTTGTATAAACGGAATCCATTTTAACACCAAACATATAAGTTACAAATGTGATAATATTATTTACAGCATTAGAACCAAAATTATAAGTAATATACACGACACGGAAGGTGTCTGCAGGGATCCAGTCGTTTTCGTTAAAGGTGCTAGTAGAATCCCCTGGATGATCTTTTGTTATTATAGTAATGCCGTTTCTTGCGCCAATAAGCGAGTTGTTAACTAACTTTTCATCACAGGTCTGTTGTATAAACCATTGATTTACAGAGCTTTTATTGTGAAAAGTTACTTTGTATGTTATGCTTGCACTAGAACTTGCCTTAACCGAAGAATACAAATCGGTTGGATGAGTAAACTCTAAAGCATTACTAGTTATGTTTTTAGAATCGTAAATTTCTACCGAATAAATATAAACCCCTTCAAACGGCTTATAGGTAAACTCATTAAGCCCGATACCAAATAAAGAATATTTATCTTCTACATCTTGCGTGTAGGCATATCTCCACGTTGCGTATACCCCGCCTATAGTACTGATTAAAAGAAAACTGATTATAAGCGAAAGCATTACAAAACTCTTTCTAATCATTCTACCCTCCTATCTGTTTGAGGTTTATCCGAACGATAAAGAAAATCAATGATTCTTTTAGCTTCAATACTTTCATCGCCATTATTGTGTTCAATATAAAGCACGTAACAGCGTGCATCTTTTTCCCTTTGAATTTTCTTTTCAATTATAGGTGTAGCAACAATTGCCCCTACAATTAAAATTATACAAAGCCATCCCGCTGGGGATTGCATAAACAATACGAAAGAGCCGACGAACGGCACTCTTTCTCCATGGTATATTGCACGAATTTGTGAATACTTAACAGGGAATCTATCGGGCGCATCAACAGCATCGCCTTGACATAAAAACCAACGTTCGTTAGGGTGGGCTTGGTTCGGCTCTTCAATTTGCACTATGCGGTGAACCAACAAAACACCATCTACTTCATAAACAACAATATCGTACAACTTTAAGTCTTCTTGACTAGGTTTTTCATAAACGAAAATCAAATCGAAAGCACTTATTTGGTTATCTAAATTATATAGATATAAGTATTCATTTTTGGGATTTTTCTCTTCCATAGATTTAGTTTTAACAACTGTCAAGTTAGGAATATCTTTAGAATACGAATTTTGAGTTACGTTAATATATAGCACTCCGACTGAAAATACCAAAAAAATAGCGCAAAAAATATACGACACAATCTTTTCTAAAATAGTGCCCCTTTTGCCCTCAAGCATTTCCACATATTCAATTTTAAGCGCATTATCTTCTCCACCAAGCCTGATTAACTTAACTAATTGTTTAACTATTGTTGAAATTGCAAATATAGATACCCCTGTTAACAACAAAAAAACAATCAGGCATAATAAAAAGACGTATGTTTCGTAACTTCCCATTTTGTTGCCTATAAAAGCATACAAACCAGCCGAAAACTTCGGCTGGTTGTGCTGTAATTGTTAATTTGTTAATTAGTTAATCGTTCCATCAGTTACTCTTGCAACGATGTTACCAACCATTGCTTCTCTAAACGCATCATGTTTAGCCTTTGTTTCTAATAAGAAGTCTTGCGTTAAACTAATTTGTTCTCTCAAATTGTCTAAATCCAATTCATAAGTGAAAGTACCATCATCTTGCTTTTCCCATATGATTTTATTGTCAAGTTCACCATTACCAGGATTCTTAAATTTAAATATGACTACACCATCGTATTTCATTTCCGTTGTCGTTGTAAAATACAATTCAGTATCTACTGCCTTAGCCTTAATTTCTGGAGTAGCAGTAGCTTCGTTTGGTGTAAACGTTACTTTTAATTTAGGGTCAGCATCTTGATCCTTGCTTAAAAACACAAGTTCTGCTATGTGATCCTTATCCGTATCGTCAATCACAAGGTCAAAATTGGCTTCAACGAGATATGTACCATAAGTTCCTTCAACCACTGCATCTGGAATGGTAACAAAAATTTCCTTGTGTCCATCCGTAATGTCGGTAGTACCTGCATAAGTCCAAGTAGCGTAAACGCCACCAATTGTTACACACATAAATAGTGCAATCAATACGCTAAGTTTTTTCATGAGTTTTCTCCTTAAAATTAGATGTACCCTTTAGGGTAAATTCATTATACTCTCGCCTTACTAATTTGTCAATAATATTTTTTAAAATTTTTTTTGTTTTTATAAAATTTTTTTCGCAACACAATATATGGTTTCGTTAGTAAAACTATATCACTAAACCATCTTGCAAAATTCTTTTTGTAGCCTTAAAATTATCTTTTTTTCTAGCCTTGATATGTAGCTTTGAGATATTCCCAGCATGTC
>JAEIGA010000749.1_pt1 | contig 48224 bp, 38 predicted proteins | sample 9270691 | NCBI WGS metagenome assembly JAEIGA01 (sample SAMN17057246, study PRJNA624740) | gut metagenome | biome: biome; isolation source: fecal sample | host: Bos grunniens | place: China: Xizang | collected 2019 | reverse complement strand
TAGAAGTAAAATCAGAATCAGCCCTATTTAAAGCAAGCACCCAACAAAACGCTCAAGGCAATACAAACATTGTTTTAGATCGTAAAGATTTCAAAGAATTTACTCCAAATTCTAGCATGGGCGAATACCTAAACAAAAACTATCAAGATGGTAACTTCGTTGATACATTCAATAGTATGAAAGAAGCAACTTCAGCCTTTGATATTGCCTCAAAATCTGTAAAATTCATGGGTGCAGATAACATGCTAAACTTTGTTGATGAAAACATCCAAGTTTTACGTGGCTTAAATCGCAACATTGCAGAAACAATCTTAACTCCAGATGATGATAAACCTTATCGCGTACTTTCAGGCGCTCATAACTATAGCCTAGAAACAGATGATAAAGGTCTATTATCAGGTTATGACATCAACTCAAATTCTGTTTATATGTTTGGCGACAAACGCTTAAACAACTGGTCACGCCTTGGCTTAGGTTTAAGCTTCACCGACATAAATTCAAGCTACGAACATGGCGGAAGCAGAGACTTAAGTTATGTAAACATTTTTGTTCCATACTTATACAAATTTAATCCAAACCTCAACCTTGCATCAATATTAAGCTTCGGTTATGGTTATGGTGATTTTGAACGTGATTCTATCCATACCTCAGAACTTTCACAGTTCACCTACGGCCTAACTAATGAATTACGCTACACAATGGATTTGAATGGTTTTGCAGAACTAGAACCGGCATTGATGTTAAATGTACTTGGATATCATGAAAATGGTTTAAGTGAAGGTAAAGACGATACGGCCATCATCACCAAAAACAACCATGCATTATCTGTTGAAGCAGGACTTGGATTATTTGTTAAAAAACAAGTAAAAACTTCTGAAAATTCAAAACTAGGCTTCAAAGTTGGTGGAATTTATTACCATGAATTTGCAAGCCCATATCGTGATATAACAGCTCGCCATCGTGCATCAAATCATTGGTACAAAATCAACGATTATGCAAACCTCTATAAACACGACCGAGCTGTTTTAGAAGCTGTTGTTGACTATATGTATAAAGATATATCTGTATACCTAAAATACAACAAACTAATCCAAAACAATAACCCAGAAGTTCTTGATTTAGGCATTAAGTATAACTTCTAATTTAAAAATAAAATATCACAAATATCTAAACCTATTGTTTAACCAAACAATAGGTTTATTTTTTATTGCATAATATCAGCCCAAATTCTTCCGGCCAAACTTCCACCTGTAATCTTATTCATCGGGGAATTATCATCATTTCCAATCCAAACAGCTGTTGTATATTTATCATCAAAACCAATAAACCACGCATCTCTATAATTTTGTGTTGTACCCGTTTTAGCATGCGCATTTTTTACTTTATTAGCAATTTTACCAGTACCACTTAAAACAACTTCTCTTAACAAAATTTTTGCATTTTTAATAACATCATCATCAAATAGTTTTTCATAATCTTTATCTTCATGAGTATAAATAACTTCATCATCAGATGTTTTTAGCTCTTCAATAACATATGGTTCAATATCATACCCACCATTTGCCACCACGCTATATGCTCTAGCCATATCAATCAACCTAACGGCATCTGCCCCTAAAATAATTGAAGGATTTGCACTCAATGTTGTACTAATCCCCATTCTATGTGCCACATCAATAATTTTAGGCAAACCCACATATGTAGCCAAATCTATTGTTGCAACATTTAGAGAATTAGCAAATGCATCTTTCATACTAACCGCACCATGAAACTTTTTATCATAATTTTTAGGCTCCCAATTACCAATTTTAATTGGCTCATCTGATAATAACTCTGTTATTTTCATACCTTTTTCAAGAGCTGCCATATAAACAAAAAGCTTAAACGAAGAACCAGCTTGTCGAACAGCTTGAGTTGCTCTGTTAAATTGGCTTTGTTTATAATCAAAACCACCTGCCATTGCCTTTATTTTTCCGTTTCTATCAATAATAACAACAGCTCCTTGATTTACATTATTTTTCACATTTTCTCTTAAGTTTTTTCTTAACAAATACTCTGCCCTTTGTTGCAAATCGTAATCAAGTGTTGTGATAATATAAATATCATCTTGACCATCATCTATACCACTATTTTCTAACTCACTTAAAACAAAATCACCAAAATATCTCCCTCCTAAAATCATTCCATCATCAGGATTATTTATTGGCATATTTTTTGCTGCTTCAAACTGTTCTTTATTAATAGTTCCAGCTCGTTTCATCAAAGACAAAACAACATTTGCTCTATCTATTGCAAGCTCCCTATTTTTTATATAATTATACTTACTTGGTGCTTTAAGAGAACCAGCTAATATTGCAGCCTCTCGTATATTTAATTCTTGTGCTTTTTTATTAAAATACCTTCTTGATGCCGCATTTATACCATACGCTCCATTTCCAAAAAACACACGATTAATATAAATTTCTAATATCTGCTTTTTGCTAAAATTTTCTTCTAATTTTTTTGCAATAATAAATTCTTGAATTTTTCTTTTAATACTTTTTTCGCTAGTTAAAAACAAATTTTTAGCCACTTGTTGAGTAAGAGTTGAGGCCCCTTGCGCATAACGCATCTTAAATAAATTAACCCCCATAGCTCTAATAAAACCGATATAATCAATCCCTTTATGTTTATAAAAACGTCTATCTTCTGTATCAACTATTGATTGATGAACATAATTAGGGAGTTCATCAATCTTAACCGGTTTATCAAATCTATTACCATATGATGTAATTTCTCTTCCATCTTGAGCTAAAATTTTAATTCCTCTATTTCTTTCAACATATAAAGCCTTAGTAAAATCCGGGAGAGTTACATAACAATATCCAATATAAAGTCCTCCAAGCACAACAAAAAACAAAGTAAGCCACAACACCCATATCAAAATCTTTGTTTTCAAACTTATTTTTTTTCTTTTTTTATGATTAGTTTGTGATTTCTTTTTTACTTTAGAAAATAATTTCATATCACGAAATTTAGCAAAAAATCCTTTTTCTTGTTTTTTTACTCTTTTTTTTCTAACAACTTTCTTTTTTTTCATAAACCACATATCAAACAAACCTAATCTAATTACGTTACTCAACACCTTTAACAATAGCTTAATTAGGTTACAATTTACTTAACATATTTTACATTTACCACTTAAAAAACTCTAAAAAAAACTTTACCCTCAATATAAAAATGTTTATATTAAAACAAACTAAATTAAGGATTGTATCAGATGAAAGAAAAAGTTTGTTTAATTGATGGATCTGGCTATATTTTTCGCGCATTTTTTGCAAGCCCAAGAATGACAAATCCAGAAGGTGTTCCTGTTAATGCCTTATATGGTTTTATCAATATGTTTTTAAGCCTAACTGCAAATATTAAATGTGATTACTGCCTTGTTTTATTTGATGCAAAACGTCAAAATTTTCGCAATGATTTTTTCCCTGAATATAAAGCAACCCGCCCAGAGCTCCCTGAAGATTTAAAACCTCAATTTGAACTAATTCATCAAGCCGTTGAAAAGCTAAATCTTAAATGGTTACAAATGGAGGGCTATGAAGCTGACGATCTTATTGCAACATACGCATCTCTTGCACTAAAAGAAAACAAAGATGTAACCATTGTCTCTGCTGATAAAGACTTAATGCAGTTAATTCGCCCCGGTGTAGAATTTTATGATAGCATGAAAAACAAATTCTTTACCCCAGAAGATGTAAAAGAAAAATTTGGCGTATATCCTAACCTTGTAACTGATGTACAATCTTTAGCCGGTGATAGCACAGATAATATCCCCGGTGTTCCAGGAATTGGCTTAAAAACAGCAGCAGAACTAGTAAATCAATTTGGTTGCCTTGAAGCTGTTTTAGAGAATGCTCACTTAATAAAACAAAACAAACGAAGAGAAGTTTTATTATCCCATAAAGAAGATGCTCTAATCTCTCAAAAACTTGTAACATTAAAAGATGATGTTGAAGTATCACTTAAATTAGAAGACATTCGTTGCCAAGCTCCATCAGAAGAAACACTAATGGAATTTCTAGATAAGCACGCTTTTAAAAGCTTAAAAAACAAAGCCTCAAACTGGTTAAAACAAAAATGCTCTGAACTACCTTTAGCCACACCTAAAGAAGAACTAAAAGAAGTATACAAACTTATCTCTAACAAAAAAGAATTAGATTTGCTTCTCACTCAAATTAAAGAAGAAAATATGTTTTCTTTTTACCCTCATTATCACAATAATTGTTTTTTAGGCCTATCAATATCATTAAATAACGCAAAAGCTTTCTATCTACCAGTCGGTAAAGAAACACAAACTGACGATTTATTTTCTATTGCCCCTTCTATAAACACCATAACACATCAAGAACTAACTAATTTTTTAATCCCATTATTAGAAGATAAATCAATCTTAAAAATATCAATTAATCTAAAAGACGTATTATCGCAAATAAAGAAAACTTTATCAAAAGAGTTCAATATAATAGCATATGACGATATTGCTTTAATGTCATATGATATATATAGTTCCACTCAAAATCATACCCTTACATCTTTATCTAGCTTACTTTTAGAAAAAGAACTAAAAATAGATTTAAGTGAAAATAAAAAGTTAGATTATTCTACTATATCAAATGATGATGCGCTCACATTTTTTGCCCAAATTAGTGATTATATTATGCGTATTTTTCATATATTAAAACCACAACTTTTGCAAGAAAGAAAGCTCTTCGTATACGAAAATATAGATAGACCATTACTAAAAATTTTATACGAAATGGAGCAAAGTGGCATCATGCTAGATGCTGTTAAATTAAAAGATCTAGATAATATTTTTGATAAAGAATTAAATATCCTATCTGAAGAAATCTATAATCATGCTGGTGAAACTTTTAATTTAAGCTCCCCAAAACAAGTCGGTGAAGTTTTATATAGCAAACTAGGATTAAAAGGTAAAAAACACACATCAGGCTCTCTAAACACAAGTGCTGAAGTTTTAGAACAAATGGCTCAAACTCATATATTACCTCAAAAAATATTAGAGTGGCGTCAATTCCAAAAACTAAAATCAACATACACCACCGCCCTTTTATCATTAATAGATAAAAACAATCGTGTACACACTACTTTTAGTCAAACAACCGTAAATACAGGACGCTTATCATCATTAAATCCTAACTTGCAAAATATCCCTATTAGAACACAAATAGGCAGAGAAATTCGCAAATGTTTTATAGCAAAACCAAACCACAAAATCATTGCTGTAGATTATTCTCAAGTAGAACTACGTTTACTAGCCACAATTGCCGATGTTAAGTTTTTACAAAATGCTTTTAGAGAAAACGTTGACATTCATAAAAAAACCGCATCACAAGTATTTAATATCCCATACGATGAAGTAGACAGCACTCACCGTAGGCGAGCCAAAGCCATAAATTTTGGAATTGTATATGGCATTTCCGCATATGGTCTATCAAAAGAAATTGAAAGCACACCTCAGGAAGCTCAAAGTTATATTGATAAATATTTTGCCAACATGCCAGAAGTAAAAAATTATATGGAAGAAACTATAAATTATGCTCGCATTAATGGTTATGTTTTAACCCCATTTAATCGTAAAATTAGCATATTTGGCATACAAGATTCAAACAAACGCATTGCCTCATTTGGAGAGCGTGCAGCAATCAATGCTCCAATTCAAGGTGGAGCATCTGATATAATAAAAATGGCAATGATACGTATTGCTAATCGCTTAAAAACAGAAAATTTCAAAACTAAAATGTTACTTCAAGTACACGATGAACTTGTTTTTGAAGCCCCAATCGATGAAGTAGAAAAAGTTACTCCAATCATCAAAGAAGAAATGGAAAAAGTAAACGCTATAGCTCTTAAAGTACCACTTATTGCCGAAGTTGGCATTGGTAACAATTGGGAAGAAGCACACTAAAGAGGCAAAATGAAAAACAACATTATAACATATACAATATTTAGCATTTTATTGTCTTGTATTATTGGTTTTTTATCAATGATTTGTGCTTATTCATTACCTGTTGAAAAAATAAGAGAAAACGCAAAAGCTTCTCTTCCTCTATTAATCAAAGAAAAAGAAGTATACAACTGGAATAGAAAATTAACAGGCGCAAAAATAGATAATTTCACTACATCAATTATGCTAAACAATGCTAGTTTTTTAGGAAGAGAAAATATAATATATGATGCTGTTATGAATCCACGCATACAATATCCAAACACTAATAAAATTGCCGATTTATACCTTAGCACACAAGAAGATACATTAAATAAAAATGCAATAATTGATTATCCTAAATATTGGCATGGATACCTTACCATATTAAAACCCACCCTATTATTCTTTAACTTAAAAGAAATTCGTATAATAAATTTTATTTTTCAAAATATTTTACTTATAATTACCCTTTACCTATTAACTAAACGCCTAAATTTCAAATATGCATTAGCATTTTTAGTTAGCACAATTTATCTAAACCCTATAAGTTTAGGAATGTGTCCTCAATTTCATAGCACATATTACATAATGCTAATATCTTGTATTTGTATGCTTTTAAGCACCAACAAAAATAATCATTGGAAAATCTTTTTATTTTCAGGTATAGCCACTTCTTTTTTAGATATACTAACATCACCACTAATAACCTTAGGATTTCCTCTTATTATATACACAAACCTTTATCCAAATACCTTATATAAAGATATCAAAAACATTATAAAAAATTCAATCCTATGGAGTACAGGATATTCTCTAATGTGGATATCAAAATGGATACTAACCACTATTATAACTAAAAACAATATCATAAAAGACGGATTAACAAGCACCATATACAGAATTAATGGAGATGGCTTTTCTGAATCTGGAATAACAAATTGGACGTCTTCAATTTCCATATTACGAAACGTAAATGAATTTTATAATACCACAAACTTACTCATATTTTTAATATTTTTACTTATTCTAACCTCTAGTTATTTTATAAAAAAATACAATTTCATAAAAAATCATAGCACCCTAACTAACTTATTTATAGGATTATACCCATTCATATGGTACTCTATAATAATAAATCATTCTATTGTTCACCCCATACTAGCACATAGAATACTTACCATATCAATTTTATCTATATGCACTAGTATAGTTTGCATATTAAAAGATAGGAAATAAACATGATTATATTTGATTTAGACGGTACATTACTAGATACCATAGAAGATTTACATATCTCGCTCAATTATGCTCTTAAAAAGCATAATTTCCCATTAAAAACCAAACAAGAAACAACCGCTATGCTTGGTAATGGAATTGATATTCTTGTTGCCAAAGCAATAAATAGCAACACAACAACTCCAATCTTTAATAGTGTTTTTACAACATTTAAAGAATATTATTCTCAACACTTAAATGATAATACAGCTCCGTATTCCCAAATAATAGAATTATTAGAACATTTAAAACAACAAAACATAAAAACAGGTATTGTTTCCAATAAATTTGACCAAGGGGTTAAAGAACTACATAAAAAATTTTTCACAAACCTTATCGATTATGCTCAAGGTGTTGATGAAAATGTTCAAAAAAAACCATCGCCTGATGCCATTTTTGCTATTATTGATAAATTAAATGCAAAAAATGAAAAAAACATCTTTGTTGGAGATTCCGAGGTTGACATACAGACTGCCCACAATGCAAATATCCCTTGCATAAGTGTTAGCTGGGGCTTCAAAACTAAAGAATTTTTAATCCAACACAATGCCTCTCATATAATTGATACACCTTTTGAGCTATTAGATATGATAAAAAAACTCTAACGTCCTCTTTGTTGATTTAACATATAGCCAACATTAACCTTATTTTTATCATTTTCAGTCCCCTCATTAACTGGTTCCTCTCTTTTATTTAATTTTTTATCAACTATTTTATTAAAATAACTTTCTACATTCAATATATCACTTAATGGATAAGGAAGTGTAGGTAACCTCACCCTATAATATTCAGCATCATTCTTCATATCTCTTGCCAAAATACCTTTCATGCTTTCTTTCCTTAAATATTCTTTCGTACTAGCCCTAGACAAAGCGTCAATTTCATCTATATCCCAAAAACTCTCATCATTTGAACTATTATCTCTATGTCCAACAAGTTTATCAGGTGCACCTGTAAACGGCGCCCCTGTAACCTTAGAAGCTGTTATATGAACTTCAGGCAAATATGTATCATTTATTCTATCAAAAGTTGATCTAGTAATTTCTTCACAAACTAACTGAGCTTCTCTATCTTTTCTTGGAGATTCACCTGTTGCACAACTAGAATGATAACATTGTTTTACTCTATTAACCATTGCCCTATCAAAATCAGTTCTTTTGGGACTATTTGCTGCTTCTTCACATGCCTCTATTGCCCCATCTAACGTCCTTAAATCATTATCCTTCCATAATGCTTCAACATTTCCAGATCCCATATTATAAGATTGCCTAATTAACAAGCTCTGTACACTTAAAGGATATTTATCAAATACATCTGCTCCTACCAATTGTCTCATATGATTATAATAATCATAAAAAGTATCTCTATATAAAGCATTTGCTTGTCCACTAGTCAACTCAGGCATAAGCACTGTTGTTCTCATCCCATCAATTTGATCATTTTTAACACTTTTAACTCTAACCCCTGCCCCCTGAATTCGTTCAACTTCCATAGTATATGAACTACCATCAATTTCATATTCACCGTCAAATTTTTCCAACTTATTACCATTTAAAACATAATGTTTCCCCCCTCCCTTATCATCACTTTCTATAATATGCCTACGTCCATTTTTATCTTTAAAAACTCTAACCCAACGATCACCATCTTCAGTTTGTACACAACTCAATAATCCTTTTTTAACTATTCCTGAAATTTCCATTGCATACTGCTTTTGAGTTTCAGTAAAGCCAGCCATTTCAAATCTACCGGTTCCATTTTCTACCCCATCTTTGCAAATCATAGTTCCACAACCAATAGTTAAAGCCCCTTCGCTACAAAAATAAGGATATGCTTCATACCCTTCTGCATCTCTAATATCTTTTGCACATAACACAGCCATCTCCTTGGCATTGTTACAAGGCCTATCATACGCAGCATATTCAATATTATTCATAACCACTCTCCATAAAACATACTATATGGTATATAATATCATAAAATCAGCCCATTATCAATATAAAACGTATTCTGAATATTAAATTTAACAATTATGTAACAATTAGCAAACTATTTTTTCAAACTTCTATATCTTGCGACATTTTTATTATGTTCAGCTAAACTTTTAGCAAATAAATGTCCACCAGTTATTCCATCTGCAACAAAATACAAATATTTTGTTTTATCAGGATTAGCAACTGCTTTAATCGCATCAATCCCTGGACTACAAATAGGTGCCGGAGGAAGTCCACCATACACATATGTATTATATGGTGAATCAAAAACCAAATCTCTTTTATAAATAGGTCTACCCAAATCCATTTTACCACCAGTAACAGCGTAAATAACTGTAGGATCTGTTTGTAATCTCATTCCCAAATTCAATCTATTTATAAATACACTTGCAACTTTTGCTCTTTCACTCGCAACACCTGTTTCTTTTTCAACAATACTTGCTAATATCAACAACTCTTCTTCATTTTTAATTGGAATATCTTTATTTCTTTCTAAAAACGCTTCTCTAAGTACTTTTTTCATATCCTTACGCGCTTTTTCAATTATTCCATTCCTAGTTTCGCCTTTATTAAAATTATACGTCTCTGGTAAAATTTCCCCCTCTTTTACCTCTAAAGTAATATCACCTGTTAAATAAGGATTATCATTTATAATTTTTTTTATCTCAACTAACGCCTTTCCTTCTGGAATAGTTATACTTCTAACAATAACCATACCTTTAACAATTTTTTCTACAACATCTTTTATACTATATTTGCCAACAAATTGGTATTCACCAGCTTTAATTTGATTAGCAAGCTTCAAATATCTAATATACAAAACTAACAATCTCGCATCATCAATAACATTATTTTTTTCTAGCTGATTAGCAATTTGCAATACCCCCATTCCTCTTTCAACACTAACAATAACAGGAACATCAATATTCTTTTTATAATTTAATTTATTATCTACAAACCAAAAAAGAGCTACTCCTATTAGTAGTACAAAAAACAACACTAATAGGAGTAGCCCCAATTTTTTCATCTATAAAGCCTTATAATTAGCCGTTATACTTCTTAAAAATTACTGATGAGTTAGTACCACCAAAACCAAAAGAGTTAGACATAGCAGCCTTAATTTCTCTCTTCTTAGCTTTTAATGGAACCAAGTCAAAATCGCCTAATTCATCAGCAGGATCTTCTAAGTTAAGTGTAGGAGGACAAGTTTGTTCTTCTATAGCTTTAATAGTATATACAGCCTCAACAGCACCTGCAGCACCTAACAAGTGACCAATAGCTGATTTTGTAGATGACATAGAAACATTTTTAATTCCTTCATCACCAAACAAACGTTTAACAGCCATAGCTTCACCAACGTCACCAGCAGGAGTTGATGTACCATGAGCATTGATATATCCAATATCACTTAACTCAACACCATTTTCTCTAGCACGATCTGTTGCCATTTTCATTGCACGATAAGCCCCATCACCAGAAGGAGCTGTAATATGATATGCGTCTCCACTCATACCATAACCAACAACTTCGGCATAAATTTTAGCACCACGTTTGATTGCATGTTCTAATTCTTCTAAAACAAGCGCACCAGCACCTTCACCCATTACAAAACCACTACGATTTTTATCCCATGGACGAGAAGCTTTCTCTGGAGTATCATTAAATTCAGCTGTAACAGCCTTCATTCTAGCAAAACCAGAAATACCAAGAACATTAACTGCAGACTCAGCACCACCAGCAACCATCATATCAGCATCGCCTCTAGCAATCATAGCTGCAGCATCACCAATAGCATGAGTACCAGTAGAACAAGCAGTAACACAAGCGTGGTTAGGTCCTTTTAAGCCATGTTTAATAGAAACATTACCAGAAATAAGGTTAATAAGAACAGAAGGAATAAAGAATGGAGAAATCTTTTTCATACCAAATTCATTAAAAGAAATAGCATTTTCATAGATTCCTTGTAATCCACCAATACCTGCACCCATCATAACACCAGCGCGTTCTTTATCCTCTTCAGTTGCTGTTTCTACATTCCAACCAGCATCTTTTAGAGCATCATCAGCAGCAGCCATTCCAAACAAAATAAATTTATCATTTTTCTTTTGATCTTTTGGAGCAATTACTGTATCTGGATTAAAATCAGGTTCATTTTCACCATAAGGAACTTGTCCTGAAATAGTAACAGGAATATCCTTCAAATCAATTCCTTGTGTAGAACGAATACCAGACTTACCAGCAATCAAAGATTCCCAGTTATGTTTAACGCCTCTTCCTAAAGGAGAAACAACACCTAGTCCTGTAACAACAACTCTTCTCATTAAATACCTCATTCAATCTTATTTACTATAATAGCAAATAATTTTATATTAAAAAACTCGCTTAAAACTATTGAGCGAGTTCTAATTCAGATAATTCCAAAGACTTACGCAGCTTTTGATAGATAATCTATAGCATCTTTAACTGTAAGAATTTTTTCTGCTGCTTCATCAGGAATTTCACAACCAAATTCTTCTTCAAATGCCATAACTAATTCAACAGTATCTAAGCTATCAGCACCTAAATCATCAATAAAGTTTGCATTTTCTGTTACTTTTGTTTCTTCAACACCTAAATGTTCAGCAACAATTTTCTTAACACGATCAGCGGTATCAGTCATTAAATTCAACCTCTAAAAAATATTAAAACAAATCTTAGACTTATGTCTGAGACCAACGCTACACACAAAATATTTATTTGACAAGCTTTTTTTTTCATTTTTCAACCTATCCACCCCAAATAAAAACATTATATAGCTTTTTCAAGACTTTAAACATTGGGATAAAACGTGTTTTTTTGCAATTTTATCCCCTTTAAAACCCAAAAAACACCCTTATATCTTCATTATATATCGTTTTTTTACATTTTTTATGAGGCAAAAATGAAAATAGCAATAATTGGCACAGGTTCAGTAGGTAGTACAATCGCATACACTCTTGCATTATCTAGCCTAACAGAACAAATATTACTTATTGATATAAACAAAGAACGCTCTTTTGCTGAAGCCCTAGATATTTCTCACGCAATAACATTTAGCTATAATACAAACATAATATCTGGTGATTACACAGATCTAAAAGACACCAATATAATAATAATAACAGCTGGAGCCAACCAAAAAAAAGACGAAACAAGAATTGACTTATTAAATAAAAATCTAAATCTATTCAAAGAGATTATCCCTAATATAAAGAAATACGCTCATAATTTTCCCATAATCATTGTCGCAACCAACCCTGTCGATATTATGACCGAAATAACCCTAAAATTATTACAATACCCCACATCTAAAGTAATAGGAACAGGAACTGTACTCGATTCGGCTCGTTTTAAAAGTACATTAGGATCATTTCTAAAAATATCCCCCATCTCAATACAAGCAAACGTTATTGGCGAACACGGGGACTCTGAAGTTTTACTATGGTCAAGCATAAGCTCTGGTTCAACTCATATAAATAACATAGCTTCAACTCTTGATAAAAAAATAGATTCAAAAACTAAACAAGATATAGATAAAGCCGTAAGATTTTCAGCCTATGAAATTATCAAAGGCAAAGGCGCCACCTATTACGGTATAGCCTCAGCAACACAACATATCATCAAATCCATTATAACAAACAATCACGCCATTCTAAACATAAGCTCTCATCACAAAAACTCTTTAGGAAAACTTTGCTATTCAATGCCCACAATTATTGGCAAAGATGGTATAATACAAACCCTAATTCCCAATATGAATGAAAACGAACGCCAAGAACTAATTAAAAGCGTAAAAACCCTTTCTACTCATACTCAAAATGCATTATCTTTCCTAAAATAAGAAAATAGACAAAAACTGTTGACAAATGCACTTTTTTATGTTACAACACAAAACGGAAAAAATTGTTAAAATATAGATATAAACGGAGGCAACTCCCGTGGAATTGGATTAAGGACCCCAACCACGTATAAAAAAGAAACCAACTGTTATGATACAGTCAAACAATCCCCTTCCACGAACCGTAAAGTGTAACACCTCAATCGGTAACTTTTACAAAAACAGGGTTTACTTCCTTGAGTACTTCACTTACAATGCCAGAGAAAACAAGCATTTTGTGAAGATACAAGGTGTTCCAGGTCTTCACAGCCCCAACATCTTCGATGAGGACAAAGAAGCCAGAGTAAATAAACTCATAAAAGAGTTAAAAACCTCCGGTTGCAACCGAAAGATTTTTGTTTCAGTAAGAATCAAAGAACCACGAGACGTTATTATATCTCTTTCTAGCCCGAAACAAAACTCCAAAAATTTCAAAATACCTAAAGAGTATTTGGAAAAATTGGCGGTTGGTGGGATGATTGTAATCGGCAAAGATAGCAAATTCTGCGACATTACAATCCCTTCAGACAATGATTTTTCAAGAATCCAAGGATTCTTTATAAAATTCCCTGATGCTTCGGTTTGTTTTTTTGATACATCTGCCAACGGCACTTCTATCGAAATCTAACAAATCTCTCACAAAGCCCCTAAAATTTAGGGGCTTTATTTTATTATATCATCCAATAAAATCCCCATAATCAAAAGTAGATAAACTAACTTTACTCTTTGACAACAATAAGTTTTAGCATATAAAATCACATCATATATTTGTATACGGAGGGTAAAATCGTGAAAAATACAAACAATTTAATTTGTTCAATCTTAGTTGGTATAATCATTCTACTTATTGGTATCACCTTAAAAACAACCAATTATAGCATACACACACTAAATTTAGTTATATTTTCCATACTAGGTTGTGTATCAACATATATTTTACTATTCCCTTCCATCCAACAAAAAATCAAACATATCTTTTGTGATTATGATTGGGCTGATGAAACCATTAAGTTATATCAATCAATCCCTCATATATATCGTAAATCTTTTTGGATTAGCTTTGGCTTTATAAATCTTGCATTTTTATTTCACACTATACATTTTATGTGGGGTGCAAATGATTGGAACGCTATTCGTACAACTGTAGATAATTCTCAAAGCTTAAAAGAAGGATATTTTTCTGCCTTTTACCTTCAAAATTTATTATTTGATGGAAAAATTCTACCAGTAATTAACAATCTATGGAGTTTTGTTGGACTAAGTTTGGCAGGACTTATTCTTGCAATATATTTTAATATTGCTCACAGTGTATTTTCAATCGTTACCTTAACCCTAATTTTGAGCGTAACTCCATACACACTAGGTTGGATGTACTATACACAAAACACTCTTGGCAATTTATGGGCCATCACTTTTTCTATGATAGCTATAAGTATTTCAAGTAAAAACATTTCATCACTAAATAAAAAATATTTATATAACCTTTTATCTATAATCCTTTTAACCATATCATTAGGAACGTTTTTTCCTGTAATAAACTTTATTTTAGTCGTTATTTTAGGAAAAATTTTACTTGATATTGGAATTTCAGGAATGTCTTTAAGAGATACATCATCTCGCTACTTACAAATTTTAACTAATTTAACAGCTTCTCTTTTTATTTATGCATTTGTAATTATCTCATTAAAAGAAGCAAAGATTGCTCCAGAAATATACAATATATCATTCCTTTCAGTATATAAAAATATTCCTCAAGCACTCAATGTAATGTTTACTCAATTTACAACCCCAATTCCATTCATTGGCTTGTCTTATAAATTGTTATACATTGCATTAATATTATTTGCTGTATTTTGCTTAATAATAAAATCTCCTTCAGCAAAATCTGCACTTAAAGCAATTATCATGTTGCCAATTATACTATTTGCATCACAAACATCAACACTCTTTTTTGTTACAGCACCTCATAGTGTTACTGTAAGTTTTTATAGTTTACCTGTAATATATGCATTAATGTTTACAATTTTGATAAAACTTGATGGGCAATATATAAAACGCATCACTTATACAATCGCAATATTATTAATTTTTTCAAGTTTTGTGCGTATATCATACGCTCTAAAAGTTTGGAAATTCGGTTTTGACGCAGAAACCAAACTAGCAGAACGCATTATCACCAGAATGGAAAAAATGCCAGAATTTAACATTAACAATAAATATAAACTAATCCAAATTGGTTCACAAAGCTTACGTTCAAAATATTACATATCATCACAAAACGAAAAAGAAAGTAAAACACTTCTTTCATTACCCTACTATAACCAAGGCAATGCAAAAGATGCATACAATTTCTTTTATCAAGCAGACTTTTTATCAGAAGATGTATCTATAGAAACAATTAAAGATCACTCCATAATACGTGATTACATTCTAAACAAAGCTAGAGCTTATCCTGCAAAAGAAAGCATTTTCATTCATAATGATTACATAATATTTGTATTAGATGAAAAAGCTCTCACACAAGCTCAGCGCAAAATATTAAATAATTAAAAAAGAGGAGTTAAACTCCTCTTTTTTTAATCCCATGGAAATACTAACCATGTACCAGCTTTTATATCGTCCTTAATAGCAATATCAGGCTTCTCTGTACAACAATCTTTCATCAACAATGTACATACTTTTGAATTAGGATAATTTTTACGTAAATACTTAACAGTTTCACCACTATCAGCTAAATCATCTATAATAAATACATTTTCACCATCAATAAGTTTATCTGTTGAAATATCTTTAGTTTCTCCTCTGTTATTATTTTCATCATAACTTATAAGTTTCATAACTCTAATATCTCTAATATCTAGTTTATATCCAACTAATTGAGCTGGCACTAAACCTCCACGAGACACTGCAATTATTGTAACTTTAGATAAATCATCACAACGTTTTTCAATCTCAACAGCTAATTCATCGCTATATTTTTTTATATCATCCCAACTAATATATTCTTTTACCATAACTATCTCCAATAAAAAAACAAACTACAAATCATAATGCTATAAAAAACACTACGATTTGTAGCTCACATAAATTCCACTATTTTAATGCAGGAAGTGGGGTATAAAAAGCATACCACATTTGTTGCAATTTATAGAAGAAATGCCCTTCATCAACCTTTGTACCCAAAGGCTTCTTTGATGAAGCAAAATGAACAATCACAGCATTACCAAACACATCTTGATAATCTTTCCATTCACGTCCATAAAACTCAGCCAAAACTTTCATATCAATATGCTCAAAAAAGAAATTCATTGTATTATGTTCAACATCTAACAAAACAACATCATTTCCCACAACAACATTATATGCATCTTGATCCATATATGTTCTAAAATTATTATTAGTATACTCTTCTAGTTTTTCTAACAAATTATCTTCTCTTATTTTCGCCAAATTCATTAACATTACACCTGTGTTAAAATAAAAGCCTCTCTCATTTAAATTCAACTCAACCACATGTGTGTTTTCAAAAAACCAAGAAGGATCTTTAACTGCAGCCAAATATTTACCTTCAATATTTGTATTATAAAGTTTTGTTAAATCATGTAACACCATAATATCAGAATCAACAAACAAAACTTTATCCAAATCTTTTAATTCTTGTGCAATATAATATTTCAAAAGAGAGGTTTTAGAAACATGAGTATCTCTTATATAAAACAAATCAACCTCTTTTTGCTCTAAAACACTAACACTAACATTTTTACCTTCTAATGCTTTTAACGCCTCTTTATCATCCTCAGAAACATCTAAAGTCATCACATAAAAATTATATTTACTTCCTTCACATTTTGTATTTTTAGCAGAATTAATTGCAACACGAGTAAAATCCATATAATTTGCATCTGTAATAAGAACAATATTTACATCACCTTCAACACCATAACAAAGCTCTGGCTCAACTCTATATCCAAAATTTTCTTTTTTTTGTTGAGCAACTTTTTTAGCTTCTTGTTCAGCTAATTGATTACGTCTTTCTACATTTTTCTCAATAAATGATGCACACAACAATAACCCTGTTACGATTATTCCTAAAATATTAGCAACAATCACCCATTTCATTCCACTATCTTTCACCTTTATAACTCCTAAAAAAGTTCCAATAAGAGCCCTATATCACAAAATATGTAAACAACCAGTTAAAAATCCCCCTAGCTTCATTGTTAAAAAAACACAAAAAAAGAGGAGCATTGCCCCTCTTTTTTTAGCATTTCTTAATACAAATTAAGCTGCTGCTTCAGCACTAGCTTGAGCTTCTAATTCAGCTCTTTCTGCTTTAACGCGTTCAATATCTTTAGCACCTTTAGCATTAACATCTCTATCAACTAATTCAATGATAGCCATAGGAGCGCAGTCACCATAACGATAACCAGCTTTTAAAACGCGAGTATAACCACCGTTACGTTCTTTGTAACGTTCAGCCAATACAGAAAAAAGCTTAGAAACAACTTCTTTATCTCTTAAGAAAGACAAAGCTAAACGACGAGAATTTAAATCGCCTTTTTTAGCATATGTAATCATGCTTTCAGCAAAAGTCCTTAATTCTTTAGCACGAGGCAAAGTAATTTTAATTTGTTCATGTGTAAGTAAAGCATTTGTTAAGTTAGCAAATAAAGCTCTTCTTTGGCTCTTTGGCATATTAAAACGTCTATGTGCGTCACCGTGTCTCATTTTAAGTTCCTTTCTTTTTTCTAATACTTCGGACCCCGAAGTGGATAAATACTACTCATTTGCACCACCTTCATGAATGCAAACATTCAGCAAAAATCAACGATTCTTACCATTCAAGCCTGCTTTTACACTATTTTATTTTAAAATTCAAGGATTTTCTTTAATTTTTTTCTTATCTACTAATATTTTTCCCAGCCACTATTTTATATACACCATTTGTGCTATCTTTTTGAGATTTATTACTATTTTTCTCATCAACTATATTATTAACCATTTCCTCTCGTTCAATATTTTTTGCACTAAAAGAAAATTCTTTATTAGCAGACCTAAGATCTTCTTTTAAATTTGCCCTTAATAAAGAAGTTTCATATTCTGTGAAAGAAATTTTATCTTCTGTGTATGTAAATTCGCAAGATGTTCTAGGCTTCATTAACTTACCATTACAATCATAAACCCCTACCCAAGCAATCGTCTTATCAGCAATTTCTGACACACTAATTTTTGGACCAACTGTTTTCCCATCTACCTCACAAAACATACTACAATTATCAATTCCAGCATTATAAACAACATTTTTACCATCTAAATTTAATTCTTTTCCATGATCATAAACTTTACATTTATCTGCAATAACATTTCCATCACCATCTTGGTAAATCACCGCACCATGGTAATATTCTTCACCATCTTCGCCTCGAATAATTGTAAACTTTTTACTCTCTCCAGTATCTGTATCTGTAACATTGTAATATTCACATTTACTAAAACTTTGCTGTTCGATATTTTTTCTAAATCCTTCCTTCTCATACCTTAATTGCTGAAGTGTATGTAAAATAGATGGTTTAAAAATAACCGGTTTTACAGAATTTTCATTTTTAACACTTTCGTTTACAGCGCTATCACTCTCACTTTGAGAATTTAATTTAGGGCTTAAATCTTTATTATTTTCTTCTTGAGTTAAATCACTTACAATATAATCACTTATAGGTTCTTTTATTTCTTCTGGTAAAATATTAACCCCTTCCAAAACATCTTCACCTTCCTCTAATCTCATATACATATTACCATTTTTATCTTTTTTAGCAACATAATGACTATGATCCCCATCTGGACTACAACCATCCATAAAATCTCTTGCCTCAAAATATTTAATTTCTCCTTCTTTAAATTCCGCATTAACTACACCAGCATTTTTAGCATACTTATATTTTGCTTTATCCTCAAAATCGTTTTCACCTAATTTTTTAAATTCTTCTTTATATTCAAGGTCAATACCTTTTAATTTACCAGTAATTTTACCATTTTTAATTTTACCATTTAATGACAATGAAACATTATCATCAACATTAAAATTACTTTTAATTTTATTACCATCAATTTCCAGATCTAAACTAGAATCATCATCACTAATTAATATACTTGCCCCATTTTCATCAAAATACATTTCCTCCTCATCACTATTAAAACGCATTGCTGTTTTTCCAACTTCTTTGTTTGTTTGAATAACCATAACCCCATCATCGTCTGAAATAACCATAGAGCTACGTTTATCACCATCATATACTTGTGTTGTTTCACCATTTTCTTGTGTAACAATCATCTTCAAACTATTATCTTTAGTATTTAGAATTGTGATTTCTTGATTATTTAACCTATATTGAAACCTCTCATTATCATATTTCATAGTTTCTTTAATTGTTTTAAGATCTTCAATACTATATTGAGTTAATAATTCTTCAATCCGATTATTAATATTCTCACATTGTAACTTAATTTCAGCAATTAACTCGCATCTTTCATCATTAACCATTACCACAATTCAATCTCCCTAAATATATAGGAAAATTATACCATAAAATGGGCAAATAATCAATAATTAAATACCTATAAATGCCCAAAATAAATAAAAAATTATCTTTTTTTTTATTTATTACAGAGAGTATCACATTCTTCAAATTAGTACACGAGAGAGTGCCGATGCACATATGATAGCGCTTTAGCACGCCCCCCCTTTACAAAGAGCATCCCATTCTTCCAACTTATGCCCATACATCTCTTTATTTTCACCATTAAGCCCTTGAAATTTACGAGCGATAACATATTGAGGTAAAAGCTTTTTAACTTCATTAATATCCATACCCCAAACATCTGGCTTAATACGAATACGCTTACCTTGACCAGCTGAAACTTTATCTGTAATTTCACCAGTAATTGCATCTTCAAATTTATCAAGTTTGAGTTTTAGATTATCAAGTCCACCAGGAATTAAAAATTCTATTTCTTCACCACCTGCAATATAGTTACGAAGTTCAAAAATAGCATCATCTCCATCCCACTCAACAATAGAGCCTGCAAACAACCACTCACCTAATGTTCTTGTATATTCGTAATTTTGGCTAATGTTAGTTAATTTACCATCATGAAAACCTAAACAATATCCTCTATTTTGCAAAGTCATCAACTCACTCATATAGTTATTATAATCCCAAGTTTCAGGATTTGCATAATAATCATCAATAGCTTTACGATAAGCACGTGCCACAACACCAGCATAATATTCTGTTTTATTACGCCCTTCAACTTTAAGTGAATCCATACCAATTCTTAGCAAATCATTTAATCTTGGCATCATACACATATCTTTAGAATTCAATAAATAACTACCATGCTCATCTTCTATTACTTCGTAATATTCACCTGGTCTAAAATCTTCTTCTATTAAATATTCAAAATTATCTTTATTTTCATCATTAATAACAAGCTCTTTAACACTACCATCTTTCATTCTAATATGAAATTTATAATGCCATCTACAACAATGAGCACATTTACCACGATTAGCACTTCTATCTGCCATAAAATTAGAAATTAAACATCTACCAGAATAAGACATGCACATCGCACCGTGCATAAAACATTCTAATTCTACATCGCTACATTCTTTTCTAATTTCTTCCATTTCTTTAAATGTAACTTCACGCCCTAAAACACAAAGTTTAGCCCCCATTGATTGCCAAAACTTAACAGTTTGAGCAGAACAAATATTAGCTTGTGTAGAAACAAAACGATTTAATTCTGGCGCATGCTCTTTTAAATAATAAAACACTCCAGGGTCTGCCATCAACACACCATCTGGTTTTAATCTTTTAAGTGTTTCAACAAATTGAGGTAATTTTTTTGCCTCTTCATTATGTATATACAAATTAAGTGTAAGATAAATTTTCTTCCCAGCTTCATGAACAATTCTAATACCTTCTTCTAACTCTTCTAATGAAAATTTAGATTGCGTACGCAGACTCATATCTGGAGTTCCAGCATACACAGCATCAGCTCCATACAAAAGAGCTGTTTTTAACTTTACCAAAGAACCCGCAGGCAAAAGAAGTTCAGACTTTTTCATTTTTTAATCCTTAAACACTATTTATTTATTTTCAACACATAATCAAACAACAGAAAATGCATCAATCCTTAATTGGCTTTACTTTTATACCCCCCAATGGTGTAGAGTCAATCCTTATTTCTAAAATATTTGGCATTTGAGTTTCTTTATTTATGTCAATCCAAATATTTATAGGTCTTTCTGCACTCACATCCCACAAAATATTATCATTATTTTCTTTCAAATTTTTAATATATATAGAACATTTATAAGAATTTCTAACCTTTCCATCAAAATCAAAAACTCGATTCTCTTGCCCTTGATCTTCCATAATTACTTTATAATGTTTTTTACCATCAAAAACTTCTCTTTCCAATTTACAAGATCTATTTTTATCAAATTGATAAATAAGTTCAGCAATCACATTTTGTAAATCTGCAGCATCAGCACTATCTGGTACATATTTAATATCAACTTCTTTTCTTTTATCATCTTTTGTTGATATTCTTTTATATGCTTTACCTTTTTTATCATACAATATCTCTTTTAATCTAACGTGATTTCTTGTTTTGGTTCTATTTTTATATACAACAGGCACTAACTCATTTTTTTTATTAATTCCTTGAGCTTCATATCTTGCTTCAAAGGGATAAACATTCCCGAAAAAATTAGCAGTTTTTAACTCTGTACTAATACCATACTTATCTTTTTTAGCGTGATAATTTATTTCAACCATACCTGCATCAAATACACCAACTTCAATATCAAATTTCTGCGATATAGTATTAGCATTTACTCCTCGTATATAAAAAAACATCAAAAACACAAATAAAAATAATTTTTTAAACAAAACATTAGCCTTTCGTTAAAGTTTAAAGTATAAAATAACACTATAAGTAGAACTCTAAACTAAAAGGTGTTAAATAATGACTAAAAAAGTAATGGTTTTAATGGGTGGTTTTTCATCTGAAAGAGAAGTAAGCCTAATAAGTGGTAAATCCGTATCCAATGCTTTACAAAAAAAAGGCTACATTGTTGTTGAGCACGATTTAACTGATACCAAAAAATTATTAGCAGATATTGATACAGAAAAACCAGATGTTGTATTCAACGCCCTTCACGGCAACTGGGGTGAAGATGGTACAATTTCTGCACTTTTTGATTTACTACAAATTCCATACACACATTCTGGAATGCTTGCATCTGCAATTGGAATGAATAAATATATTTCAAAACTTATTGCAAAAAATAGTGGTATACGTATTGCTAGTTCTCAAAAAACAACCATCAAAGAATTTACCTCATATGGCACAACCATTGATTATCCATACGTTGTAAAACCTGTTTGCGATGGTTCATCCGTTGGTGTATTTATTGTAAGAAACCAAGAAGAAGCTCTTCTTGTTAAATATAAGGATATGAACACCGAAATATTAATTGAAAAATACATTGAAGGCCAAGAATTAACTGTAATGTGCTATAAAAACCAAGCCTACGTCGTAACAGAAATTAAACCCAAAGAAGATTTCTATGACTACCAACACAAATACACCACTGGCTTTACAGAACATATTATACCAGCTAAAATACCTCACGAAATATCCGAAATATGCAAAGCATATGCTCAAACCATGCATAACAAATTAGGCTGCAAAACAATTTCTCGCTCCGACTTTCGTTATAACACAAAAGATGGTGTAATATTCTTAGAAATAAATACTCACCCTGGAATGACCGACTTATCTTTAGTTCCAGAACAAGCAAAACATATTGGTATATCTTATGAAGATTTATGCCAAACATTCGTGGAAGAAGCATCATGCAGACCCCTAAAATAATTACAATCGCAGGTCCAACTGCCTCAGGAAAATCAAGTCTAGCCCTAGATTTAGCCATAAAATTAAACGCAGTGGTAATCAATGCCGATTCTATGCAGGTATATAAAGATATACCAATACTTGCAGCTACCCCTACAAAAGAAGACACCAATCTTGCACCTCATAAATTATACTCAATCTATGACGCCTCATATCATGGAAATGTTGTAGAATGGTTAGATTTGTGTAAAAAAGAAATAGATGCATGCTTACAAAACAACATAACACCAATCGTTGTTGGTGGAACTGGATTATATATTGAATCTCTAACCCAAGGTGTTACTCCAATCCCTGAAACACCTAAAGAAATTCGTAATCACATCCAAGAACTTTTAACTAAGAATAGTCTAAATTACTTATATGAAGAATTAAAAAAAATAGACCCAACAACTGCATCTCGCTTAAGTCCAAATGATTCAACTCGCATTAAACGTGCTATGGAAGTATACACACATACAAACCAAACTTTAAGCTATTGGCACAATCAACCATTAAAAGAAGTATACCCAAAAGAAATGTTTAGCAAAGTATACTTAAAACCAAACAGAACAAAGCTTGATGAAAACGCATACATTCGTTTTGATATCATGATAGCTCAAGGTGCAATTAAAGAAGTTGAACAACTTTTAGAAAAAAACATACCAGATAACATGCCTTGCATGAGAGCATTAGGCGTACAAGAACTAAAATCATACATATTAGGACTTTCATCAAAAGAAGAAGCTATTGAATTAGCCAAACTTCATACTCGCCAATATGCAAAACGCCAACAAACTTGGTTCAACAACCGATTTACACCAAACTTCATCCTTAATGATTGTTACAAAAACAACAATTTTTTTGTTGATGATATAATAAATTCACTATAAAACACTTGCAAAATACTCATTTTACCCTTAAAAAGGTAAGAAATGCAAAAATAAATATGGGGACATAATAATGTTTTTTCAAAATTTACTAGGTTTATTCTCTGCCGACATGGCAATTGATTTAGGTACAGCCAACACCCTTGTACACGTTAAGGGTAAAGGTATTGTTCTAAACGAACCATCTGTTGTTGCTGTTAAAGATTTCAACGGTAAAAAAGAAGTCTGGGCTGTAGGTACCAAAGCTAAACAAATGCTTGGCCGTACCCCTGGCGATATCCGTGCGATTCGTCCACTTCGTGATGGCGTTATTGCTGACTTCGAAGCAGCAGAAGCAATGATTAAATACTTCATTGAAGAAGTAAACAATCGTCGTCGTTTAATAAGCCCTACCATCATCATCTGCGTACCATCTGGTGCAACAGAGGTAGAAGAAAGAGCCATCAAAGAATCAGCTGTAAACGCTGGTGCAAAACGTGTATGGTTAATTTATGAACCAATGGCTGCAGCAATCGGTGCTGGTCTTCCTGTTAATGACCCAACAGGTTCTATGGTTGTTGATATTGGTGGTGGAACAACCGAAGTTGCTGTATTATCATTAGGTGGTATTGTATACTCTCGTTCAATTCGTGTTGGTGGCGACAAAATGGATAGCGCAATTATTTCATACATTCGCCGCAACTTAAACCTATTAGTTGGTGAAAGCTCAGCAGAACGTATCAAAAAAGAAATTGGTTCAGCATGTGTTCCAGCCAAAGGTGATGGCAGAACTATGGAGATTAAAGGTCGAGACTTAGTAAACGGCGTACCAAAAGAAATTTCAATCACTGAACGTCAAATTGCAGAAAGCTTAGCCGAACCAGTTATGGCCATTGTTGAAGCAGTTAAAGTTGCACTTGAAAACACTGCACCAGAATTAGCTGCAGATATTGTTGACAAAGGCATCATGATGACCGGTGGTGGTTCAATTCTTTCAAATCTAGACACAGTTATTCGTAACGCAACCGGACTTCCAGTATCATTAGCTGAAGATCCTTTAACATGTGTTGTTAGAGGTACAGGAAAAGCTCTTGATTACTTTGAAGAATTCCGCGGAGTATTATACGATAACTAATCTTTTAAGGATATAAAAAATAATGAAACGTCAAAAAGTATTGTTTCTCAAAGAGAACTATATTTTAAGAATATTAAAAAGTTTCATATTTGCGGGGCTGTTTATAATAGCCCTGCTCTTAATTTTAGTACACAAAATCGACCTAGGTTTAATTTCTGGTTTAACAAAGTCGGTTATATATATTTCATCCCCTATTTTACATATAGCAACTTTACCAGCCCAAGGTCTAAATTATAGTTATAAAAAAACATCTGAATTCTTTAATGTATATAAAGAAAATCAAATATTAAAAGAAGAAAACCAAGAACTATATCTATTGAAAGACAAACTTCGCGCCTTAAAAGAAGAAAATCAAAATCTAAAAAAATTATTACATCATTTTGAAACCCCAGAGATAAAATCTTATACTGCAAAAGTTATTGCTCAAACAAACAATTCTTTTTCCAATTCTATCATTATATACATTGGAACAAATGAAAATAAAATAACCCCAGGAAATGCTGTTGTTAATAAATCTGGCCTTATTGGTAGAATTGATACAATAATTGGCAAATATGCCAGAGTTACCCTCATAACTGACATTAACTCCAAAATTCCTGTTATATCATCTAAAAGTCGAGATAGAGGAATTTTAATTGGCAACAACTCTTCAGAATTAAAGCTTACATTCACTCCTTTAATGCCTGAATTTCGCAAAGGAGATATTCTTGTTACATCAGGTATTGGAGGAGGAATTCCATCAGATATCCCTGTTGCCAAAATAAAACGTATAGATGAAAACCCAATAGCTACACCATTATTTAACTTATCTGATATAGAAATTGTAAAAATTTTAAGCTATGACATAACACCTGATAGTAAAACCAATGAGGCTTTACAATGAAAAACAGCATAAAAAACATTTTAACTCATTTCATTATCTTTTGTGTTCCTGTCATAAGTATCTTATTTTTAGAAACCCTCTTATACATCCCACGCTTTTCAGAATTTTGGAATGTTTTGCGCCTATGCGCTTTTTATTCTGGTATATATTTTTGGCTTAGTACCAGAGAAGATATATTTAACATTATATCAACATTTATCTTAGGAATTTTTGCCGATGTCATTGCTGGCACACCTCTTGGTATAAATGTTTTAACATTTCTTTTTTTATACATCATTTCTGTATATTTAATATCTTATTTCAATGTAAAAAAGTTCTCATATTCATGGCTAATTTTTTCCCTAATTTTAGCTCTAACATTTATCTTTAAAGCTTTCATGGTTATGGCCTTTTTTAAGTCAACAATCCCACTTAATACTTTTTTACTTGAGTTATTTCTAACTATATGTATTTACCCATTAATTATAAGATTTTATATTTTTGTAGAAAAGAAATACATTCACTTGGAGGAGCGCTATGAAAACTAACGACAAGCTCCGCATACTTCTCCAACGTTCTTTAATTATCTTTAGTATAAATGTATTTATATTTTTCATTTTAATTGGTCGTTTATACTACCTACAAATATACCAAAAAGATAAATACACACTTCTATCTGATACCAATCGCATTTCAAAACGTATACTCATACCACCTCGTGGTAGCATAAACGATAGATCCGGTATCGAACTTGCTAAAAACAATCAAACATTCCAAGCAATGATAATATCAGAACAAGTACCTGATATCGATTCATTATTATCAAGCATAACCCCAATATTAAATTTATCTCAAACCGATATTGAGCGCATAAAAAAGGACATATCTAAATACAAAAAAACTCTTCCCATAAAAATAAAAGATAACCTTAGTTGGGAAGAAGTTTCATCAATAATGATAAACAATCACCTATATCCTGGTCTCTTTATTGATGAAGGCCTAATAAGACATTACCCATACGAAAAATATACAGCACACCCTCTTGGCTATGTTGGTTCAGTATCTCAATCAGACTTACAAAATTCTGATAATCCATTACTTCAAGTTCCTGGTTTCAAAATAGGAAAATCAGGCTTTGAAAAAACTTTTGATACATCATTAAGGGGAACCGAAGGAACCATAACATACGAAGTAAACGCATACGGAAGAATAATGCGTGAAATAGAAAAAAAAGAAGGAATTAAAGGTAACGATTTAGATTTAACCATTGATATACGCCTTCAAAAAATAGCTTATGATGCCTTTGGCTCCCAATCAGGTGCAGCAGTTGTTTTAGACATACATACAGGAGAAATTCTAGCTTTAGTATCTGTACCTTCTTTTGATGCTAATCTTTTTGTTGATGGAATATCAATAAAAAACTGGAACACTCTTTTATACGACGAAAAAAAACCACTTCATAACAAAGCAATCACCGGCCAATATTCTCCTGGTTCAACATTTAAAATAGCCGTTGCTCTTGCAGCTTTAGAAGAAGGTATAATAACCCCCTCAACCACCTCATTTTGTTCTGGTAAAATGAACTTAGGAAATCACCTATTTCACTGCTGGCGCCATTCAGGTCATGGTAAACAAAACGTAATTGATGCCATAAAAAACTCATGTGATATATTCTTTTATGAGGTTGCCCTAAAACTTGGCATAGAAAAAATACATGATATGAGTCGTCGTTTAGGACTTGGTGAAATTTATGATCTAAAACTAGAAAATCAAAAAAAAGGAGTAATTCCAAATAAAAAATGGAAACAAGAAAACTTAAAATCACCATGGCAACAAGGTGAAACAGTTATTGCAGGTATTGGACAAGGATACGTTTTAGTTACACCAATTCAACTTGCCACTATGCTTGCACGAGTAGTAAATGGTGGCTATGAAATAACTCCTACTCTAATAAAAAAAGACCAACCTCAATCTTTCAAAAAATTAAACATAAAACAATCATCAATAGACATTGTTAAACAAGGTATGTTTGAGGTAGTAAATGGCATTGGAGGAACAGCCTCATCTGCTAAACCTAAAGATAAAAATATTATAATTGCAGGTAAAACTGGAACAACTCAAGTAAGACGTATCTCATTAAAAGAACGTCAAGCTGGTATAAAAAAAGATGAAGAGCTTCCTTGGAAATATCGCAACCACGCATGGTTTATGGCCTATACCCCTCACAATAATCCTAAATATGTTGTAGCCGTAATTGCTGAACACGGAGGTTCAGGATCTGCCGTAGCAGCTCCAATTGCAGCAAAAATTTTAGAAGAAACCATAAAATTAGACATTAGATAAGGAAACATCAATGACAATAGTTTTACAAAAAAATAAAACCCTGAGCCTAAAAGAACGTTTCTTTAATCTAAATTTTACATTTATATCCATAACAATCATAATTGCATTTTTAGGTTGTGTAATTTTATATTCTGCCGCTGGTGGCAATATATATCCATGGGCTTTTAATCAAGCAATTCGTTTTTGTTTAGGCTTATTTGCCATGTTTTTTATGGCATTAATAAAACCAGAATTATACTATAAATTTGCAACACCTTTTTATCTTTTCACCCTTGCATTATTATTTATTGTTGATATCGCAGGATATACTGGAATGGGTGCAAAACGCTGGATAGACTTAGGCTTCTTCAAGCTACAACCATCAGAGTTAATGAAAATAGCCATAGTTCTTCAACTTGCAAAATATTTTGCAATCACCCCACTTTCTACAATAAAAACTATAAAAGGTATCTTATTACCAGTCATATACGTAGCCTTACCTGTTGGACTAATTCTCCTTCAACCAGATTTGGGTACTTCCTTAATGATACTATTCTGCGCAGTTGCATTATTTTACCTAGCCGGTGTAGAATGGTGGAAATTTGCAATAATTATATGTTCTGCCATCATTGCATCACCAATATTATGGAACTTTCTCCATACATATCAAAAAAATCGTATTCTAACATTTCTTAATCCAGAACGAGATCCTCATGGAACTGGCTATCATATAATCCAAGCCAAAATCGCATTAGGTTCAGGTGGTTTAACTGGTAAAGGTTTTTTATCAGGCACTCAAAGCCACCTAAATTTTCTTCCAGAAAAACATACAGATTTTATCTTCACAATGTTTTCAGAAGAATTCGGCATGCTTGGTGGTGTTTTAATATTATTATTAAATTTAGTACTAATAAGCTACGGATATTGGTTTGCATTTAAAATATATCCATCAAATTACTTTGGAAAAATGGTAATTTTAGGCCTCAATACTAATTACTTTTTATATGTATTCATCAATATCGCAATGGTAATTGGTTTATTACCAGTTGTTGGTGTACCTCTTCCATTAATTAGTTATGGTGGCACTGTAATTATATCCGTAATGACAAGTTTTGGAATAATGTTATCGTTCTACGCTAATCGTAACCAAGAACTAAAAAAATAATCACTTGAAACAAGGTTTTTAATAATTATATCTCTGAATATAATAAACGGAGGTATAAATGCTAAAAAACATATTTATCATATTTGCCATTATATCATTAAACTGTTGTGCCACCTCTCAAAAATATAACCAAAAACTAAACTTAGATATAGGTAAAACATCTCAACAAATAATTTCCCAATATGGCAATCCAACTAAAATCCAACACTTAGCAAATGGAGATGAAATAATTACTTATACATCCATAAATTATTCCCTTATTCCTTCCCCTCAATATGATTTTGATAATAGCTTTTATACTGAAGACGAATTATTTACCCCATTCACTCAAGGCTATAATGAAATACCTATTGATGATTATATGGGAGATATCGTTCAAAATTATTGCAAAACAAAATTCTATTTAAGAAACAATGTTGTCACCTCATGGCAATGGAAAGGAAACTCATGTGTTGCTTTATAAAGAAAAATCATTATTATTTTTATTTGCAACAACTTTTTTAACAGCCTCCCCACGTTCTTTTCTGTCAACAACCGTAGGCTTTTTATCCCCCTGAATTCGCATCAAAGATTCTAATACTCTTCGTTTGCTATCAGATACTTCTTTTTTATTTTTTAAGACAGATAAATCAACTTCTTCGCCCTCATTACTATGATTAACTGCCGATATTTTTCCTTTGGGCAATTCTCTTTTCTTATCCTTTAAGAAAGATAAATCAACTTCCTCACCTTTCATAATACGCTCAACAGCTTCTCTTTCTTCTTTTGAAAAATATTTTTCCTTAAGTTTTCTAGCAAAATAACCTGGTTTAGGAGCCACTTTTCCTAATTGATTACGTACCTCATTAAATCCTTTAGCTCCAGCCCCTTTAAGTATTGCAGACATTTGGCCAGACGTATCATGTTCACTTAATAACGCTAACACTTTAGCTATAGATTCCATAGATTTACGAGGGTCTCCTATACTTTTTTCTTCTTTTGGTTCCTCTGCTTTAACTTGCTCTTGTTTACTTTCGCCACCTTCTTTAACAATTTGCTTATCTACAGCTTTTCCTTCTACTTGATTTTCTTTTTTAACAGTTCCTTTATTTTTACCTTTAAGTTTAGCTCTAACCGCCTTAATAGCATCACTTACATCTTTACTAGATGCATCTTTATCATATAATTTTTCAAGAGCTCCAGATAACGCTTCTACAAACTCAACATCAGAAATATCAGCAACACCTTTAGCCAAATATAAAACTACTTCATTACGTTCTTTTTGCAATTTTTCCTTTTCAGCTTCATCCGTAACTTTATTTAATTTAGCTTCAATTCGTCTTAATTCTTTTAATGAGTGAAAAACATCTTCATCAGATGTCATAGCTTCTTCAATAATATTAAATTTTTCTACATGATTAACTTTGTGTAAAAACTTACCTTCTTCAGTATAAATTTTACCACTATCAAACAATTCCTTATCTTTTAAGCTAACTACAATCATTTTAGCAACACTAGCTTCATTATAGCCAGCTTCTGTATATTTATTATAAACACCTTGTACATAATCAGAATTAAATATTGTTGTATTTACACTTGCATAATCATATACAGGAGACATCAATACAACTTGTTCAAGAGAATAAATAAATTGTTGATATGGCTCATGAATAGTAAAAACTTCTGCTGGCAACCTATCACCAAAGTAATCCTTAATCCATTGTGGAATTTTTTTCCATATTTTATATTTTTCACTATGTTTTTGCAAAATGCTATATACGACTTCATCACTTGCCGCATCAGAGGTAATCCTAGAAAAATCATCAGAAAAATTACTTTCTAAAAAAAGCAGAAAATCACTATCACTAAACGTCGAAGATTTATTTACTTTTTCTATCTTTTTATCTGCATCTAACATATTTTATCCTCTTATTAAACATTCAACTCATTTACTCTCTGCATTATTCTATTATTCACCACATTACTTAGCGATCCTTGTTCCATACCAAGAACATCTTTTACTCCAAGTCCCGTATTATATCCATCATATCTACTCTTCATTGCTACAATAAACTTATTTACTCTAGAATAATCTTTCTTAAACGTTTCAACCATATGTTCTCTATCAAGAGTTCTTTCATCATTAACTCTTTCAATCTTCACACCCATATCTGCTAAAACTTCTGTAAACCTAGCTAAAACATCGCCAGTAAGTCTATTCATTCTTTTTTGAGCAAACTCTGTTTGTAAATACTCAACCAACAAACCTTGACGTCCACCAGCGATAATACGATCTTTCATTTCTAAAATTTCACGTTCTAATGCAGCTTTTTTCATTTCAGCTTCAGCTTTACGACGAGGATCATCAATTCGCTCAAGCCTTTTTTGATTACGTCTCAATCTTTCAGCTAAAAGCAAAATATACTTTTCAGGTTGATTTTCTCGACCTTCTTGCATAAGAAGTCTTCTATCTTCTTCAAAAAGCTCCATTCTTCTTAATCTCATCTCTGGTGTCATAACCCCACCATTATTTTCATATTCAAACATTCGAGCTCTAATATCTTTATTCTTAGCCAACTTAGCAGCCGTATTAACTGTATAACCAAGAGCCAAAAATTCTAATCCTGTACTTACTGTTTTTTGCACTTTTTGAGTTCTTTGCCTATGCTCTGTTTTTATTTCTGCAACAAACACTTTAATTGATTTAGAACCATTTAATACTTCTTTAGGAATTCTATCTCCACATCCATTTTTAATCCATTGAGGAACTTTCTGCCACACCTTAAAATTAGCACTTCTTCTAGATATAATAGAATTAATAACCTCGTCTTTAACATCACTTACAGTCGCACGACGAAAATCATCAGGATAATTTTTTTCCAAAAACAATATAAATTCACTTGAAATATCAGCCATTTTAGCCTCTCTTTTCTAGTATATCTCCTACTTACAACTAATTATAACATATAAATTCACCTCATGCAAGCAAAAAAGGAATTAAAAAAACCTCCCCAAAGGGAGGCTTTAATCAATCTTCTGCACCTTGCGTATCGTTTTCATGCTCTTCGAGCTCCTTTAATTCTTTTTTGTAGTTATGCGTTCCAAAATAGTGAATACACTTAAACACCAACACCAAAAAGCACAGTGCAGACAAAGACATAGAAATTTGGCTCCAAATTTCATCTACACCTATACGTAGCAAAAACTTGCCAATTACCAAGAACATAAACATCCCGTAAAGCAACTTTGTTGCCGTAGATATTTTATTTCTTGAAACATACATTGGAACAAGTCCCACTACAACACCCAAAGACGATAATCCCAACATAATCGTTTCAGCAAGCCCAAAAGCTCTAAAAAACAAAGATACACACCACAATCCAAGACACACAGTCCAAATTGTGTTCATTTTTTTCAAATTTTCCATAATTATAATAAAAACATAAAGGTTAATAATCACCGGCTAATATAACAAATTAAAAAAAAGATTCAAGCCTATTTTATCAAAAAAAACATTTTTTTGTCACATTTTACTTATATAAAAGTCTATCTTCAGAAATATTCTCTAATACCTCATTTAAATATTTATTAGCACGAGATTTCGCCTTAACTAAATCCATATCCAAATAGTTACCACAATCCTTCGCACTAGCCCCAGGAACATCCCCTTCAAACTCTGCCACAAATTCAAACATTTCTCTAATCAATCCAACCATCTCAACTGATTCATAATCACCATTTAACACCAAATAAAACCCTGTACGACACCCCATAGGACCAAAATAAACAATATCGTTTTTATATTCTTTATGATTTCTAAGAAAAGTAGCCCCCAAATGTTCAATTGTATGAATTTCATCAGTATCCATCACTGCTTCAAAATTAGGTCTAGTTATTCTAATATCAAAAGTTGTAATAACCACATCTCCAAACTTGTCTTTTCTAGAAACATAAATACCTGGCAATAATTTCAAATGATCAACCGTAAAACTTGCAATTTTTTCCATAATTAATCTCCTTACAAATAATAAATATTTAATATCTTTTTATCTTAATTTTTCAATAAAAAACTTGCTTTTAATTTGATACGAGTATAATAACATTATTGTGTGTCGGCGTAGCTCATCAGGATAGAGCAACAGTTTCCTAAACTGTGGGTAGTGGGTTCGAGTCCCGCCGCTGACACCATAATTTTATTCCCCAACATATTAAGGGGCTCGAACCCACGAAGTGTGGGTTTGACTACAAACTTAAGGCAGACGAAAGTATGCCGGTTTGCTTTAGCAAATAAGTGCAGTGATGAGGCCATATGCCGAACTGTCCCGCCGCTGACACCAGTTTTATATAACACAAAATTTCTATCTCCTTTAAGAATAAATATCCACTTTTTTTGAATCTTGACAAAATAGTTCACAATAAATATATTACCTCCATCAATTTACTATTTTGTTGAACTATTAAAATTTATTATCTATGAGTACTTTACCTTCTAACGAGGTAATCTATCAGATTTATCCGTTAACATTTAGTTATGGTGAAGGCAGTAAGATTGATCCCTACAAAGGAGCCTATGGCAACCTAAAAGGTATCACAAATCAAGCTTCATATGTTGCCTCTCTCGGTGTTACATCAATCTGGATTACCCCTTTCTACCCATGGGACAAACATGGTTTCGGTTATGACATTACAAACTATTGTGATGTTTCGCCAATTTTTGGTTGTATTGAAGATTTTGTTGAACTTTGCAAAACGTATCACAAACTTGGCATCAAAGTCATTATTGACCAAGTTTACAATCACTGTTCTGACAAACATCCATGGTTTGAAAAGAGCGTCAAAGGTATTGCCCCTTATGATGATTTTTTCATCTGGCATGAAGGTATAACCAAGAAAGATACCCCCCAACCACTTCCACCCAACAACTGGAAATGTTTGTGGAGTTCTGACGGCGAAAGCGCATGGCGTTATCATCCTAAACGCAAAGCATTTTATATGCATAGTTTCAATTACACCATGCCCAACTTAAATCTTGAAAACCCACTTGTTCAAGATGAACTACTAAAAGTAGCCAAATTTTGGTTTGATCTCGGTGCTGACGGCTTCAGACTGGATGCTGCTGCTCACTATGCTCCTGACTCAAAGCTCAGAAACAACCCTGTTGATAAAAACAAAAAGCAAGTTCGCATCTACGATATGAATACTATCGCTGGTGCAAATTTCATTAATCGTCTTCAAGACTTATGCGATAGTTATTCTAAAAAGAAATTACTCCTTTTGGAATATTGCTATTACACAGGCGAACAAAGTAACAAGCGAGCAAAGAAAATCTTTGAAATTTGCCGTGCGCAATATTTCTACACTGGTTCTTTAACTCGCACTCTTGATACTTTCAAAAACGATATTATCAACAACTTCAAGGTTTGTCCAGATGGTAGCAAGTTAAATTGGGCCATATCAAGTCATGACATTGAACGCGCCGCAAGCCGTATCTTTGGTAAAGACTATACTGCTCAAAGAACGCTAATGTTGTTAAGCTTTGTTATGACATTACCAGGAAGCATTTGTATTTTCCAAGGTGAAGAACACGGATTTCCAAATCCCAAAGACTTCCGCTTATGTAAAAACAAACAAAACGACCCATTAAACATCTGGGGACAATGCAATGCCCCTTGGGATGCAGCTCGCATCGGTTTCAACGAAACTACTCTCAACATGGCTCTTCACCCTGATGAGACTCTCTTTAACATGTATCGTTCATACCTTGATTCGACATCGCATTTCAAGATGACACGAGAATTGATTTGGGAACGCAAGATTGGTGTATTCCATCTTCCGGGAACTCTTTCATTCCTTGAAGACACTGACAACGAAGAGGTACTTGCTTATCTACGAGATTTTGTTGATTATAACTTCAAAATCTTGTGCCTGTATAACTTTTCAAACGAAGATGTAACCATTGCATATAATGGCATTGAATACATTATTCATGCTCAAAGTTATAAACACATCAAACTACCTATTCAAACTAACGTCCCTGAATAGAACTCTAAAACAAAAATCCCCCTCATTACTTGAGAGGGATTTTTTTATTACGATAACACTAAACTAATTTAATCCAATGCAGCTTTAATCAACTCTTTTGTATAATATTCCTGAGGCATATTAAAAATTTCTTCTGCAGTAGAATATTCTTTTATTTCTCCATTTTTCATCACAACAACTTCATGAGATATTTCTCTAATAGCTCTCATATCATGAGAAATAAACAAATATGCAATATTATTTTGCTTTTGTATCTTTTTTAATAATTTCAAAATCTCAGCTTGCACTGTAACATCCAAAGCAGATGTTGGTTCATCTAAAATCAAAATTTTTGGCTCAACTGCTAACGCTCTAGCTATTGCAATTCTTTGGCGTTGTCCTCCAGAAAACTCATGTGGATACTTATAAAGAATACTCTCATCTTTAAGCCCTACACTCTTTAATACATTAATAACTCTTTCTTTTATTTCTTCATCTTTTAATTTATCAAAATGAACCTTAATACCTTCTCCAACAATCTCTAATATATTATGCCGAGGATTAAGAGAATTATATGGATCTTGAAAAACAACCTGCACTGCTTTTCTAAAATCTTTTTCGCCTTTAATTTTAACAGACTTAGCAGTAAGAATTTCCCCTTTATATTTTATAAGATTTGCTAAACACATACCTAATGTTGTTTTACCACTACCACTCTCCCCAACGACACCTAAAGTTTTTCCTTCATAAAGAGCAATAGAAACATTCTTTAATGCATCAATTTTTTTAATAGCTTTTCCAAATAAATTTTTCTTAATTACATAAGAAACTAACAAATTTCGAGCTTCCAATAATTTATGAGATTTAAAATCCTTTTGCGCCTCTTTTTTTGCATACGCTCCCAACAACTCTTTTGTATAAATATGTTGTGGAGCATTAAAAATATTACCGACACTCCCCTCTTCTACAATCACACCATCTTTCATAACAATTACTCGATTAGCAATTTTTCTAACCACACTCAAATCATGTGAAATAAAAATAATAGCCATCTTAAGCTTATCTTTTAACTTAAGCAACAACTCTAATATCTGTTTTTGCACCGTAACATCCAATGCTGTTGTTGGCTCATCAGCAATCAAAACCTTTGGATTATTTGCAACAGCCATTGCAATCATAACCCTCTGCCTTTGTCCACCAGATAATTCAAAAGGAAAAGCCTTCATTCTTTCTTTATAATTTTCAATACCAACAAGTTTTAGTAGATATCTTGCTCTTGCCCACGCTTTTTTATAAGATATTTTTCTATGATTAAAAATAACTTCAGCTACTTGTTTGCCAATACTCATCAACGGATTTAACGAACTCATTGGTTCTTGAAAAATCATACTAATTTTATTACCTCTAATTCCTTGCCACTCATCTTCAGATAAAGCTGTTAAATCCTGATTTTCAAACATCACCGAATTAGTTGATTTATATAAAACCTTTTTATTATTTAACAATCCCAAAATAGAAAGCGCCGTAACAGATTTGCCACTACCACTTTCACCTACAATAGCTAGAACTTCACCTTCATTTAATTCAAATTTACTATTATACACCGCAGAAAAGAAATCACCATTTTCATTAACAAAACGGACATTCAAACTTTTAACATCTAATATTGGCTCTTTATTTATCATTTTTTCTTATCCCACGCATCGCGAACACCTTCGCCAATAAAAATCAACACACTTAACATTAGTGATAATACAAAAAATATACTCAATCCAATCCATGGAGCATGCAAATTATCTTTACCTTGTCTAATCAAATCACCCAACGATGGATAATTTTGCCCCAATCCTAAACCTAAAAAATCCAACGCACTAAGAGCTACAATTCCACCAGCAAAAATAAATGGTAAAAAAGTAATTGAGCTAACCAATGCATTAGGCAAAATATGTCTCACCATAATTCTAAAATGACCAACCCCCATAGCTTTTGCTGCTTTCACATATTCAAAATTCCTAGCTCTTAAAAACTCTGCCCTAACCATTGACGTCAACTCTGTCCAAGAAAACAATAACAACACACAAAGTAATGTTGTAAAACTTGGCACAAATATACTAGCCACAATAATTAAAACAAACATCTGAGGCATTGAATCCCAGATTTCTATAAAACGCTGTAAAACAATATCAACCTTACCACCAAAATATCCTTGAATAGCACCAATCAAAATTCCAATAAAAGATGATAAAAAAGTTAGTGCAAGCGCAAAAACAAACGATAACCTAACCCCATATAATATGCGCGCCAAAATATCTCTTCCTTCCTCATCAGTTCCTAACCAATGTCGCAAAGATGGTTTGGATGGAAAAGGTTCATTTAATTCTATATCAACCGTATTATAAGAAAACTCAATCAATGGCATAACCATATATCCGTTTTCTTCAATATTTTCTTTTATAAGCACATCTTTATAATTTGCTTCTGTTGGAAAATCCCCCCCAAAAAAAGCATCTGTATAAACTTTAAAAACTGGGAAATAATACTGCCCATCATATTTAACCATTAACGGTTTATCATTTGCAATAATTTCAGAAAATAAAGACAATACAAACATCACCACTAAAATATACCAAGATACTTTAGCTCTTTTATTTTTCATGTATTTATCTAATTTCATATACTGCCTTTTACTTTAATGATTATTTTTCATCTTTTAACATATAATCATTATTATAGCAAGCTTTTAACCCTAACTATCCATCATTTTTATTGAAAAAGATCATCAATAACATCTTGGGTAGTTTCTTCTTTTTCTTCCATATCTAAATTTTTTATTTCTTCTTCAATTTTAATCTCTTCAGCCATTAAAGATTTATCATCTATAACTTCTTTAATCTCAACATTATCTTCTCTAATCTCTTCAACATCCACACTATCTACAACCTCAACATTTTTAGCGATTTCATTTTGTGGTTCTTCTTTTTTAATTTCTTCACTCATATTATCAGAAACATTTTCTTCAACAGCATCTTTAACCACTACTGTTTCTTCAACTGCTGTTTCAACAACTTCAGTTTCTTCAACTGCTGTTTCTTCAACAACATCTATTTTTTTCAAATCATTCTCATTATTATTATTTACCTCATCCAACAAAACTTCTTCATTATTATCTACATTAACATCTTCAATTTTTTCAACATTCCCCTCTATATTTTGCAAATCATCCTCTTTTGACTTGCTCTCCAAATCGCCTTGTAATTCTTCTTCATCTTGTTCAATTATATTAAGATCTAATTCTTCAACATCAACATCTTCTCTAACACTTACATCTTCGTTATTATTATTAGCAAAAACTTCAAACCAATCCCTATAACTTGAAACAATATTTATCATCTTATATCTTTTCATATAAGAATTTTCCAACAAACTTTTTTTCAATTTTTTAAGCTCTTTATCTGCAATTTTCATATCATCAACAGAGTAACAAAAACCCTTATTTTGAATAATTGTTTTAGCAAAATCACTAGCCAAGCAAACTCCCTGATTTATCACAAACTTAGGACCTGCGCTTTTTCTAATTGCCATTCCAACCAAGTTATCTGCAACAAAATTAGCATATCTTCCGCCCCCCATCTCTGCTAATTCTCTCGCACTACTAACTCCCTGAATAATAATATCACTATTAACAAGCTTTTTATTTTCTTTCATATAATCAATAAATATTTGCATTTTTCCAATTAAACACTTTGTCTGATCAACATATGCCTTACGCTTTTCAGTTATTCCCCCAGCATATATATTATTATCATTAATAGCCATCCAATCTTTTCTTGGCTTTATATTACAAAATTCATCATAAACATAATTTATTGAAGGCAAATCCACATACACCATATAAACATGCCCCATATTATCTTGTTCTATATTACTCATCAACTTATCAAAAACTTTAATCGCACTTTCATTTGATATTCGTCTGTTCTGAGATAATACTTTTATATTTTTAATCCATGATTTATCTGCCAATATCTTAACAGTATTTCTTAAAAAATAAAACTTAAAACTATTAAGCCATTCAGCCAATAACGCATACACATTATTTTCAAGATTTACTTTATCATTATATAATTTTACACGTTTTAACCCTCTTGCAACACACCTATGTGTATACATCTCATCTTTAGTTAAACATAAATCAAATCCAGGCATTGAATATGTACTAATTCCATAACCTTCTTCAAATAAATTATCATACAATTTATTGTTTTCTAAACTAGCATAAACAGTATCGCCTTTAATAAACTCCCAATTATTTATATATTCGGCATAACCTCTATTAATTCCTCTAGTATCTAAATAATCAACTTGATTATAAATTTCTGCCACATTATTCATAATATCACTTTTAGCCACAAACGCATTTGAATACACCTCAAATTTATTTGTAACATAAAAACCCATCATTAAATTTTTTAATTCCTTAAAATTATCATCATTAACATTATCTAAAAACTGATACGATGGAAACTTAGGCAACATAAAATAAATTATATTTTTATCCTTTGTTATCCCAGCTTTTTTACTCATCTCCTGAACTGTTACATAATCTTCTTTTGAAACTTCTATAAACTCATAGTTTTTGATACCAATTCCACCTGCAATCAACAACACCAAGGTAATAAAAATAGTTCCATAAATTGAATAAAACAAAATAAATACCACTATCCCTAAAATAGCTCCAATATACCATGTTACAGGTAATAAAGTAAGAAAGCCAAGCATCTCAGCTTTATACATCAAAAACTTATCAAATACTACATCCAAATCTCTAATCATAAACTGATTACAAAATACCACAGTCACCAACATTGTAACTATCGCACATAACGCATTTTGCCACACTTTAGAAAAAGAAAGCAATAAAATCAAAACACTACTTAAAATAAATATGCCAAGCAAAATAACCAAAAATGCTTTATTTATAATTCCATCTTCTAATAACTCACCATTTATAGAATAAATAAATATAACTAAATCAGTCGAGATTAAAACAAACAAATATAAAATTCTTAAAAACTCATCCCACAAAGAATTACCATCAGCATGCCAACTAGCAAACTTACTAGATTTACTCTTTTTATTTAATACCAATGGTCTTACATCTATCTGGTACATTTTAACCTCAAATACAATCTTCAACCAATCATAAAATAACAATAATAAATAAAAGTTTAACAATAAACAAAACATAAAAAAAATATCTCAATTATAAAACTTGAAATTAAAAAAACAGACGTTATACTAACACCAGTTTTGTTTTCAAAACTATGATACGAAAAGCCGTATGAAATAGATATATTGGACCCGGGGGCAGTGCCCGGCACCTCCACCAAATTTTTAACACGGGGGTGAGTTAGGTTTGACAGTGTATAGTAAAGATATCTGTGCTGTATTCGGTGAGATACCACCGTTATCGGTTCAAATTAAATAAACGCAAATGATAATTTTGCACCAGTTGCTGTAGCTGCTTAATTTAGGCAAGGCAACAAATTAAATTCTTTATACTTTGGTTAGTATTTAGTGGGGTTTGGGCCACCTAGCAACAGAACGGCCCTTATAAATTAAATAACTTTTAGGTTAGGTATAGAAATGACAGAATTCGTTGATGAAATAAATTACGATAAACTTATAGAAAAATCTTTAAAACAAGTTATCGTTGAAGCACTAAAAATTGCAGAAAGACAAGGTTTACCTGGTGAAAATCATTTCTATATTACATTTAAAACAGATCATCCACTAACGATTATCCCCAAAGAGCTTAAAATTCAATATCCAGATGCAATGACCATTGTTTTACAACATCAATATTCAAATTTAGTTATAACCAAAGAATCATTTTCTGTTGAATTAAGCTTTGGTGGACGATATCAAACTCTTGTTATTCCATATGATGCAATTACATATTTTGCAGATCCATATGCAAAATTTGGTCTCAGTTTCTCATTTTTTGAAAATGGTGATGTACATTCTCTTGAAGACCTTGAACCAGAAAAGAAAGTATCAGGCGAAACAGCTCAAATCATCTCATTTGACAGCTTTAGAAAAAAAGTATAATGAAAAAATATTCTGTTGTAATAGCTAATCGCCATCAAACAAGTATATCCCTTGAACCAGAGTTTTATGCTGAGTTGGTTAATATTGCAAAATCTAAAAATATAACTATAAACCAACTCATAACTCAAATTGACGCAACAAGACAAATCAGTAATCTATCATCTGCCTTGCGAGTTTATGTATTAGAACATTTGAAATCACAACTCTAATTCAAACTCTAATTCATCATTTTTAGCGCCATTTTCCACTTCTTCTAGTGTTTCTTTTATACCATCATTTATTTCTTTTGCATTATCTAATAATGCATCACTCATAGCGTCAACTTCTTGTTCAACAGCTTCTACTTCCTGCTTAGCACCCTCTATTTCTTGTTTAACCTCTTCAACACTATCTTGAATATCTTCGTAAACTTCTTCTACTTTTTCAATCTCATCGCTTTCTTGCGCACCCTTTGAAACAAGTCCAGCAAGCCCACCAACACTACCTGCATTTTTAACCACATCAGATACCTCTTCTATAACGACTTCTTCTTGAACTTCTTCAACTTTCATCTTAAAACCACCTCTATTTTTTATCTTTTTGGCAGTATTATCAAAATTTTTATCTCTTATGATTTCTTCATTATATAATTCACTTTTAACTCTAGATTCCTCTTCTTTCTTATAGTCCATATCTGCTTTTATATCTTTAGCCTCATCTAATAAGCTTTGAGGAATAAATTTAACTCCACCACTCTCAGTTGCTTTACCAACAACTGCATACTTAACATCAACATATTTCTTTTTATACCAATCAACTGCACCACTTAAACCAACACCATCTTTCATTGGAAAATAAGCTAAAACACCAGCCAAAACTAACAACATAAATAACATCAATACAGGATGTCTTAATATATACACAATAGCAAATATTGGAAATGTGATTATAGATAACATCACATAAAAAAACTTAAACAATCCACTTCTTTCATCATTATTTGCCATTTTACACCTCTCTTTATTTACACATTTTATTCCATTTTAACAGTATTTTTTTTAAATACAACTAATCTATATACTCCCATTCTCCTGTAACAGGATTTTTGATACATTGTTTTTTATGATATTCTTTTTTCAAAACTCTAATATCCCCAAAACCTGATGCTTCATAATATTTATCAATCATATCTTTATCAATATAATGCACTATCTCTTGCCTACCACTTTCTTGGGCAAACTTATTAAAATAATTTCCACCATATACAAGCTTTGGTTTTAGTTTTAATATCAATTCATTCATATTTGGCTTAGGATGAATACCAATCTTATCCCCAATTACATCTAATTGTCCAATTAATTGCCAATAATAATGAGGATCTTTTCCAAACATATTATACATCAATCCATCACCATTAAACACATAATCGCATTCATTTATTTGTTTTGAAATATAATCTGGTAAATAAATACCCACTTTTTTTCTCAATAACGTTTGACCATGAAAAGATACTGCTAAACCAATAAAATAAGAACATCCCAAAACCACCAAAACTCTAACCAATCTATTTACTTTATCAAGTTTATACAACCAAAACGCCCCAACCATAGCAGCTAAATATACCAATAACCAATAATAATATATATAAGGCGAAAAATATAATCTACGTTGCAAAAACTCAGCCACAAATAAGATTACCAAAATCAACAAATATCTATTCTTGCTAAACAAAGAATAAACAACACCTACTCCCCCAACACTAATCAACACTTTAAAATACAAAGGAAATGCTGAAATTCTACTAAATTCAAACCCTTTTACTAATTCCAAATTAAATGTATAATTTGCTGTATAATAAAGCTCAACCATATCATAATAATACAAATATCCAATAAAGCATAACACCCCTATTAATGGAACAACCATCGCTTTATATAAATCATTTAATACTATCTCTTTTTTATATATAAACCAAATTCCTGAAACACCAATAATACTCAATGGAAAAACAGCTTTTTGCGCAAATAAAAAACTAATAAAAAACCAAACTCCAGCAACTGATAACTCTTTCCATTTTTTATCCCTTAAATATCTAAAATAATAATACAATCCACCCATTAAAGCAAAAATCATATAATTATCAGGCCTAAAATCTATTGCAAATAACTTATATGTTGGAACAAATATCAACAAACATGTCAATACTGCCCAAAACTTATCAGTTAAAAATTCTGCACTTATATTATAAACATAAACCAGCGATTTCAAAAATACCAAAAATGAAATAAAACAAACAATATCAATAACAACAGGATTATATTCAAACAAGCTAATTATTGGTATAAACAAATACCACATTAACGGATTATGATGTTGAAAAAAATCCTTATATGGCACTTCACCATTTGCCACTAAAAAAGTAGAATGAATATGCTCAATATTATCACCATTTTGTGTAGGAATATGCAAAATAGCCAATACATACACCCCAAGAGCAAGCAAGAACTCAATCCCTAAGCCCAAACCAACAATATACTTAAAAAATACATCTTTAATCTTTTGATATAATAGTCTAATATGCATATTACTAACACAGTTTCAGTTACACTTAACGATACCTTTTTACAATATTTATATTGCGAATATAGTTTTCATTATCTTTCATATCTTCAACATCTACAGGCACTTTTTTACGCCAGTTAGGATGTTTATCAATATCTGTTCCTGGAAGATTTTGCAATTTTTGAGAATTAAACACATCTTCTAATTGCAACATAAATACTTCACTTTTTGTTTTAGCCATATATGCATGTACAGCCTCTTCAATACCTTCTGGATATCCCTCGCCATAGATATAATCAGCTTTTCTATATCTATCATTTGGCCATACACATTCTTCATCAAGAGATTGCAACAAATTACGTCTTTCACTTTCTCTGCGATAATATGCATTTCTAGTTTCGTCTTCACTAAATAAATTCAACTCTCTCATTTTTGTAATTTCTTTAGCAAACCACCAAGCTTTCAATGGAGGCATATCATGAGTACCAACTGAAGCAAAATATTTTTCTTCATATTCATAAGGCTTTTTCAAACTCACCCCATCTGCATGGCGTTCACTCCAAAGCACACCAAGCATATATATATTCTTATCTAATAATGACTGACTAAAACCTTCAGCAACATTACCAATACACTCACCAACCACCATACATTTATTAAGATGACTTTCAAGTGCAACAATATTCATCATATCCTTTGCATTATATCTTATATAAGTTCCTTCTTCATCTTTATCAGGAATTATATACAAACGAGACAACCCCATAACATGGTCAATTCTTAAAGCACCAGCATAACGCATATTTGCTCTTAAAATTTTTACAAAAGGTTTATAGCATCTGTCTTTTAATTCAAAAGGATTAAAAGCTCCAAGCCCCCACTTTTGCCCTGTTGGGAAACAACTATCCGGAGGAGCACCAGCGCCACTACCTTGCATATACAAATAGTTATCACTCCAAACTTCTGCACTACCTCTAGAAACACCAACTGGTAAATCTCTATACAAACCAATTGCCATATTCTTTTGATCAATTAATTTCTTTACTTCTCTTAATTGTCTATCGGCCACAAACTGCATAAATTTAAAAAATTCAATCTCATCTTTATGTTCCACGCTAAATTTTTCAACACCACTTGCAATAGGTGTTTCATATGCTTTACGCCATTCTTTACTTAACTTCCAATTTAATTTTGCCTTTTCATGTGATAAAGCTTGGAATACAGCTAATTTATGAAGTTCGCTACCTTCTTGTTTTACAAATTCTTCATATTCAGCATAAAACTTACTTTTCTTATCAGCTTTTAATCTATTAAATATATTTTCAAGCGCCTTAATTTTTGCATTATAAACCAAAGTATAATCAATATTTTCTTTCTCTTTAATTTCTTTTATTAAGGCCTCATCCTTATCACTTTTCTTAAAGCCTGGAACTTTCTCCACATCAATATAAATAGGATTTAAATATAATCTACTAATAGAATTATATGGACTTGCCGATTCTGGATAATCATGTTCTAAAACACTCAATGGATTTAATCCAATAACATCACCACCACTTTGAGCTAATAACTCAACCATATTAGCCAAGTCGCTAAAATCACCAATCCCCCAGTTACGTTTACTCTTAATTGAATATAATTGAAGAGCATATCCAAATAATTTTTCTTTTCCTTTTTTATCTAGTTCATAACATCTTTGAGGAGCAACAATTAACATAGAACAATATTCTTTTTTACCAGATACTAATTTAATATTATAATATTGAGGCTCTAATCTAGTATTAAATCTCCCCTCATATTTAACATATGTAGTACTAGCTTCAGCCCTTCTTTCTACCTCATTAAAAGTAACATCAGCCTTCAAATATTTTTTATCACCTTCTTTAACATAAAATACTTCTACATTATCAATTTTTTCACTTTGTTTTAAAACAACATCAAAAACAATATCATTATCATTAACCACATAAACTGGCTCTAAAACTTGTTGCCAACGTTTTTTATTAAGACGAACTAAAGATTTTTCAATACTAGCTTCGTCTTTTGCTCCATATCCCATACTTTCAATTAAAAATCTTAAAAGCTCATCAGAAGGCTCACAATGTTTTACTCCTTCACTATTGGTAAAAGTAAACTCAAGGCTAATATTTAATTTATCTGCTAATTCTCTTAATTTTTCAGACATATTGCTCTCCTATTTTTTGATTTCAAAACAAAGTACCGACCAAGCTGGAACCCAAATTTCAACACCAGCCCCAAGCTTTTGATCACCTTCAAATGAATTTGAACTATCCAATACCAATGACCAATTATAATTCTTTTTAATATTAGGCAATTTCCATTTCTTATCATTGCCATTTGCATTAAAGATTGCCATAAAAATCTTATCTTCATGATAAATAACCGATGCCAACGAACGTCTATTATATTGATACCAATCAGCCTGACTAAATTCTACACCTTTTTCAGTATACCAAGCCATATCCTTTAGTCCACCTCGACTATCAACCACTCCACCATGGAAAAAATTAGTCTTATTAAACGCATTTATTTTATGACGTAATTTAATAAGTTTTTTCAAATAACGAACATTTGATATCTCTTCTTGAGAGATAGCTTCCCACACCAAATAGGAAATCACATTATCTTGGCAATATGCATTATTATTACCAAACTGAGTATTCAAAAACTCATCTCCAGCCCTAATAATTGGTAAACCAAATGAAAGCATCTGAGTTGCCAACATAGCGCGCAATCTCTTCAATCTGTTTTCATTTACTTCCTTATTATCCGTAAAACCTTCAACGCCTGAATTATAACTCCAGTTTGCATCTGTTCCATCTCGATTATCTTCACCATTTGCAAAATTATGCTTATGATTATAACTAACCAAATCATATAAAGTCATGCCATCATGAACAGTAATATAATTTACAGAACTCCAAATTGCTCTTCTACTTGGCCCAAACACATCACTAGAACCAGAAATTCTACTAGCAAGCTCACCAACTTGTCGCTCATCCCCTCTCCAGAAACGTCTAACAACATCTCTATATCTATCATTCCATTCCATAACCCCAGGAGGGAACGCACCCAACTGATAACCACCAATACCTAAATCCCATGGCTCAGCAACCATTTTCACTTGTCTTAATACATCATCTTGACGAATAGCCATCAAAAATCCACTAGATTGTGAAAACTCATGCTTAACTCTTGCCAAAGATGTTGCTAAATCAAGTCTAAATCCGTCAACATGAAACTCTTCAACCATATAGCGCATTGAATCCATAACCAATGCTAACACATATGGATTTTGCAAATTAAATGAAGCTCCACATCCGGTACTATCATAATAAAAACGTTTATTTGCTTCATCTAAAGTATAATAACTTTCATTATCAATACCACGATAACATAACGTAGGTCCCAAATGATTTCCTTCTATGGTATGATTATACACCACATCCAAAATCACCTCTAAACCATTTTCATGAAAACGCTTAACCATTTTCTTAAAGCCCTCAACATTATTACCAACCAAATAACTTGGTTCTAATGCAAAAAAGCTTAAACTTTCATACCCCCAAAAATTTGTACATCTTTCTTGATATCTATCAGCCATAAAAGCATGTACCGGTAACAACTCAATAGATGTAACCCCCAACCATTTTAGATATTGACAAATATTTTTTGAAGCCAACCCCTCAAAAGTTCCTCTTTTAATATCCTGAACTTTAGGGTGAGCTTTTGTAAATCCTTTAACATGCAACTCATAAAAAATAGTATCTTCTTCATCAACTCGAGGAAACATATCATCTCCCCAATCGAATTCATTATCACCTACAACAACAGACTTAGGAACATACGGAGCACTATCAAGCGTTGAAAAAGATAAATCCTTTTCATCACTATCAACATCATATCCAAAAATAGCCTTATGCCAAATAAGTTTACCAATTAATTTTTTTGCATATGGGTCAATAAGCAATTTATTTGGGTTAAACCTTTTACCCCTTTGAGGATCATAAGGACCATATACTCTATATCCGTATACTTGCCCCGGCTTAACACCTTCCAAATATATATGCCAAATATTATTT
>JAEIGA010000748.1_pt1 | contig 48244 bp, 56 predicted proteins | sample 9270691 | NCBI WGS metagenome assembly JAEIGA01 (sample SAMN17057246, study PRJNA624740) | gut metagenome | biome: biome; isolation source: fecal sample | host: Bos grunniens | place: China: Xizang | collected 2019 | reverse complement strand
ATTCACTTATTGTATATTCCTTCAAATTACAATTTGGATTTTTTCTTAAATGTTGTAAACCATCTTTATTTACTAATGTATAATTCATACAAGCACTGTTTCCAGAACTTAATAAATCAATAAAAAATTTGGGAGATACCAAACGCTTTTTACCATTATCATCTGATAATACAAAACTTCTAATATCTTTATTTTCTTCTCTTGTAACACCTAAAACTGTAAAAATATTTTCATATTTTTTACAAAGTCTATTATATTTTTTTTCATCAAAACAATCAAAATCTCTACTAATTTGAATTTCACCGTCTGTAACATTATTTATATTCACATAGACTTTCATACCATTCTTTTTTCCAACACAAACAACATAACTTATTCTTTCTTTACTCATAATAACACTTCCTTAATAATTTGTTATCAATATTTCTTCCTCTACTGTTCTATCTTTTTTATTATATGAACTATATAAATGCTTATCTTGTAAATTATAAACATTATATTTTTCTTTCCAATTATCTAACAAATCATTTTTATATTTCAAATTATTAGACAAAGCAAACCTCAATCCTTTATCATTTAATCTATCTAATAAATCTAATAAATCCTTTTCAGAATTTTCACTCCAAGTGTCAAAACCTCGTTTACCATCATTATAATTACCAACTGAACCTAAATAAGGTGGGTCAAAATAAAATAAATCATTTTTGCCAAACTGACTAAAATCAAAATCTATAAAGTTCTTAGATACAACTAATATTTCTTTATCCTCAAATCTTTCTTTCATCTTTCTTAAATCATCTCTTTGTCTATCTGAAAAATATGCTCTAATACTACCAAAACTACTATTATATTTCATTTCTGAATTAAATCTAAATTGATGATTGAATGAAAAACACATAAGAGTATATAATACAAACCAATCATTTTTACCATTATTATAATCTTCTCTTAATTTATTGAAACCGTCTTTATTCTCTTTATTTAAAGAATACTCAACTATTATAGACTCAATTAACTTTATTATTTCTTCATAATTAGTTTTAGTCAAACCATTAAATATACCTGAAACAAAATAATTTAAGTCATTATATATGTATTTATTAGCATCTACATTTATTAAAACAGTTCCACTTCCACTAAATACATCTACAAATGTATCTATATCCTTTGGAAAAAGTGGAACTAAATTTTTTAACAACCTATACTTATTCCCTATGTAATTTATAGGACTTTTAATATATTCCATTTATTCCACCACAACTTCTTCTATTCTTTGCTTTGCTATTTCAAAATACTTTTCATCCTTTTCTATACCTATAAAATCACGATTTAAATTCTTACAGGCAACTCCTGTACTTCCACTACCCATTGTATTATCTAAAACTAAATCATTTTCATTACTATATGTATTAATTAACCACTCTAACAATTCAATTGGCTTTTGAGTTGGATGAACTTTACCATTTCTATTGGGTACCACATTAAACTCTAATACATCACTAGGTTGAACTAAATCAGGGTCATATCTTTTCTTTACTTTTTTATACTCTACGTGATTACTTTCACCGCAGTAATGGTCATAATTATAACAGGCTTTTCCTACACCTACACGAGGTTTCATTTGAGGGTTATATGTACCAACTTTTTTATAAAATACACATATCTCTTCATAATACTTCATAGGTCTATATTTAGCACTAGACATACCTGTTGGTACATTCTTTTTCCATATCAATTTATACTTAAAATCTTTCCTATTGCTATTTATTAAATCAATAGTAAAAAAACCACTACTAAATAATACAACTATACCATTATCCGTTAATACCCTATTATATTCCTTCCATAAATCTTCAAAAGGAATTATTATATCCCAAGAGCATGAAGTTGAACCATAAGGCAAATCGCATAATATTAAATTGACGCTCTTATCCTCTATATTTTGCATTTCTTCTAAACAATCACCACAAAACAACTTAATATCACTCATTTTTACACCTCTTTATTTTCAACTTCTATCCTTTGTTTTGCTATCTCAAAATAATTGTCATCTTTTTCTATTCCTATAAAATCTCTATTTAACTTTTTACAAGCTACTCCTGTACTACCACTACCCATACAGTTATCTAAAACTAAATCACCCTCATTTGTATATGTATTTATCAAATACATCAACAAATCAATAGGTTTTTGAGTAGGATGTACTTTATGTTTTTCATTATTAAACTTTAATATAGAAATAGGCATTCTATGTGTATATTCTTTATACTTACCTACCTCACCATTTTTGTATTCATGTAATATATTTTTTTCTGTCTCTCCATAGATTTTAACAGTCCCTTTTCTAACATTTTCTCTTAATTCTTTTTGTGGATAATATACCATAGAATTATCATTTGAAGTATAACAGCCTTTAGCCTTACTAAACACCATTATATTTTCATGTACTCTACCACATTGGTAATTCATTAATTGAAAATTACTAGGTTTTTCTTTCTGCCAAATCCAATCATATCTATATAATTTCAAATTACTGGTCCTTACTAAAGAAGAAAAAGGCTCTTGTCCAAATAAAACAATAGTACCTTTATCCTTTATGATTCTCTCATAACAAGACCATAATTTTTCAAAGTCTATAACTACATCCCACTTACACGCAAGCGTTCCATAAGGTAAATCACACAAGATTAAATCAATAGACTTGTCTGGTATTTTGTTCATTTCTATTAGACAATCGCCTTTTATCAATTCCATTTATTCACACATCCTACTCTTTGCTATTTCAAAATAATTCTCATCCTTTTCTATACCTATAAAATTTCTATTTAAATTTTTACAGGCCACACCTGTACTACCACTGCCCATTGTGAAATCTAATATTGTTTCTCCCTCGTTAGACCACAATTTTATACATCTTTCCATAAGTTGAACAGGCTTTTGCGTAGGATGTGCAACTCTTTCCTTAGACCAGGGTACAATAGGACTTATATCACTCCAAACATTACTTAAAGCCCTATTATCTTCCCCATTCTTTTTACCCATTCCACCTGTCTTTTTAGGTATATTACTCATCACTCTATTAAAGGTATAAGGTACTTTTTCACCCTTACTATACCATAAAATATCCTCACGAGTTGATACTAAATTTGTTTTCGCACCTCTACCTTTAATTCTATCATATACAATCCAATTACGTATAGTGAAAAATTTATCCATACTCAATTTTGTTTCTACAACATTACTCCAACCATTGAATATAATAATATTTCCGCCATCTTTTAATAAATTATGTAACATAGGTAATATTTCCTCTAAATTAAACTCACTATCCCAAGAAGCCTGTTTAATATTATAAGGTATATCTGCTATAATACAATCTATTTTTGTATTTTTAGAATTTAATAAATGTAGAGTATTTTTACAATCATCATTATACAAATCTATAACTGACAATTTACTCCACCTCTATTCAAATTATTTTACACCAGTTGAATTGAAGCCACCTGCACCTCTATCTGTTTCTGTTAAAACACAATCTTCATTTAACACTACTCTTTCTGCTCTCATAAAAGCAACCTGCACAACTCTATCATAAGGGTTTATAACAAATTCTTCATTACAAGTTCCTGTGTTCCAAATTTTTGCAACAACTTCTCCCCTATAATCAGAATCAATAATACCTACACAATTCATAATCATTAATCCATTTCCACAAGATAAACCACTTCTATTAAATAAAAATAAACCTAATGATTCTTCTTTTGTGTCTACCCTAAAACCAAGAGGTACAGTACAAGTCATACCTGCCTTTAACACAATAGGTTCTATAATATTGGCTCTCGCATCAAATGCCAAAGCACCTTTTGTACCTTTTGATAATCTACAATTATCATTTAAATACTGAATATCTATCTCTGTACCATTACAATTAAAATTCATAAGAAATTGCCTCCTATTATTGATTTAACAAATTCTGCTGATGACCACCTGCTGCCAACATTTTAGCATTATATGTCTGCTTAAGTCCCTCTAACTTCTGTGCATCAAGAACTCTCTGCTTACTTGCTTCCTCCTGAATTCTACGAGTGTCCTCAATACCCTGCATAATTGTATGCCAGCTCTGTTCCAAAGTTTCAATCTTTACAGAAGAACCTGTTGCTAACTGTGTTGTAAGTCTTGTTTGGTCTGCAACATTTTGTGCATTCTTTAACAACATTTCATTTGTTTTTGCATCCAATGCTGCCATAGCATCTGCCTGAACTTTCTGTCTCTTAAGCAACACAGCCTGTGCTAAACTCTGCTTAAAAATAGGTAAAGTAATAATAAATGCAGAATTAATCTTACGAGCAAGATTAAGATTACTAAATTCCATAGACTTAATCATAGGAATAGTCTGTAAAGCAACATTTTCAGCTATTCTTAAATCCTGAACTCTCTGTTCAAGCATCTGTTTACCCATATCCAAACTCTGTAACTGCATCTGCAACTGTGTATCCTGTGTCTGTTGATACTGTGATTCAATCTGACTTCTATAAGCATCAATTTGTCTTAAACCCTCTTCACCTGCAAGAATATACTTTGTAAGTAACTGATAATAGTCAAGATTATGTTCATACAAATCATTAAGTTTATCATTTGAATCAACAATTTCAGATTCATATCTCTTCAATTCAATATAAATCTTCTCAACTTCTCCACCCATTGTATTATACTTATTTAAGATTTTATCAAGCTGTGCTTTTGCACCACCAAATAATTTAGACATAAAACCTGTCTTTTCTTCTGATAATTCTTTAACATCAAACTTATCCATAATAGTTGTCAAAGATTTCATAAGAGCACCTGTACCCTCTATTTTATCCATTTCAACACTATTAAGAATACTATCTGAACATTTAGATATTTCATCAGCCGCTTCTTTACCAAAAGTAACAAGAGAATTACTATCTGTTAAATCAAGCTTATCTGTAAGAGCAAGAATTTCAGCTTGATTTTCATTAGCCTTTGCTAATACAACTGACTTTGTTTCCTCTGGTGTAACAAGAACAACATCTCTTGTCTCAACATCTACTACATTTTCATTTGTTTTGTTTAAATTTTCAAAATTCATCTTCCACCGTCACCTTTCTTAATTAAAAATTTTTCCAAAAAAACCTTTTTTCTTATTTTTATTTACCAAATTATTTTTTAATTTTATATTTGGCAAATTAAAATCAAAATTACCAATTGTTATTTCATTAAATAACTGACTATCAATATATTGTTCTACAACTCTATACCCTGTTGGAGCATATATAACTACGTCAAACCCTATTAACTTTAAAAACATTATAATTATACAATCCTGTAAAGTACAAGGTATATTTGACCCATTATAAATCACTATCTTGGGTATTTCTGCTGTAAAATCAAAATTATGTATTAACTGCATAATATTTGGTGGTAATCTAAATATGGTATCGATAATTTCATAAACCAATTTATTATCACCATTTGCACACCATTTAATAGATATTAATTTATATACTTTATCTAAAATCAAATGTTGTGTTTCCTCACTATATACACTATATGTATAATAAGGACTTTTCTTTAATCTTTCAAAATCAATTTGGTCCTTAAATACCAATTGCTTTGCAAACTCTCTTAAAGAAATATTGTTATTTATCTGCTGTAATTGTATTGGAAAACTATCAAAATAAATAGTATTTTTATTACTTTGAATTAATTTACTTATATTTTCCATATAATTTTCATCCACACCATTTATTTTTGCAAATATTGTAGGAACTGTAACCAATTCTCCTACTGATGCAAAAGATGGTCTAAATTTAGCAGGTTCATTCCACAAAATATTTATCTCTTCATAAGTAGTCTTTAAAACTATTGGATTATTATTCTTAAATTGTCTTACCTTATATATTGAGGTATCACTATATAAAACACTATCTAACTCTTGTTCTGCATTATACGCTATTGTTGAAACTTTATTTACACCTGCATTCTTAGGATATTGTTTCAAATTAAAATCTTTTTCACCAATGACAAGTGGTTTAAATGTGCTTCTAAACCCCTCTATTGAATAAGCAACTTTATAATTAGGCTTAAAAGAAACTATATCAATAGGTAAAAAACTTAATAAATTAATTAAATCCATTTCCTTTTCTGATAACTCACCAAATACAATAATTAAAGGCAACTTATTAAGTTCTCTAAATGTAAAAAACATATCTAAATATTTTGCTACCCACATTTTCATCATTAAATCATAACTATCTTTTTGTCTATCATTCTGAAAATACTTATTCTTTAACAATTCATTAAAATATGTATCTATTTGAACTCCTATACCACTATCCTTAAATAATTCATAATTTAATAATATTTCAACAAAACTTTTACCTGCATATAAACTTCTATAATTATTAGTTTCATCAAATGTCAATTTTGGTATATCATTGTCAAATAAAACATATTTTCTATTACTTGCAGTTATATTCAATACAAAACTATCTAATAATTGTGAATACATATTAATTTCAGGAACACCTTGTACATCTAAATGCAACACTTTCCACAAATTATTTTCTTTTCTACTATCCACCTTAAAATTCAGTAATTTAAGAATATTATCTAAATCAGAATAATCTTTAAAATCTACCCACTCATTTGCATTAGAAATATTTTTATTTAAATCTGATATACCTTGATTAATATAACTAATAAAGGATAAATCCACATCTTTTATTACACCATCTATTACAACAAATCTATTTTGACAAAGACATTCAGACGTCATATTCTTATCAAAATCAACAATAACGATATCTACACCACATAAACCTAAAACTGTAAAAGTTAATATATCAAATTTATCAGGTTTACCTATATATAATATTCTATTATCCTCAGATAAATTAAAAGTTACTTTACTTAATCTTTTTGCAAGAGTAACAAGGCATCTTATATAAGCATTCTTTACCATAGAATTATTTATACCATTTTGATGACATTCATTTAATACCAAAGATAAACTTTGACTTAATATTTTACAAGAAGAATCATCTAAACCTCTCATATATCTCTTAATTACTTGATATAAACTATTACTATCATAATTAAAACAAGACATAACTATTGAACTAATTTCATTTGTTTCTTCAAAAGTAGGTTTCTCAATAATCCTATCATAAAATATTTCAGTACACTTTGAACTATACATTTTTAGTAAATCAAGACTTTCATCATATTTGTCAACACCCTTTATCAGATAAAGAACAGACATATTATTTCTTAATTGTCTTTTACATACTAACTGTTTTATATCTGGTATTGTAAAAATATCAAACATTTATAATTCACCTCTCGCCACCACCAAAATTACTACATTTCTACTTATATCAATATTATACATTAAAAAATATGTTTTGTCAAGAGTTATGTATTAAAAATTTATTGTAAAATAAAGAAAAACCACCTTTTTCAAGGTGGTTTTTACTCTAATATTTTAATTTTATTTTCTTATTTTGAAAAACCTGATATTTCTTTCATAATATCATTCTTAAAAGCATTTAACAAATCAAATTTAGATTTGTCTAAAATCTGCTGTGCCTCTACAATAATCTTTTTAGCTTCCACATCAACACTTGTTCTAAAATCTCTTAAAATTCTTTCTTTTTCAGCAGTAAGAGCACTATCAAACATAGACATAATAGAACTATTCTTCTTATTACCCATTACATTATTATTTTTACTTTGATTTTCTTTTACTGTTGAATTGTCTATGGACATTGCAGCAACTTTTAATTGAGGTACATTTTTACCACTCTTTGCAAGACTTCTCAACTGTCTAAACCCACCAAAATTACGTGACACAAAAGCATATAAACCTTTCAAATCAAGACCTAAATCCATAGCAATATCCTCCGTAGAAGCATTGTTTTTAACAAGTTCTATAATTCTATCTTTTTTATATTCATAGAACTCATTTCTATTCATACCCATTTCCTCTTTGTTCTGACGATTAATAACATTTTTCATTTTTAATTCCTCCATAAATTTTATAATTTTAATTTAATTTTTACTTTTTAATATTTATATTACACTTTTGCTATGTCATATACAACACCTCTTTATTACCTTTAATATCTCTTATTTTGATTTGTTATTATCATTATAACCATTTATTTTATGTTTATACAACTTTTTTTTAATTTTTTTCTAAACTTTTTATGTCATAATTTATCTTACAACAAAAGTATTAACAATATAATTCAATTTTATACATACTTTTAATAAAAAATAAAAAGACTTGAGAGACTCAAGTCTTTTTACCTATATGTAACTACATATTATTCACATTTCTCAATTTCATAATCATAAACCCAAACTTCTTTATAATCAGGTGTTCTAATTAAAAACTGTTCCTTACCCTTACGAATAATCATGCATTTTTCCTTTGTAAGAATATGCTTTACGTAATCCTTTACTTCATAATTCATAATCGTCTTCCTCCCATCCTAAAATTTTTTATTTTGATATATAGTATTCTTGCATATTATCTAAACATAAACAACCAAGCGTTGCATATTTAGGATATATTTCAGCATACGCCATACCACAATCTATACCTATAAGATTATTCTTTCTCCATATTCTTTGATTTTCATAATCATAAGTATAATTACCTGTAGGAGTATGCCCAAAAATAACTATTCTATCTTCAGGACCTTTATCATTTACTCTTATTCTTCCCCAAATAATCCTATGCTTATAAGCACTACTAACAATCTGCTCTCTCTTTCTATCAGATACAAAAGCGCCATGAACTAACTGATACTTCTGTCCATTAACATCAAGATTAGCTTCAATAGGTAAAGATTTAAAATACTTTACTATATTATTTACCTCTTCTTCTGAAATTGACTTCAATGCTTTATAAGTAATATTTCCCCCATTTCTAAACCAAAGTACTCTATCACCAATATCCTTACTCTCATAATAATTTAAGAACATATCTTCATGATTACCTAATATCATTGAAATATTTGGTGTGGAAATTACTTTCCTTATAATTTCTATAATTTGTGGTCCTCTATCTATAATATCACCCAAAATATATAAAGTATCATTTTCATTAAAATTTATTTTAGTCAATAATTTTTCAAATGAATCATATTGACCATGTATATCACTTGTAACATAAATCATAATAAAAACAACTCCTTAACATATTAGAGGGTTCTATCTAGCATTATTTCCTCATAAGTCTTTGCAAAATAACTCAAATCACAAAAACCTATTACATCAGGTAAAGGGTCTGAAAAAGTAACATCACAAAAAACCCAATTACCATCCAATTTAATTTTAGTCCAAACGTGTGATTCTCCTGTTTCTATAATATAGCCTGCTACTCCCTCTGTTTCTATATCTTCTATATCACAGAGTTTATGAAAAAATGCTGTATACCCTTGACAAACTGCCAAAGAATCTATTACTGCGCCATAACCTGTAAAACTATTATCTTGTTCTGTATCATCATATTTTACATTATATGCTACATACTCAAACAAAATCTTTGCCCTATCATATTCACTCATAGAATCAGTAAGTTTACCACTCTGTCTCAATTTATCTACTATTTTTATACATTCAGTATCAAACTTTTCACGCATTTCAAGAATTTCATCCTCATCAAATCGTTTACTACTCAATTTCAAGATTAATTTACCCTCATAATAAGCATTATACTCTCTGACTATTTTTAATGAATTACTAAATGAAAAATACTGTGGATATTTTTCAAAACACTCCTTAAATGCTGTGATAATTTGTCTCCTGATTCCTATATAATAGGAATCATTTCTTAAATCCCTATAATATGGTACTTCTATTGAAGTTTCACCTGACTCACCCAAAGCCATAACTATTCTTTTTAAATCTTCATAAGAATTTGGATTGGAATGAACTACATAATCACCAATCTCAATATAATCAGTATATGGAGAATCTATTAACTTATTCAACCTATACAACACAATACATAAATCACCACGAATAATATTTCGTTTGGGTGCATATATTACGCCTGTATCAGTAGGTATTCCAACAAAAATTCCTTTTTGATACATCATATTTGGTATTGCATTATTTGTATCCTCAAATACATTACGAACATATAATTCAGAAATATCCAATTTATATATACCCATTATATATTTTCCAATATCTTCTCTAGTTGCATAAGAATCAGGTGAAGTGTTCTTATAAACTAACTTTAAGTTCAAAGCTTTCTGCCACACATCTCCATACCATTCATCTATATTTGATTCATCCAATTCTGTACCAGCTAATCTAAATAACATGGTAAGAACTTCTGCCTTTGTTACACTATTTTGTGGCTTAAATTCCCCGTTAGGATAACCATTAATAGCACCTTGATTATACATACTATAAATTTCATTATAATAATAATCTGAACCATCTATATCTATAAAAATATGAAAATCATACGCTGATATTGCTACAGCACTTGCACCTAACACCATTACCAAGACATTCAAACAAAGAATAAAAAGAAATCTGTGTTTAATATCTTTTCGCAATATCTTTACCCTCACTTTTAAATCTTTTTTAATGCCATCTCAAAAGCACCTATACCTGAAAATAAACTTAAATATGTGCAATCTTTTGAGAAATATTCACCATATTGATTTTTTAAATTTCTTAATATTTCAGTAATAACATTCAAAGCAATACTATTACCTGCTTGTTTATATAAAGCAAAATTAGACAATCCTAAGTCTTCAGCTTTTTGATAATCCTCATCTGAAAAACCCATAATTCTCCAATATTCTTTTGTTGTTAAATGTCTAATACCTTTTTCATCCTCTATACATTTAGGGTCTTTACCATCCCTTGCACATAAAGTATCACACCAATCTTTATACTGTATTCTTCTTCTACCCGAAGCATATGTTGTAGTATGTATTCTATTTATTTGAACTTCAGTAAGATACTTAAATCTTTCAGACTCAGTTTCAAGAACATCTCTTAATTTTAAAACCAATTCTCTCTCCATAGGAAATTCATACCCTACATCTATATCTTCCCTAATACTTATTACAAAAATACGACTTCTATTCTGTGGTGTATTAAAATCTTTTGCATTCAAAACTTTATAATAAGATTCATACCCATTTTCTTTTAATTCATTAACATATTCATCAAAATTATGTCTATGTTTTGGAGAAAGTACATTTGATACATTTTCCCAAATAACAAATTTTGGTTTACAATGCTTTATTATTTCAACACTATTCCACATTAAAGAAGATGGCGTTCCACTTCCTCTATCCCCACCTAATTGCAAACCTGCCTGACTAAATGAAGTACAAGGACTACCATGAGTTATCAAAGTAATATCTGTGGGCAGATTTTCAATATCTACCACACAAATATCCCCTAAATTGAGTGATTCATTTACATTATGTATTACTGAATAACTTTTAGATGCTTGTGCATCTATTTCACAATAATTAATTAATTTAAAATTCATAATTTATAAATCACTCCATAATATATTATTTATATGTATCCACAAAACTTCCAATAGAACTTGCATTAGATGGCTCACCATTAGCCACAAAAGTCCATTCATTATTAGACTTCATAAGTGAACCAAAATTAACTGTTACATAACCATCAAACTGTGAATCTAATGTATATCTACAAAGTTCCATACCTGTATTCATATCTTCAATACGGATAAATGCATTCTGAAGCATCCCAAAATGTTGATTTCTTGAGTTACCCTGATAAATATTTACACCTATTACAATAGTATCATTTCTTACAGCAGACAAATCAATAATAATCTGTTCATCATCACCATCTCCGTCACCTGTAAGATTATCACCAGTATGCTTAATACTTCCTGAAGAATTTTTCAAATGTCCAAAATAAATAGTATCATCTGAGTATTCAATTCTTCCTTCATTTAAACCTACTGCAAAAGCATCACAGTCAATATCTCCTACACTTCTTGTTGAAGAACTACCACCAAATAGCGAACCAAATAAACCTTTTTTCTTACCTGTTTCTTCTTTTTCACTAACAGGGTCCCAACCAAGACCTACAATTACTTTCTGTAAACCTTTACCACCTTTTGATAAATCAATAGCTGGCATTTTAGAAAGATTAATTTTTTCACCTTTACTTAAACTAATAACATTACTCATCACCGTCTACCACCTTTTTTATAAAATATTTACACAGTTTTCACTGTATAACAAATTATATCATATATATTCTTAAAAATCAAGGGGTAGAACACATTTTTTTATAATTTAATTCTATTTTCTCGCATAATTTCTACAAACATTCGAGTAATTTCTTCAAACGTTAAACCAGCTTTCAAATATTTTTCAATAATAGGAAATAATTCTGATTTTACATCTTCAGCTTCTTTCAATCTTTTTATAAGCAAATCTACTGTTACTATTGGCTTTATTCCTTCAACTGTTTCTAATTTTTCAACACTAACAAATGTTTCAGGTCCGTGATAATATGTTAATTTTAAATTAACACCATTATGTATTACTACCCTACTAAAACCATTTTCACATAATAAACCTGTACTATGCTTACTACCTCTATACAATAAATGCATAAAGTTTTCTAAATAAGAAACAGCCTCTATTTCCTTCTCATTTAATTTACCATAATTATCTGAATATAAAATTTTATTTTTATCAACTATTTCAGAAATAATATCTAAAAAACAAACGTCATTATTCATTATTTTATTCTTCAAAATTACAATACTATTTTCCATCATAACTAATCCCTCACCATCTTAAAGATTTATACTAGTATATCTATTTACACAAATCACTCTTGCTCTATTATTTCTTTTTTCTATCACTTCTTGTAATTCTCTACAAAATTCTATTTTACTATTTTGTTCCCCATGCACAAGACATATTTTATCTGCTGATATACCTGAATAATAATCCAATAAATCATCATGTTGCATATGTGATGTAAAACTCTTTAAATCTACAACTTTACAACGATTTCTATATTCTATATCATCTATTTTTATTTTACCTTTTCCACCTTTTGCTTTTTTTATTGCACCAGCTAAAGTGTTTTCAGAAGCATAACCTACAAACATTAATGTATTTCTATCACTTTCAATTATTTTCTTTAACCATAATCTACTTCTACCCTTACTCAACATTCCTGCTGCTGATAAAACAACAGCTTTTTCACAAGTCATCATATAATTTTTACTTGTAGTTGATTCTGAAATTAATCTTAAATTTTTCCAAGACAATACCTCATATAATTTTGACGCAGAATTATCATCTAAAACCTCACAATATTCCTGCAACATTTTACAAGCTAATGGACTATCAACAACAACATCCATATTAAAATTAGGGTCATTTCCAAATATATCATACAAAATAGTTAAAATATTAGGACATCTATCTAAACAGAATATAGGTATTTCCACTATACCCTCACTATTTTTTATTACCTCTGTCATCTTTTTTATATCTTTCTCTCTGGTTTCTTGTTTAACTGTCCTTTTATTATCTGAATAAGTACACTCACCAATTACAATATTCGCTTTTTCTACCTTTTCAAATGTATTAGCATAATATTTTGGTACTTTAATATTACCTATATCACTAGTATATAATATTTTAGTTGTTCTATTTTTTACATTATTAGATACCCATAATTCTATTTGTGCTGCATTTATAATATGCCCTGAGGGTGTAAATCTTATAGTTAGTCTATCAGATAATTCTATTTTTTCACCCATTGGGTACTCATCTATATAATTTAAACTGTTATAAACATCACTTTCAGTATACATTCTATGAAAAGCCTTTTTATATTTCTTTTCTAAAGCAATACAATCTCTTTCCACAATATATGCTGAATCAACACCTAACAACTTAAAAAATCCTTTTGAGCCTTTTGGCATAATTATTCTAGCCTTGCATCCCTCTGCATACAACCTAGGTATTAACATAGAATGGTCTGCATGTACATGTCCTACAATAATATAATCTAATTTCTTAACATTAAAATTTAGATTTCTATTATTTACTTTGTAATCCCCAACTACATCATTTGATTGATACAATCCACTTTCAATTAGTATTGACAAATCCTTATCTTGAATCAATGTCATACTACCTGTTACATTATCAGCGTTCATACCAACGAATTCTAACTTGATTTTATCTTTTTTACTCATAAAATCCGTCCTTCCCACCAAGAATAACGTAAACATTACTGTTGTTTTCTATTTATTTTATTTCAACTGTAGCTGTTTTACTTAATTAATATAAATATTTATGTCTCCTATTTATGTTTAACACCCTAGTATTTTTATTTCTAAAGAAAAAAAGTAGTGGTAATTTTTTACAAAAACCACTACCTAACAAAAATATTAAAGTTTATCAAAACTAGAAGACATCATATATCTTACCTTATTTGCCCAACTTTGTGATGTACCTGGACAATAAACTGCACCTATACCATCTATACTTTTGTTTTTATATAAAGACTTATTCATCAATTTTCCAAAATACTGAATATTTGCATCTGGACTTTCAAAGGCCATCCAACCATTATTACCTCTCATACCATAAAAATTATTTGTATTGGCTCTTGCCCTACCATATGCTGACTCATGAAAAGCCACACCAATAGCAAAAATTCCATTTACACCATATGTCTGTTCCATATTGTAATAACTTTGTCCACAACCCTCTAAACCTGTTCCATCTAATATAATATTGAATTGTTCTACAGTTAAACCTGAAATTACAAAAGGATTATATGATAAAATTGCATTACCTTTTATTTTTACTGCATTTTTTTCTCTTAATTCTTTTGCTTTCTGTTCTTCCTCTAAACGTTTTCTTTCTTCCTCCAACTTACGCTGTTTTTCTTCCTCTAACTTTTTTTCCTTTTCTGCTATGTATTTATTACCCGCCTCTGACATTGCACTTTCCAAACTATACTTTATGCCAAAGAGATTAATATCAGTATTAACATTCCCATCAGGAGATGTAAAAACAACTTCTGCCTGCACTTCATCTACAACATTTGAATCTGCAAACACTACTTTTGTTACAGTATCAGTTGTCATTTTTACTTCTTCAATACTTAAATCAAACATAAAAAACATTGAAAAAATTACTGAAAAAAGTAAGCAAGAACTTACTAACACTAACAGAAATTTAGTATTATTCTTTTCTATGCATACCACCACTTTCATACAAATTAAAGTAGAATAAGTCTTTTAGATGAAACTATTATTATTATACCATAAATTATATCAAATGTCAATAATTAAATATAAAAAAAGACATAATAAGGGCTAAAAACCCATTATTATGCCTAATATTTAGTAATTTTTACCAAATTATTCCACAACTTCTGCTTGACTTTCATCATAATAATATTCTTGTCCATTTATAATTTCTGAATATTGCTGTGGATTTTCTATTTTTACTTCTTCCTCTATTACATCTTCTTCTATAACGGGATTATCTGTTTCCCAATATTCATTAATATACCAATTTATATCTTTTGTTGTATCACATTCAAATGGTTTAACAATCCATTCTCCATAAGCATTAAAATAAACATCTAATAACCCAACTGTAAAATCATTTTCATCAAAATCCTTACAAGATATCTTAAAATATTTATTTGAATTGTCATATATTAATGCCTCCATATCAGAAACACCCTTATAGTTTTCTTTTAAGCCATCTGTATTTTCTACATCCACAGCAGCAAAAATCTTTATATTCTTTATATCAGCACTAACTCTAAATCCGTCTATTGTTAATATCTCATTTTTATGTGTTTCCTTATCATCTCCTGAAAGAGAAACACCATTAGAATCCAAATTTCCAAAATACACTACTTTTTGTACCCCTACAGCTTTACCCTCTCCATTAAGTAAAAAAGCAAACACATCCATATTAGAATAAGTACTGCTAGTATCATACTTAAATTCCAATACTATTTCAGAACTTATAAAACCATCTTTTGGTATCTCTTCTACTTGTGATAAAATATCATCCAATACTGTTGTTTCTTGTTTAGTACAACCTACAAATGTAAAGAGTAAAATAAAAATACAAATAAGAATTATACACCTTTTCAAATTCCTCACTCCAATACATCAAAACTATTATTTTTTGCCAAACTTGAATTTTTAAATCTTTTATCCTCTGTTACTTCTTTAATAACCTTAATTTCTGGTGGTAAAGAAACAAGTTCTTCCTTATTAGTCAATTCAACTTCTACAATAGCATAATCTTTCCAAAAAGGGTAAATATCCATTTCAATATAAGAATTATCATATACAAAACAATATCTATCTTTTCTTATTTGTTTCAATGAAGTATCTGCCTCCATAAGATAATCTAAATACTCATCTTTTGTAATTTTCTTTTCAGTTTCTATTCTCTCTATACCTTCTCCACGTTTTTCAGTATAATAATAAGAATATGTACCAACTATACCCCTTTGTCTTACCCTTCTTTCTACACCTACCGAACTTTCAAGATAAGTCTGTATAATACTTACTTTATTTAAATTATATATATCTTTTAATTCCTCTAAACTTGGTTTCTCTATTAAAAATTTTCTTTCTATTTCAGTAGGTATTGGCTCACCTAAAATAGAAAATATTTCACTCATTAATCTATCTATTTTACCATCAAAATTAGTACTATTATCAATAACTCTCAAATGGGGATGCCCTGTCCAAGCCTTTATAATTTTCTTATCTACTTCTCTTGCTTGTGCAGGTGTTTCAGAACGAGCAACATTATTTGCTAACGTATAAAAACTTTCTGCCCCATCTGCTGCTGTTTTTAAGTGAATAACAGCGTCATAATTATCTCTTAACTCACTTTCTTTTAACCCATAACTTTCGCACATTAACTTATATTCACTACATTTCATAAAAGCCTTTGCGTCTAAAATACCTCTATCATACACTATTACACAAGGAGTATTATGCAATTTACTATATACATTTGCAACATCACGATAAACTTTTTCTTTTGATAACTGTACTTCAAAAATAGCCTTTTGAAAATCATTAACGGGTACTTCAGGTAATCTTATACCACCTGTTATATTCTCTGTAGCTGTTTCAGGTACAACAAAAACTTTATACCCTTTATCCGTTAATTCTTGTTCTATTCGAGATAATCCAGTACTTTTTCCAGCACAAGGTCCTCCTGTTAAAACAATATTTGTTACACACATAATACACAACCCCTAATCTTTTTTATTTTTCTTTTTCAATGTTTTTCTATAAGATAATCCTGTACCATTTAACGACACATTACCATCTATTTGTCCGTCAGGTCTTACAGATATTTTTGCACCTTTTGGTCCTATACTTATACCTACACCTGACTTACTCAAATTTAATGAAAACCCTGGTAAAATATTAATTTTTTTTCTAAAGTTTAATCCCATAATAACACCTACTTCAACAAAAATCCTATATTATTCTTATTTATTCGTAAACCTACTCCACTAATTAAACTATTTAGTAACGGAGCTATAGAATCACTACGAGGTTCCATATAATATTCCTTACCATCTGGTAATCTACCTAAATAATTATAATACTTTAATGAAGCTTGTCTCGATACCTTAGACATTTCTAAATCACTTAAATTATCATAAACCTCAAATGTTGAATCTGAATAGGAATCTCTCAAAATACTAAATGCTGTATTCTTATCATTATTATATAACAAATATATAAAATCAATAAGTGCAAAAGCAACCCAACCACTTATTATACTATCTTTTGGTGAATTCTTTATTTTCTTTCTCTCTGATACCCTATTACTTTCTTCTCTATATAAATCTAAATCAATACATAAATTATCTATTACTATATATTTTATTCTTTTTATTTCTTCTAATGTATTTCCAAAAATAAAAGGAGTAAATATTAAATCTGACTTATCTATTTTATTATATTCTTTAAAATACCCTTTTTCATTCTGATATTTTATAATATGTTTTAAAGTTTCATTATAATCAATTTTTTTCTTGCTGTTTCTACCCTCTATAGGTGCTGGTGGATTAATATAATGCTTATAACAAACCTGCGCATAAGTATCTGAAGCACCTTTCACATCACCAAGAGCATATGTATCACCATCATAAACAGCTTTACCATTAATAACTCTTAAATTTTGTGTTGCCTTAGCATTACAATACTTACAAATTGTCTTTATTTCTTCTATACTATCTGCATAATATACCAAAGCCTTAGCACCCTCAAATAATTCACCATCAACAAAAGTATTCTTCAAGCCAAAACATAATACATCAATACTATTAGATTCTACTACATCTCTTAATTGACGTACTTGTTCTTTGGTTAAAAACTGTGCCTCATCTACCAAGACAGCAGCCAGACCTGAAGAATACTTTTCTTTTAATTCCTTATCATATTGTCTTACGAACTTAAAAAGATTTTCAGTAGGCTGCACCATTTCACAAACGTGTCCCTCTGGTACAGCTCTACTTTTAATCATACCTTTTTTTTCATTTTCCCCATTTTCTCCCCAACGAGTATCTAATGAAGATTTTAAGCATAATATACGACGACCCTCTGACTCATAGTTATGTGCAACCATCAACAAATTTGCTGTTTTTGAAGAATTCATTGTACCATATCTATAACTTAGTTTCGCCATCGTCTATTACCTACCTTTTAAAACCATATTTTTCATCCAAATAATCTACAATAATCTTATGACTTTCTGATTCAAATTTTTCAAAGCAAATATCAGAATATTTTGAATAACCCCTAACATAAGCAACCTGATTAACATTAATAGTCATTTTATTAATTACATGGATAATTTTATATGCCCCTGTTGGTGTTGTTCCAATAGTAGGTGAATAATGGTCATCACAATTTGTAAGAATTGCATAACCATCTTTATATTCAATACCTGAAGGATAAACAGGGAAAATATCACCATTATTAATCAATTTCTCAATTGCTTCTTCTTTTATAATGACTTCACCATCTGTTGTCATTTTAGCAGTATTTTCAAATTTAGCGCCTTCTTGTGTATAATAGAAAGGTCTATATGCAAGTCTAAATGTTTCACCATCTGACATAGTAATTTCAATTACATCATTATTACCCTCTGCTGCAATCTCAACCATTTCCTTTAACACATTCTTATTAGACACTACCTTTTCTGATACCTTTGATTTTTCTTTTACAGGCTTATGTTCATCAATATACTTACGAACATCATCCTTTAATAGCATACCACCATCTTTAATATCACTTTCAATGACACCTGTTTCTGACATAGCCTCTTCTTTAGAAGCATATTTAACAGAATTTGCAAAATTATTAGCCATTTTATTTCTAACTTTTTCTGAATTAAAGAAATATACACCACTATAAGGACAATCTGTTAAAGAAAGATAAACTGTACTTTTTTCAGATACAGCAGTAGATACCTTTGAAATATTCTTATCAAGTTGTCTTCTCACACCCTGACTCATTAGTTCTCCACCATCCCTAATATCTTCTTCTTTAACACCAGTTTCTCTCAAAACAACAGACAAGTCTGTCTCAACATAACAATTTTCAAAATATTTACAAAAATCATTACAAACATTAAGTGACTTAAATAAATAAACGCCCTGATATGGTCCATTTTCTACTACTAAATATCTTGGACCTTTATAACTCTTACCATTATCTCTAAATTTATGTACGAGTTCAATACCATCCCTAATGTCTTCCTCAACTAAACCCATTTCTGCAAGTGCCTTCTTCTTTTCACTGTCAAAGTAGAATTTAGGCTTTTCAAAATATGAACCCATTTCATCTCTAACACTTACACTTACGAAATGATAAAGTCCTCTTTCTTTTGAATTTTCATCTAAAATTGCAAGATAACCCATTTTCCAACCTACCTTTCCTATTCTTCCACCTGGGTTTCAAAACTTATAACATTATCTTATTATTATAAAGACATAAATGTTTATTATCTATCTCTTTATCCTCATGATAATGTCCAAAAAACCATTTATCAAACTTAACTTTATTTTCTATTTCATCAAAATATTTTGTTAAACAGTCTGTTTCATAATATTTGGATATTTCTGATTGAACTTTACTACTACAACAATGGGAAATAATATAATTTACCTCATTATTAAATTTCTCTAAATTATCTAAACCATAATTCATTTCTGACATTGTAGGTAGTTCTTCTCTCCACCAAGATATACCCTCTATCCTATGTTCCTTATCATGACTTGATGCACCACCAAAACAAAAAAATGTTTTATCTTCTATCGTATATATTTCACCACGCTTTAAGTGATACACACCATCTATTACTTTACCTACCACCCCACCAAATTTATCTTCTTGAGGTAATTCAGATAATAACTGATGATTTTCATGATTACCATCTACGAACAATGTTGTAAATGTCTTATTTTTTAACCATTTTTGCCAATATAAATCAGACTTATAATCTTTACAATCTTGTGAATACCATACTCCACCAAAATCACCACAAATAATTAAATAATCATCTTTAGTCATTGTTTTTTGTTCTGGAAAATTATTAGTATTTAACTTCTTAACATCCAAAGGAATATGTGTATCCCCTGTTACCCAAATCATATATACATAACTCCCCTAAGTTTCAAATTTGGCATCCTTGTTTTAACATTATAACACAGATTTATCGTATTGTCAAGTTTTTTTGTAAAGATTTTGTAACAAATAAAAAATATTTTTATATTCTCCAGAGTGCATTAATTTCATCCATTTTAACTTTACAAGTACTTATCATACCTTTCATTTGAGTTAAAACAGGATTTAACTTAATTAAAAATGCTTCTACTGTACTATTTTCAACAACCATTACATTCAACTCATTCTGAAATGAATTTATTGCTTCAAACAATTTATCCTGATATTCTGAACTTTCATCCTCAACAAAAGGTCTCACAGTCATTCTATATGTTGATAATATTTTATCTATGGACTTCTGTCTCTTATCTACTGACTGATTAAGGTCAGTAACTACCTTTGATAACATATCCAAATTATTAAATAATAACTTACTCTTAATTGATAACTTTGCATTATTTCCTGAACTATTTTTCTTCATAAACTTATCCTCCCAATATTTTCAATTATTAAAATAAACTATCACCCATTAATACGCCTTCTACACGCTTAATTGCAATATTATAATATTCCTCATCTTTCTCAAAACCTATGTACTTACGATTTGTATTTATAGAAGCAACTGCTGTTGTACCACTACCCATACAATTATCTAAAACTAAATCTCCCTCATTACTATAAGTTTTAATCAAATATTCTATTAAAGCCACAGGCTTTTGAGTTGGATGTAATTTTTCTTTATCTCTATTAAACTTTATTAAATTTTTAGGGTATCTTTTACCATCACTTTCTGATTTATACCCACCTATATCTTCCCTACCACTACTCTTTCCTGCTCTCACAACAGCAGAATTTGATTTTTGTTGTCCACTAACAATAACATAAGGTTTACCCTCTGAAAATTGTGGATTATAAATCATCGTTTCACTTTTTTTTGTATAAGAAGTAGCACCTGTACCAAACACACATATATCCTCTGTAATCTTCATTGGTTGATAATGACTATTTAAGAAATTAGTAGCATTATCTTTTTCCCAAATCCAATTATATTTCCACATTTTCAAATTTGAACAAACAAGAAGTGAAGTAAAGGGTTCCTGTGAAAACAATACTATTGCCCTATTTGGCTTTATTATTCTCTCATACTGTTCCCACAATTTTTCCATAGGTAAAGTTTTATCCCAACTACTTGCACTAGTTCCATAAGGTAAATCACAGAGAATTAAATCTATACTTCTATCCTCTATTCTTTTCATACCCTCAAGGCAGTCTTCATTATAAATTTTATTTACATCAATCATAATTTCAACTCCTTATTTATATAATTGGAATCTTTTAACCTTTTTCATTATATCTTCTTTTACTTGTATTCCTAATGAAACTGCTGTTAAACTACCTGAGGGTATTTCTGTTAAACCATTATCCCTAACTGCATAATAACCCTCTTGTTCTAACTTTTCTAAATCTTTTTGATGCCCTGCTAATACAATCTTTTTTTGACTACCTTTATACCAATCAATAAATAAAGCATTACCTAATTCCTTAACAGCACATATAGTACAAACATGCCCAACCTGCGCGGATAACTTACCTGGTGACATATTCAAATCCTTATTTACAACAATATATTGAACTAATTCAAACTCCTTATTTGAAAGAAAAATACAATTTTTCTTATCAGGTAATTTTTCTGAAAACCTAATATTCACACTGTATCCCAAGTTATAATTCAATATTAAATCAAAATAATGACTATTATAATAAAAATGATACATCAAAGAATCATCATTCAATTTAATAGGTTCTACTGATTGAATAGGTAAACATACACCAGATAACTGTTTTATATACTCAGCAAAATCTACTAACAATGATATATTATTTAAATCCTCTTTATCTGTCAATGTTTCTATAAAAGACTTTTCATTATATAAATTATTAAACTTTTCTACTGAATTTAATATCCAATTCAAATAATTATCTGACATTACAATATCACTATTTTTCAAACAAATCACCACCTATAAAATCATCCTTATATATTATACCATATAAGTATTACAATGTCAATAAACAGAACACATTTTTTTATTCTTTTTCTAAAAATCCATCCCAACCTTTTCCTTCATTATAACCCTCTAAATCTGTTAGTTTTATATGTCCTGCGTCTACCTTTTCAAAGTTCTTACCCTGTTTTAACTGATTCTCTATACTCTTAGACCTTAATTTTATATATTCTTTCAAAACAGGTATAGCATTATTAAATTCCTCATTAGTACAAAATTTTGAAACGTCTTTCTCTACATGAGGTTTAATCATAGTATAAACCCTATCTACTTCTTTATTTAAGTAACCTGAAACTATTACTTCATTAAGAAAATCTTCATAATAACTATGATATAACTCATAATTACCATCTATCACATTATCCCACAATGGTCTAAAATCTTCCTTTTCATCAAAACGATATTTTGGATTGTCTATTTCTTTATTTATTACAATATTTGCATCTAAATTAGAATATAAATTTCCAAAACAATAATTATAATCCCAGGGAATTAATGATAATACACCATTACTCTCATATAAATAATGATTATGAATCCTTTCACCTAAATAACCATCAAAATTACAAATAAAACTATCTACCACAAAAAAGTTTAAAACATTTTCTACGTCTACTACACTATTTATATTCTCTTTTTGATTCAATAATTTTAATGAATTTATCATTCTACTTTTATCATCATCTGTCATATCAACTTTTGCACTATCAAATAATTGAGAATAACTACTAAAATCATCATTTGTATATTTTAAATTTGCACCACCAAATTCCGTATCTGTAAGGTTAAAAATATTATTATTAATCTCATCATCATTAAATTCAGGCTTATAAAGAATATCATATTCCTCACCATAATTACGTTTTAAGAAAGAATCATCTATACATTCCACAGCCAAATACAAACCATAAGGTTCACCATTAACCGTAATATTCATATAACTTTTCAACGGTGCCTTTACACCAACCTTTGCCATTAAATCATAAGCAATGTAATCTTTCATAAAAGTAGCATCTGCAAAAATATTATTCAATGATAATTTATCTAACCCATAACATGTCTGACCATCTATATACTCATCAAAATCTATCTTAAAGCTATACCTATTAGATTCCTCTGAATTATAGACTTTTTTTAAAGAAGTATTACCTTTTGTTCTTAATCCCACATCCTCAAATACTACACCATCTATCGTCAAATCACATTTAAAATACTCCTTTTCTAATGCTGTATCTAACAAAGAATTCCAATCTTCTCCATCTATTTGAATATCCATACTGTGTACATAACTACAATCAAATAACTTTTCATCATAAGAAATATCATTATTTACACCTATATTTAATGGATTCAATACACACATTAAACTAATTCCTAATAATACTATCTTAGTCAAAGCCATAATATCACCTCATATACTCAAGTTTTCAAAAAATAAAGCATAAAGTGTTATAAACTTTATGCTTTAATAAAAATCTTTAATTAAAAGAAACTACATAATAAAGGTATAATACCAACATAAACTATTATATATAATAAATGTGTAATAATTGAATATTTTATACCATACTTTAAGTACATATAAGCATATACAACATCCATTATAAAATATGTAATTATTGCTCTAAACAATAATAAGAATGTCAATGCATCATACATACTAATTATATTTGTTAAATTTATAGCAAATAATAAACAAACAGATAAAATTGTTGGTAAATAAGCCCATTTATTTTTATAATTTAGATTACCTATTTTATTTTTATATACCTTATGTACTGCAAAAATTAATAAAGATATTAAAGCATATCTAAAAATCATACCCTCAAATATTGGGTTATATATAGCAGTTTTTATAACACTATATATATTAAACTCCACAGGCATAAAATAAGGTATTTTATCTATAAATAAAAAATAATCAAACAATGTAGTTATAATAGGCATACCCACACATGAGACTAATAAAATAATCAAGAACTTCTTAAATTCCTTTTTATCAGTTCTATCTATTTTAAGTCTTTCCAATTTCAGATTATTCTCACAAGTCTTACCTACAATATAAGCAATAAATAAGAAAACAAAAACCATTATACCTGCTGATATTGCACCTACTATCAAATTTATAGTAGGTATTGCCTCTTCTAGCATACCTGATTGTCTATAATTAAAATAATCAAGTATATACATTAAACTTGCAATAAACAAACCGTAAAAACCTACTAAAAGACTTTGTAACCATTTACTATTTTTTAATTTTGTAAGCATAAACTTCTAAATCCCTTTCCAACAACAGGTTTACCTGTTGATATTGCATATTCTACTATCTCTTCTAATAATGAACCTTCTGTTCCCATTATATAAAGAAAATCACTTGAATCTACACTACCTTTTAAATAATGTATTACTATATCTGAATTTAAGGAATGTCCTATATAAAAAGGACTTCTAACTTCATAACCTATTGCACGTAATTTTTGAACTGTTAGTCTAACATCATCAACATTAATTTCTTTACCAAACCAAACAGTTATCTTCTGTCTTGAATCCATCTCTTTCACCTCGCACACACAAAATATCTAAATAAACTGTGTTATGCTGAAAGGCACTAATGTTTATCTTAATATTCCCTTATCATTTTTCCACCACAAAACTACTAAAAAAGAGTATTCCAATAATCAAACTTGCGCCTATAAGCACAACCTCTTAACTTATAATCATTTTTTGACTTCCTTAATCTTCTATTGGTCTCCCTTTTTGCTAACTTCCTACAGCCAGACATATAAAATCTCTGGTAATAAGCCTCACCATCATCGTTGTTTTTTTCTTCTACAAAATAAACATAATCTTTACATTTTTTCTTCAACTTATTCTGTGTAATTCTTTTTCTATCATACCTGTTCACTTTGCATACCACCTTTCATTTTATAGTGTGTATGGATTCAATTCGTGCTTTATTCGTGCTTTTATCTTATCTGTTTTTACAATACACAACGATTGTTTAGGCATATTCTTTACTTTTAATATGACCAAACTATTTTTTCATTTCCTATATATAAATTATATCAAAATTTTTTTAATTTGTCAATAATCAGAGACATAAAAAAATGAGGAATTTTTAACTCCCTCATTTTTACTTATATTTTCAGCATATTACATATCTAATGAACATACTATCTTATCATTCATTATATATGTCTTTTCATCCCCATCAAAAACAATATCATAAAAATTTGACTTCTCATTTGTTTTATTTACACAAGTTATCTTATCATAATTATAATTTCTATTCTTTGAAAAATCTTTATTCATTAATGACACCAAATAATCACCAACTCGCAAATCCTTGACAAATAAAACATCACTATCACTATAAAATGTATCCATACTAATAGACCTATAAAAAGGCATAAAAGAATGAACTTTTAAAATATACCCATTCAATGTATGCACTTCCCAAACAACTAAATTTTCATGACATACTATTGATTTTATTTTACTCTCTTTATTTTTATGATTTAAAACAATATCCCCTATTTTCAAATCTTCAATTCGTTTATAACCATCTTTTGTATAAACCTGTAATTCAGTAGTATTACAAGGAATAACAATTTCCTCTTTTTTCATACTATTTACCTCACTAACTACTTCAATTTTTTTATATTTAGGCTCACAAGTTAAATTTACTCCTAATTTTTTTAACATTGTTTCTTCTGACTGTTCTAATAAAACTGTAGAATGTAATTCTACCCCATTTAATTTTGGAATACAATCTAACGCCTTTCTAGCATTAAAATTATTTGCTGCACAAATAGATAATGCAATAAGAGTTTCATCTATATTTAATCTTGCTACTCCCTTTAATTGATTACGCTTTAAATCCTGTAAAGGTATTAAAACTTCTGGTGAAATTAAATGTTTATGTTCATCAACATTTGCAAGATACTTTAATGAATTTAAAACAGTAGAACTAATTGCACTAAGACTATTAGTAGTCCTACCTTGAATAATTTTTCCGTCACTCAATTCTATTGCTGAGGAATATGTACCTGAATTTTTTTCTTTTTCTAATGAATATTTAACTACTTTTCTTCTATCTATATCTACTCCTGATTGTTGAATCAATAATTCCATTTTATAAAAAATTTCTTCACTCAACTTACCATTCAATTTATCTTTTAATACCTGATAATATCTTCTTACTATTTCATCCATAGAAGCTTCTGAAACAACTTTTTCATCTATAATACAATTACCAACCATATTTACACCCATATCAGTAGGGGATTTATATGGACTTTTACCTAATATCTTTTCAAATAAAGAATTTAAAACAGGAAATGACTCTATATCCCTATTATAATTAACAGTTGTTTCTCCATAAGCCTCTAAATGAAAAGGGTCTATCATATTCACATCATCTAAATCAATAGTTGCAGCTTCATAAGCTAAATTTACAGGATGCTTCAATGGTAAATTCCAAACAGGAAATGTTTCAAATTTAGCATATCCTGCTTTTATTCCTCTCTTATGCTCTTGATACAATTGAGACATACAGGCAGTCATTTTACCACTACCTGGTCCTGGTGCAGTAAATACAATTATAGGTCTTGAAGTTTCAATATAATCATTTTTACCAAAACCCTCATCACTTGCTATAAAATCTAAATTAGATGGATAACCCTCAATATAATTTAAGATATAAACTTTAATTCCCATATTTTCTAATTTAATCTTAAAACTATCTGCTGCTTTTTGACCTGTATATTTTGTTATTACTATACTACCTACATAAAAACCCTCTCTTTTAAAAGTTTCTATTAATCTAATAGTATCCAAATCATAAGTAATATTATAATCATTTCTTACTTTATTTCTTACCAAATCAACTGCACTAATCGCTATTACTATCTCTATTTTATCAGATAATCTTTTTAACATCTTCATTTTACTATCTGGCTCAAAACCAGGTAATACTCTTGATGCATGAAAATCATCAAATAATTTACCACCTAATTCTAAATATAATTTATCACCAAAACTATCAACACGCTCTTTTATATATTTAGACTGTAATTCTATATATTTTTCATTATCAAAACCAATTTTTCTCATCTTCTTAACAACTCCAATAATATTTAATTTATGTAGTTCACAATATAACACTGTGAACTACCTTATCTTCCATAACCAAATTATTAGAATTGTATTGTTTATCTTAAATATGACAATCTACTAAATAACAATACCAATCATTCTTTACTGCTTCTTCTAAAAATTTATTATATTCTGAATACCATTTCTCTTCATCTTCATCACTTGCACAACTCACACCAAACCAACCCATTTGTCCTGGCTCATGCCATTCACCATCAGGAGTTACAATAGCATAAGTTGAAAAAGCAGCAGTTTCTTTTGCATAATCTTCTTTACTACCATATCTATTTTTATAATATTCTGGTTTATACATGGAAAATTCTTTTTCAGGATTTTTACCCTCTACATAATTTTCCCAAAACTCAATAGCATCTTTATAATCTTCTTCCTCAGGAGAAAAATCTAAATGTTTTGCATAACCTTCATTACAAGTATAAACTTCTGTATTATCTTTCTTTAATGCCTCTGATAAAGATTTTTCCTTAACAACCAAATAACCATACTCATCCTCATCTTCTGTGTATTCAAGATTAGATTTTAATTTTAAGCCATAACCCCATCTACCACCTAATACATACCAATCCCATTTTGATTTTGGATTATATGTAGAAATAACTGAACCATTTGCATCTACATTATCATATTCTTTTATATAATAATCATATAATTCCTCATCAGTCATATTTAATATTTTGGGAAAAACCTTTTCAACATATTCAAGATGACCACTATTTCTACTATTTTCTAATCTATATTTCTCTTTATCTTTCAAATATTCTGCATAACAACCTTTTGTTCTATATTCTTCAATATCTTTTTTCTTTTTTTCTATTAAAGATTCTTTTGTATATAATACATAAGGTTCAACAGTAATATTTTCATTATAAGGCTCAAGTAAATCCGTATAATCTTGACCTTTTTCTGTAAATACTAAAACACTATAATGACTCATAACTTTTCCTCACTTTCTATCCATAAAAACTACTTGTTCCCTAATTAAAGTAGAACATTTATTTATATTATCACATAAAGAACAATGCTTAAAACACTCTATAAAATCCATATTCTTTATTAAATTATAACAACGAGAATTATCCTTTATAGCACCCCATAAATTTTTACATTGACTATCTTTACAATCAAAGCAATCATTTATAGACTTCTTATCACAAACCTTACTCATCCTCCAACACCCTTTCACATATCATCTTTATTATAGGAACAACAACTGTATTCCCTAATAAATCCATTGCCTTTCTATAATCAAGATTTAATTTATAATCATCAGGATATCCATTTAATCTTAACCCCTCTGTTATAGTCAATTTTCTTATACCATTACCATCTACTACAGCATTCTTACCTACTTCCGTTGCCACTAATGTCAATGCAGGCTTATTAGGGTCAAATATCTTTGTGAACTCATAACTCAATCTACCACCTATTACATCATAACAAGGTTTAGGCCAAGTATCATAATTCTTTTCTATCACATAACCCATATCGATTAATTCTTTTATATCTTTTTCTAAATTATCACCGTCATAAATCAAAGATAACTCATCCATATCTAGACCAATACCCTCTATTATAGGCATATTCTTCTTTTTAGCATAATCCACCCTACGTCTTTCTGGTACCATCTTATCTAATAATCTCTTTTGAACATCACTAACTTCACCACGAAGTCCAATAGTCCAGCTATGAATATTATTATCACTACCACGCTTATCTCTTATTGCTTTATTATATAAATGACTAATAGGTAAATCATTATCATTCAAATACTTGAAAAGACATCGTGTAAAATGGCTATCAACACAAGGTTTACCATATTCTTGAATTTCTCCAAAATTAACTGTTTTCTTTTCAAAATCCTCTAAACTTATTTCTTTATCTAAACTACCTACTATATATATTCTTTTTCTTATTTGTGCTACACCATAATCACTTGCAGCTAATATCTTCCAACTAACTTTATAACCTAAATCAATCAAAGTATTTAATATAGTTTCAAGAGTTTTTCCCATTGTTTTACCAGCTTTTTTATCTTCTTTACTTAAATCATGTCTTATTAAGTTCTCTACATTTTCAAGTAAAAAATACTTTGGTTTTTTTTCTTTTAATATTCTTGCAATTTCAAAAAACAACGTTCCTCTTGTGTCCTCAAATCCCATTCTTTTACCAGCTATACTAAAACTCTGACAATTATGCACTACAAAACCATCTGCAACATATGTATTATCTTCTTCAACTGATAAATTATAAACAACAAATTTATTATTTAATTTTTTAGGCTCTTCTTCTATCTTTATCCAACTTTGTACTTTATCTACTCCATAAAAGAAAGTTTCCACTTCCAAAAGCATATCACTATATTGATTACGCAGTAATTCATAAGGCATAGACAAATACATACCTTTTTTCAAGTCCTTAAAATCCACCCATCTTGTTACACATTCTGAACTATTTGTATCCTTTACTAAAAAAGGATGATTAGCAGTGGCTCTTATACTTTTTATAAATGGATTATCTATTTTATTAGTTATAATATTTAACTCATAAACATCCTCAGAATTTTGTTTCATTGTTTCTGTTACTTTTCTAAATCTATTATTATGAGTATAAACCATATCACCTATTCTTATTTTCTCAATTTCTTTTAACCCATTATCAGTATAAATATAAGTACCCTCTACAAAACAAGGAAAACCTGCAAGTAACATATCAAAATCAGGTATATCACAACCCTCTACTTCTCTGATATCACCTACAATATTTTCATCACCAAAATTTTCTTTATAAACTTCTAGGGCATAAGGTTTTATCTCAGAAGTTAAAACACATTTACCCTCTATTCCTTTTTCTTTTAATGCTTGTTCTAAACCAAGTCTTATTCCACCCATTCCTGCAAATAAATCAATATACTTAAACAAAACGACACCACCCAAATCAAATACTATTTAAAAACATTTGTGACAAACCTAAATATAAATCCCAATTATAACAAACTATAAATCCTAAATATAAATTAACTATTAGTATATAATAAAAATGTGGGTTTGTAGTTAAACCCTCTGAGTTTATTGCTTGTTCATTATCCCAACAATAAAACATTAAATAACTATTTATTAAAGGATATATCAACCCATATACTATAAATCTTATTATTTTTGAATTTGTTAATACTGTAAGTATATGCGAAGAAATCACAGAAATATCAAAAGTAATAAATATTAAAAATATCACTATAACAAACAAACTTAACATTAAAAATTTAATAATCTGTCTTACTTGACTATTCTTTTCCTCCTGATACATAACATCTGCTTCAGACTTACTTTTAATATACAATGCTGCTACACACATTACACCCATTAAGCAAGATGGAAATAAATCCAATTCACAACTTAAAACTAAATACTCTAAACAAAATAACCAAAAAACTATTGAAGATAATTTATCAAAAATTTTCATAACTTTATGATTCATTGGACTTCACTTCCTTATAAAAATATTTTATTATTCTATTATTTCAACATCCTTAAATACTGCTGGACTTACATCAATATTATCTAAAGCATTTATAACTTCTTCTACTGTATTTGCAACAATAAAATAATCAAAAATGTCGTCACTAACAAATCCTTTCTCTTTATATTCTTCTAAAAGAGAAACAACACTATTATAAAATCCATCAAAATTAAAAAGTATAATCTCCTTACTATGTCTTTTTAATTTTCTTAATGTTAATATTTGGAAAAATTCATCTAAAGTACCTATACCACCTGGAGCAATAATAAAAGCATTTGCTTCATTCTCCATAATATTTTTTCTTTCAGCCATACTTGAAGTTTTAACTAATTTAGTACAATCATCATACAATGCCTCTATTTTATGCATAAAATGTGGAGAAACACCTAATATATTACCCTCACCTTTACTCATACCACGAGCCACAGCACCCATTAAACCTGTACTACCAGCGCCATAAACTAGACCATAATCTTTCTTTGCTAATTCAAAACCTAATTTTTCCACAACTTCTATGTATTTTTTATCTATCTTATCACTTGCTGCCGCATAAACACAAACTCTAAAACTAATCTTTTTCATTACTATCACCTACATCCTAAAAATTTTATCACTATTTATCCATTGATATAATAACATTTGAGTACGAGCTGCTAAAAGTATATCACTATCATACAATAATTTTTTTGCACTATTCTTATCTACCCAAAATGCTTCTATATCCTCATCTTCCTCAGGATTACCACCTATTACACCATCTGCCTCACAAACAACACAAACTGTCTTTTCATTAGACACACCTACTGCACTATATGTAGGGGGCATAATATCTATAATTTTCACTAAATCTAATCCTGTTTCTTCCTTCAGTTCTCTTTTAGCAGTTTCTTCAAAAGTTTCCCCTTTTTCAATTAACCCTGCTGGCATATTTATAACATAATTATTTACTGCCATACGAAATTCTTTATTTAATAATATTTTAGTATGAGTACTATCTAAAATAAATAATACAACAGCCATTGCCTCATTTGTTAAAACTTCTTCAATACTATTTATATTATCACGACTTATAACTTCATAAACTTTTAAGTTACCTGCTCGATTAGTATAAATAAAATCATATAACTTTAAAAATTTACCCTTATGTATTAATTTTATTTCATTAAACTTCATATTAATTACACCTCATATCTATACCCTTTTATTATAACATACTACAATAAAAAAATCAATATGTATAACATAATTTTATAAAAAAAATAGAGTGGTTGAGACATATATCCCAACCACCCTACCAAATTAAAATATAAATTAAAAGAGAACATTTACTATTATTATAAAAACACTAAAATGTCTTCACAATATTATCTATATATTCATAAGTTAAAGGACAATATTCTATAAATCTTTCAGAATAATTTATATAAGCATCAAAGACTTCTGCAAAATATTCATGATTACTTGTAGTGTAATAACTTCTACCTACTACTTTATGTAACTTATCATATTCTTCTGTCTTTTTAAATTTTAATAACCCTGTGACATAACTATTCTTATAAAATCCTATATAATGACCTATTTCATGTACTAATGAATCCACTCCATAATCAACTAATCTTATTTCTCTACTATTATCTAAATACATTCCTGCAACTTCATCTGTAAAACTATAACTACCTTTATATTTATCTGGAAAGACTCTTATTTTATAGCCTTGTTTATTAAACTTTTCTATGATATTTTTAGGTATTTTAGACATATCATTCATAATAGAACATTTATAATTATCTAAATTATCTGATTCATTAAATCTCTCAAAGGATATTTTACAGCCTGTTTCCTCAAAAATATCAAAAGGTAATTCCAAATCATTTTTTCTTTCAGATAAATAATGAATCAATCTACAAAATTCAGCCCTTGTTATACCCGTCCAAATCTTATCATAACCAACAACATTATCAGCAATACCATAAACCAATAATGTATTATAATAATTTATATTAAACCTATTATCCTCAAAGCCTAAAAATTCTATATTTCTCAAATAATCAATATCTAATATAGATAATACTAAATGAGCTGCTAAATTTTTAGAACAAACACTATAATAATCATCTTTTATCAATGTTCTATCAAATTCCCAAGTACTTTTATACTTGCTGGAGCCCTCCCAATCTTTCCAATCCTTAGGTAGATTTTCAGGATTTCCAAACATTTTTTCTAATATTGTAAAAACTTCCGCCCTCAATATATAATCATTAGGTCTAAAAAACTCTGCATCTGAAATACCACCTTTTAGATATACATACTCAATAGATTCATAAAATTTTGTTTCCTCTGCTACATCCTTATAAGGCATAATAAAATCTTTATCTTCACTAACTAAATTAAACTTATCTTCCATAACCAAATTTTCTGCACTAACTACACTAATACTACCCATAACTAATAAAACAGATAATATTAGAGAAGTAATCTTTTTCACCACATAAAGCACCCCAATCTAATATTAAATTTAAAAATTTGATTACAACCAAAATAAATTTAACTGTCCAACTTTATCTATCTTATCTATATTATTGATATAACTGTAGCAAATAAAAAGTGTGTTTCAAAAAGAAACACACTAATTTATTTATTTTATTCTTGTTCTGTATTAACTACAATATTTTCTTGTTCTTCATTATACTCTGTTACAACACCAAAACCTATCAGTAATAAACACAAAACAATCAACGCAATAATAGGTTCCACCTTATCACGAAAAGTTTTCTTTTTCATAACAATAACTATTCTCACCTACTTAAATTATTTTTTCTAACTTTTGAGTATCTTTCTTAATACCTTTTATACCTACCCCATCAAACAATATTACATAAGCAGCATCAGTTATTTGCATAACAGTACCCTCACCAAATGTTGTATGACGAACACGAGAATTTTGTTCTATAGTATGTATATCTTGAATAGAATCTAAAATAGTACTTCTAACTCCTACTTTCATACCATCTTCTTTTTGCATCTTATCTCTTGTTTGTTTCAATAAATACTCATCAACTTTACCCTCTGCATTGTATAAATCACGAGGTATATTTAATAAATATCTACTAGGCAATCTATAACTGTTATCAAAATTTTCACCCTCTGCATCACTCATAAACAACATATCTTTTGCTCTTGTAAGCGCTACATATGCTATTCTTCTTTCTTCTTCTAACATATCAACACTACTTGCCTTTGAATTTGGCATTATACCCTCATTCATACCTATTACAAATACAATAGGATATTCCAAACCTTTTGCACCATGTATAGTCATCAGAGTTACAGCGTCTTGTTTTGACTCCTTATCAGCATTGGTGTATAATGAAAGCATACTTAAATAATCTGCGAGGTCAACTTTTTCACCCTGACTGTGTTCATAATGTTGTGCAGAACGCTTTAACTCTTGCAAGTTCTCCCAACGTTCCTCTTCATGTGATTTTTTGTACTCTTCTTCTAAATTCAAATAAGTATAAACTCTACCTATCAACATCGATAAATTTTCTATCTCTGAATAATCTCTTAATTCATCAATAAAATCAACAAGCCAACGTGCTTTTGTACTCTTAAATGCTTTATCATCTGCAAGTGATTTCAGAGCATCAAACATACTCATACTATTTCCTGCAAGTTCTCTTATTTTTTCTATCTTCTTTGGTCCTATACCAAGTGTTAAAGTCTTAAACAATCTTGTCATTGATAAATTATCACCAAAGGCTACAACACTTAATACTGCAAGAACATCTTTAACTTCTTTACGAGCATAAAATGAAATACCACTTAATAATTCATAAGGTATTCTCTTCTCTATCAGCTTTTCTTCTATTACACGAGAAGAAAAATTACTGCGATACAAAATAGCAAAATCACTATAAGGTCTGGCAATAGTTAAAATCCTATTTACTACCCATTCTGCCTCATTATACACATTTCTTCCATGATAGTATGATACCTTTGTACCATTTGATTTAACTGCAACAAGGTCTTTATCCAACCTATTAACATTATGCTTTATCAATTCATTTGATACATTTAATATTTCAGGTGTTGAACGATAATTTGTAGTCAAATAAACAGATACAACATCATTATCTCTATTCTGCACCTTATCCATTATTTCCTTAAATTTAATAATACAGTTTACATCACTTCCCCTAAAGGAATAGATACATTGACTATCATCACCAACAACAAATAAATTACCACATTTATTAGATAAGATACCAACTAATTCCACTTCTCTTAATGAAACATCCTGAAACTCATCTACTTGTATATAATCAAAAACATTTTCCCAAGTCTCTCTAACATTTTTTCTTGTTTTTAAGATATAAAGAGTTAAATTCAATAAATCTTCAAAATCAAGACATCCGTCTCTTTTTTGTTCTCTTAAATAACCATATACTATTTTCATAGGTATATCTGTTGCTAACTGCATCATCTGATGAAACTCATACGAGCTATACTTTTCCAACATTTCTTCATAATTAGGTATCAGTGTTCTTTGTCCTATTTTGCAACCATTACCTATATAATCTGTCATAGCCTGTTTATAAGGTATATCTTTATTAGTTAAACCTAATTCCGCATACACAACCTTTAATATATCCAATTGGTCATCTGTGTCTAAAATCTTAAATTTACTACTTATTCCTAACACATCTATTTCACTATGTAAGAATCTATTACAAAAGCCATGAAATGTCATTATATAAGGTGTTCCTATTTCACCTACTAATCCTAATATTCTCTCTTTCATTTCGTTTGCAGCTTTATTAGTGAATGTTACAGATAAAATTCTATCTGGACTAATATCCATTCTATCTACTAAATACGCAAATCTATGAGTTAAAGCCTTTGTCTTACCACTACCTGCACCAGCTATTACTCTGACATAACCCTCCGTTGTAGTAACTGCATATTTTTGGTCTTGATTTAGACAATCCAATAATAAATCCATATAACTAAACACCTCATCACTTCATATTTTTAAAACCATTTACCAATTCACTTGAAATGACACTTTCCACCCTTTTTGGTAATTCATCTACTATCTTTCTAAAAGGAGTATCATTTATTATCCTAGGTATTTCAGATTTAACACGTCTAACTGTTTTTAATACTATTTGTTGAAGCTCCCTTTCTCTCTTTGCTTTATCCTCTTCAGACTTTTTAGTTATTTTATCTATACAAGATTTTTCTATTTTAGGAACTTCATTTTTCATAAATTCAGATTTTACTTCTTTTTTTATCATATCTTCATAGTTTTTAAGAACAATAGTCTTATTTCTTTCTACTGCTTCCTTTAAAATACTATCATACTTTCTTGTCATTTCTTCTTCTATTTCAGAACGAAGTTTTATTTCTAACTCTTGTCTATATACCTCATTTACCTGTTTATTTTTTAACTCATCAGCCCAACCTTGTTCCTTAACCTTAAATTCAAGTGCTTCCTTAGTTCTATATGAGAATTTTGACATCAATCCTTCAAAACCCTCTGAAAAATAAACTTCCTTCATCTTATCTACTTCCACAGTAGTATAATTCTGATAAATTTTATAAGTCAAAGAATGATTTTGACAATCTGATTCAGTAATACCAATTAGTACTTCTGATATTTTCAAACCTACTGACTTAAAATATTCCTTAAAAATATCATGATTATATGAAGTCCACTTTTCAGAATGATATAAATATTCTTTTAACTTAAAAGCTGAATCAATATAAGGTTTCAAGTCAATATACTTCAAAGTTTTTAATTCTTTCACTTTCTTTGTAGTTATATCTGAAATTATACCCTCTGTCATTGCAAAATACTGTAAATCAAAATTATCATACATTGGAAAATATTTTGTAGGCGACTTTATAACTAATGGATATAATATAGATATAAATAAAATATCCATTTCAGATAACTCAAATGAATTCATAGGATGAGGTGTCTTATAACCTCTTTCCATTACTCTCTCTAAATATTCAGAATCAGGTCTCTCTACAAAATTAGGCATAACTGCTCTAATTATTTCAACACATCTAATACCAAAATCTTTATAATACATTTCAAGTATTCTATCTTCAATAGGATAAAAAGGTCTTGAATAATTATGAATATCATTTATCCATTTATAAGCATAATATATAACTTTTTCACTATCTGTTTCAGCATTTAAAATATAATTATCTACATTTTTGTCTATATCACAAGGTAACTGAAAATCATTTATATCAAAAAGTTTTATATACTCTTGAATATCTATACACTTCAATAAATATTTAAAACCATTTTCTTTGATATTTCTTAATATATTATCACTTGTAGAAGTTAATACAACTTTATCCTCATCTTTTAAATGAGTTTCAACCTGATTTGTTATAATATTAGTGTCATTTCTATCTACAGTAGTATCTATAACTTCTTCTGTTTTTACTACATTTTCTTCTATCTGTTCTTCTGACACACTATTTGCAGCAATATAATCAAATACTATTGACGATATAATATTTACTTTTTTCACAGACACTTCCCATTTTTGTGCTAACTTATTAGGAGACTTAGCATATTTGTCCATCTCTTCTTTCAAATCTGGTATATATGTAATGATTTCTTCATATTTTTTATAACTTAATGGTACTGCTAATAATATATTCCACAAAGCCTCTATTGATTTAATTCCTTTTGGTAATGTTAAAGTTTCTGGTTTAATATTTAGAAAATGAGTTAGATTGTTTATACTAAAACCAAAATGCATCATCTCTACAAATTGATGTAATCTATCTTCCTCACAACTAACTATAAAAATATCATTACCATTTCTTATTTTGTATTCTCTAACATAACCACCTTTGATTATCTTTTCTGCTGTAGCAGAGATAGTATCAGAATTTAAAAATGTTCTACCACCATTATCCCTTCTAACTGTACCTTTTACTACTGCATTACTTGTATTTATCTTTGATATATTTCCACTCTTAGACTCTGCTATCTTTTCTGTCTTATGAAGTTTTTCAAACATATCACTAGACTTTTTATTCTTTTTTAATATACTATTGCAAAAAGATTCACTCAAAGGAGAATAGCAATTCTTACTTCTTGTTTTTCTACCCATAAAGCCACCGCCTATTTTACTTATTTTATATTTACACTATTATATCACATAATAATACAAATGTCAATAAATAGAGAAATAAAAAATGAGCATAATTAGTAAAATTATGCTCATCATTTAACATTAACTTTAATTATTCTTTACCATCATACTTTTCACTATCAAGAATACAAATGTTATATCTTTCAATTAAATCTCCACGAGATTCTTCATCTGCTAACTTACGAGCAAAAGATACAATTTCTCTATCATTAATAGTAGGATAACAAAAACTCATTGATTCTAAAACACAAGCACCCTTAAAATCATCAAAGATTGCAATAATTTTAGCATCTTTTTTAGTCTTACCACTAAAATTCTTACGTAAAGCAAATAACTTAACAATATAATAAGTAAGCAAATCAACAGAAGCAGATTTCTTTGCTATTGTTTCATCATCTGATTCACCTATAACCTTATTTATTGCATCCTGCACCTTCATCATATTTAAAATAATTTGACTATCTTTTGGTGTTGACTTTGCCATTATTCATCATCCTCCTCTGCATTTGAATCTTCATCCTCATCCCAAGTAGTTACTACATTAGCAATTCTATCTGATTCTGAATCATCTTCTTCATCATTTACCCATTTTACTGTACTTGCTATATTAGTATATGCAGATTCAGGATTCATCTCTACTCCCACCTTTGGCATATATTCAAGTAAAGATTCTTCATCTGTTTCTAATAAATCTAACCAAATAATATGTACCTTATTACTATAAAAATCAGAAAGATACTTACGAATAAAACCATTAATATAAAAACTACCTATCATATCACTATTCTTATCCTCTTTCAATTTAAGAACAATGTCAATAGGAGAGGCCTTCTTATTCAACCCCTGTACAAAAGAGCCTGCAAGACCAAGTTTGAAATCACTCAATTCAGGACATTCTGAAAGTGAATGAACTAAATCAATTGCTTCATCACGATTTTGTAGAAATTTTAACATATAATCCATAACCACCTTTTTATAAAAATTAATAGATATATTATCTATATTTTAATTATACTACAATATCACTATTTTGTCAACTAGTAGAAACAACATTTTATATAAAAATTTAAAAGACTGTGTATAATACACAGTCTTATTTTAATCCTCATAACAAGTAAGAGAAACAACATCAATTATACGCCATTTACCTTGCTTTATTCCAATACTACTCAACTTATCTTTAAGGAGTTGAATACCCCTTGTTGCAGTAGAAGTATTCTGATAAGCATATTTTTTATCCCAAGCACAAATCTGTTTATTTTGATTTACTTGAATAAACATCTGCTTTTTACCATAATACTCTATCTTACCATCTTTATAAATTACTTTGAGAAAAACATAAGTATTCATTTTACTTTACCCCTGGCTTAAAAATAGGTTTATCAGAAATATCTTCAAGTTCATAAATCATATCTTGAAGTTTATTTATAATTTCTGAATTTATTACCTTATCTGTATCCTCATCTACAAGATTTGAGCGATAACTTATTTGAGAAATAGCCTCTTCAATATGAGAAATTGCACTTTCAATATTCTCTTTATATTCTTTATTTTCTGCATCAGTTCTTACTACTGTCATAATCTTTTCAACTTTCATATTCAACACTCCTTATTCAACACTACTATTTACAAGCTTAAGATTTCTACTATCAAAAAACTCTTTTGAAGTTTCTATAAACATAACCTCTGGAAGAAGTCTTGTCATTCTTATGAAATCTTTATCCCCACAAATAGACCAAATCTCTCTATCATATCTTTCTTCATTCTCACAAAGAAAATACTTTTTATCATTTTCCTTAACAAACTCTACTGTTAATGTTTCCCAAACTTCTTCACCATCATAAGTCTTTCTATTATAAATAAGAATACCTTTTTCTTCTGGTTTTACATAAAGAATATCTACAATAGTTTGGTCATCTCTTACTATATGAATTTCTTCTTTCTCAATACAAAATCTTAAAAACATATATATACTCCTTATTATTTCATTAAATTAACCTTTACTTCTTCTACAACATTAGAAGATAAAGTCTTAACATCTTCTACTACAACACTAAATGTATTCTTTAAGGTATTTACATCAAAGTTCATAGGTTCAGTAGCAACACCAACTTTAACAAAAGCATATACACTCAAACCCACCATAGCAATAAGAAACATTGTTTCACCAAAACCACGAGTTTTAATAGAAGCAATATGATAATGTCTTTTTGTTAAAGGATAAAGCCACATAATACCTTTATAATTAAAACTATCAAGTACCAAATGTGACATTGTACCTATTAAAAATCCAAGACTTAAAAATTTAGGAAGAAACATATTCATAAGAATATAAATTACTATGTATAAAATAGGTGTATGGAAAAAACCTCTATGACCAAAAGCACGAGAAATACCTTTTGATACCACACCAGCTTTTCTACCTAATTTACTGTCTTCTATGTCAAGGTCAGGTACTAATGCAGAAACCGCACTTACAACTGTTGTCAACACTACACTCTCAACAGGCATTATTGTAGAAGTTAATGCTGCTGCACAAATACCACCTATAAAATGTGTTTTATATGTCATTTTCGTCACCTTTGTAAATTTATTTTTTCTTTCAATTTCAACTTTCTATGGTCATTATAACATAAATTATTATAAATGTCAAGTTTTTTTTATAAAATAAAATGTCATTCCTTAAGGAATGACATTTCAATCAATACAACTTTAATATTCCATATATCTTTTCATCTGAATCTAATTCTTGTAAAGTATCTATCAAAGTTATGTAAGCATTACACTTTTCTAAATAAAACCATACACCATTTGATTTCAATTTTACATCTTTAAAATTCATTTTCATCTCACCAAAATCATCAAAATAAGGTCTAACAATCTTCATCATTGTTTTATCTATTACAGAATTACCACAATTCAATAAATTAAAAATACCTTTCTCTTTTGGTTGCTTAAATTGTATAACAGGTTTTGCACCAACACCTGCACCATTTATATACACAAATAATGTAGCACGCTGCATAACTTAACCCCTTTTTATATTATTATCTATCTCGTCTATCCCAAGTCTTTTTAGACTCCACTTCTGCTGATAATGCTTCTTGTTCTGGCTCTATCTTTTCATCAAGATGTTTTAATGACTTACCACAAATATCACAATAATTTGACTTAAATATAGACAATTTATACAAGGCGTCTGCTACATCATCAGCTTCAAATAACTCTTTACCGCAAACACAAAATAAACTACCCTCATTAAAGACTAATCCATTTTTCTCAAGTAATTTATCAGAATATTTACTATCAGAAAGTCTTAAAATCTTATCAATTGTTTCTCTTATTTTATCTTCACCAACAATATTCATATTCTTTACATTATTTACAAGCATAGAAGCAAGAGTATTAAGAATAAACTCATTTTTAGCCTTTTCATCTTCCTTAAATTTTTCAGGTACTCTTATTTCACCACAATTAGGACAAACTCTTACAGCAATTTGATTTACATCTATACCACCATAATCATTATCCCCATAACCACCATCTGAATGATACCAAGTAGTATCAAAATAAACAGATTTATCACAAAATTTACAAGCCATAATTATTCCTCCCTTAGCCCATATGATTACAAGCAAAATTAGATAAAGCATAAAGTTTTTCTACAACAAAATCAGGAATATAACCACTTTCACTATGCACACAAATCTTACCTAATACTTCTATATTTATATTTTCAGTAGTTAATTCACCACTTTTTATCCTTTTTCTTAAAGACTTACATTCTTTACTATCCTTCTTATAAGTACAATAATCACAACTGAAACTATCTCTATCATCTTTACCCTCTAACAAATCATCAGTACAAGAGAAATACCAACCTATTAAACCTTTACAATCCCAAGACTCTGATATAGACTCTTCTGAACCATCTGTTACTAAATCAACTACTTTTTCATCAGTAGAAAAATCAACCATATAGAAAGGGGCCATACGAACAGGTCCTTCATTAGACTTCTTATGTTCCTCAAATTTCTTTTTCCAAAACTCAACATAATCAGCATAGGTTTCACACTCAAGCCAATCGATATTATAATCAAAATAATCCCAAGTTTCAAACCCAAATTCTTTCTTTAATCTCTTATTGATTTTATCGTGCTCTGCATACAGTTCTTTTGTATATTTTCCATCTTTAATATACTTAAAAGAATCAGACTTTTCATCATAATAAACACCATATTCAGAAGCAACCTTTAACAATTTCTCTTTATTCTCATAATACTCTCTATAATATTCTTTAATCATATTAAAAAGAATATCTTTTGTTTTATCATCATCTTTTTTACCAATAATAAAACTTGAACTCGAACTATTTGTAACATAATCCATTCTAATTTTCATATCAATCTTCCTCCAATATTACAAAATATTCTTTATTCATTTCTGCTAAACCTTTTATCATACTTGTTAAAGTATCATCTGAATAATCAATATATTTAAATAAAATTTTGTAACCATCACGCACATACTCAATTATCTTATCATAATCTTCCTTACAATAAGGTGAATTTGCAAACAAAGTTTCCAAAGTATCTTGACTACCTGCATAACGACCTAAAAAATACTTATTAAATGATTCTTCATCTTTACAAACAACACCCTCTGTTGTTTCATCATAAGAAGAACCCTCTGAAAATAAAACTTTTTCAACCATTTCATTTATATTTTCTAAAAAAGGATAACGCTTTAGTACATCTTCATCCAATTTTGGAAATTCTTTATAAGCAATTACAAAACTACTACTTGAACTATTTGTTACAAAATCTGACCTAAATTTCATATTAAGACACCTCACCTTTCAACTTCTTCAAAATACATATTTAAAATTTCTAATGGTATTTCTATCCATTGACATGCACTCTTATCTACTAATTCTAAATGAAATTCACCATCTATTGAACTATCAACCTTATCATTTAATTCAAATATACTACCACTATTAATTGCTATTTGGTCATCACTACAATTATAATTATCAAGATAAAAAGAAGTTACACATTTATATAATTTATTTTGTTTAACCTTAAATGCTTTTCTTGACACATATTCTGTATTATCTTCAATATAAAATATATCAGCCAAAGATAATTTAGTCTTATAAAATGCACCCTCACCAACATATCTCATATCATCTGAAAACTCAAAATGTCTTAAACTATCACATTCTGCAAAAGCATACCTACCTATGTAATGTAAATCACTACCACCTTTATTAAGAGTTACAGACCATAAACCATTAAATCCCCTAAAAGCATTATCACAAATAACTCTTACACTATCAGGTAATACTACTTCTCTTACAGTTTCTTCATGCAGAATTCCTTTTTCATCTTTAAGCATATCACAAAGAACTTCTCTGGAAACAACTTCAATACCCTCTGGAAAATATACTATATTTGTTCCTACCTCTGGACTTACTTCAAATTCAATATAACCATATAATTGTTTCTTATAATCCACAAACTACACCACCTAAGATTTATTTAACCCATATGATTGCAATAAACATTAGATTTTGCACCTAATTTTTCTACAACATATTCAGGTATATAACCACAATAACTTATCACACCTATCTTACCTAATACCTTGCAAACAAGTGTCTCTTTTGTATATTTACCTTCTTTTTCATTTGACTTAAACTTTTCACATGCATCTTTATTATGATTAAAAGGACATTCACCACATTCTCCAATATAATTTCCTTCCAAATCATAATCCTGCTCATCTGATGGAAAAAGAACACAAGGTAAATACCAATCTATCAATTCTTGATAATCAAAGCTATCTTTGAATAACTTACCATCTGGCATTTCTGTTTCTTTTTCAAAATCAATTATATCAAAGGGTCTCATAGAAAATCCATAAGCGTCTTTCGCATCTTTTCCACCAAAAAATTCTACAAAATCATCATAAGTTTCACATTTTAACCACTCAAAATTATGATAAAAATATAAATCACAAAGTTCTACACCAAAATCTTTTTTCAAACGAGCATTTATTTCTTTACGCTCTGCTCTAAGTTCATCTGTAATTTTACCAAATTTTATATATGTAAAACATTCTCTTTCCACATCCCAACAAATACCATAATCTTTTGCAACAGGCATAAGTCTTTTCTTTATATCCAAAAATTCTTTATAAATATGTCTTACAAGTTCATACACAGTATTCTTATCAATACCGTCACCATATTTACCTATAATAAAACTACTACTTGAACTATTTGTAACAAAATCTTTTCTAAATTTCATATCCACAACCACCTATCACTCTAATTCTAGTGTTCTTTTATATTTACATTTACCTGTCTTTTTATCATATGTAAATCTCTCTGTATCATTACTACTTCTTCCACCTGCATAATCTTCAAAATCTTCTTCTGTTACTTCATCAACAGAAATTCCTTTTTCTGCTGCTATATTTTTATAAATCTTCTTTAATGTTCTCTTATCATAACAATCAGGGTACATTCTTGTATCACTATCCCCACCCCAACCATAATCATTATATTCTATTTCAACATCACCAATATCATCAAAAATTTCCTTACTTCTCAATAATATTTCTTTAGCTATCTGACTATTTTTAGGTAAAGGGTTCTCTTCTTCAAAATCAATTTTAGGTACACAACCTTTTCTACTAATAATAGCATATTCAGTATCAAATAAAGATATAAAAGTATTCAAGGCCTCTTTTAAATTTTTAGGAGCCTCATAAATATACCCATCTTGTTCAGTATAAGTTACAACATCACCATCCACATTTGAATTATTTAAGGCATAAGTATAACCATTAAAATCTTCTTCTGTCAAATCAACATCTTCATCATATAGTTTAGGACAAACCTCTAACTGAAATCTTTTTATAATTTCTGAAAGAGTTTTACTTTCTATTTGCACAGTAATAAAACTACTACTTGAACTATTTGTTACAAAATCACTTCTAAATTTCATATAAATCACTCCAAAATATTATTCAATCACACCTAAAATTGCAAAATCATAAGTAGAAAACTTTATAGACTTACCATTACCAAAGAACACAAATATAGTCTTATTATTTGTAACCTCAAGAGATTTAGAATCAGCAAAGGCTTTATCTATTTCTTCTGCTTCTGAATAAAACTTTCTAATATCTCTTTCTTGTTCATACTCGTCATCAGTCTTAAATACAAAACCTAATTGAATATATGCAGAATAAACAAAATCACCCATTAGTTCTTGAATATAATTAGTAATATCATAACGATATTCTGTAAAATCCTTAAAGTCTTTATTACAGAACTTATTCTTATATTTTTCCAACAAAATCACCAACCTATTATTTTACTTTTTTTATAGAACACTTTTCAGTACTCACTACAAGCTTTTCTCCGTCTTTTACAAACAAAGTAATTGCGCCATCATCAATATTATATGTACTTACCTCTAACTGCTTAACAGCACCATTTGGCTGTTCTACTGTTGCAATATAACTTGTATTTGCAATTTTAAACATCATAAGAATCATTAAAGTTGCTATAATTACTGCAATACCTACTGCAATGAAATCTATACCTTTAACCATTTCTACAAATCTTTTCTTCAACATAACTATTAACCCCCATAAAATTCTCTTTCTTTATTATCACAAAGAACAATATCATTTACTAATGGACATCCACCCATACAAAGTTCTCTTTTTGAACAACCCTTACAACTATATCTTAAACAATCTCTGAACTTATTAAATTCAGGACTTTCCCAAGCATCTTTAATTGTTACTTCATCAGATAACTTAACAGCATACTTTTGGTCCTGATTATCAAATGAACAAGGTAAAGCAGTCATATCTGCTGCAATATACATTGAAAATCTACTACCCTCACAAGTATCAACACTACAAGTATCAATATGCTTACTCCAACGTACTACAGCAGGAATAGAACAACTATCAAAACCAATCTTAAATGGTGTTCTATGATTATCCACCAATTCAAAAAACTCTTTTACACGAGGGTCATCAAGTCTTAATACATCTTCATAATCACCTAAACCTACTGGTTTATGAAGAAGAAATACAACAGCATTTACACCCTTTGGAAAGCCATTATATTTAACTCTTAAAATTGCTTCATCTATTGTTGAATTACTCAACACATAATGAATATTTGTCTTTACACCTGCATCTAACAACATTTTAATTGCTTTCATTGTATAATTAGGTTTCTGAACTTCATTATACACTTTATAAAATTCATATTCTTGCTTATCCTCACCATAATACATATGATGTGTTTCATCCCAAGAATAATCTAATCCATTTATTTTATAACAAGGTTCATCCCATTTACAATCTTCATTTAAACCACCTAAAGTAAATAATACAGGAATATCTTCTTCTGATTTATAAACTTTCTTTTTATCCTCACTATGTACCCTTCTTAATGCTAAATCAGCTCTCATATCTAAACGAGAATATTGAGAAACAGCCACAGCACCACAATACTTTTTACAAAGAGCAGCCTTTTCAGGCGTCATACCTAGACCACTTGTTGTAAAATTAGGTATAATACCATTATCACGAGTATATTTTAAAACTTCTTCAAAGTTCTCGTGCATATCTGGGTCACCACAACCACCTAATGCTATTTCAAACAATCTTTCCTTAGACCAATCAATAATCTTTTTATAATCCTCTAATTTCATATTAGGATTATCTGAGTGCAACCCATCTTGATAACATTTAATACCTGCTTTCATACAAAGACCACTTTTTCCATGAGCACAATTGCCCATTAAACCAACATCTATAAGATGAGGATATTCAGCCATAAATGGGTCTTCTTCTACATCAAAAGCCCTAATATATTCACCTGTCTTATCATTAAACATTGTTGTGAAATTATATTCACCATCTCTAATTACTCTAATCATTTTCCACCTATCACCTTTCACCATTTAATAAAGTAAACCACAAAATAATAATATTAATAAAACTACAGCTAAAATAGAAAACATAACTATCATAAGCGTGAAACAAAAATCATCTGTAGCATAATCAATAAAATCTTTAAAATCCTCAAATGCATCATCTATTTTATGCTTCATTTTATTAAGTTTATACAATAAATGATGTATCCACAAGAAAAACAACTCCTTTTACATACTTTATTTTTAATTATACACTAATATCAATAAATTGTCAATAGATACAAACAAAAAAGTAGATTAGTTATATAACTAATCTACTTATAATTTATAACTTATTCTTCTCTTATTATACAATTCCTTACTATTCTATCTGCTAAATTACCATACATTGAATATTTCCATTTCTTTTTGTCATCCCATGTTCTCCATTCACTTTCTGGAATACTATCAATTTTTTCAATAAATTTCTTTAATGTATCTTTTTCTTTTTGAGTAATATGAAACCACATACTACCATTATGTGCTATCAAAGGTACATTATTTTCATCATCTAAATAATGT
>JAEIGA010000747.1_pt1 | contig 48280 bp, 47 predicted proteins | sample 9270691 | NCBI WGS metagenome assembly JAEIGA01 (sample SAMN17057246, study PRJNA624740) | gut metagenome | biome: biome; isolation source: fecal sample | host: Bos grunniens | place: China: Xizang | collected 2019 | reverse complement strand
GTGTCGTATGAATGTCAAGAGCAAAACGGCTCTCACATTTGTGAAGACCACTTCTTCCCCGAAATCATCGACCCCGAAACATTGGAGCAACTCCCTTATGGCACGCAAGGTGAATTGGTATTCACCACTCTCACCAAAGAGGGTATGCCAGTGCTTCGTTATCGCACAAAAGACCTTTGTACGCTTATGGAAGGCACATGTGCTTGTGGTCGTACAGCAGTGCGCATGGGACGCATCATGGGACGTAGCGACGACATGCTCATCATTCGTGGTATCAACGTGTTCCCATCACAAGTGGAAAGCGTTATCCTCGAAATGCCCGAATTTGAGCCTCAATACATGCTTGTTGTTGACCGCGTGAACAATCTCGACACTTTACAAGTTCAAGTAGAGGTGCGTCGCGACTTCTTCAGTGGCGATGTGGGTAGCATGTTGGCAATGAAAAAACGCCTTGCCGACAAACTCAAAAGTGTGCTTTCAATCAGTGCCGATGTGCGCTTGATGGAGCCAAACAGCATCGAGCGTAGCCAAGGCAAGAGCAAGCACGTGATTGACAAACGTAAACTCTAACCATTAAAACACAAGATATTATGACAATCAAACAGCTATCAATTTTCCTTGAAAATAAGACAGGTCGCATCAACGACCTCACAAAGATATTAAGCAAGTATGGCATCAACATGCACGCATTCAGCATGGCTGAAACTACCGATTTCGGTATTTTGCGCCTCATCGTCTCTGATGTGGAACGTGCCGTAGAGGTATTACGTAATGAAAATTTCGCCGTGATGTTGACTGACGTCGTTTGCATCAGTTGTCCCAATGTAGCAGGGGCACTCTCTGAAATCCTCGAACACTTGGCACAAAACGACATCTTTATCGAATACATGTATGCCTTTGCCGACGGCGACAAAGCCAATGTCGTAATTCATCCTAACGACCTCGATAAATGCGTTGCCGAGCTCAAAAAATGCCAATGTAACATCAATAAGTTGTAGAAATATAGGGTGTTATAAAATATATGAAGGTGTGTCATTTTACTCAGACATACCTCCTTTTGCTTATAAAGAATATGGCTTAATTGAAATCTGTTAATATAGAAAAAGCTACTTTTGTAAAGCATTTTTATTCCACTAACTTATGAAAACTGAAATAAATCCTCAAGAGACATCACGTGCAGAGGCGTTTGCAATGTGGATGTCATCGCCCATGCCGATGGTTACGTTGACTAAGACGTTTAACGTAAGTAGTCTATTGAAAGTGGGCAAACGTTGTGGCGCAAAGTTTAATGCGTTGCTATGTTGGTGCATAGGCAAGGCTGCATGTGAGGTTGAGGAGTTTTTCTTGCTTCCTGAACAGGGCAAACTATTCAAATATGACCGTATTGCTGTGAATGTGATTGTGCCCAACTGTAATGGGGGCATCAACTCGTGTGACATACCTTTTTCGGAAAATTTCAGTGAGTTTTATGACCATTATACCTTTCTCACCGACCAAGCGTCAAAGGAGTGTAAAAGCACGTTTTTAGATGAATATATGATTATAGGTACTTCGGCGATGATAGAAACCGAACTCGACTGTATCGTAAATCAATATACCGAAAAATTCAGCAACCCAATGGTGATGTGGGGTAAATATCGCAAACATTGGTTTAAAACCATCCTGCCCATATCATTCCAATTCCATCACTCGCAAATGGATGGCTCTCATGCAGCCCGTTTCTTGGATGTTTTGCAACGAGAAATTAAACAACTAAAATAGAGAGGAATTTTTCCTCGTTGAGGAATATTTTCTTAAAGAAATAGCTATCTTTGAACGATATTGAGGTGATTGCATGTTTTCAAGTGGCAACGCCTTGGAATGAGTGAAACCTATTAAATTGATATTATGAAGAAACGTTTGTATTTTGACATGGATGGAGTGTTGGTGAATTTTCAGTCAGGGATTGATAAACTAGACGAGGTAACACTAAAGGAATATGAAGGGCGTCTTGATGAGGTGCCTGGAATTTTTGGATTGATGGAGCCGATTGATGGAGCGATAGATGCTGTGCACGAACTCAACAAACACTACGATTGCTATATTCTATCAACTGCACCATGGTGCAACCCTTCGGCGTGGAGCGACAAGGTGATATGGGTTACTAAATATCTCGATGACGTGTTCCACAAACGTATGGTGATAACACACTGCAAAAATCTTTGCAAAGGTGATATTTTGATTGACGACCGTGGCAAAAATGGCACAAGCGAGTTTGAAGGGGAATGGATTCAATTTGGCTCGGAACAATATCCCGATTGGAATGCTGTGCTTGAGTATTTGCTACCGAAAGGATAGCTAATTTTTATTTTTTTTCTTTGTTAATTACATAAATACCTGTAGTGGCAAGAATGGCAGCGAGGAGATATTTCCAATAAAAAGGTTCATTAAGGCACAAACATGAAGTTAATGCACCAACAATGGGAATAAGCGAGTTGAATATAGCAACTTTTCCTACAGGATTGCAACTTAGTAATTTGTTGTAAAGTGTAAATCCTAGTGCAGAAATACATATTAAAAGAGTTAATATTATTATTCCGTTAAAGGTAATAACAGGTAAGGTCCCTCCGAAAAGTATTCCTGGAATAATCAGCATAATACCTCCAATGGCGAGACTATAACCTGTCCCGACAAAAATATCTATACGTTGAGAAAGTCCACGTGTCATTAGCCCTGCAAAAGCAGAACAAAGGGCATTGAGTATAATCATACCATCACCCATAAATGTAAAATTACTATTTGTTCCATTTTCGATATTAAGTGCTATGATACCACTAAAACCTATAGTACATCCTATGATTTTTTGAAATGTTAGTCGGTCGCTTTTAAAAAGTGTACAAGCAAGTAAAACTAGTATAAATGTACCCGACGAGTTAAGGATTGCTGCTCTCGCTCCTTCGCTATGAGATAGTCCTATGTAAAAAAACGTATAGTGAAAGGTGGTGTTAATCAAAGCAAATGTTATTATATATAGCCATCCAAGGTGGTTCTTTGTGTTAAAACTTCGGTGCGACGTACGTGCAATAGTAAGAATAATAAGTCCTGATATAGTAAAACGAATACCTGCAAAGAGCATTTTGCTACTTGTCATTTCTTGCGTGATAGCAAATTCATTGAAACCAAGTTTGATAAGAGGGTATGCCCATCCCCACGCAGTAGCGGCGATAATCGCAAATAGCATTACCCATATTGGTTGCTGAAATATGTTTGTTGGTAGTGTTTTTTTCATGCAAATTCTTCTGCAAAGTTACTCTTTTTTATGTGTATGTTTTATGAGGTGTTTTAGAAATGTTTTGTACTTTGAAAAAAAAAAGTTAATTTTGCCCCGCTTTTCGAGAAAAAGCAATTTAGGTATAATTATTAAAAACATAAAAAGATGGCAACAAAAATCAGATTGCAAAGACACGGGCGTAAAGGGTATGCCTATTACCACATCGTAATTGCCGATTCGAGAGCGCCTCGTGATGGTAAATTCGTGGAAAAACTTGGTTCGTACAATCCTAACACTAATCCTGCAACCGTAGAATTGAACTTCGAACGTGCATTGTATTGGTTACAATCAGGAGCACAACCAACAGACACTACACGTAACATCCTTTCTCATGAAGGTGTTTTGTTGAAAAAACACTTGCTAGAAGGAGTTAAAAAAGGAGCTTTTGATGCAGCAGAAGCAGAAAAACGTTTTGACGCATGGAAAGCATCAAAAGTGTCAACTGTACAAAAAGCAAAAGATCAAGTCGCAGCACAAAAAGCTGATGATGAGAAAAAACGCTTGGAAGCAGAAGTAGAAAAACGTAAAGCAAAAGAAGCTGAATTGGCAAAGAAAAAAGCAGAAGCTTTAGCTGCAGAAGAAGCAGCAGCTCGCGAAGCTATTGAAGCTGAAAAAGCAGAAGAAACAACAGAGTCTACAGAAGCATAAGCAGATTTTGTAAAGTAAGATAAGGCTCGAAATTTTATTTCGAGCTTTTTTGTTTTTGCAAAAAGTTTGAAATATTTTTGTGGGATTAGCAAAAAAATGGAGAAATTGCTTAATATATCAATTGTAGTTTATGAAAAAATTCCTCAAGGTCTTTTTTTGTTAATTGATGTTTTTGTCCGAGAAAAAAATGTAAATAAAATATTTATAATAGATAATTCAAAATGTAGAAATGCAAAATTAGACCTTCCTTGTGTGGAGTATATTTTTAATAATGGTAAAAATCTTGGGTATGGGAAGGCTCATAATATTGCATTGAGAAAAACATTAGAAGAAAAAATTCCTTTTCATTTAGTAGTTAATCCTGATGTGATGGTGGATGAGATGGTGTTGTCGAAACTATTAGAGAAAATGTCTGCAGATGAAAGTGTTGGTTTGTTAATGCCCAAAGTAGTTTCGCCTGATGGACAAATTCAGTATTTGTGTAAATTATTGCCGACACCTTTTGATTTGTTTTTGCGTCGTTTTTGTTTTGGGTGTTATGCAAAAAAAAGACAATTCTATTTTGAAATGCATTTTGCAGATTATGAAAAGGAAATGCAAGTGCCTTATCTTTCTGGGTGTTTTATGTTTATGCGTACAGATGTGTTGAGAAAAGTGGGACTGTTTGATGAGCGATTTTTTCTTTATCCAGAAGATGTTGATTTATCGCGAAGAATGTTTCTGTATACGAAAAATTTGTATTACCCTAGTGTGAAAATTGTGCATCAACACGCTAGAGATTCTTATAAAAGTGTAAGATTATTATCTTTGCATATTTGGAATATGTGCAAATATTTTTGTAAGTGGGGTTGGTTTTTTGATAAAAATAGACGAGATATAAATCGTCGTATTCTTTCTAAATATTTTAAATGATATTACTATGAATTTAGATGTAAAACAAATACTTAGTGCAACGGTTGTTTTGTTTGCTATTATTGATATTTTAGGTGCGATACCAATTATTTTGAATATTCGTAAAAAAGGAATAAAGATAAATTCGTTGGTTGTAAGTACTTTTGCATTAGTTATTTTAATGCTGTTTTTGTTTTTTGGAGATTTTATTTTACAATTATTTAATGTAGATATAGAATCGTTTGCGGTAGCTGGTTCGTTGGTGATTTTTGTATTTGCGTTAGAAATGTTGTTGGATATTGAAATTTTTAGAAATAATGGTCCTGCTGGTAGTGCGTCATTTATTCCTATCGCATTTCCTTTAGTGGCTGGCCCAGGCTCGTTTACGACATTGCTTTCGTTGCGTGCAGAATATTATGTTGAAAATATAGTAATAGCTTTAGTTTTGAACTTATTGTTTGTTTATTTAGTGTTGAGTTTTACTTCAAAAATAGAAAAAGCTATAGGAGAATCGGGTATTTATGTGTTGCGAAAATTTTTTGGAATAATTCTACTTGCAATAGCTGTTAAATTGTTTGTTACGAATATTGGTCATTTGATTTGATTATGATAGATCAGCTAACAATAGCAAGGATAATGGATGCGGCACAAATAAAAGAGGTCGTATCAGAATTTGTTTCGTTAAAGCAGCGTGGGGCAAACTATATTGGATTGTGTCCTTTTCATAATGAGAAAACTGGCTCGTTTACGGTATCTCCGTCAAAGGGAATTTTTAAATGTTTTGGATGTGGCGAAGGTGGAAACTCGGTTCATTTTATTATGAAGCATGAGCAGTTGACGTATGTTGAAGCACTGAAATATTTAGCAAAAAAATATCATATTGAAATAGAAGAACGCGAGTTGTCTGCTGCGGAACAGCAACAACAAAGTGATCGCGAAAGTATGTTTGCTTTAAATAGTTTTGCCCAAAAATACTTTTCAGATATTTTGCATAATCATGTTGATGGTAAGGCTATTGCTATGGCTTATTTTCAAGAAAGGGGGTTTTCGGATGTTATTATTAAAAAATTTCATTTGGGTTATTGCCTTAATGAACAAGATGCGATGACAAATGAAGCCTTAAGAAATGGCTATAAAAAAGAATTCTTGCAAAAAACGGGATTGTCTTATTTTGGAGAAAATAATAGAGTTGTCGATAGTTTTAGAGGAAGAGTTATTTTTCCTTGGCATTCGTTGAGTGGTAAGGTTATCGCTTTTGGCGGACGTGTATTGGATTCGAGAACAAAAGGTGTTAATCAAAAATATAAGAATTCACCCGAATCGGAAATCTTTAAGAAAGGGAATGAACTTTATGGTATTTTTCAAGCAAAAAATGCTATTGTTCGTGAGAAATGTGTATACATGGTCGAAGGGTACACAGATGTAATTTCTATGCATCAGTGTGGAATAGAAAATGTAGTGGCAAATTCAGGAACAGCACTAGATTATGCTCAAATACGTTTGTTACATCGTTTGACTTCAAATATTACATTGCTTTATGATGGAGATGGAGCAGGTATTCATGCAGCATTGCGAGGAATAGATATGCTTTTGTCAGAAGGGATGAACGTGAAGGTTTTGCTTTTGCCTGATGGTGAAGACCCTGATAGTTTTGCAAGGAATCATTCGGCTGCAGATTTTGTTGATTTTATTAAAACAAATCAAACAGATTTTATGCGTTTTAAAGCAAACTTACTTTTGCGTGAGGCAAAAAATGACCCTTTGAAAAAAACAACTGCAATTACCGATGTATTAGGTTCTATTGCTTTGGTGCAAAATATGATATTGGTGTCAGAGTATATCAAGTTGTGTTCAGAACTTTTTGAGAAATCAGAGGAAATTCTTTATTCTGAATTAAATAAAATTAAGGCAAAAGCAAATCCAAATAATTTTGTAGAAAAGGAGATTCCTGTTTCTCAGGGATCAATGCCTTTGTTGTCAATTGATTCTGATTTGGATACGGCAGAAAAAGATATTTTAAAGTTTGTGTTGCAATATGGCGATGAGAAGGTCTTATTGAGAAATTTTTCGGAGGATTGTGTTGAAGTAAAAATTTGGGAATATGTGTTAGATGAATTAAGAAATGATGGCTTGGGCTTTGAAAATCAATTACACGAATTGTTTTTAAAAGATTTAGAATTACATAAATCGGATGCCACATTTTCAGTATCTTCTTTTTTTGTCTCACATCAAAATCCGAATATTAGTTTGTTGGCTGCGGAGTTATTGACAGAGAAATATCAGTTAAGTAAAATTTTTTCAAAAAATGAAGCACTAGAAAAAAACTTACAATCGATGACTTCTGCAGCAAAAAGAAGAATAGAGGAACTGAAGAAACAAGAGGAAGAACGAAGAAAGATTTGGTTGATAAATGCTGTTACAAACTCTATAAATGAATATAAAAAAGCGATTGTTTCTTTAAAAATTAAAGAATTGGAGCGTGTTTTAAGAGATAATTCAACTGAAGACATTGTAGCGGTAATGAAAGAGCATGCTCGATTGAGTGAAATAAAAAGAATGTTGGCATCAGCTCTTGGTCAAGTTGTTATAAAATAAAGATTATGCTTTTTGAAGGAATTGTTTTTGGACCTATAAAAAGTCGTCGGTTAGGTGTTTCGTTGGGAATTAATTTGTTGCCACCAAATAGTAAAATATGCTCATTTGATTGCTTATATTGTGAGTGTGGTTTTAATTTTTCGAGTACTGAAAAATACCCAAGTTTTCAAGATGTGGTTGTTGCAATAGAACAGCGTTTACTTTTGATGAAAAATAATGAAGAGCATCTTGATGTTATTACATTTGCGGGGAATGGGGAACCTACCTTGCATCCTGATTTTGAACAAATAATAGATGCAACCATTACGTTAAGAGATACTTATTTCCCAAATGTTAAAATAAGTGTTTTGTCGAATGCAACAAGAATTTCAGACGAAGCCGTTTTTAGAGCATTGAATAGGGTAGATAATAATATTTTAAAATTAGATTCGGCAATTGATTCTACATTAAAAGTTATAAATCAACCTATAGATAAACATTTTTCGGTGGACGAACTTGTTAAAAAAATGTCACTTTTTAATGGAAATTTTATTATTCAAACCTTATTTTTTAAGGGGATATACAAAGGCGTTTCGTTTGATAATACGACAGATGGTGAGGTTGATGCTTGGATTGCTATTTTACAAAAGCTTCGTCCAAAACAAGTGATGGTTTATTCGTTGGATAGAAAAACTCCAGTTGAGCATTTGGAACGTCCAGACAATGCGACTTTGTATTCAATAGCAAAGCGTGTAGAGGCATTGGGTATTAATGTTTCTGTTACGGAATGAATAATGTGTACAGAAAAATTAGAGCAAGTTATAGCTCAAATACAGGGAGATCGGGTTTTAGTGGCTCCTTTGGATTGGGGACTAGGGCATGCAACACGTTGTGTGCCGATTATAAAAAGTCTTTTAAATCATCAAAAGAAGGTTTTTTTAGCGGGAAGTGGAAATTCTTTTTCTTTCTTAAAAAAAGAATTTCCAAAACTTGAGTGCGTAGAACTACCTTCGATGTCTGTTCTATATTCTAAAAAAGGCTCTTTGATAGGTGCAATGATAAAACAATTGCCTTATTTTATTTTTCAAATATTCAAGGAGCATTTTCTTTTGAAGCGTATAGTGTGTAGATACGATATTCAGACTGTAATTTCTGATAATCGATTTGGTTTGTGGTGTCAATCTGTAGAAAGCATCTATATAACGCATCAAATAATGGTAAAAATGCCAAGAGGATTTCGTTTTCTTGAGCGTGCGGCTTATGGATTGCATAAATTTTTTATTTCGCGTTATAATTCGTGTTGGATTCCTGATGTTGAGGGGGAGGATAATCTTTCGGGTGATTTATCGCGTAAATATACTTTGCCGAAGAATGCTATTTTTATAGGATGGCTTTCGCGTTTTAGTTATTTTAATTTTATAGAGTCTTCTCCTTATAAGGTTCTGGCATTAATTTCTGGTCCGGAACCTCAACGTTCTATTTTTGAGAAAGAGATGCTAATAAAAATGAAAAATATTAGTGAACGATGTTTGCTTATAAGAGGGCTCCCTTTTTCAAACTCAACTTCTATTTTAGAAAATGTCCATATTGTTTCTCATCTTGATACAAAAACATTGCAATTTTTATTGCATAAGACACCTATTATTTATTGTAGGTCGGGGTATTCGACGTTGATGGATTTGGCAGTATTGAAAAGAAGGGCGGTGTTGCTACCTACCCCGGGGCAAACTGAACAAGAATATTTAGCATCTTATAATAAGGGAATGTGTTTAGATGAATTGGACGCGTTGAAGAGTATTTTGAATAAAAAAGGTGAAGATAATTTTGTGATGTTAAAATGATTTTCTAATTTTGCCGTCCAATTAAGAAATTTTAAATAAAAATAAAAAAATAAAACCGTTATGATTATTGTTCCTGTAAAAGAAGGCGAAAACATTGAAAAAGCATTGAAAAAATTCAAACGTAAATTTGAAAAAACTGGAGTTGTAAAAGAACTTCGCAATCGTCAAGCTTTTAAAAAACCTTCTGTTGTAAAACGTGAACAGAAAATACATGCTGTTTACGTGCAACAACTTCAACAAACAGAAGAATAAAAGAACAGAATATTTTTTTATTCCGTTTTTTTATTTTATTTTCGTTGCAGATAATTGCCGTTAGATATGATAAACGCATTTCTGCAATATTTACAGTATGAGAAAAATTTTTCTTCTCATACTTTTTTGTCGTATCGTAACGATTTGATTTCGTTTAGGGATTATGTAATATCTCAAAAGACGTCGTTTGACGTAAATGAGATTGATGCTATAATTATTCGAGGCTGGATTCTGTTTTTACTTGAAAGTGGACAATCGTCTCGAACTGTCAATAGAAAACTTTCTGCGATTAAATCTTTTTATCGTTTTTTGAATCTTAAGGATTATTGTAAATCGAATCCTACAAGGAATGTTGTTGCTCCAAAAATCAAGAAAAGTTTACCTTTGTTTTTTAAAGAAAATGAATTAGAACTTGCGATAGATTCGTTTGATGGCACTGATTTTAAGAGTAAAATGTCTCGTTTGATAATAGATTTGTTTTATCAGACAGGAATAAGGTGCTCAGAGTTAATAAACCTCAAGGATTCAGATTTGAATTTTTTTAATAACATAATTACTGTTGTTGGGAAAAGAAATAAACAAAGAATCGTTCCGATAGGAAATGATTTGAAAAATACAATAAAAGACTATATTCTTTTTAGAGATAACTCTGTATCAAAAGAATGTTCATTTTTATTTGTTACAGAGAAGGGTAAACAACTTTATTCAAAATATGTTTATATATTAGTGCATTCGACAATGCGTGCTGTAAGTACACTTGAGAAATGTAGCCCGCATGTATTAAGGCATACGTTTGCTACCGTTCTTTTAAATCGAGAGGTTGATATTGATGTCGTAAAAACAGCATTGGGGCATGCAAGTCTTTCGGCGACGGAAATTTATACGCATACGACTTTTGAACAGTTACAATTAATTTATAAACAAGCTCATCCTCGAGCATTAAAAAAATGAGATTTATGGGAATAAAAATTTCAGCGATTAATTTTAAGATTACAGAAAAGTTGGAGTCTTATGTAGAAAAGAAAGTGAATAAATTGGGTAAGTTTGTTGATTCAGTAGTTTCTTTAGAAGTGTTTCTGAAAGTTGTTAAATTTGAGTCGACGGAAAACAAGGAGGCTGAAATTAAGATAAAGGTACCCGGGGTAAGTTTTTTTGTGGGAAAGACATGTGATTCTTTTGAAGAAGCTATAGATAAGGCTGTTGAAGCTATGGAAAAACAATTGAAAAAGTATAAGGAGTCGCATTAATTTGATCTTTCTTGCAATAGTTTTTGAAAAAAAACAAATATTTGTTGCGTGTAAAAAAATAAATTTCTACATTTGCAACCCATTTTGGTATCATTGTGATATTGAAAAGGAATGCCTCTTTAGCTCAGTTGGCCAGAGCACGTGATTTGTAATCTCGGGGTCGTTGGTTCGAATCCGACAAGAGGCTCAAAAGGAAAAGGGCAGTTACCAGAGTGGCCAAATGGGGCTGACTGTAACTCAGCTGGCTTTCGCCTTCGGTGGTTCGAATCCATCACTGCCCACATTTCTTTTTTTTGCGGAAATAGCTCAGTTGATAGAGCACTAGCCTTCCAAGCTGGGGGTCGCGGGTTTGAGTCCCGTTTTCCGCTCAATGCTGTTATAGCTCAGCGGTAGAGCACTTCCTTGGTAAGGAAGAGGTCACGAGTTCAAGTCTCGTTAACAGCTCATTTGTGATTTGTTTTTAGTAGAAAGAGTTTATATATTTATTCATCATTGTTAAAAAATAAAATTATGGCAAAAGAAAAATTTGACAGATCGAAACCGCATGTTAACATCGGTACTATTGGTCACGTAGACCACGGTAAAACAACTTTGACTGCTGCAATTACTACTGTGTTGGCTAAGAAAGGTTTCTCGGAAATGCGTTCGTTCGACTCAATTGACAACGCACCAGAAGAAAAAGAACGTGGTATTACAATTAATACTTCGCATGTTGAGTATCAAACAGAAAATCGTCACTATGCACACGTAGACTGTCCAGGTCACGCTGACTATGTTAAAAACATGGTTACTGGTGCTGCTCAAATGGATGGTGCTATCATTGTAGTTGCTGCAACTGATGGTCCTATGCCTCAAACTCGTGAGCATATCCTTTTAGCTCGTCAGGTAAATGTTCCTCGTTTGGTTGTGTTTATGAATAAATGCGATATGGTTGATGATGCTGAAATGTTGGAATTGGTAGAAATGGAAATGCGTGAATTGTTGGCATTTTATGAATTTGATGGAGATAATACTCCTATTATTCAAGGTTCAGCTCTTGGGGCATTGAATGGAGAAGCACAATGGGAAGAAAAGGTAATGGAATTGATGTCTGCTGTTGATAGTTGGATTGAATTGCCACAACGTGCAGTTGATAAACCATTCTTGATGCCAATTGAAGACGTGTTCTCAATTACAGGTCGTGGTACAGTTGCAACTGGTCGTATTGAAACAGGTATTGTAAAAGTTGGTGATGAAGTTCAAATTATCGGTTTAGGTGCAGAAGGTAAAAAATCTGTTGTAACTGGTGTTGAAATGTTCCGTAAGCTTCTTGATGAAGGTGAAGCTGGTGATAATGTAGGTTTGTTGCTTCGTGGTATTGATAAAGACGAAATCAAACGTGGTATGGTTATCACTCACCCAGGAACAGTCACTCCTCACTCTGAATTCAAAGCATCTGTGTATATTTTGAAAAAAGAAGAAGGTGGTCGTCATACTCCATTCCATAATAAATATCGTCCTCAATTCTATATCCGTACTTTGGATGTTACTGGTGAAATTACATTGCCAGAAGGACGCGAAATGGTAATGCCAGGTGATAACTTGGAAATTATGGTAAAATTGATCTATCCAGTAGCTTGTAGTGAAGGTCTTCGTTTTGCTATTCGTGAAGGTGGACGTACTGTAGGTTCTGGTCAAATCACAGCATTGATTGACTAATAAAATGAGAATCGTCGAGTTTCTCGGCGATTTTTTACGGGTTTAGCTCAGTTGGTAGAGCACTGGTCTCCAAAACCAGGTGTCGGGAGTTCGAGTCTCTCAACCCGTGCAAAATCTATTTGTTGAAAAGATGAAAATTGTTAACTACTTCAAAGAATCTTATTCGGAACTGATTCATAAAGTATCTTGGCCTACTCTAAAGGAGTTGACCAATAGTGCAGTTATTGTTTTAGTTGCTTCCCTTTTAATTGCATTGGTGGTTTGGGTGATGGATATTAGTTTCGAGACTATTATGAAGTTTGTTTATGAAGCTTTAATTTAGAAGGAGATTGAAAATGGCAGAGACAACAAAGAAGTGGTATGTTATGCGTGCCATTAGCGGAAAAGAGAATAAGGTAAAAGAGTATATCGATTCTGAAATTCGAAATACCGACCTTGCTCGTTATGTATCTCAAGTTTTGATCCCTACAGAAAAGGTTTATCAAATTAGTAATGGTAAAAAGGTTATAAAAGAGAGAAGTTATTTGCCAGGTTATGTTTTAGTAGAGGCAGATTTGAATGGTGAGGTGCAACATCACTTAAGAAATGTTCCTAATGTATTAGGTTTTTTAGGTGCAACAGGCTCTTCTGTTCCTACTCCGCTACGACAATCAGAGGTAAATCGTATTCTAGGTTCTGTTGATGAATTGAATGGGATGGATGATGATTTGAACGTTCACTATATAGTTGGTGAGTCGGTAAAAGTGATTGTTGGTCCTTTTAGTGGTTTTTCTGGAATTATAGAAGAAGTTAACTCTGAGAAGAAAAAACTTAAGGTAATGGTTAAAATTTTCGGAAGAAAAACTCCTCTTGAGTTGAATTTTATGCAAGTAGAAAAAGAGTGATTTTTGGTTACGCATTTATCACGGTATTTTAATTAAATGTAAAAAGTAAAATTATGGCTAAAGAAATTGCTGGACAAATCAAGTTACAGATTAAAGGCGGTGCAGCAAATCCATCACCACCAGTGGGACCTGCTCTAGGTTCTAAGGGTATTAATATTATGGATTTTTGCAAGCAATTTAATGCCAGAACCCAAGACAAAGCAGGTAAAGTTTTGCCTGTGATTATCACATATTATGTTGATAAGTCTTTTGATTTTGTCGTTAAAACTCCACCTGTTGCAATTCAATTGTTAGAAGTTGCTAAAGTTAAAGGTGGTTCGGCAGAGCCGAATCGTAAAAAGGTTGCAGAAATAACTTGGGAGCAAGTAAAACAAATTGCAACAGACAAAATGGTAGATTTAAATTGTTTTACTGTTGAAGCTGCTATGAAAATGGTAGCAGGAACGGCAAGAAGTATGGGTATTGCTGTTAAAGGCGAATTTCCAGTTAATAATTAATTAAAAACTTCAATTGAATTATGGGTAAACTTACAAAAAATCAAAAGTTAGCTTTAGAAAAGGTTGAAGCTGGAAAAGCTTATTCGTTAAAAGAGGCTGCTCAATTAGTAAAAGATACAACTACAACTAAATTTGATGCGTCTGTTGATATAGATGTACGTTTAGGTGTGGATCCTCGTAAAGCAAATCAAATGGTACGTGGAGTTGTATCGTTGCCAAATGGAACGGGAAAACAAGTTAGGGTTCTCGCATTGTGTACTCCTGATAAAGAGGCTGAAGCAAAAGCTGCTGGAGCTGATTATGTCGGACTCGATGAATATATCGAGAAAATTAAAGGTGGTTGGACAGATGTTGATGTTATTATTACAATGCCAGCTATCATGGGTAAAATAGGTGCTTTAGGACGTGTTTTGGGACCTCGTGGACTTATGCCAAATCCAAAAAGTGGTACAGTAACAATGGAGGTAGGAAAAGCCGTTACAGAAGTTAAGCAAGGTAAAATTGATTTTAAAGTTGATAAAACAGGTATTGTTCATACATCTATAGGAAAAGTCTCTTTTTCGGTTGATCAAATTGCTGAAAATGCAAAAGCTTTCATGTCGACAATAATAAAATTGAAACCTGCTTCAGCGAAAGGTACTTATGTGAAAAGTGTATATCTTTCTAGTACGATGGGTCCTGGAATTAAGATTGATACAAAAGCAATTGAAGAAAATTAAAATTAAACGGACTGAGGTATGAAAAAAGAAGAAAAAGGTGCGATAATTGCACAGTTAACAGAAACGCTTGGAGCATATTCTCATTTTTATTTGACAGATATTGAGGGGTTAAATTCTCAGCAAACAAGTGATTTAAGAAGAGCTTGCAATAAAGAAGGTATAAAACTTCTAGTTGTAAAAAATACATTGCTTCAAAAGGCGTTAGAAGCTATTGATACAGATTTTAGTCCGATTTATGGCGTATTAAAAAATAATACTACATTAATGTTTTCTAATACAGGAAACGCTCCAGCTAAATTAATTAAAAATTTTAGCAAGAAAGCTCAAAAACCAGTATTGAAAGCTGCTTATGTAGAAGAAAGTTTTTATGTAGGTCAAGATCAATTAGATGTATTAGTAAGCATCAAGAGCAAAAATGAACTTATTGCAGACGTTATTGCATTGTTGCAATCTCCTGCTAAAAATGTTGTATCCGCACTCCAATCGGGAGGAAATAAATTACATGGTGTTTTAAAAACACTATCAGAGAGATAAACTAAAGAATAAAAATAACCAATAAAAAATAAAAATCATGGCAGATTTAAAAGTCTTTGCAGAACAATTAGTTAATTTAACAGTTAAAGAAGTTAATGAATTAGCTGAAATCTTGAAAAATGAATATGGTATTGAGCCTGCAGCTGCTGCTGTTGCTGTTGCTGCTCCTGCTGCTGGTGAAGCAGCTGCTGTTGAAGAAAAAACATCTTTTGATGTAGTTTTGAAATCAGCTGGAGCAAACAAATTAGCAATCGTTAAGCTTGTAAAAGAATTGACAGGTCTTGGTTTGAAAGAAGCTAAAGACATGGTAGATGCAGCTCCTTCTACAATTAAAGAAGGTGTAGCTAAAGATGAAGCTGAATCACTTAAAAAACAACTTACTGAAGCAGGAGCTGAAGTTGAACTTAAATAAGCTTTCCTCCTGATTTTCAGGTTGATATGGTTTGGGATCCCGTATGTGCGGGACTCTAAACCTTTTTATGTATAGATAAAATTAAGTTCAATTAAAAATCTTATCCAATGGCTTCAAATATTGATAACCAAAGAGTTAACTTTGCTTCCATCAAGAACTCATTAGAATATCCTGATTTTCTTGATGTCCAATTGAAATCTTTTAGAGATTTCTTCCAATTAGATACAGCCCCCGAAAAAAGAAAAAATGAGGGGATGTATAGAGTATTTTCAGAAAATTTTCCAATTGAAGATACACGCAATAACTTTAGACTTGAATTTTTAGATTATTATATAGATCCTCCCCGTTATACAATAGAGGAATGTATAGAAAGGGGATTAACTTATAGTGTTCCTTTAAAAGCACGGTTGAAATTAGAATGTACCGATCCAGAACATGAGGATTTTGATACTGTAATTCAAGACGTGTTTTTAGGACCAATTCCTTATATGACCGAAAAAGGTACATTTGTAATTAATGGTGCTGAACGTGTTATTGTATCTCAATTACATCGTTCACCTGGTGTATTCTTTGGTCAAAGTATGCATGCTAATGGAACGAAACTTTATTCGGCACGTATAATTCCTTTTAAAGGTTCTTGGATCGAATTTGCAACAGACATTAATAATGTTATGTATGCATACATTGATCGTAAGAAAAAATTACCTGTAACTACGCTTTTGCGTGCAATAGGTTATGAAAATGACCGTGATATTTTAGAAATATTTGGTTTAGCAGAAGAAGTTAAAGTTAATAAAACAAATCTTAAAAAAGCCATTGGTCGAAAGCTTGCTGCACGTGTATTAACTGTATGGAATGAGGATTTGGTGGATGAAGATACTGGTGAGGTTGTTACAATTGAACGTATTAACATCCTTGTTGATCGTGAAACGATACTTGAAGCAGATCATATTGATTCGATACTTGAATCTGGTGTAGAAACTATTTTGTTACACAAAGAGAGTGAAAATATGAGTGATTATAGTATTATTTATAACACTCTGCAAAAGGATCCAAGTAATTCTGAAAAAGAAGCTGTTTGGTATATATATCGTCAATTGAGAAATGCTGATCCAGCAGATGACTCAACTGCTCGTGAAATGATAAATAGTTTGTTCTTCTCTGAAAAAAGATATGATTTAGGAGAAGTTGGTCGTTTCCGAATTAATAGAAAGTTAGGTTTATCTACAGAAATGAATGTAGGTGTACTAACTAAAGAAGATATAATTGAAATCATTAAATACCTAATCGAATTGATTAACTCAAAAGCTGAAGTTGATGATATTGACCATTTGAGTAATCGTCGTGTTAGAACAGGTGGTGAGCAATTATATAATCAATTTGGAATTGGTTTGGCACGAATGGCACGTACTATTCGTGAGAGAATGAATGTGCGTGATAACGAGGTGTTTACTCCTATTGATTTGATAAATGCAAATGCAATTTCATCTGTTATCAATTCATTCTTTGGGACAAATGCTTTGTCTCAATTTATGGATCAAACCAATCCATTGGCAGAAATCACTCATAAACGTCGTTTATCGGCTTTAGGTCCTGGAGGTTTGTCTCGTGAACGTGCAGGTTTTGAAGTACGTGACGTACATTATACTCACTATGGTCGTTTGTGTCCAATTGAAACACCAGAAGGACCAAATATTGGTTTGATTTCTTCATTGTGTGTATATGCAAAAATTAATGATTTAGGTTTTATTGAAACACCTTATCGTAAAGTTGCAGAGGGAAAAGTTGATTTAACTACTGAAGGAGTTACATATTTAACAGCAGAGGAAGAAACTGGTAAAATTATAGCTCAAGGTAATGCACCTTTGGATGAAAGTGGTAAATTTATTTTATCTCGTGTAAAAACACGTCAGGACGCAGATTATCCTGTAGTTGCACCTTCGCAAGTAGAATTAATGGATGTTGCTCCTCAACAAATTGCATCAATTGCTGCAGCTTTAATTCCATGTTTGGAGCACGATGATGCAAACCGTGCGTTGATGGGTTCAAACATGATGCGTCAAGCAGTTCCTATTTTACGTCCAGAGGCTCCTATCGTTGGTACTGGTATTGAGGGAAAAATGATAAAAGACTCTCGTACACAAATAATGGCAGAAAGATCTGGTGTCGTTGATTTTGTTGATGCTCAAAGAATTGTCATTAATTATGATCAAACTGATGATGAAAGATTTGTTTCATTTGATGATTCTAAAAAAGAATATTTATTACCAAAATTCCAACGAACCAATCAAGATACAACAATAGATTTACGTCCTATAGTAAAAAAAGGACAACGAGTTGAGGCTGGTGATATTTTGACAGAAGGTTATGCTACTCAAAATGGAGAACTAGCTCTAGGTCGAAATCTTAAAGTTGCGTTTATTCCTTGGAAAGGTTATAATTATGAGGATGCTATTGTATTGAATGAACGTATCGTTCGTGAAGATATCTTTACTTCTGTACATGTGAGTGAATATTCGTTAGAAGTTCGAGAAACAAAACGTGGTCTTGAAGAATTAACTTCTGATATTCCAAATGTAAGCGAAGAAGCAACTAAAAATCTAGACGAAAATGGTATTATTCGTATTGGAGCTTATGTAGAGCCAGGAGATATTTTGATTGGCAAAATCACGCCTAAAGGAGAATCTGATCCTTCTCCAGAAGAAAAATTGTTGAGAGCAATATTTGGTGATAAGGCTGGTGATGTGAAAGATGCTTCATTGAAAGCGACACCATCGTTGTCGGGTGTGGTTATTGGTAAAAATCTTTATTCAAAAGCAATAAAAGATCGTAAAGCGAAAAATGCTGATAAGGCTTTAATTCCTCAATTAGAAGAAGAATTCAACAAGGAAGTTGCTAAATTAAAATCTTTATTAGTTGAAAAATTACTTGTTCTAACAAGTGGAAAAACTTCTCAAGGAGTAAAAGATTCTTTAGGTGCTTTTGTGGTTCCTAAAGGAACAAAATTCACTCAAAAAATTTTAAATGAGATTGATTATATTAGCGTTCAACTTGTAAAATGGACAGCCGATGCTGCTAAAAACGAGTTAATACGTGAAGTAATACTTAATTATATAAGAAAATATAAGGAAGCTGACGCTCGTTTAAAACGTAAGAAATTTAACTTGACAATTGGAGATGAACTCCCATCAGGAATTGTACAATTAGCAAGAGTATATATTGCTAAAAAACGTAAAATCCGTGTTGGTGATAAAATGGCAGGGCGTCACGGAAATAAAGGTATTGTTTCTAAAATTGTTCGTCAAGAAGATATGCCTTTCCTTGAAGATGGAACTCCTGTAGATATTTGTTTGAATCCATTAGGTGTACCTTCTCGTATGAATTTAGGACAAATTTTTGAAACTGTTCTAGGTTGGGCAGGAAAAGAGTTAGGAGTAAAATTTGCAACTCCAATTTTCGATGGAGTTACATTAGAGGATTTGAATGAGTGGACTGAAAAAGCTGGTGTTCCTAATTATGGAAAAACTTATTTGTATGATGGAGGAACAGGTGTTCGTTTTGACCAACCAGCTACAGTAGGTGTTATTTATATGTTGAAATTAGGACACATGGTTGATGACAAAATGCATGCTCGTTCAATAGGTCCTTATTCTCTTATAACGCAACAACCATTAGGTGGTAAAGCTCAATTTGGAGGTCAACGTTTTGGTGAAATGGAGGTTTGGGCTCTTGAAGCTTTTGGTGCTTCACATATTTTGCAAGAAATCTTAACAGTGAAATCTGATGATGTTATGGGACGTGCAAGAACTTATGAAGCAATTGTTAAGGGAGACAATATGCCTACACCTGGAATCCCAGAATCGTTGAATGTGTTGTTGCATGAATTAAAAGGATTAGGATTGAAAATAGATCTTGATTAATTTGGTTTTCGTTGAAATTAAAAAGATAAAAGACTATGGCTTTTAAAAAAGATAATAAGATAAAAAATAACTTCAAGAAGATTACAATTGGTTTAGCTTCTCCTGAAGAAATATTAGAATCTTCGTATGGTGAAGTTTTAAAACCAGAAACTATCAATTATCGTACGTATAAACCTGAACGAGATGGTTTGTTTTGCGAAAGAATTTTTGGTCCTATAAAGGATTATGAATGTCATTGTGGTAAATACAAACGAATTCGTTATAAAGGAATTGTATGTGATCGATGTGGCGTTGAAGTTACGGAGAAGAAAGTCCGTCGCGAACGTGCAGGACACATTCAGCTTGTGGTTCCAATCGCTCATATTTGGTATTTCCGTTCTTTACCAAACAAAATGGGATATTTACTTGGAATGCCAAGTAAAAAGTTGGATAATATTATTTATTATGAAAAATATGTTATTATTCAACCTGGTATTTTAGAAGGAAAAGAAGGTATTGCAGTGGGAGAAACATTAACTGAAGAAGAATACCTTGATTTAATTGATACTTTACCAAAAGAAAATCAGTATTTAGACGATTCTGATCCTAATAAGTTTATCGCAAAAATGGGTGCTGAAGCTGTTTGTGATTTGCTTGCAAGATTGGATTTGGATACACTTTCTTACGAGTTGAGAAATGAAGCTAATGTTTCAAACTCTCAACAGCGTAAAAATGAAGCATTAAAAAGACTTCAAGTTGTAGAGTCTTTCCGTGCTGCTAAAAATAATAAACCTGAATGGATGGTAATGAAGGTAATTCCTGTTATTCCACCAGAATTACGTCCTTTGGTACCTCTTGATGGAGGTCGTTTTGCAACATCAGATTTAAATGACTTATATCGTCGAGTGATTATTCGTAACAATCGTTTGAAACGATTGATTGAGATAAAAGCTCCTGAAGTCATTTTGCGTAATGAAAAACGTATGTTGCAAGAGGCTGTGGATTCGTTGTTTGACAATTCACGAAAAGCAAGTGCAATGAAAACGGATTCTAATCGTCCTTTAAAATCGTTATCTGATTCATTAAAAGGTAAACAAGGTCGTTTCCGTCAAAACTTACTTGGTAAACGTGTCGATTATTCTGCTCGTTCGGTAATTGTTGTTGGTCCAGAGCTTAAAATGCATGAATGTGGATTGCCAAAAGGTATGGCTGTGGAATTGTATAAACCATTTATCATTCGTAAGTTAATAGAACGTGGAATTGTAAAAACTGTAAAATCAGCAAAGAAAATTGTTGATAGAAAAGATGCTGTCGTTTGGGATATTTTGGAATTGGTAATGAAAGGTCATCCAGTATTATTAAACCGTGCTCCGACTTTGCATAGATTGGGTATTCAGGCTTTCCAACCAAAATTGATTGAAGGAAAAGCTATTCAATTGCATCCATTGTCTTGTACTGCGTTTAATGCTGACTTTGATGGTGACCAAATGGCTGTACATTTGCCATTAGGAAACGAAGCTATTTTGGAAGCTCAATTATTGATGTTAGCTTCTCATAATATTTTGAATCCAGCAAATGGAGCTCCTATTACTATCCCTTCGCAAGATATGGTGCTTGGTCTTTACTATATCACTAAACCAAGAGAAGGCGTTAAGGGTGAAGGTTTGAATTTCTATTCTCCGGAAGAAGTCGAGATTGCTTATAATGAAGGTAAAGTAGATATTCATGCAAATATTACAGTAAAGGTTGATGACGTAGTTGAAGGACAAAGAGTTTCTCGCACAATAAAAACTACTGTTGGACGTGTGTTTGTTAACAGATATGTTCCAGAAGAAGTAGGTTTTATCAATGAGTTGTTGTCAAAAAAATCTTTACGAGGTATCATTAGTCGTGTAATTGAATCTTGTGGTGTTGCTAAAACAGCAAAATTCTTGGATGATATCAAAGATTTAGGTTACAAAATGGCATTTCAAGGAGGTTTGTCGTTTAACCTTGGCGATGTTATTATTCCTGAAGAAAAAGCAGAATTAGTTAAAAAAGGTTATGAGGATGTTGAAGAAATTATGAATAACTATAACATGGGATTCATTACCTACAACGAACGTTATAACCAAATAATTGATACGTGGACTCGTGTAAATGATAGTTTAGGAAAGATCTTGATAAATCATTTGTCAAGTGATAATCAAGGGTTTAATGCTGTTTACATGATGTTGGATTCTGGTGCTCGTGGTTCTAAGGAACAAATCCGTCAGTTGTCTGGTATGCGTGGCTTGATGGCAAAACCAACAAAATCTACAGAAGGTGGTCAAATTATTGAAAATCCTATTCTTGCTAACTTTAAGGAAGGTTTGTCTGTGTTAGAGTACTTTATTTCAACTCACGGTGCTCGTAAAGGTTTGGCCGATACTGCTTTGAAAACTGCGGACGCTGGATATTTAACTCGTCGTTTGGTTGACGTTTCTCATGATGTTATAATTACAGAAAAAGATTGTGGTACATTAAGAGGTTTAGTTGCTACTGAAGTGAAAAATAATGAAGATGTAGTTGCTTCTCTTTATGAAAGAATTCTAGGCCGCGTTTCTGTTCACGATGTAATTCATCCTTCAACTGGTGAGGTAATTGTAAAATCTGGTGAAGAAATTGTTGAAGCTGCAGCAAAGAAAATACAAGAATCTCCTATTGAGCGAGTTGAAATACGTTCCGTATTGACATGTGAATCAAAACATGGCGTTTGTGCTAAATGTTATGGACGAAATTTGGCTACTGGACGAATGGTAAACAAAGGAGAAGCTGTAGGTGTTATTGCTGCACAATCTATTGGTGAGCCAGGAACACAGTTGACTTTGCGTACGTTCCACGTCGGAGGTATTGCGTCAAATATTGCAACTGAATCAAGTATCGTTTCACGTTATGATGGAACTATTGAAATTGACGAATTGAAGGTTATTCCATCACAAGAATCTGATGAATATAAAATTGTTATTGGTCGTTTAGCTGAAATGAAAATAATCGACCCTGTAACAGGAATTGCATTATCAACACAAAATATACCTTATGGTTCTAAATTGTTTGTTGAGAGTGGTTCTCAAATCAAAAAAGGAACAAAGATTTGTGAATGGGATCCTTTTAATGCAGTTATTATTTCTGAAAATGATGGTAAAATTGAATTTGAATCTGTAATTGAAAATGTTACTTATAAAGTTGAAACAGACGAAACTACAGGTTTAAAAGAAAAGATTATCATTGAATCTAAAGATAAAAATAAATTACCTGCTGTACATATTTTAGATGCTGAAGGAGAAGTATTGCGAGTATACAACTTACCTGTAGGAGCTCATCTTGTAGTAGAAGAAGGTAATGAAATAAAAGCAGGTGATTTATTGATAAAAATACCTCGTGCTGTAGGTAAAGCTGGTGATATAACAGGTGGTTTGCCGCGTGTTACTGAACTTTTCGAAGCAAGAAATCCATCAAATCCTGCAGTCGTATCAGAAATTGATGGTGAAGTTACTTTTGGAAAAATTAAGAGAGGTAATCGTGAAATTGTTATTACATCTCGTACAGGTGAGGTTTGTAAACATTTAGTACCATTGTCAAAACAAATTTTGGTACAAGAAAATGATTACGTTCGTGCTGGTACAGCTTTGTCTGATGGAGCAATAACACCTTCAGATATCTTATCAATAAAAGGACCTACTGCTGTCCAAGATTACATTGTAAATGAAGTTCAAGATGTATATCGTTTGCAAGGTGTAAAAATTAATGATAAACATTTTGAGGTTATTGTTCGTCAAATGATGCGCAAAGTTCAAATTGAAGATCCAGGAGATACTCGATTCTTAGAAAAACAACTTGTTAATAAAAATGAGTTTAATGATGAGAATGATCGTATTTGGGGTAAAAAAGTCGTAGTAGATGCTGGCGATTCTGAAAATTTGAAACCTGGTCAAATTGTTACAACAAGAAAATTACGCGATGAAAACAGTATGTTGAAACGTAAAGATATGCGTTTGGTAGAAGCTCGTGAAGCTAATCCTGCTATTTCGAGTCAGGTGTTGCAAGGAATAACACGTGCCGCATTACAAACAACAAGCTTTATGTCTGCGGCATCTTTCCAAGAGACTACAAAAGTGCTTAACGAAGCAGCAATAAATGGTCGAGTTGATAATTTGGAAGGAATGAAAGAAAATGTTATTTGTGGACATTTGATTCCTGCAGGAACTGGTATGCGTGATTTCAATAAATTGATTGTAGCTTCGAAAGAAGATTACGAAAGAGCTCTTCTTGAAGAAGAAAATAATAATTAGAAAAGAGATGCCCTTATTATTTGCTAAATTTTAATCTTTTTTAGCAAATAATAGGGTGTTTTTTATGTTTTAAACAAAACAATATTTATATTTGTCATCAAATATTTGGATAAATAAATCAAAATGCGTTCGATTTTTAGATATTGGGTTGTACTTTTAGTAGTATTTATCTTTCTTCCTACATCTGTTTCAAAAGCACAAATGTTGCTTTTAGCAAAAGAACATACAGGGCAAATAGTTGTTGGTCCTGGTTTTTTTAGTTCTGATGCGGGACGTGATGGAGTGTTTCAGTTCTATAATCCTAGAATTTCGGTAGGATTTAATTATTCTTATCGTATGCATGACCGATGGGGTATAAAATTAGGCGCTAGTTATGGAGTATATGGAGAGAAAGATGGTAATTGGCGTCCTCATCGTGGTTGGGAAGTTTCTACTCAATTAGTTGATTTAACAGCAGCTGTACAATTTTATATTTTAAAAAGAAATGTTTCAGGAACTCGTCCTGATTTTTATGTTGCACTTGGGGTTGGAGGTTTAGCTAGTATTAATCCTAAAGTTACTCAACCTAATTATGAACTAGGGATGACTCTTTTGCCAGATGTTAATATAACAAAACAAGAGGCTATTGATAAATGGAACGAAACGCATACTGATAAGCGTAAACTTTCTTCAAGAGAAAATCCAAATGATATTATTCGATATGATAAAGATGTATTAATAGCACCAACATTCCCACTCTCAATAGGAGCTACTTGGGGTATTGGCAAGCGTTTTTTACTTGGTGTTGATTATACTATTCGTATATCTACAAATGATTATTTGGATAATTTGAATCCTATAGGTTCTTGGTATCCTGATATGTATTCTTCTTTGAGTTTCTCTGTAGGATATATTTTGAAGACGGATTGTTATACTTGTTATTCAGCTTTGTCTAAAGCTAAATTTAGAAAAACAAAAGCATCTTCTGGATATTGGTTTTAATAGGAGTAAATTGTTTTGTAAAAAACTGCTTTAAGAGCAGTTTTTTTATTTTGTATGAAAGAGAATGATTTTAAGTTGCTTGGGAGTTTTTTGCAGGAATCTTTAAAAGATTTTGGCATAGAAAAAAAACTTGAAGAAACAAAAGTTCTTCAGGCTTGGAATGCTTTGTTTGGAGTTTCTATGGAGAAGTATATGAATAAAGTTTTTGTGAAAAATAGGATTCTTTTTGTAGAAATAACATCTTCTATTCTTAAACAAAATCTGCTTTACCAAAAAGACCTGCTAATAGAAAAAATAAATCAGCATATTGGTGGTGATTTATTATTAGATATACATTTTATTTAGTTTTTGTATTTTATTTATCTTTGTATAAACCTATTTTAAATGAGTAGAATTTGTTATATACTATTACTTTCTGTAATTTTTATTAGTTGTAAAGATGTTGATCCGTGGGGAAATAATGTTGATGGAAATTATCCAACTTTTCCTGAAGTACCAACAAAAATTACTAATAATAATTTCGTTTATACTACACATTATGGCACATTAAATGGCGATAAAGTACGAAATTTTACCATTTGCTTTGATGTGACAAAATATGCTGCTTGTTGGGTTGCATATCCTTTACATAAAACTTATCGAGGTAGTGTAGATCGCTCGTATAAAAGTTCAGAGGTTTGGCCTACTGATCCTAATATTTCTGCTGAACAAGCCAAAGGTAAGGGTGGATATAATGGATATACACGAGGGCATCAAATCCCTTCGGCAGATAGAACTGCAACTCAAGAGCTGAATGCACAAACTTTCTATATGTCGAATATGACACCTCAGGCTTATGATTTCAATGGCGGAGTTTGGCTTGATCTTGAAAATGCGGTAAGAGATAATATTTGTAACGATACAATTTTTGTTGTAACAGGTGCACATTGGGAAAATACGACTAAAAAGGCAGGAAAATACCCTATACCAACACATTATTACAAGGTTTTGTTGCGTACACGAGCAGGTAATTTAAAGAAATCTGTTTATGGAACTACACGCGATCAGTTGAAATGTATAGGATTTTGGCTTTCTCATTCTACAACAGAGCGAGGTAACTTGAAATCGTATTGCAAATCTGTGGCAGAAATAGAACAACTTACAGGATTTACGTTTTTCCCTGAAGTTGATGTTGACAAAACGCAATGTAATCCTTCTGATTGGGATCTTTAATATCCTAAAATTTTTAGCATTGATTTGTAACTTTGCTCTTTAGCAAAGAGTTTCGTAGTATAATCCCCATTTTCGTCTATGTCTACAAGAACTAATTTTGGGGCGGGAAGCAAGCAGTGTTGTATTCCTCCAAATCCACTAAGCGATTCTTGGTATGCACCCATGTTGAAAAAACCCACATATTGAGTTTCTTCTGATTGTTTGATTTTTGGTAAGAATATTGCATTAGAATGGATGTCTGCATTGTAGAAATCTTCGCTATCACAAGTTAATCCTCCTAAATGGACGCGTTCATACTCTAAATTCCAATTGTTTATTGCTAAAAATATGTAGCGTTGATTGATTGCCCATGAGTCAGGAAGGGTTGTCATAAACGAGCTGTCAATCATATTCCAAAGTTCTCGGTCATTTTGTTGTTTTTGGTTGACTATAGAATAAAGCATAGCACCACTTTCTCCAACTGTGAATGTGCCAAATTCTGTAAAAATATTAGGTTCTTGTACATTGTGTTGTTGGCAAATATTTTTTATTTGAGCTACGATTTCTTCAGCCATATATTCGTAGTCGTATTCGAAGTCGAGATGTGCTTTGATAGGGAAGCCGCCGCCAATGTTCAACGAGTCAAGTTCAGGACATATTTTCTTTAATTCACAATAAAGGTTTACTGCTTTGTTAAGTTCGTTCCAATAATAAGAAGTGTCCTTTATTCCTGTATTAATAAAGAAATGTAACATTTTTAGATTGATATTCGGATTGTGTTGAATTTTGCTTTTGTAGTAAGCAATAACATTGTTTTGTCCGATACCTAAGCGAGATGTATAGAATGTAAATTTTGGTTCTTCTTCGGTTGCTATACGAATGCCTACGTTGAATTTTAAATTTGGATCTGATGTGAGTAGGTCTAATTCAAAAATATTGTCAAGAATTGGAATTACATTTTGGAATCCTTTTCTTATTAAATTTTGAATGTTTTCTGCATATTGAGGTCTTTTAAATCCGTTGCAGATAATGTATTTATCTTTTTTTAATAGTCCTGATTCGTAAAGAGATTCAACAATATTAATATCGAAAGCAGAAGAAATTTCAATCTGAGCATCGTGTTTCAAAACTTCTTCCATAATAAAAGAAAAGTGAGAGCTTTTTGTGCAGTATGCATAGTTGTAATCAGCGTTGTAGTCGACTTTTGCCATTGCCACGTTGAACATTCTTCGTGCACGTTGAATGTTTTGGCCAATACGTGGTAAAAAAGACAGACGTAGTGGCGTCCCGTATTGTTTAATGATTTCCATTAAAGGAATACCAAACCATGTTAATTCGCCATCAACTACAGAAAATTCGTTTGTAGGAAAATCAAACGATTGCTCAATCAAATCAATGTACTTATTTTTCACTTCTCTTAAAAATTTAAGTGTTTTACATTATGTTTGTTTTTGAAATCCAAGTGAATTAGATTTTTTATTTTTTACAAAAGTAATTAATTTTTGAATAAGTATGTTGTTTTGAGTTCGAAAAACAAAGTTGTGTGGATTTGTATAAAAAAATAAGATTACTTGCTTATGAAGTAATCTTATATAAAGATTTGATGTAGAAACGTTTTTATCTATAGTCTTTTAGCTGACTTTGAAGTATTTTTCGAGCTAGGAATATACGACTTTTAACTGTTCCTAAAGGTAAGTTTAACTTTTTTGCAATTTCTTCGTATTTATAACCATCAACAAACATAGAAAAAGGTAATCGTTGTGCTTTAGGTAATTCGGATATGGCTTTTTCAATTTCGTTGAGTGAGTATAAACTATCGGTATATATAAAGGAATTGCTTTCAAGTGATTCTTTTATGTCATACAAATCGCCAAAACGACTATCAATAATTGTTTGAGAAACCATTTGTTTGCGGTATTGGTTGATAAATACATTTCGCATAATAGTAAAAACCCAACCTTTTAAATTTGTGTTCTCGGCAAATTTTTCTTTGTTTGTTAATGCTTTTACGAAAGTTTCTTGCGTGAGATCTTTTGCATCATCTTTGTTCATAGTGAGCGAATACGCAAAGTTTAGCATTTGGTTTTGAATTCCTAAAAGTTTGGCAGCAAAACCTTTTTCTTTTTTAATGTTAGTTTTCATAATAGTTTTTAAAAAGTTATAGATTTTCTATAACAAATTGCTTGCCAATTCTGACAGTTCGCTACGTTCTCCTTTAATTAAATTAACATGAGCAAAAATATCTTGACCTTTCATACGGTCTATCATATACACAAGTCCGTTTGATTGCATATCCAAATAGGGCGAATCTATTTGATAAATGTCGCCACAGAATACTATTTTTGTGCCTTCGCCTGCACGAGTTATTATTGTTTTTATTTCGTGTGGAGTAAGGTTTTGTGCTTCGTCTATTATAAAATAGGTGTCGCTCAAACTTCGTCCTCTTATAAATGCGAGTGCTTCTATAATAAGATTACCATCTTTTTGAAGTTGTTCTATAATTCTTATTTCGGTACCTTGATACGATAAGTTTTTTTTGATGACGTTCAAATTGTCAAACAGTGGTTGCATATAGGGGGCAACTTTGTCTTGTGCATCTCCGGGGAGTGCTCCTATATCTTTGTTTGCCAATGCAACAATAGGGCGTGCAAGAAGAATTTGGTTGTAGAGTTCGTGTTGTTGTAGTGCGGCTGCAAGGGCAAGTAGCGTTTTCCCTGTGCCTGCACGCCCAGTTACTGCTACGAGTTTTACATTTTCGTCTAAAAGTACATTCAGTGCAAAGGTTTGCTCGGCGTTGCGAGGCTCAATGCCAAATGCTCGTGTTTTGTCTATTTTTTCGACACGTTGTGTTGCGGCTACGTAGCGTGCTAAGGCACTAGCACGATTGCTTTTCAGCACAAAGCATTCGTTTGGCTCTACATCTGAACAAAATGGGAATTCACTAATGTCAATTCCTTCGTGCGAACTATAAAGTTGGTCTATTTGTTCGGGTGCAATATCGTCGAAAATGGCGTTCGAGCGTTCGAATATGTCGATGTTGGTTACCTTATCCGTTATATAATCTTCGGCCATGATGCCAAGCGAACGAGCTTTCATTCGTAGATTGACATCTTTGGTTACCAATATTGTTTTTTCGTCGGGTAGGCGTTTGCTTAACGTTAGTGTAGCTCCGAGTATAAGATGGTCTGGTATTTTTGTGGTAAAAACATCTTCCAATTCTTTGGGGAACTCGTTTTTGGTGATGATGAATAAGCGACCTTTTGTTTCGCCAAGGCTGACGCCATTTTTAAATAGGTTGTCGTCGGCCATGAGGTCAAGCTCGCGAGCAAATTGTCGGGCATTGAAGTTGATTTGTTCGTTGCCTTTTTTGAATTTATCGAGTTCTTCGAGTACAACGATAGGAATGTAAATATCGTTTTCCTCAAAATTTTCTAAACATTTGTAATCGTGAAGAATGACATTAGTGTCGAGTACGAAATTCTTTTTAGTTCCCATAATTTATAATTTTTAGTGAGCAGAAAATTAGCGAAAAAATCTTTCCGATGTTCTCTGTGATAACATTTTTTAATTTTTTTGTGCCTACTATTAAAATAGTATCTTTGCAATAGGTTTTAGAGGATGATAAATAACCACCTGAAACCGCAACATATTTTTGATTATAGCGTTTGCTATTTGTTCATTACGTTGAAACCTAGGAAATTTCAATCTGAAAAGAACACGAACAAGTTGGCAAACGTCCGTTGGTATCTGCGGGCGTTTACTTGTTGTTCTTTTCGGGCTATCCTAGGGCCTCAACGTGAGCAAGTTTACGCTCGCGTTTTTTTGTTTATGGAAAGTGATATTCACATAGGGCAACTCATACAAAGCGAACTCCGCCGACAAGGACGTGGTATCACGTGGTTTGCTACACAAATCTGTTGCGAACGCACCAATGTTTATACCATTTTCAAACGAAAAAGTATCGACACCGAACTGCTTCTGCGTATATCGCAAGTGCTCGACCACGATTTTTTCCGCTACTATACATCAAAACTTTGACCCTCTGTTCTACTGTCGAAAATATTTCGACACAATATCGAATCTTATTCGACACCATAAAAAAAACACACCAACCTTTCACAATAATTTTGCGACCATAATTCATTTATTAATTTTTTAACTTTTTTTTAAAACCGAGGGGTCGATGGGATATAACAGGCAAAAAATATCATGAAAAAATTTTTAGTTGTAATGTGTGTCATTTTTGGCTTAACAATTAATGTAAATGCAGCAAATCAGGTTAGAGATTCAAATGGAAATACATGGAATCTATATATGGTTGTTGAGGCACAATACGGAAATTCAGGTGGTGGACTTATAGGTAGAAGTCAACGACTTTATGTTTATACAAAGAATATAAACTCTACAAATACAATAATAAAAGTTATCAAACCAGAGGACATCCATAATGGGTATGCTAGCAATTTAAAAACTGCTCAAAAAAACAACACTGGTAATGGATACGAATATAAGATTGATGATAAAGGATGGTTTCTTTATTTTAGTTTTTAAAAAATAAGGAAAGATGAAATATTATCATGGGACAAGTGCTGGAGCTATAGCGTCAATGCTACCCGGAAAAATTGATGCTACATATGGTAATGGCGGTGAGCTTGGGCTTGGATTCTATATCGGGAGTTCTCTATGGAGAGCATTCTCTTGGGGGTGGATGAATGCTAAAACTAATTGTCAAGTTATCGAATTTACTTTAGATGAAGTTCAATTTTTAAACCTTAATCTACTTTGTAAAAATAGGCAATCTACCCTTGCAAGTTTTTATAACATAAAGCAAAGTGGGAATTATCAGAAAATATATAATGTAGATGCTATTTGGGCTCCTCTTGTAGGGCAAAATATTCAAAATACTTATCAAATTAAGTTTGAAAAAAATGGTGAAAATTATATTAATAGTCAACCTTATAATATTTTGACACTATGAAATTGAAACATAAAGTAGTATATGCTATTTTCCCTACGACAAAAAAGTCTTTATACACTACTAATTACGAAAGTGAAAACACTTTTAATTTTCTCTATTTTGCTTTTATTAGAGAAGAAGATTTGCCAAATATATTGACAATAAAAGCTGTAAAGGATTCAGCAGAAATAGATGTCCCATTAGTATTAATGTCTAAACATTTCTATCGTGCAGAAGTTGAAGATATTGGTATATTTTATTTTAGTGTAGATAATACAAAGGACGTTTTTGTAGAGGAAAATGGAGATAAGTTATCACTGCTCACTCCTATAAACGAAGATTTTTTTGAATCTGCATGTAGAAATCACCGATTTTTCTTTATAGGGAATAAATAATAATATATCATTAAAACCGTAACAAAAAAAGGTACACGTGTGTACCTTTTTTTATTGATTTATGGCGTTAGAATCATGTATAGTTATGTAATTCGCCTAGCGAATTCTATAAATATAAAAACTAATCGGTACACAAGTTTGTGGTCCACAAGTTTGTGTACCATTTTTTTTTTACATATTTTTGTGGCAGTGAAATATAGAAAAACTGCACTATGGATAAACCTTTTAAATATGGAATGTCGGTTGATAATGAGCATTTTACCGATAGAAAAGAGGAAACAAAACGGCTTAAGAGAAACTTCGAGAGTGGCGTAAATGTTATTCTTATTTCTCCTCGAAGAATGGGAAAAACATCGCTAGTTAAGCGTGTAAAATCGGAGATAAATAACGACAAAATTAAAGTTGTTTTGATGGATATATACGATTGCCGAAGTGAATATGAGTTCTACAATCGGTTTGCAGAAACTATTCTAAAGCAAACAGCTCAGCGAGTGGATTTAATAATGGAAAATATTAAGAAATTTTTGGTTCGCTTGACACCAAAAGTTTCGTTTGGCACCGACCCTTATGCCGAATTTTCGGTTTCGCTGGGCATTACGCCAAAGAATTATTCTCCCGAAGAGATTCTCTCTTTGCCCGAAGAGATTGCCAAAGAACAGGGTATACAAATTGTAGTTTGCATCGACGAATTTCAGCAAATAGGAGAATTGCAAGATTCGCTCACAATACAAAAACGGCTACGTGGCATTTGGCAACATCAGAAAAATGTATCGTATTGTTTGTTTGGCAGTAAAAAACATTTGATGACAAATTTGTTTCAAAACAAGCGTATGCCTTTTTATCAGTTTGGCGAGATGATGGAACTTATGCCTATTGCTACGGCTGATTGGGTAACGTACATTCAAAGCCGATTTGTTGAGGTTGGGATGACAATATCGGAAAGTTTTGCCGAAAGAATTTGTAATACGGTGAGGAATCACTCTTCGTACGTGCAACAATTGGCATGGAACGTAATGGTGGAAACTGATAAAGAAGTAGATGAGGAGAGTTTCCAAAATGGCTATCGTGCGTTGTTGGCACAATCGTCAAGTTTTTTTCAAGAACAAATTCGTACATTGAGCAGTTATCAACTAAACTTTATCCGTGCGTTGTGTAGCGGTATTCACAAAAACTTTGGCAGCAAAGCCGTTATGGAACAATTCGGATTTGGTTCAAAATCGAATATTGCTCGAGTAAAAACATCGTTGATAGAAAAGGAACTAATCGAAGAAAACGGCAAAGGCGAACTTGTGTTGTCGGATTATATCTTTCAGCAATGGTTTGAGAATGAATATATGTAGAATCCTGTTAAACAAAAAAGCACAAGCCTTTGGCTTGTGCTTTTTTGTCGGTTATGCGTTACGCAAATTAGATGTTTTTCTTCATCACTTCGAAGTGTGCTTGTGGATGAGCACATGCAGGGCATAGTTCGGGTGCAGCAGTGCCTTCGTAGATGAAACCGCAGTTGCGGCATTGCCATACGGTAGTTTCGTCTTTTTTGAAAACTGTTCCGTTTTCGATGTTTTTCACGAAAGCAAGATAGCGTTCCTCGTGCCCTTTTTCAGCTACAGCAATGTTGCGATACATAAGTGCAATTTCAGGGAAACCTTCTGCTTCTGCCACGTCTGCAAAATGTGGGTAAGCATCAGCCCACTCTTCGTGTTCGCCCATAGCAGCAGCTTTAAGGTTTTCGATAGTAGTGCCAATTACACCAGCAGGGAAACAAGCTTTTACTTCTACTTCGCCACCTTCGAGAAATTTAAACATGCGTTTTGCATGCTCTTTTTCTTGGTCGGCAGTTTCTGCAAAAATAGCAGCCATTTGTTCGTATCCCTCTTTTTTTGCTACGCTAGCAAAATAAGTATAACGCATACGTGCTTGCGATTCGCCTGCAAACGATTGCATAAGATTTTTTTCGGTTTGTGTTCCTTTAATACTCATAATTTTAGTTTTTTAGTTAGTTAATATTAAATGAAATGTTTCTAGTCCCGTTTTTGTTTTCCGAAATACAGACTTTTAAACAGTTGTCTGGTAAAATGTCTTCCACTTTTTCCGACCATTCCATTAGACAAAATTCGTTGCTGTTCCAATATTCGTCGATACCAAAGTCAAAAGCCTCTTCGGCATTTTTTAGTCTATAAAAATCGAAATGATAAATTTTGTTTCCATCGGCGTAGTCGTATTCGTTGACGATAGAAAAAGTAGGGCTATTTACAATGTCGTTGGTGCCAAGCACTTCGCAAATAGCTTTTGTAAAAGTTGTTTTACCAACGCCCATAGCTCCAAAAAAAGCAATGATACGACGTTCGCCAATTATTTCAAGAAAGTCTTTGGCTGCTCTGTGTATATCGTCTATATTTTGTATTGTAATAGTTTGTTGCATTGCTTGTGCGTTTTTGCAAAAATAAAAAAATAAGTTTACAGATACGTTTCTTAGCATATATTTTATTTGGGTTTGTAGCAAACGGATATTCATTGTAATTTTGTGGAGAATGAATGCTTTGACAGAAAAATTTGTAGAAGAACATGCTTCGGACAATCTTGATCGTTTGTTGCTGAATGCCTCTAAATATCCTGATGTAGATGTTGCTTGGGCTGTGCATCAGATAGATGCTCGGCGTAGAATGGGTGCGAAGTTGCCTTCGTGGGTAGAAAATACTAAACTGCGTTTCCCCATTCGTTTGTCGATGGAGCAATGCTCGTCGGAGCGTACGGCAGTGTATAAATCTACGCTTTGTGAGGGTGAAGTTATGGCAGACTTGACAGGAGGCTTTGGTGTGGATTGTTATTTTATAGGGAAAAAATTTCGCAAGGTTTTTTATGTGGAAGAAAATGACGCATTGTGTATGTTAGCTCGTCATAATTTTTCAGTTTTAGGTTTTTCTACGGTTGAGGTTTGTGCTCTTTCTGCCGAAAAGTTTTTAGAGAACTCAGCTGTTGTCGATATGTTTTATTTAGACCCTGCTCGTCGCGATTCGGTTGGGCGTAAAGTGGTGGCGTTGTCCGATTGTAGTCCTGATGTTACTGCGTTGGCAGCGTTATTAAAGCAAAAGTCGCGGAGTTTGCTTTTGAAGCTTTCGCCTATGCTGGATATCGCCTCTGTATTGCGTCAATTCCCTTGTACGCAACAGGTGCATATTGTATCTGTAGATGGTGAGTGCAAGGAGCTTTTGTTTTTAATAAAATGGGATAAAGAACGTGAAACACAATTCTTTGCAGTGGATTTGCAAAGAAATCAGCAGCAAATGTTTTCATTCGCAATAACCGAAGAGCAAAACGCTATATGCGAATATGCTGATGAAGTTTTGGCTTATTTGTACGAACCAAATGCGTCGGTATTGAAGTCTGGGGCGTTTCGTCTGTTAGCACAGCGTTTTGACTTAAAAAAGTTGCATAAAAATACCCATCTTTATACTTCAAATATTTTTGTGGAAAGTTTCCCTGGTAGAGTTTTTAAGGTGGAGAAGTATGGTAATTTTTCGAAAAAAAACTTGAATGTAATGTTGGGTGATTTGAAACAGGCAAATATATCTGTTCGCAATTTTCCGGATTCTGTAGATGTGCTTCGCAAGCGATTGAAATTAAAAGAAGGTGGTGATGATTTTTTGTTTGCTTGCACGAATGCTAAAAACGAAAAATTGCTCATTCGATGTAAAAGATGTGCATCGCTATCTTAAAATTCGTAACTTTACAGAGTTTTTGGCATACTGCTTGTAAATAGGGGCATTATATTCAGTGCTTTTAATAATAAGTAGTTTATTATCAGATTGATAGCTAAATAGCGGAATGCTTTTGCTTGCTTTGCGGCTGTCATTTTGGCGTAATTTAAATAGAAATATGAATAAATCGTTAGAAGAAATATTGATGGAAGGTGTTGCGGATTCTCAAGCAGAATTTATACCTGTGGTTACAGACGAAGAAGATGTGTTGGTGACGGAGTCGAATGATGGTGACGAATTACCGTTAATTCCGTTGCGGAATATGGTGTTGTTTCCGGGAGTTGTATTGCCTGTTTCGGTTGGTCGTACTAAAACGTTACGATTAATTCGTTCTGCTTTTAACAATAATGAAGAAATATTGGTAGCAACACAAAAGGATGCACGAAAGGAAGAACCTGAGTTGAATGATTTGTATGAAACGGGAACTATTGCTAAAATTATTCGTGTTTTAGAAATGCCCGATAATACTACAACGGTAATTTTACAAGGGAAAAAGCGTGCAAATATTTTAGAACTGACAAAGACGACTCCATTTTTGCATGCAAAGGTGCAAATGCGTGATGATATAGTTCCGGATGCAGAAAACGAAATTTTTCGGGCACTAGTAGAGGCGGTAAAAGATGTTGCTTTAAAAATTGTTAAACTGGGAGTTGTCCCTTCGGAAGCAACATTTGCTGTTCGGAATATAGAACCGCCAAGAATCTTAGTGAATTTTATTTGTACGAATTTTAGCTTAAAGGTTGTTGATAAAGTAAAATTACTTTTGATTGACGATTTAGCGCAACGCGGGACGATACTTTTGGATTTATTAACAAAAGAACTTCAACTTCTTGAGATTAAGGCTAATATCCAATCGAAAGCACGTTCTGGAATTGATCAACAGCAACGCGAGTTTTTCTTGCAACAGCAAATGAAAACAATACAAGATGAGTTGGGGGGTGGCGATGTTGAGCAAGAGTTAGATGAATTTCGCGAACGAGCAAAAGCAAAAAAATGGGATGAAAGAGTTCGAAAAGTTTTTGAAAAAGAGTTGCGTCGTTTGGAACGAACAAATCCACATTCCCCTGATTATTCTGTACAATTGAACTATGTTGAAACGATATTGAACTTGCCTTGGAATGAATATACAGAAGATAATTTTGATTTAAAGCGTGCTCAAAAGGTTCTTGATAAAGATCATTTTGGATTGGACGACATCAAGGATAGAATTTTGGAACATTTGGCAGTTTTGAAATTGCAAAAGAAATTTAAGTCGCCAATTATTTGCCTTTATGGCCCTCCTGGTGTTGGAAAAACTTCTTTAGGAAAGTCTATAGCAGATACTTTAAATAGAAAATATGCACGAATATCGTTGGGTGGTTTGCAAGATGAAGCAGAAATTCGAGGGCATCGACGAACTTATATTGGTGCATTACCGGGGCGTATTATCCAAAATATAAAAAAAGTAGCTTCGTCAAATCCTGTTTTTGTTCTTGATGAGATAGATAAAGTAAATAGAGATTTTAAAGGGGATCCTGCTTCTGCCTTGCTTGAGGTGCTTGACCCTGAACAAAACTCGGCATTTCACGATAACTATTTAGACTTGGATTACGATTTGTCCAATGTGTTATTTATTGCAACTGCAAATAATTTGTCAGGAATAAGTAAACCATTGCTTGATAGAATGGAGTTGATAGAAGTAACGGGATATGTTGTAGAAGAAAAAATCGAAATCGCACAAAAGCATTTAGTGCCAAAACAATTGGATGCTCATGGTTTGAAGAAATCGGATTTGTCTTTGTCAAAAACGGTGATTCGCGATTTGATAGAATCTTATACACGCGAATCTGGAGTTAGAGAGTTGGATAGAGTTATAGCTAAGGTTGTTCGTAAGATTGCAAAAAAAGTTGCAATGGAAGAGTCGTATAAACGAACTTTGTCCGTGAAGGATGTACGAGATTTGATAGGAATACCTCGTTATTCGAAAGATAAATATCAAGGCAATGATTATGTAGGTGTTGTTACAGGATTGGCATGGACAAGCGTAGGCGGTGAAATTTTGTTTATTGAAGCAAGTTTAAGTAAGGGTAAAGAGAAAAAATTGACTTTAACTGGTAATTTAGGCGACGTTATGAAGGAATCAGCAGTGTTAGCTTTAGAATATATAAAGTCGCATGCTGCGGAACTTGGTGTAAATGAAGACGATATAAACGAACATAATATTCATATACATGTGCCAGAAGGAGCAATACCGAAAGATGGCCCATCGGCAGGTATTACAATGGTGACAGCTTTGGTTTCTGCTTTGAAAAAATGTCGTGTACGTAAGGGTGTTGCAATGACAGGTGAAATTACACTTCGTGGGAAAGTTTTGCCTGTGGGTGGCATACGAGAAAAAATCTTGGCTGCCAAACGTGCAGGTATAACTGAAATTGTATTGTGTGAAGATAATAAGAAAGATATTGATGAAATAAAGCAAGATTATCTAAAAGGTGTTGTATTTCATTATGTAAAAGATATTAAAGAAGTTCTTCAAGTTGCTTTAGAAAAATAAAGGAGAAAACTTTATGAAAAAAACGAATTTTTTAATTGTTGTTTCTGCGTTGTTTATTGCGTTTGGGTGTTCTAAAAAAGAGGTTGAATCTCCAAAATTAGAGTTGTGGTATAAATCTCCTGCAAAAATTTGGGAAGAGTCCTTACCTCTCGGTAATGGCCGTTTAGGAGCAATGCCGACAGGGGGAGTTTATAGTGAAAATATTGTTTTAAACGATATTACAATGTGGTCGGGAAGTTTTGATAGCTTACAACAAAATCCGAACGCTCAAAAATATTTACCTAAAATAAAGAGTCTATTGCTCGAAGGGAAAAATAAACAAGCACAAGATTTAGTTTATAAACATTTCCTCTGTGGAGGTAAGGGGTCTGGCTCGGGTTCGGGTGCAGATGTCCCTTATGGCTCATATCAAATATTGGGAAATTTAAGGTTAAATTATCATTATCAAGGAGATTCGTTGTCGGAGTATCGTAGAGGGTTGGTTTTGGATAATGCAACAGCTTATACCTCTTTTGTGTTAGGAAACACGAGTTTTTTTAGAGAATATTTTGTGTCGCATTCAGAGGATGTTATTGTTATAAAGTTGTCTGCAGATAAAAAAGGGAAAATTAGTTTTGATGCAACTTTAAACCGTCCTCGTCAATCAAAAACTTATGTTGATGGAGATGTTCTTTGCCTGGAGGGAATGTTGAGTAGCGGACAAGAAAATGTAGAAGGAGTTCGTTATAGAACAAAATTGCGAATCGTTCAAATAGGTGGTCAACAAACGTTGGAGAATAATAAAGTTGTTGTGAAAGAAGCTGATGAAGCCTACTTGTTTGTTTCTTCGTCGACGAATATGTTGGATAAGGAATTTGAGTTAACTGTTGAAAATTTATTACAAGAAGCTGCAGCATTGCCATACGATGATTTGAAAAAACGTCATACTTCTGTTTATAAAGAGAAATTTGATAGAGTACATTTTTCGCTAGGAGAAAATCGAAATGAATTACCGACAGATGAACGTTTAAATAATTTTCAAATAGACAACGATCCTTCTTTTATAGCTTTATATTTTCAATATGGTCGTTATTTGATGATATGCGGAACACGAGAAAATACATTGCCTCTAAATTTGCAAGGTTTGTGGGCAAATACAATAAATACACCTTGGAATGGTGATTATCATTTAAATATAAACGTTCAGATGAATTATTGGCCTGTAGAGGTCGCCAATCTTCCCGAATTACACAATCCGTTAATTGATTATATAAAGCGATTGGCTGTAGCAGGAGAAGAAACTGCTGAAATTTTTTATGGTGCAGAAGGATGGGTGGCTCATGTGATTTCAAATCCTTGGTTGTTTACTGCACCGGGTGAAGATGCTAAATGGGGATCGACTAATACAGGAGGTGCTTGGCTTTGTGAACATTTATGGGAACATTATGCATTTTCTTTAGATGAGGAGTATTTGCAGACGGTTTATCCTATTATGAAAGGTGCTGCGAAGTTTTATCTCTCGAGTATGATGCAAGAAAAAGATAGTGGATGGTTGGTAACTGCTCCTTCTTCGTCACCAGAAAATAGTTTTTATATGCCTCGCTCGAAGGAATGTGTGCAGATATGTATGGGGCCAACAATGGACGTTCAAATAGTGAGTGAATTGTTTAATAATACAAAGGCAGCAGCTAAAATATTAAATATTGATACTGCTTTTGTCAATACATTGGATAGTGCTTTGGCTTTGATGCCTCCAATGCAAATAAGCAAAAAAGGTTATTTGCAAGAATGGCTAAAGGACTATGATGAGGTCGAAGTAACTCATAGGCATATCTCTCATTTATATGGATTGTATCCAAGCAATCAAATATCTATAACAAAAACTCCTGAACTTGCCGAAGCCGCAAAGGTTACATTGAATCGTCGTGGTGATGCAGGTACTGGTTGGTCGCGTGCATGGAAAATAAACTTTTGGGCTCGTCTGCACGATGGGGAACGTTCTTACTCTTTGCTCAAAAGCTTGTTGAGTCCAGCAGTATCAAAAGAGAAAAAATATCATGATGGAGGAACTTATCCTAACCTTTTCTGCTCTCATCCTCCTTTTCAAATAGATGGTAACTTTGGAGGAATAGCAGGTGTTGCTGAAATGTTAGTGCAAAGTCAAGAGGGTTTTGTTGAGTTGTTGCCAGCAATACCAGCGTCTTGGACTGTGGGCGAATTTAAGGGACTTTGTGTGAGAGGAGGAGCGGTGCTTGATGTGGCATGGAATACTACTGCATTAGTTGTTTCTGTCGCTTCGAATGTAAAAAATAGTAGTTTGAAAATAAAAAAGCCAGAAGGCTTTAAGCGTTATTCGATGCATAAAGGTGGTGTAACCATTGCTATTAATAAAGATGTAGATATGATAGATGTGCCTGTATCGAAAGGTGAACGTGTAGTAATAACTTGTGAAAAATAAAATGTTATGGCAGAATCAACTTTGTTGCAAAAGTTAGAAGGTATACAGCATAAATTTGAAGAAGTTTCTACGCTCATAACCGACCCGTCGGTGATTTCGGATATGAAGCGTTATGTGCGTTTAAATAAGGAGTATCGTGAATTGGAGCAAATTATTGAAGCAAAAAAGATTTACGAGCAAAAGATAAAAGCGTATACAGAAGCAAAGATGTTGCTAGAAACGGAATCGGATGACGAATTGCTTGAAATGGCAAAAATGGAAGTGGCTGAAATTGAGCCAACATTGGCTGATATGGAAGAACAAATAAAGTTGCTTTTGATACCTTCTGATCCCGAGGATAATAAAAATGCTATTGTAGAGATTCGTGGCGGTACTGGTGGCGACGAAGCAGCAATTTTTGCAGGAGATTTGTTTAAGATGTATGCGAAGTATTGTGAGTCGAAGCGTTGGAATGTACAGATTACAAGTTTTAACGAGGGTACAGCAGGAGGATATAAAGAAATAGTTTTTTCGGTATCGGGCGATAATGTTTATGGTACATTGAAGTATGAATCTGGCGTACATCGTGTACAGCGTGTCCCTGCAACTGAAACGCAAGGACGCGTGCATACGTCGGCTTCAACTGTAGCGGTGTTGCCCGAGGCAGATGAGTTTGATGTCGAAATTAATGAAGGTGAAATAAAGTGGGATACGTTTCGTTCTGGTGGTGCTGGAGGACAAAATGTTAATAAAGTGGAATCGGGAGTGCGTTTGAGGTATGTTTGGCGAAATCCAAATACTGGAGTGTCAGAGGAAATTTTGATAGAATGTACAGAGACGCGCGACCAACCTAAAAACAAAGAACGTGCTTTGGCACGATTGCGAACAAAAATTTACGATATGGAACATCAAAAATATGTTGATGATATTGCAGCTCGTCGTAAAACAATGGTTTCTACAGGAGATCGTTCGGCTAAAATCCGTACATATAACTATCCTCAAGGTCGTATTACAGATCATCGTATAAATTATACGGAATACAATTTATCTGCTTTTATGAATGGAGAAATACAAGGAGTGATAGATCAGTTGATAATTGCAGAAAATGCGGAACGTTTAAAAGAAAGTGAATTATGATGTTAGAGAAAGGTCTTTTTTTTGAACAACAAAAAATTGTAGAAGTGTCGGATACGGCTTTAGCTGTAGGTTCGGGTTCGTTGCCGGTATTTGCTACTCCTGTTATGATTACTTTTATGGAGAACACTGCAACAAAAGTTATAGCTTCGTGTTTGAATGAAGGTGAAACTTCTGTTGGAACATCGATAGATGTAAAACATCTAAAGGCAACTGCAGTAGGCGGACTTGTGTTTTGTAAAGCGACTCTTATAGAAGTTGCTGATAGGAAGTTAATTTTTGAAATAATAGTTGAAAATTCACAAAAAGAAGTAGTAGGAACAGCTTCTCATACACGTTTTTTAGTAGATGAAAAACGCTTTTTGAGCAAAATAAGTTAATTTTTTTGTGTATTTACAAAATATTTGTATTTTTGCATTCGCTTTTGCGCACGTGGCGTAATTGGTAGCCGCGCTAGACTTAGGATCTAGTGCCGAGAGGCGTGGGGGTTCGAGTCCCTTCGTGCGCACAATTAAGAAGAAAGGTATTCGCCAAGCGAATGCTTTTCTTTTCTAAAAAAGAAATGATATTTAGAAGGGTTTGTTTGATAAAAAATAATTATCTTTGCACCCTTGAATTTAATTTTGAGAAATATATAAAAAATATAAGTCATGAAAAGAACATTTCAACCATCGAACAGAAAAAGAAAAAATAAACATGGTTTTAGAGAAAGAATGTCAACTGCAAATGGACGTAGAGTTTTGGCAAATCGTAGAGCTCACGGACGTAAAAAATTGACAGTTTCTGATGAATATTGCCAAAAAGCGTAATTCTTTTTCGTATAGATAAATTAAAAAGTAAAGGTTAGCCTTTACTTTTTTTGTTTGTAAAAGAATTGTATTTTTGTGATTGAGTTATTTTCTTAATGATAAATATTTGTTTATAACTTATGATTGCAATTTGGAATCTTTTAAGAAGTAAATTTTTTTGGAAAAACATAGGAGTGGCTGTTTTAGTTGTTGCATTGTTGTTGTTGGGAGTATATTTCTCCCTCAGGAATTTAACACGCCATGGAGAGCAAATTGAGGTTCCGAATTTGATAGGGTTGTACGAAGAAGAGGCTCGTATGTTTTTGGAACAAAGAGGAATTGCTGTAGAAGTGATAGATTCTGTTCAAGTGCGAGGTTACAAACCCGGTGAGATTGTAGAACAAAATCCTGTTGCGCATACATTTGTAAAAAAAGGCCGAAAGATTTATCTTACCTTAAATGCTCGAAATCGACGTGTTTTGCCTCTTCCTGATTTGAAAGACGTTTCGTATCGTCAAGCAAAAGCAATGTTGGAGTCGGTAGGTTTTATTGTAGAAAATGTAATTTATGCTCCTTCTGAATTTCCCGGTTTAGTGCAAAATGTACAATATCAAGGTGTGGTGGTAGATGCGGGAACTCGATTACCTGATGGCTCAAAGGTGGATTTGGTAGTGGGTCAAACTGCAGATGGTGGAGACTTGCAGCGTGTTCCTTCGTTTGTTATGCTTACTTATGCCGAAGCACAACGTATTCTTGCCGAAGCAGGTTTTGTGTTAGGGGCGGTAGTTTGCGATGAAACAATTTTGTCCGAGACTGATAGAAATGAAGCTTTTGTTTGTAAGCAGGAACCAAAACCGGATGAATGGATAAATAAAGGAAAGCGTATTGATTTGTGGTTGACAAAGGATCTTGAGAAAATCAATAGCGACAATGTACAACAAACCGAAGAGGAGATCTTTTTTTAAATAAAATTCATGCAGAAATGATGGATGCTTCGGATAACGATAAATTTTACGAATTAGAAACTGAACAATACGAACATCAGCGTTTTGTTGTAGACAAGGGGCAAACGTTACAACGAATCGATAAGTATTTGGTAGATAGAATGGCTGGTGTTTCGCGTAATCGTATTCAAGAGGCAGCTGAAGCGAGTTCTATTTTAGTAAATGGCAAGGCTGTAAAATCGAACTATCGTGTTAAGCCGTTTGATGTGATTAGCATCATGCTCAGCTATCCGAAAAGCGATTATACGATTGTTCCTCAAGATATACCGCTTGATGTAGTTTACGAAGATGATGATTTACTTGTGATAAACAAGCAACCTGGTTTGGTTGTTCATCCTGGGTTTGGAAACTTTGAGGGCACACTACTGAATGCTGTTGCTTGGCATTTGCGTGAAAATCCGTCTTTTGATGCTAATGACCCTCGTATTGGGCTTGTACATCGTATTGACAAAGATACTTCAGGATTACTTTTGATTGCTAAAAACGAAAATGCAAAATCGAAACTCGGTTTGCAATTTTTTAATAAAACTACAGAGCGAACCTACAATGCCCTTGTTTGGGGTGTTGTGAAAAACGATGAGGGTACGATTCGTGGAGCTTTGGCTCGTGACACACATGATCGTATGCAGTTTGCAGTTTTCGACGAAAACGAAAACCCGAATGCGAAACATGCAGTTACGCATTATCGTGTATTAGAGCGATTTGCATACGCAACTCTGGTGGAGTGCAAACTCGAAACGGGGCGTACGCATCAAATACGTGTGCATATGAAACACATTGGGCATACGCTTTTTAATGACGAACGCTATGGAGGGAATGAGGTGTTAAAAGGCGTACGTACGTCAAAATACAAGCAGTTTGTGTTGAATTGTTTTGATGTGTGTCCTCGGCAAGCACTGCATGCCAAAACACTTGGATTTGAACATCCTACAACGGGTGAGTGGATGCAGTTTGATAGTGTATTGCCTGAGGATATACAGGTTCTGCTTGAAAAATGGCGACGCTATGCAGTGAATACAAATGAATGAAATTTTTTATGAGATAAAAACTAAATAAATATAGCATTTGCTAACTATTCGGTAAAACATTCTGAAACCTGAGAAATTTTAGAAATAAAAACAGTACCAAGAATAAGTCGGTCAAATGTCTGCGTTTTTACGTGGGCTTGGCTTATCTGGTATTGTAGGCAATCTCAGGGCCTCAGAATGTGGATAACAAGTCCACATTTTTTTTGTGCCTGAAAAATAGAGAAAGTCTGCAAAGACCGATAAGTGGCATTTGGTAAAAAAACGCAAAATCTATGGAAGAACCACACCTCGGGCAACTTATTCGCCAAGAGCTGCGCCGACAAGCAAAAACCAATCGATGGTTTGCCGAGCAAATAAATGTAAATCCTCGTACGGTGAACAAAATTTTTCAGAAAAGTGTGATTGATACGCGTCAACTTTTGCTGATATCGCGTTGTTTGAAGGTAGATTTCTTTCGCTTCTATTCCAACTTTCTAAAATAACATTTGCCTATTGTGGGCAATTGCCCAAATGTGGCAATAAAACTTTTCTTGTTTTAGAAAGGTGTAGGGTATTTTTGTCTTATTGTTAAATGTTAAAATTTAAAAATTATGGATAAACAAAAAATTGACATGTTTCTTGCTCAAAATGGTGATAAACTTCCTAAAGAAAAAATTATGGTAATGCAAGATGCATTAGCTGCTTTGGATGATTCAAAAAGCATTTTTGTGCAATCGATTGAGTTTAAAGATCCAACAACGGTTTTGATTATTTCTATTCTTTTGGGATCTTTGGGTATCGATCGCTTTATGTTGGGTGAAGTAGGTCTTGGTATCGTTAAACTTCTTACATGCGGTGGTTTCTACATTTGGTGGATTATTGATATGGTGAATGCACAAGATCTTGCACGTAATTACAACTATAAGAAGTTGCAAGAAGCCTTGATGATGCAGGGAATCACTATCTATTAATTATGGCTAACAATTCATATAATATAGCACTATTGCATTTGAGAAAATACTTCTCAAATATTGATTTTATGAATATTTCTAAAAGATTATCTAATGCTGATAGTGAAATATTATGGAGAGTACAATCTTTGTCTTATAAAGACCCAACCATAACACTTATCCTAAATTTAACTTTAGGATTTGGAGTCGGTGCATTTTATGTGGGAAAGATAGAGTATGCTGTTACACAGTTAATTTGTTATTTAATATTAATTCCACTTTGCGTCATAGTGGAATTTAGTGATAGCGTTGGTGTAGCATTGCTTTTTTGCATATTGACATTTGTAATACTTGGATTATTCATAGCAAGTGTCATCAATGCTCGAAAGTGGACATTTGAATATAATTATAAAAAGTTTGCAGAAATTTGCCCAACGCTATAAGTCATTTTTAGTGGTTATCACAACATTGGGATTGGTACTTTTGGTGCTCCTATTTATAGACCAAATACCAATCCCATTTGGTTGTCCCTTTAAAATTATTACTGGCATTCCATGCCCTGGATGTGGAGGTATTCGAGCAACACAATTTTTGCTAAAAGGTGAAATAGTGCAAGCTTTATATATAAATCCATTGTCGTGTTTTTTCTGCTTGTTTTGTGCAGTGATTCCTTTTTGGTCTTTTTACGATTACTATAAAAATAAGCAGACTTTAAAAATGTTTCTAACAAAAAAATGGTCTAACGAAACCCTAATTATTATAGGAATAATCCTACTTGCAAATTGGATTTGGAATATCATAAAAGGATTATAAAACCTAATCGGATTATAAATTACTAAAAAGTCAAAAAATTATGAAACAAGAACTTATTTCTAATTTTCTTATAAAAAATTCTGGAAAATTTACGATAGAACAATATCTTGAAATTCAAAAACTACTACAGACTACAAAAGATGATGCTTTCCCTATTTTAATGACATATAAAACACCTAGTAGATCTTGGGAAATATTTTTGGTTGTATTTCCAATGTTATATTTTATTCCTTTTTTAATGGCTAATATAGGTCTTTTAACAGAGAGACTGCATATTAATTGGTGCTGGTATTGTTTCTCTATTTTGTCTGATGTAGGGTTAAACCCTTCTTATCTTCCTATTCGAATAATTTCATTTCTTCTCTTTTTGGCTACAATTATCCTGAGTATAATGTGGTATAAAAGTGGCAAATTGGGAACGCGAAAGAGAAGAATGTATGAAGAGTATTTAAAGATTATCAATGCTTATCAGGTAAGTTGAGTTTCTTTTTCTTGTTGTTTTTTGTGCTTTGTATAAAGCGAGCAGGAATTTTTATGCAAAATGAATTATTCGATTTGCATAATTTGAAATGAATAATGATAAATTGAATATACGGTGTTGTTTAATCATATCTTTTTTTTGAACATACGATATTCTTATTCTCTGTTTTTAGTGTTTGTGTAGGGTAAGCCGAAAGATTTTATAATTTTGTGGAGAAAAACAGAAATTATAGAATCAGGATATGAAACCAATAGTAGCAATAGTAGCAGGAGGCGACTCATCGGAGTGGCAAGTGTCTTTGCGTAGTGCCGCAGGATTGAACGAATTTATCGATAGCGAACGTTATCAAAAATACTTGGTAACCATTGTAGGAACAACGTGGCAAGTGGAATTGCCAAGTGGTGAAAAATACCCAATTGACAAAAACGATTTTTCGTTTATGATGAATGGCGAAAAGGTAAAGTTCAATTTTGCATACATCACCATTCACGGCACTCCGGGCGAGAATGGTATTTTGCAAGGATATTTCGATTTGATTGGTTTGCCTTATTCGTGTTGTGGCGTGTTGGCTGCCTCGCTCACGTTCGATAAATATACTTGCAATCAGTATTTGAAATCTTTCGGGGTAAACGTGGCCGATTCGGTGTGGTTGCATCGTGGCGATGTGGTAGATGTAGCTAAAATCGTAGAGCAAGTAGGTTTGCCTTGCTTTGTAAAACCTTGCGATGGCGGAAGTAGTTTTGGCGTTACTAAAGTAAAAAATGCTAACGAGTTGCCGTTGGCTATCGAAAAAGCGTTTGCCGAAGGCAATGAAGTGATGGTGGAAGCATTGATGACAGATACAGAAGTAACTTGCGGAATGTATCGCACGTGTGAAAAAGAGGTGGTTTTTCCCATCACCGAAGTGGTAACCGCAAATGAATTTTTCGACTACGATGCAAAATATAATGGTCAAGTAGAAGAAATAACACCAGCTCGCTTGCCTGATGAGTGGACTGAAAATATTCAAAATCAAACTCGCAAGATTTATTCCGCTCTTAACGCCAAAGGCATAATTCGTGTAGATTACATTGTGGAATCGTCAGGAAAAATAAATCTTTTGGAGGTAAACACTACGCCGGGAATGACCGTAACAAGTTTTATTCCTCAACAAGTGCGTGCCGCAGGTCTCGACATTCGTGCCGTGATGAGTGATATAATTGAAAATGAATTGCGATGAAAACATTGTCGGAAATTTTGCAAATAGTAGCTCAAGCTGTTGAATCGTTGGATTGGAATCGTTCGCCACGTGAGTTGTACGAGCCTATAGATTACACGTTGGCATTGGGTGGAAAGCGTGTGCGTCCTGCTTTGTCATTGATAGCGGCAGATATTTATGATGCTAATTTGCAGGAGGTTATACCGGCGGCTCTGGCTTTGGAAGTGTTTCATAATTTTACACTTTTGCACGACGATGTGATGGATAAAGCTCCTTTGCGTCGTGGTCGTGCTACTGTGCACGAAAAGTGGAGCGAAAATACAGCAATACTTTCGGGCGATGTTATGTCAATAGAAGCTTATCGTTTGTTGGCTAAAGTTCCAGAAAAACATTTGAAGCAGGTGCTTGATATTTTTACTCAAATGGCAATAGAAATTTGTGAAGGTCAGCAAATGGATATGAATTTTGAGCAACAACAATCAGTTTCAAAAAGTGATTATATAGAAATGATTCGTTTGAAGACGGCAGTTTTGTTGGCTTCGTCTTTGAAAATAGGAGCGTTGATAGCTGGTGCATCTACTTCCGATTGCGAATTGCTGTACGAATTTGGTATAAATTTAGGTTTGGCATTTCAGTTACAAGACGATTATCTTGATGTTTATGGTAACGAAAAAACATTTGGTAAAGCCATTGGAGGCGATATACTTTGCAATAAAAAAACTTATATGATGCTTTCTGCAATAGAAGTTGCAAAAGGAGAGGATGCTTTGTTGCTTAACAAATGGATAGAAAGCAAACCAAGTGCTGAAAAAATAACAGCTATAACACAGCTTTATACGCAGCTACATATTGATGAAATTTGTAGAGAACGTATTGATTTTTATCATAAGAAAGCAGTAGAAAATCTTGAAAATTTGAGTGTCTCTGTTGAAAAATTGCAACCACTTAAAAAATTGAT
>JAEIGA010000746.1_pt1 | contig 48287 bp, 65 predicted proteins | sample 9270691 | NCBI WGS metagenome assembly JAEIGA01 (sample SAMN17057246, study PRJNA624740) | gut metagenome | biome: biome; isolation source: fecal sample | host: Bos grunniens | place: China: Xizang | collected 2019 | reverse complement strand
TTACCATAAAAGCGGTGTGAACCATACGGGGGGGGGTCGCCAAAAAAGCACCCCCTACCTACATCGCGGCGGTCTTTGATATTTCCCCGGAGGAATTTTTTGAAAAAGCATTTTAGGGTAGCAGTTATGTCCGGGTAGTGTTTAGATGAGCCTATAAGGTTTAGTGATATCCTCCAATTGCCAGTCACACTTTCGGACTCCTTTCATGTGATAGGGGATCGGCTTTATAGGCTCTTTTAAACACTATCTAAACTGGTATAAAACTCAATTAAAAGTATGTGGAAGTAAGGTAAAAGTATGGACCCTTAGCTCAGTTCGGTGAGAGCAGCGAGCTCATAACTCGTTGGCCCTTGGTTCAAATCCAAGAGGGTCCACTATATGTGCTTACCACATGCGAGAGGAGGATTAAAGAATGGCAAAAGTTAAAGCCGCAAGCTCTTCTACCGTTTCCGTGAAGACGAGACCGGCCTTAACTCCGGAGGCAGAAGAGAATGAATGTATTGCATTGTCGATGAGCTTAGTTAAACAGCGCTTGATCGACGGCACTGCATCTTCACAAGAAACAACTCACTTTTTAAAACTAGCAACAGCCAAATCTCGTTATGAAACAGAGCTGATCAAAGCCCAGACCGAGATGGCTATAGCAAAGAAAGAAGTTCTTGAATCTCAGAAGAGATCCGAAGCGAAGTTCGAGGAAGCTATCAGAGCATTCAAGATGTATAGTGGCAACGGCGGTGGTGATGACGATGACGACTATTAGAACTTACTCAAAATTGATAACGCTTCCAACATTCGAAGAGCGTTACGAGTATCTGAGACTTAAAGGACGAGTCGGCGAAGAGACTTTCGGGTTTGATCGATATTTAAACCAAGTCTTTTACCAACGTTCACAGCAATGGAAGTCGACTAGAGATTTCTGCATCATCAGAGACAATGGATGTGATCTTGCGATGGAAGGTTACGAGATTCATGGAAAGATTTTAGTTCACCATATGAATCCTATAACTTTACGAGACATTGAATACGAGACTGACAATCTGTTAGATCCTGAGTACTTAGTCTGTACACTCCATAACACGCACAACGCTATCCACTATGGTGATAAGAATTTATTAATCACAGCTCCACCGGAGCGACGAGCAAATGATACGTGTCCATGGCGACACTAGGAGGTGTCTCATGAATAAATTAGAGAAAGCGCATTACAGTAGACATTTAACGTCTGCCGATAAATGTTCTGAGCGGGATTTACAGCACTGGAAGTACATCAAACGCGAAAAAGTTAACGGTAAGTGGCGCTACTATTACAATGAAGATTCATCAAAGAAAAAAGGTCTTAAAGAAGTTGTAAAAGATAAGCTCGGCTATGACGAAAAAGAGCGTTGGGAAGAAGCCGATAACAAGGTTATGAAGGAACATAGCGACGCGAACAGAGCGCTGGACAGTTACCATGGGTATCAGCAATACCTAGGCGACAAATACTATCGCAGTCCATTCATTGATCCGTATACCGGTAAGTTAAAAGAAGCTGCGCAGAAGGCCTATGACGAAGAGGCTGAAAAATTGAAAGAGTTGAAAGCGATACTCGATAAAGAGGATAAAGAGGCTCAACAGTCCGGTTACGATTACCACAAAGCACTTGACGAATTCTATAAAACACCGTTAGGTAAACTTGAACAGGCTAAAAATACGATCCAGGCAGGTAAGAAAGCCGTTACCAATTTGTTAGAGAAATTGGAGAGCAAGAAGTCCTCAACTCGTTATCGGCTATTTAAAAAGAAATAAGGAGGTAATTCAATGAGCAAACATCACAATTATACAAATTACAACAAGTTCAACGCAGCGGATGTGGAACCAGCAGTTCGTGAAGCTGTTGATGCACCCGTTGAATCAAAGGAAGTAGTTGAAGAACAGGTTGAGCTCGAACTCGAACCTGCAGTAGAAGAAGTAGTTGAACCAGAAGTGGAAGTACTTCCACCGGCAGAACCAAAGACCGGTATCGTAACAGCTGAAAAGTTAAACATCCGTAAGCTCCCAGTAGCGGGCGCCCAGGTATTAGCAGTCGTTAATAAAGGCAGTAAATTAATGATCGATCCAGACTACGAAACCGTTGAATGGATTAAGGTTTGCACCGCAGCAGGCATCGAAGGTTACTGCATGAAGAAGTTCGTCGAGGTTAAGTAAGGAGGTGTCCTATGGATGCAATTACTTTAGCCTTAGCTAAGCAGTATGCTGATAAAGTTGCTGGATCTGGTGGAGGCGGAGCCATTAGCCCCGATATACAAACTGATGTATTAACTCTACGTTCGGAAAACGGGGTTACGATATTACAATCGAGCAGTTGCATTATCGGAAATAGTCTGTGTTTCATTTCGATTACGCTAGAAGTAGACGAAGACATCACCAACGATGATGCAAGATGTATCGGCCTTTTACACAATGACCAACACTCATGGGCGGCTATACAGACGGTTAACTTGGATTCAGTACGCGTAGAGGCCAATGCAGGAATCATTACAAAGGTAATACGAGATAGTCTGTGTACTGTTGTTGACAGTCAAATCATATTGAGTGTAGCTGCAGCTGGACAGTACGTAATGCAAGGTGTAGTTCCGGTTATTTCTAGAACCGAATAACTTATTTAAATAAGTACAGATACAAAGGAGGTCTATTATGGCTTACAAAAGATACAAGAATAGTGTTCATCCAGATGTAAATGGGATTAACGAATATTTATGTTCTTCCGCCGCAGATATTGCCAAGTTGCCAAAACTCAACATTAAAGGTACTCAGCAGTTGAACGACGGTTACGATGATTTTAATAATACGCCATGCGGTTATCACTCTACTGCAATGGTATGCGACGGTACAGGCACAACTGTTTATATTCTCAATCCGGAAAATAATTGGGTTCAGATGTAGGAGGTGCTAATTTATGGATGTATTATCTTTAGCACTTAGTAAGAAGTTTACAGAAGAAACCGTTGCCGGTGGTGGCGCTATAAAAGGTAAGAACTGTACCATCCAGAGCATCGAAGCTGTCGAAGGCGGCAATAACGTAACATTCCAGTGGACATTGGATGACGGTACAGTAAAAACTCAGACAATGTTTGTGGCTAACGGCGCAGTTGGTCCAGAAGGTCCTAAGGGTGCTGATGGCACTATGACGTTTGCCGATCTTACAGAAGAACAAAAGGCTTCTCTTAAAGGTGACAATGGCGTTGATGGTATTACTCCACACATTGGAGATAACGGAAATTGGTTTATCGGAGAAACCGATACTGGCGTAAACGCCGAGGGTAACGGCGGTAGTGGTAGCGGCACAGTTAGTATAAGTACAAAAGCGGGCAATGCCATTGTAGAAGAGCACGATGGTTTATATGTTCCGGCTTTGGGTGGTGATACTAATCCGGTCGGTTTAATAATTGAATATACCGGAACAACACCAGACCATTACTTACCTTGTGATGGTAGCATTTATAACATTGCCGACTATCCAGATTTGGCGGAGTATTTTCGTGTGGCTTATGGTAGATGTAACGAGTTTGGTGGAGATGGGATAACAACTTTTGCCGTACCAGATATGTTTGAACCAGAAGAGCCAACATTAATTCATAGTAGTTTTGAGGGATATCCCCCAGCGAATGCCACCGATGGCGATTTATCAACATTCTGGCATACCAACGAACCGAATGGTGCTTATGTGGGATACTCCTACCCGGTCATAACGGAAATCAGCGGGTATTCCATAACGAATAGAAAATATTCTGGCGATGATATAAATTATTCTCCTAATACAGTTTCACTCCAAGTGTCAGACGATGGTGATGATTGGACAACCATTGAAACGCAACAACTAACTTGGACGGCATCGAACGAGACAAAATCATTTACTTTAGACACTCCAGTAGAGACTAAAAACTGTAGACTGAGTTTCACTTGTACGGGCATAAGATTATCTCTTGCTGAATTTACTTTAGATAGTCGTTCTCCATATACAATATTCACTCATTTCATCAAAGCTGAATCTACCAATCGCCTCTCGCCAGAACAACAGCGTGCGGACATTGACTATATCGCTCTGATGACGGGCGTAGATTTGGAGGTATAGTTATGCAACACAGTAAAAAGTTTTACGACATTAAACGATACTATGACACCAAACTCTGGAGTAAAGAAAGAGTTTATAACATGGTAAGTAGAGCTGTTATCACCGCCGAAGAATACAAAGAGATTACCGGCGAAGATTACAGCGCAAATAAGTAAGGAGAATTCAAAATGGAGAGCATATTGACGTCAATCAAAAAACTGCTTGGTATCACCGAAGAGTATACACACTTTGATGCAGACATCATGATGCACATCAATGGTGTACTCGTAACATTAAACCAGTTGGGCGTCGGTCCAGCTGAAGGATTCGTCATCTCTGATGAACTCGACACCTGGGAAGACTTCCTAGGCGATAACATGCTGCTCCAGGGCAACGTAGTACAATTTGTTTATCTGAGTGTAAAGATGGTATTTGATCCATCTCTTAGTTCGGCAGTATTAGCCGCCACAGAGAGACAAATTAGAGAATTAGAATGGCGAATTACAGCAATGGCTGAATCGTTAAACAATTCGACTAGAACAATAGCAGAATAGGAGGGATGAGGAATGGCGCATATTCACAGTATCTATGATACCGATTTACATTTTATCATCGATCCTATTACCAGGAAAGTTACGAGTGAAAGCGGAAAAGTGACCTTAATGCAGAACGATCACCTTTCCGAGCGATTCACGTTTGAGCTTCCTCGTTACATCGAAGGCCATGATATGAGTCTTACCGATAAAGTTGAGATTCATTACATTAACCAAAGCGGAAGTAGTAAAACAACTGCTAACCGAGACATCTACGAGGCAGATGACTTGCAGATTTCTCCGGATTCCGACGACGTGGTTATCTGTAGTTGGCTTCTGTCCCAAAATGCAACCATGCATGCGGGTAATTTACAGTTCGTAGTTCGATTCGCATGTTATGATGAAGACGAAATTACATACCAGTGGTACACCGATCAGCATACCACTATTAAGATTCTGCCGGTCATTTATAACGACGAGTATATGGAAACTCACTACGGCATCGATGCATTAGAAAACTGGAAAAGAGATGTTATCGCATCTTTCTATGAATCTGAAGCATATGCCGAAGTTAAATCCATTGGCGATAGCGTAAATAAGGATGCCAAAACAGCAACTATGGCAGCATCTGATGCGGTATTAGCAAAAGAGGCCGCTGAAAAGTTAGTAGCCGGTATGCTGGAGGATTTAGAAGTCGGGGTATTTAACGGCGTCGATGGCATTCAGGGTCCTCAGGGCGAAAAAGGTGAAAAAGGTGATCCCGGAGCAACAGGTCCAATGGGTCCAACAGGCGCTACCGGCGCCACGGGTCCAACCGGTCCGAGAGGGGCAACCGGCGCAACAGGACCACGCGGTCCACAGGGCGTAACCGGAGCACAGGGAATTCGAGGCCCTCAGGGTATCCAGGGTTCCACAGGCGCGCAAGGTCCAACCGGCCCGCAAGGCCCTAAGGGTGAAAAAGGAGAACCTGGCGATAGTGGAGTAACTGCTCCTCTTAGCGGTTTCTTTACACTTGGCGTAGAGCCAGATGGAACACTGTATGCATTGATCAATGACGAAGAAAAGGGCAACTCTTTCGAACTCGATGCAGAAGGTAATTTATATTTAGTACAGGAGGTATAACCATGGCCGTACAAAAGATTTTACTCGGTAATATTGCCGGTCCACAGGGTATCCAGGGCCCTGTTGGTCCACAAGGTCCACAGGGTATTCAAGGTCCAGCGGGAGTTGACGGTGTCGATGGCGCAACCGGTCCACAGGGCGAAAGAGGTCCTCAAGGTGACAAGGGCGATACTGGCCCGGTAGGTCCTACCGGCGCAACAGGTCCACAGGGTGAAACCGGAGCGACAGGCCCAGAAGGTCCACAGGGCGCAAAAGGCGACACTGGTCAGCGTGGTAGTAGATGGGTTACAGGAACCTCAATTACCGGCAAGGACACCACACCACAGACCTATGCTACTGGTATTACCGATGCGTTAGCTAATGATATTTACATTAATGTTAACACAAACAATTACTATCGCTGTTTAACAGGCGGCGATGAAACAACTGCAACCTGGCAATATGTAGGTTCTTTCGGTAGCGATGCTAAAACATTAGGCGGAAACCCTGTCGAATATTTTGCGGTTGCCGTTCACGAGCATACTAAAGCGGACGTGGGTTTAGACAATGTGGATAACACAGCCGACGCTGACAAGAGCGTTAAGTATGCAGCCAGTGCTGGCAGTGCTACAACAGCTGAAACTTGTACCGGTAATGCAGCATCCGCGAGCTCTGTAGCTTGGGACAATGTTAGTGGAAAACCTAGTTCTATGCCAGCTAGCGACGTGTCTTCTTGGGCAAAAGCAAGCAGCAAACCAAGTTATTCCTGGAACGAGATCACAAGTAAGCCTACTTCTATGCCGGCCAGTGATGTATATTCTTGGGCGAAAGCCAGCTCTAAGCCAAGTTACACAAAGGCCGAAGTAGGTTTAGGTAATGTAGATAATACTGCCGACTCCGCCAAGAGTGTAAGTTATGCTAACAGTGCTGGGTATGCGGCATCTGCAGGTAGTGCCCCAGCTAACGGTGGTACTGCAACATGGGCTGGGTATACGTCGAATGCGGACCCAAGTGCTGCAACTATCAAAAATATTTATGCTGGTACATCTGCCATGACATCAGGTTCCACCTCTCTTGCAACTGGTACTATTTATGTACAGTATGAGTAAGGCGGTGACGATATGGCAAAAGGAGCATGGATTGGCATAGGTGATAAAGCCAGAAAGATTAAAAAAAGCTGGATAGGCGTTGATAATAAAGCCCGTAAGGTTAAAAAAATGTGGATAGGCATAGGCGGTGTAGCGAAGTTGTTCTTTAGTAGTGAAGGTATCGACTACTATAAAACAATGACTTTAGGTACGCCAGTATACGGAAATCGTGGTGCATCTTCGGACAAATACGCTTTTTTAGTAGGCGGCGGTTATAACAACGGAGGTGTTGAATATGGACTTGATACTGTAGAAGCTTATAATGCCTCTTTAACAAAGACTTGCCCAACGGGACTTACTTCGGGTTGTATAGCTTTCGGAATGACGGGCGCTGGAAGTAGCGTTGTAATTGCTGGTGGTATTAGTTATTACGGACTTAGATGGTATGCTTACCGCTATAACGATTCCTTGACAAAGACCACAATGGAAATGGGATATTCCCCCGCTAATCCAAGTGCAACTTGTGCTGGTAGTTACGTTCTTGTTGCTGGTGGAGATAATAACACATCACCTAAGACATATTTTGACACAGTAGTAGCTATTTCTTCTTCGAACACCGTATCCTACGCAAACAATATGGTTTATACAAACACTCGGCAAGCTGCAGAGCACGTTGGAGGCTATGCTTTGTTTACTGGTGGGTCTGTTAACAGAAGCGTTGTTGTAGTGTATAACTCCAGTTTGACGGCAAGTTCGGGTACGGAACTTTCCGAGCCAAAGTATTCTCATGGTGCTTCTTATGTAGGAGATAGAAAATATGCTGTCTTTGCTGGTGGTGCTGGCACAACAAACAGCGTTACAGTTGATGCGTTTAATTCGTCTTTAACAAAGACCATGGGCGAAAGTCTTTCACAAAAACGGTTCTATATGGCGTCAGCGCACTTGCATGGAATGGCTATTTTCGCTGGTGGAGTTAGTTCGGGCGAAAGATTTGATATTGTAGAAGCCTACGACGAGTCTCTTACAAAAAAGATACTAACACCGCTGACACTTGCAAGAAATAACTTTGCTGGTGCTAGCGTCGGCGATTTCGCATTATTTGCTGGCGGAGCTACTGCTAGTGTCACTTATAACGACACTATTGACGTTTATCAATCAAACTAAGGAGGAAAAATTAAATGGCAAGAAAACGCTATATAATCTGGGATGAGGTGTCCGATGTATACACCCCAAGTGGAGAAGTATTTAATGCAGAACAATGGTTAGATCGATACCCGATTGCAAGATTGGAGACAGAGTATCTTGTTATTAGTGGAGCATCTTACAATGGCGGTTTTTGCATGGTATATGCAGACATGTTGGATATCTATGAGAAATCTGGTTGCGACTTCTCCGGTTGTGAAACCCAGCAGGATCACTTAGACGCTATTGAAGCATTTGAGGATGCTAGAAATAACGCATCTGGCGACACTGTGTCCGATCAGACAAGAATTGCAGACGCCCTTGAAGACATGGTAGTACTTCAGGAAGTAGCAGCAATGTCCGCAGAATAAGGAGGTAATGACCATGGCAAGTTCTCAGTATGAAACTTTAAAGAAAAGATACGAGCAGGGTAGAATTAGTATCGCCATGCTTCGTAAGTATGTTTTAGTCGGTAGAATCACCGAAGAAGAATTCGAAGAGATTACTGGCGAAGCATATGTAACTGAATAAACACCAATAAAGTCAGGGGCTTACCATAGCGGTAGGCTCCTTTCTTTGTATTAGGAGGTGAAAATTCAAAATGGAAAATGAACTTTATCATCATGGTATTAAAGGAATGAAGTGGGGTATCCGCCGATTCCAAAACAAAGATGGTTCATTAACCAAAGCCGGTAAGAAACGGTATGACGACGAAGACGATTCCGATAAGGCCAAGAAAGCCAAAACAGCAAATTCCTGGCGTACGAAAAATGCTAAAGACTTATCGGATGACGAGCTCAATACAGCGATTAAACGTCTGGAATTAGAGCAACGATACAACAACCTCAATCCGAAAACAGTTTCGAAGGGTCGACAGTATGTTACCGATATGTTCGAGAAGGGTGTTCTACCTGCCGTGACAAATGCCGGTAGAAAATTAATCGAAGAGGCAATAACCAAAGCAGGTGAGAAAGCGCTCGGACTTGAAAAAGAACAAACTAAAGACGCGCTCGAATCTTTACGAAAAGAGGCCGAAACTGTCAAGTTAAATCGTGAGAAAATGCAGAATCAGGATTGGATTGATCGGTTTAAAAAGTCCCAGGCCGATGCCAAAGCCGAAGAATCGGCTAAAAAAACAGCTCAGGAAGAGGCTAAGAAAGCTGCTGAAACTTCTCGGGATACCGGTGCAAAAGCGGCGAAACAAACCAAGACATCTGGTAAGACTGAAACCCTTACCGGGGAAGTGGAAGGTGAAGGAAAAAGCAGATTTACAGGTTGGAAATCAGACAATAACAGCAAGACATACGATGTTGACGTTAGTTTCACTAAGTCGACAGTGTCGGAAGTTAAGAACAGCACAACCGCTGCAATTGGCAAATCTGTAACGTCAGCTCTGCTGGAGTCAAAGGCATTACAGCTTCCAGGACCATCCAACACATTAGAAGACAAGAATAACAAATAGGGGTGAATAACATATGGCATTGTCGAACACTGCTACACCGATTTACTATGGCATGTTCCGAGATGCCGTAATTCGAGGTGAAATACCAGTATGCGAAGAAGTCTCCATGGAGATGAATCGAATCGATATGTTAATAGAAGATCCGCGCTATTATTACGATGATCAAGCTATTAACGGATTTGTAGCATATTGCGAGAATGAACTTACACTGACCAACGGTGAAGATTTAAAGCTCTTGGATACATTTAAACTATGGGCTGAACAAATCTTTGGTTGGTATTACTTTGTAGACCGAAGCATCTACCAGCCAGATCCAGATGGACACGGCGGTAGTTATGTAAAAAAGCGTATTAAAAAGAGATTAGTTAACAAACAGTATCTCATAGTGGCCCGAGGTGCCGCTAAATCGATGTACGCATCTTGCCTGCAAAGTTACTTTCTTAACATTGACACCTCGACTACATATCAGGTTACCACAGCGCCTACAATGATGCAAGCTGAGGAAGTACTGTCCCCAATTCGAACTGCTATTACTCGGTCTAAAGGACCGCTGTTCCAGTTCTTGACAGAGGGCTCCTTAAACAATACAACTGGCTCTAAGGCTAACCGTTGTAAGCTTGCATCCACCAAGAAAGGTATTGAAAACTTTCTGACTGGCTCAATGCTCCAGATCAGACCGATGAGTATCGATAAACTTCAGGGCTTAAAAGTTAAGGTTGCGACCATTGACGAATGGCTTTCTGGCGATACGAGGGAAGATGTTATTGGTGCAATTGAACAGGGTGCTGCTAAAGAGCAGGGTGCTGGTGAGAATAATGATTATCTCATCGTTGCAATCAGTTCCGAAGGTACAGTCCGTAATGGACCTGGTGATACAATCAAAATGGAGTTAATGGAGATTCTTAAAGGAGAATACTCCGCACCTAACGTTTCCATTTGGTGGTACAAACTGGACAACATCGACGAAGTTGCCGATCCTAGCATGTGGTTAAAAGCTAATCCTAACCTTGACCGCACCGTAACTTATGAAACATACCAGCTGGATGTAGAGAGAATGGAAAAAGCTCCAGCTACTCGTAATGACATCCTGGCAAAACGTTTCGGCATTCCAATGGAAGGCTACACATATTTCTTCACATATGAAGAAACCCTCCCACATCGTCATCGAGAGTATTGGAAGATGCCTTGTGCTCTTGGCGCCGACCTTTCTCAGGGCGATGACTTTTGTGCGTTTACTTTCTTATTCCCATTACGTGGTGGTGCTTTCGGAATTAAGACTCGTAATTACATTACGGACTTAACAATGAAGAAATTACCATTAGCCATGAGATTCAAGTATGAGGAATTCCTTAAAGAAGGTAGTTTAATAGTTATGGAAGGCACCGTACTTAACATGATGGAAGTTTACGAGGATTTAGAAAAGCATATTGCAGAATGCGATTACGACATTCGAGCCTTCGGATATGACCCATACAATGCGAAAGAATTCGTGGAGAGATGGGAACAGGAGAATGGACCATTTGGTATTGAGAAGGTAATTCAGGGTGCCAGAACAGAGTCCGTTCCTTTAGGTGAGTTAAAGAAGCTCGCCGGTGAGAAGATGTTAATCTTTGACGAACTACTCATGACATTTACTATGGGTAACTGTATCGTCATGGAAGACACAAACGGTAACAGAAAACTGCTTAAGAAGCGATACGACCAGAAGATCGATGCTGTTGCAGCTATGATGGATGCTTATGTCGCTTTTAAGGTTAACAGAGAAGCTTTTGAGTAAGGAGGTGGGGGAGTGCATGAATTAGAGCGAGCGCATTATGCTCGACATTTAACAACATCTGAAAAAGTATCAGATCAGGATATTCAACACTGGAAATATCTCAGACGCGAAAAAACAGCCAGTGGTAAGTGGCGTTATTATTACGAAAAAGACGATGCGAAACTGAATTCCGACAAAGCTGATGGGTTCAGTACCAACGTCAAGATCAAAGTAGCACACTATAAACCAACGGAATATCAACAGTCGTATAATATGCGGTCTGACAAACACACCGGTGGCGAATGGAAAGAAGTCGACAAAGAGACCTACGATAAATATGTAGGCAGTCGTAAACTGTATGTTGGTAATACACTATTATCCGAAGTGACTAAAGAGCAGGTGGCAGTAGGTAAACAACTTGGTAAAGATTTGTTTTCTGGCAACATAAGTACTAAAAAAAAGGAACTCGAATACGCAAAAACAGAAGTAGCCCGCACCAAACTGGCTCTGAAACAAGCCGTCAATACCGCGAATACGACAAAAGATAATAGTACATCAAGTCGCGAAGCCAAAAGGATGGTGACCGCCGCAGAGGCTAAGGAAGAAGCTAAACAGATTCCGAAACAAGCCCTGCGCAACTACCGACAGGCTGAAGAAGTCTATGCTAAAGCACAGGCAGACTATGATAAAACCGCAAGGGGAAAGCTCGACGCGCGCAAAGAGCGCCGTAAGAAAAAGAAAGCATCGAATTAATCAAGGAGGGCAACTAAATGGGGCTATTAACAAGACTTCAACATGGCTTTAATGCCTTTCTTAACCGCGATCCGACCCAGTATACGTACTCGAATATCGGACCAGGTTATTCCCATCGACCGGACAGAGTTCGGTTCACCAGAGGCAACGAGCGTTCGATTGTCACAGCCATTTATAACCGAATTGCTCTTGATGCTGCCTCTATGACATTACGGCATTGTCGAGTAGATGAAAACGGTCAAGTAACCGAGATAATTACTTCTGGTTTACATAATTGTTTGAATACAGAAGCAAACCTCGATCAGACTGGCAGATCATTCATGCACGACATGGTTATGTCTATGTTGGATGAGGGATGTGTTTCCGCAGTCCCTATTGACACAACTGTAAAACTCAGTGATGGAGCAACGTTCGATGTGTTATCTATACGAACCGGTAAAATCACTGGCTGGCATCCTGCTCACGTTGAGCTCCGAGTATATAACGATCGTAAAGGCGAAAAGGGCGACCTCATTTTACCAAAGTCAAATGTGGCCATTGTTGAAAACCCATTCTACGCGGTAATGAATGAACCAAACTCTACCGCCCAGCGACTTATTCGAAAGCTTAATTTGCTGGATGCAATCGACGAAAAGAGCGGCTCTGACAAATTAGATTTAATTATTCAGTTGCCATATGTTGTCAAGACAGAAGCTCGTCGTGCCGAAGCTGACAAACGTCGTAAAGACATTGAAATGCAGCTTTCAAGTTCTAATCTTGGTATTGCGTACATCGACGGTACCGAGAAAGTTACACAGTTAAATCGTTCTGTGGATAACAACCTTCTTAAACAGATTGAGTATTTAACCAACTTATTAATGAGTCAGTTAAACATTACTCAGTCCATTATGGATGGTACCGCAGACGAACAAACAATGCTTAATTATTATACGAGAACCATTGAGCCGATTGTAGCAGCTATAGTTGACGAAATGAATCGTAAATTCTTAAGTAAAACTGCTCGTACACAGGGACAAGCTATTAAATTCTTCAGAGATCCATTTAAGCTCGTGCCGATTAATAATATTGCTGACATTGCGGACAAGTTTACACGAAACGAAATCCTTACAGCGAATGAAGTCAGACAGATTATCGGCCTGATGCCTTCCAAAGACCCTAAGGCGGATAAGTTAATTAACAGCACTATCCGTCAGCCAGAGGAAAATACTGAGAAAACTGAAGAGAAGCCAGCTCCCGAAGACGAAGTAAACCAAGAAGGAGGAAAAAGTCAAAATGGAGTATGATTTTAGCGGATGGGCCACTAGACATGACTTGTTATGTACAGATGGCCGAACCATTAGAAGAAATGCATTCAAAGAGAATGACGGTGCTAGAGTTCCGTTGATTTGGATGCACGATCATACCAATCCTGATGCCGTATTAGGACATGCCGATCTCGAAAATCGTGACGAAGGTGTATATGCATACTGTAAGTTTAATGATACCGAGAACGGTAAGCTTGCTAAGCAGCTCGTAGAGCATGGCGATGTTAAGTCCTTATCCATTTGGGCAAACCAGCTCAAACAGATCGGCAAGGATGTTATTCATGGTAAGATTCGTGAACTCAGCCTTGTATTAGCTGGAGCTAATTCCGGAGCATTCATTGATGCCGTTATGGCACATAGCGATGACGGTGAAGGTGATGGTCTTATCATCGGTTATGATGAAGGTGTAATGGTTCTCAGCCACTCCGATGCGGAAGACGAAACCGACGAAGATGAAAAAGTCGAGTCCGAAGATAAGGCAAATCCTGAAGAGGACGAAAAAGAATCCGATTCCGAAGAGGTAGAGGAAAAGAAAGAAGAGGATGATGAAATGAAGCATTCCGATGAAGATGCAAAGCAGGGCAGCGATAAGACGCTGAAGGAGATCTATGATTCCATGAATGAGGATCAGAAGACCCTGTTACATGCAATGGTTGGAGCCGTCGCAGAAGGCGAAGGTGCCGATAAAGAAAATGAAGTTAAGCATTCCGACGAAGAAAATGAAGGAGGAGAAGACGTTATGAAACACAATGTATTTGAAAACGAAGAAGTAAAGCAGGGCAAGGCAATCAGTCACGCTGACCAGGAGGCTATTATTGCATTAGCTAAGCAGAGCTCCGTTGGTTCCCTGAAGCAGGCTATCCAGATTTATGCAGAGCAGAATGAATTAGCTCATGGTGATGGCGTTGGCGTATTCGAAGATTACGGCGTATTATTCCCAGAACTTGAGCTGCTCAAGAAGGGCGAACCAGATACTATCTGGGCTAACGATCACAGCTGGGTTGGTCCTGCATTAAGAAAGATTCACAAGAGCCCATACAGCAGAATCAGAACTAGAATGGCTGATGCTCGCCTGGCTGAGCTCAAGGCAAAGGGTTACCAGAATAAGGGTGACGAAAAGACCGTTATGGGTCAGATCAAGATGATCAACAGAGAAACAACTCCACAGACCATCTACATTAAGGATGCTTTACACCGCGATGACATCATCGATATCACAGATTTCGATATCGTTGGTTATCAGTGGGGCGTTATGAGAACTGTTCTTGATGAAACAATGGTTCTCGCAGCAATGGTTGGTGACGGTCGTGAAGATGTTGATCCAGACAAGATCCATGAAGAACACGTTCGTCCTATCTGGCAGGATGACGAAGAGTACACCATCCACCAGGATGTAGATATCGAAGCAGCTAGAACAGAGCTTCAGGGCTCCAACACTGGCGCTAACTTCGGTGAAAACTACATCTATGCAGAAGCTATCATCACAGCAGCTCTGTATTCCCGTGAGAAGTTTAAGGGTACTGGTACTCCAGACTTCTACTGCACACCACACCTTGTTAACGTAATGTTACTGGCTCGTGACTTAAACGGCCGTCGCATCTACGATTCCAAGGCTGATTTGGCTAAGGCATTAAACTGTGCTTCCATCGTTGAAGTAGAACAGTTCGAAGGTCTTACCAGAACAACTGAAACCGGTGACAAGAAGAAGCTTCTTGGCCTGTTTGTAAACCTGAATGACTACACATTCGGTTCCACAAGAGGCGGCGAAATCACTAAGTTCGAAGATTTCGATATGGACTTCAACCTTAAGAAGTTCATGCTGGAAACAAGACTTTCCGGTTCCTTATACAAGCTTAAGTCTGCTATCGCTCTTGAAGAGCCTGTAGTAGATGGTGCTGAAGGCTAAATTGTAAGCGCTTACAATTCAAAATGGAGTGAATGCTATGAATAAGTTTTATGGAAACATCGGCTACGCCGAAACAGTAGAGACCTCGCCAGGTTATTGGGAACCGACAATCATCGAGCAACCCTCTTTCGGAGATTGGATTCGGTATTCCAGCAAATTTCAGATAAGTGCTGATAGCACAAACGACGATAAAGATGTCGCTAATGAGCTCAGCATCGTAGCCGATCCATATGCTATTCAGCATTTCTCCAATATGCGCTACGTTGAGCATATGGGGGTGAAGTGGAAGATCACAGCGGTCAAGCCACAACACCCTCGACTTATACTGACAGTGGGAGGAATCTATAATGGCGGAAGCGAGCAGGCTGAAATTGCAGAGTAAGTTAGAAGAACTTCTCGGGAGTAGAAACGTCTATTATAACCCTCCCGAGTCAGTAAAGATGGTATATCCGGCAATCCGATATACCAAGAAAAAAATCGATGTGAAACGTGCTAGTAACGTTATTCACGCTCAGAAAGATTGTTATGAAGTAATCGTGATTAGCCAGAAGCCAGATCATCCGGTGATACAACAGATATTGGAACTTCCATACTGCTCTTACGACAGGAATTATAAATCTAGCAATCTCAATCACGATGTCTTAACACTATATTATTAAAAGGAGGACACGATTTATGTCTAAAATTGTTTGGAATGAACTCGCGAATCGCGTATTCGAAACTGGTGTCAGCAAGGGTGTGCTTTATCCTCAGGTTAACGCAGCATATCCAAAGGGCGTTGCTTGGGATGGCCTTACAGGCGTAACTGAGAGCCCATCTGGTGCAGAACCAACAAAGTTGTTTGCTGGTAACACCATTCATGCGGTACTTATGTCCGCAGAAGAATATAACGCCACTATTGAAGCGTACATGTATCCGGCTGAATTTGCTGCATGTAACGGTGAAGCAGAAGTTATCGAAGGCGTTACAATTGGTCAGCAGACTCGTCAGGCATTCGGCTTCTCTTACGTAACTCAGATCGGTGATGCTACTGGTAATACTGACTATGGTTACAAGATTCATCTCGTATACGGTTGTGTAGCTTCTCCTAGTGAAGCAGCTCACACAACAATCAACGAGAGTCCAGAAGCTGATACAATGTCCTGGGAAATTACAACAACCCCTGTTAACGTACCAGGCTTCAAGCCAACTGCAACATTCACTATCAACTCCAGAACAGTTGATCCTGAAAAGTTAAAGGCGGTAGAAGACGTACTGTATGGTACCGCTGACGTAGAAGCTAAGCTTCCTATGCCAGCAGAACTTATGGCTCTTCTCGGTGTAACCGAAGGTGCTGAAGGCTAATATTTAGCCGGTAATTTTAAGGGCGTATTCAGGTAAGCTGGCGCCCTTTTTATTTATTCCAAAAACATGTGAATTTGAAAGGAGATCAAATTATGTTAAAGAAGGTTATTAATTACACAGATTTCGATGGTAATGCAAGAAGTGAGGTTTGTCACTTTAACTTAACACAGACAGAGGCGCTTGAAATCGCCTTAGATTTACCAGATGATGTTACCACAACAGCTCAGGATTTAGAATCCATCGACATGAATGAAGCAGGTATTAAGTTCGTTGAAAAGTTAGGCAGCAAGGGCACATTCGAGTTCATCAAGCAGCTTATTCTTAAGTCCTATGGTATTAAGAGTGCTGATGGTCGTAAGTTTGAAAAGTCCGCAGCAATCAGAGATGATTTTGCTCAGACTTTAGCATTCGACCAGCTCTTCATGGATCTCATGCAGAATGACTTAGCAGCTTCCGAATTCGTTAATGGTGTGCTTCCAGCAAGCCTTGCGGATAAGGTTAAGAACGTTAACGCTAACGGTAACTTGATTGCTCCGGTAACTGCAAAGTAATGAAAGAAAATGATTGGAGGTGAGAAGATGCTTAAAATTTTAGTACCAATAAGCCCTGAAGGCTGGGACGAAGAGAAAGAAGAATTCGTTGAGCCAATAACTGTAGCATTGGAATTAGAGCATTCTCTCGCCTCTATTTCAAAATGGGAATCGAAGTGGCACACACCATTCTTTTCTAAGAAGGATAAGACTACGGAAGAGACCCATGACTATATACAATGTATGACCCTTACACCCAATGTAAGTCCAGATGTATATCGTTTTCTAACGGAAGAGAATGTCTCTGAGATTTTGGCGTACATAGATAATCCGATGACTGCGACCACCTTTCCTAAAGAGGAGGAAACGCGTAAAAAGAAAGAAACTATCACGTCAGAACTCATATATTATTGGATGTTTTCACTTGGGATTCCGTTGGAGTTCGAGAATCGTCATATAAACCATTTGATTACATTGATTAGGGTGTTCAATATCAAAAATGCTCCTGAGAAGAAATTGAGTCCAAAAGACGCAATAGCTCGAAACAAAGCCATTAATGCTAAGAATAGAGCATTATTACAATCGAAAGGGTGATTAAGATGGCTAATTATGCAAGTAAAGTAATTGAAATTGCATTGGCGGAGGAAGGCTATTTAGAAAAGAAGTCTAATAGAAATTTAGATTCTAAAACAGCTAATGCCGGTTCTGCCAATTACACAAAGTACGGTCGTGATATGCATAAAATAGATCCGGATGTTATGGACTTCCCAGCAGCTTGGTGTGACGCATTTGTCGACTGGACTTTTATGAAAGCGTATGGTGAGAAAGCAGCTAGAAAGTTATTATGCGGCAGCTTTAATGATTATACGCCTTCATCTGCGCAGCAGTATCAGAAAGCTGATCAGTGGGGCGACACCCCAAAGGTTGGCGCTCAGATTTTCTTCAAGAATTCTACACGTATCTGTCATACAGGGTTAGTTTATGCAGTTGACAAGACATATGTATACACAATCGAAGGTAACACTTCCGGCGCGTCCGGTGTTATCGCTAACGGCGGTGGAGTATGTAAGAAGAAATACAAACTTACCAATTCCAAGATTGCAGGATATGGCTATCCAAAATACGATGAAGAATCAAAGAAGACTGCTAAGACCAAAAACGTCAAAGCTACTGAGCGTCCTAAGCATAAAGATGTAACACTTGCCGGTACATACAAAACTACTACCGATTTACACATGAGAGACGGTGCTAATCCTAAGAAGAAATCCTTATGCGTGCTTCCAAAAGGTACCGAAGTTAAAAATTACGGATACTATGATTTCAATGGCACCACTAAATGGCTCTGGATTCAGACCACTATTAATGGTGTAACGTATACCGGATTTAGTTCCAGTACGTATTTAAAGAAGCAGTAAAGGAGGATCAACATGATTAGTTTCAGTCAAAAGGGCGACTTCTCAAAGCTTGATCGCTTTTTCGAGAAGCTTAAAAACGGCGTTCGGGCCGGTGACCTCGACAAGTACGGGCGAGAAGGTGTAGCAGCTCTTGCGTCTGCGACTCCTGTTGATTCTGGTTTGACGGCTGCATCCTGGAGTTACGAGATAATTCGTAAGAACGGGTCAGTCTCAATCGCGTTTAATAACTCAAACATTCAAAATGGAGTTCCAATAGCCATAATTTTACAATATGGTCATGGAACTGGAACAGGGGGCTGGGTGCAGGGTAGAGATTATATCAATCCTGTTATTCAGCCTCTTTTTGATAAAATCGCAAACGATGCCTGGAGGGAGGTTACTAAGTTATGAGTACAACAGTCGATCAAAGAGTCGTCGAGATGCGGTTTGACAATGATCGTTTTGAGAAGAACGTCGCAACCAGCATGTCCACGCTTGCAAAACTTAAGCAAAGCTTGAACTTAACTGGTGCCTCCAAAGGGCTTGAAAGTATAAATGCCGCAGCTAAGAACAATAACATTTCTGCACTCGGCACTGCAGCAGAAACCGTAGGAGCCAAGTTCTCCGCAATGCAGGTAATGGGCATAACCGCAATTGCGAATCTTACCAATTCTGCAGTGAATTCTGCTAAACAGATGGTGTCGGCTTTAACCATCGACCCGGTCAAGACAGGTTTTAGCGAATATGAATTAAAGATGGATTCTGTCAAAACCATCGTAGCTTCTACCGGTGAAGAACTCAGTACTGTTAATAAGTATCTGGAAGAATTAAATGAATATTCGGACCAGACTATTTATTCCTTTGCTGATATGACACAGAACATCGGTAAGTTCACAAATGCCGGTGTTAAACTCGAAGATGCCGTAATGGCTATCAAGGGTATCAGTAATGAAGCTGCCGTATCCGGTGCCAATGCAAATGAAGCATCTCGTGCGATGTATAACTTTGCACAGGCATTATCATCCGGATATGTAAAACTCATTGACTGGAAATCTATCGAAAACGCCAACATGGCCACTGTTGAATTTAAACAACAGTTAATCGACACTGCTGTGGCACTCGGTACCGTAACCGCTGCTAGTGACGGTATGTACGAAACAGTAGAAGGTAACGCCTTTAATGCGACACAGAACTTTAATGAAGTATTTCAGGATCAGTGGATGACATCTGAAGTATTAGTTGAAACCCTTAAGAAGTATGCAGATGAATCTACCGAGATCGGTGCAAAAGCGAAAGCAGCCGCACAAGATGTAACAAAACTTACTCAAGTGTTTGACATCCTTAAAGAAACTGCTCAGTCTGGCTGGGCTAGGACATGGGAATTATTGTTTGGTGATTTGGAAGAAGCCAAAGCATTATTTACGCCAGTAACAAATTTCTTATCCGGTCTTATTGACGGCATGTCAGATGCTCGAAATAATCTGTTAGAAGCTGCTTTAGATTCGCCATTTGCTTCTATTATAAAGAAGGTAGAAGCCGTTTCCAAAGCTACCGAAAAAGTAGTTGATACCACCGAACGATATGCAGATATCGTACAGAGAGTCATGGGTGGCGAATATGGCGATGGCGAAGATCGATGGCGTAAATTAACCGAAGAAGGTTATAACTGGGCGAAAGTTCAGAATATGATCAATGAACAAACCGGCAGTATGGTTCGTCATGACGAAAAGTTATGGGAAGTGTCAGAAAACACAAATAAAGTTCGAGCAACCACCATTCAGCAAATTGCCGCGATGGGCGATGCTCAACTTAGAAGTATAGGATTTACCGAGGATGAAATTCAGAGTCTTAGAGATTTGGAGAAAATCGCAAATGCTGCGGGATACAGCCTCGAACAAGTTATTGAAAACCCGAAGCTTATCAGCGGTCGTACTTTATTAGTTGATGCATTTAAGAACATCGCTAGTACCATCGTTGAATTTGGTAGATCCATTAAATTTGCTTGGCAGGAAGTGTTTCCACCAACCAGCCTGGAAGACAGGGCGATGAAGATTTATAACATCATTGCTCGCTTCCGAAAACTTACCGATGGTTTAAAGTTTACACTGTTTGAAGAGGATGGTAAAACATTAACCGCCGTCGGCGATAAATTAGTAAGAACTTTTAAAGGTATATTTGCTGCGGTCGACATTGTAGCAACGGTTATCGGTGGTCCGCTAAAATGGGCATTCGATGCAGTAGTTAAACTGTTTGGTACATTCAACATCGACATTCTCGATATTACCGCTAGTATGGGCGATGCAATTGTCGCTCTGCGAGATTGGATTGACGAGCATAATATATTCCTTAAAGGAATTGAACTTATTGCTCCTTATATTCAGACAGCTGTCAATGCTATAAAGGAATGGTTTAATACATTCCGAGAAAACCATGGTATTGGTGAAAACTTTATCGATGGTCTTGTCAACGGTATAAAGAGTGGCGCACAGCGTGTATTTAACAATGTAGTTGAACTTGGTAAGGAACTCCTGAACAAGATCAAGGCGGTTCTTGGTATTCATTCTCCTTCTACCGAAATGTTTGCAGTCGGTACATACCTTATCGAAGGTTTGGTGAATGGTATTATCGAGGGCGCTGGCAAAGTATACACCGCTGTTAAACAGCTGGGCGTAACGATTATGGATGTTATATCCAAATCAACCATATCCGACGGCCTATCAAATGTTAAAGAAAAGATTAAAGCCTTTGGCGGACAAGTCGGCGAATTTATTAAGAATATAGACTTAGGTAAACTGTTAGCGGCAGGTCTTGGTGCCGGTATGATCGTAGCAGTATTCAAGATCGCCGATGTGCTAAATACGTTAGCCTCTCCGCTTGAAGGACTTGGCGACATGTTCGAAGGTTTAGGTAACATGTTCAATGGTCTTGCAAAGAGTTTCAGAGCAGCCGCATTCGAAAAACGAATGAATGGCGTATTGAATTTCGCTAAGGCTATCGGCATTTTAGCATTGTCTATTTTCGTATTAGCATCTATTGAACCTGGTAAATTGTGGGGCGCAATTGGTGCGTTATCTGCCTTGGCGCTTATTATGGGCGCTCTTGTCACGCTCGCATCATTCATGAGCAAGGATAAAGACAGTTTAATCGATCTTGATTTCGGCATGACCGCGCTTGGTATTTTAGGAATTGCGGGAGCTATTCTCGTATTGTCTATTGCATTAAAGAAATTATCATCTATCGATAGTGCAGACTTACCTAAAACATTAGGATTATTTGCTTCCATTATTCTTGGATTATCCGGATTCATGGTTGCGTTTGGCACATTTGTCAAGGGTAAAGCAGCTCAAAACATGGACAAAGCCGGGGCAATGCTTCTGAAAATGTCTGTGGCCATGTTACTCATGATCGCAGTAATTAAGCTGGCATCCAAACTCAACGGGCAAGAAGTCATCAAAGGTCTTGGCGTTGTTTTGGCAGTCGGTCTGTTATTTACAGCTTTTATAGCAGTTTCAAAAATTGCTGGTAAAAACGCTGATAAGGCTGGCGGAATGATACTTAAAATGTCGTTTGCTATGCTGCTCATGGTAGCAGTTGTCAAGTTGGCATCGGGTATGAAACAGTCCGAAATAAACCGAGGTGTTAAACTCATCGCAGGAGTTGGTGCGATATTTGCTGGTCTCATTCTTGTTTCAAAAATTGCCGGTAAGAACCCATCAAAAGCAGGCGGTCTGTTACTTGCAATGTCCGCAAGCATACTTATAATGGGATTCGCAATAAAGCAAATGGCTAAGATTGAGATGGGCGACATCGTAAAAGGTCTGGGCGTTATAACTGCGATAGGTCTGATTTATGCAGCACTTATCTATGTTTCAAAGTTCTCCGGAGAACATGCCACTAAAGCAGGTCTGATGTTGATCATTATGTCTGGTGCTTTAGTTCTTATTACCGGCGTATTATTCCTTCTTAGTAAAATGGATACGAAGGGCGCTTATAAGGCATTAGGTGTTGTCACCATTCTCGGATTATTATTCACGGGTCTTATTGCAGTAACCGGTATTGCGAAAACCGACAAAATGTTGGGCGTTCTGATAGTAATGACTGTTGCTATTACATTATTAGCAGGTGCGGTTATAGCATTATCGCTGATCGATGCCCAAAGTTTACGCAATGGTACAGCAGCGTTATCAGCGGTCATTGTGGCATTTAGTTTATTGATTGCCGCGACTAGTTTGGTAAAAGAACCGGTCAAAATGCTGGGAACTTTAATCAGTTTAACATTGGTCGTAGCGGCTTTGGCACTTGTAATATGGGCATTATCGAAGGTTGACGCAACAAATGTTATTCCAAATTGTATAGGTTTGGGTATGTTGTTAACAGCCGTTAGTGGTGTGTTAGTTCTCTTGGATAAGATGAAGGTTGGAAAAGCTTTCACTGGCGTAGCCTCACTCTTAGCAATGGCTGTTCCTTTAGCAGCGTTCGTAGGCGTCTTATATTTGATGCAAAATATCGATAATGCACTTAAAAATGCAGTAGCATTAACATTATTAGCGACTGCGATGACATTATTACTGATTCCATTAAGTATAGTAGGAGCCAATATTGCAGGGGCTATGCTTGGCGTAGTGTCCTTGGTAGCAATGGCGGTTCCATTACTCGCATTCGTGGGCGTACTGTCATTAATGGACGGTCTTGAAAATGCCATGACAAATACCGTGGCGTTGATTGCCTTGAGCACCGCACTTACATTGTTACTTATTCCGTTGTCGGTTATAGGCGCGGTCGCAGTTGCCGCACTTGCAGGTGTTGGAGCACTGCTAGCAATGGCTGTTCCTTTAGTAGCATTCGTAGGCGTTTTATATTTGATGGAAGGTCTTGAAAATGCAACGGCTAATGCACACTTGCTCATCGATATGATGACCGTGATGACTGAAGTGCTTACGGTATTAGCCATCGTTGGACCGCTTGCAATAATCGGCGAAGCAGCGATGTTAGGTTTGGTAGCATTAATGGGTGTGGTAGCGACATTCGCAACCGCAGTTGGCGCTTTAACAACATGGTTCCCATCACTTGAAGAATTCCTGAATAAAGGACTTGGACTGTTGAGTGATGTAGCATACGGTATTGGCAAGTTTGCAGGTGATTTAATTGCAGGCTTTGCTGATGGTGTAATGGAAATTCTGCCGACCCTCGGAACGAAATTATCCGAGTTTATGACAAATGTACAAGGTTTCATCGAAGGTGCTAGATCCATCGACGATGCCGTAGTTTCTGGAGTGAATTGCTTAGCCAAGGCTATATTAGCTATCACCGCAGCAGAATTGTTGAACGGTTTAGTATCGTTCTTCCCTTGGGCTCCTTCCATGGGCGAACTTGGTACTCAGTTATCCGAGTTTATGAACAACGCACAAGGATTTATCGAAGGTGCCAAGTCTCTCGATGATAGTATGCTCACCGGAGTACAATCCCTGGCGAAAGTAATATTAACACTTACCGCGGTTGATGTATTACAAGGATTAACTTCTTGGATCACCGGTGGTTCTTCGCTGGCCGATTTCGGAGAGCAGTTACCTCAGTTAGGTGATGACATTTCAGGCTTTGCTAAAAATTTAGGTACATTCTCTGAAGCTCAGACATCCGCAGTAAATTTTGCAGCTCAGGCGATCGTTAACTTAGCAGAAGCAGCTCAGAATATTCCTAACGAAGGTGGATGGGCAGCTAAAATATTCGGCGAAAATAGTATTGCTACGTTCGGTGAAAAACTTCCAGCATTAGGTGCTAATCTCAGAGCATTTGTAACTAATCTTGGAACATTCTCCGATGCTCAAGTTAGCACAATCGCATGTGCAGCCGATGGTGTCGTGGCATTAGCCGAAGCAGCTCAGAATATTCCTAACGAAGGTGGATGGGCAGCTAAAATAGTTGGCGAAAATAGCATCGGTGCATTCGGTGCAAAACTTCCAGCATTAGGTGCTAACTTAAGATCTTTTGTTGCCAACTTGGGCGTATTCACTGAGGCTCAGGTTACCACTGTAGATAGCGCATCTCAGGCGATCGTCAAAATGGCAGAAGCAGCCCAGAACATCCCTAACGAAGGCGGATGGGTTGCCAAAATTCTTGGCGATAATAGTATTGCTACATTCGGTTCCAGACTTCCTTCATTAGGTAAAGATTTAGCAGCTTTCGCAACCAATTTGGGTACATTTAGCAGTAATCAGGTTGCTACTGTTGGAAGCGCAGCAAATGCTATTCAGGTTATGGCTGCCGCAGCCCAGGACATCGACGGTCAATCAGGATGGGCGAAAAAACTGTTTGGTGATAATGGTCTTGCTTCCTTCGGAACAGAACTTGGAAGTCTTGGCAATAGTTTAAAGACGTTCGTAACCAACCTTGGAACGTTCTCCTGGAATCAGGTACAAACAGTAGAAGCTGCAGTCGGAGCAATCAATGCGTTTGCAGGCCTTGCCGATACTAATTTAAAAGATGCCAAGAAGAACGTTTCTGGTTTCGGAGACGAAGTTGTTGATCTGGCATACGATCTTAAAGATTTTATAGCTAATATGCCATTGACCGCATCCGTGACTACTGCAGTCACCAACATGAAAACCTTGTTGAGTGCAATTAATGAGCTCTCGGGTGCGAACGCTACGGGCGCTACAGATTTTACTAATGGTCTGAAGAAGATGGCTAAGAATGCTATCCAGGCATTTATTGACGCATTCGATACGAGTGCTTCTGATGCAACAAAAGCTGCTAAAACATTAGCCGATGCTGCCATCGACGGCATCGAAGCAAAAGAAACCGGTATGAGAACTGCCGGCGAGACATTGGCTACAAAGATTACAGAAGGCATCGAATCTAAGCGTTTCGGTATTAAAGACGCAGCAGAGGATGCGGCCAGTGATGCCGAGAGCGCAGTTCGAAAGTGTTATGGTGATTTTAAATCAGCCGGTATATACCTTACAGATGGTTTTGCCGCTGGTATTAACGAAAACACTTGGTATGTAAAAGCTAGGGCTGCAGCAATGGCGCAGGCAGCTTTACAAGCAGCAGAAGATACCCTGGACATCAATTCCCCGTCCAGAGAATTCTTCAAGATTGGTAACTATACCGTTGCGGGCTTTGTAAATGCGTTAGTTGCGGGCACAAGCAGTGTTGCTACAGCCGGTTCAGAAATGGCAGAAGCAGCAAAAGTCGGTCTTAATGAAGCGATTGGTCAGATAATCAATGTCCTCAATACGGACATGGATGTACACCCAACAGTTCGTCCTGTTATGGACTTAAGCAATATCAATGCCGGAATGAGTGCCATCGATGGAATGTTCAACACTAAGCATTCCGTTGGAGTCATGGCAAATCTGAACAACATCAATAGCACAATGGGTAACAATCATCAAAATGGAAACGTGGACGTTATTTCCGCAATTAATAAACTTGGCAGACAGTTAAGCGCTAGCCAGGGTAACGTGTATAACATCAATGGTATCACATATGATGATGGAAGTAACATCACCAACGCAATTGAGACAATTGTTAGAGCAGCAAGAGTAGAAAGGAGGGCGTAATCTATGGCGGCCGATACTTATACCGTAAAACAAGATGATACTTTATGGGGTATTGCCAACCGATTATACAAAGAGTATGGTTATGCCAGTCACTACGATTTTCAGAAATTTTTGATAGAAGCGAACAACATCGTCGATCCAGACTTTATTGTTACTGGTCAGACTCTTAAAATGTCGACCAATGCTGGCGGTTCTGACAATGAAACTCCTCCATCTGCGGGCAAACCAACCATTAACGTGTTCGGCGTTCAGACTAATACTGATAGAACCATGTATGTGACATGGTCATGGTCCAAAGATAACACTAAAGAGTATCATGTAGTGTGGTATTATGCCACTGGTGATGGTATTTGGTTTATTGGAAATGATTCCACCATCGCTACAAAAGCGGGCATTGATGTTAAGCAAAACTTATACACCGCGCCTTCTAACGCGACAAAGGTGAAGTTCAAAGTACTGCCTAAATCAGAGACCAAGACCGTTAATAAAAAAGAAACCACGTATTGGACTGCAGAGTGGTCTACCGCAGTGACCTATAATTTTAATGACATTGCGACCAAGCCACCAGTGCCTACAGTTGAAATTAAGGATTTCACACTTACTGCTACTCTCGACAACCTCAACATTAATGGCGACAAGATCGAGTTTCAGGTAGTCAAGAATAATTCAACCGTATTTAAAACGGGCAGCGCTTCCAACACGATAAAGATTAACAAGGGGCATGTCACATTCTCTTGTACTGTTGAAGCCGGCGGTGAATATAAGGTTCGTTGCCGTGCGGTAAAAGACGACTCGTACAGCGACTGGAGCGAATACTCTGCTAATCAGGGTACTGTTCCAGCCGCTTCGAGCGGCATTACAAAATTACGTGCATTGTCCGAAACATCCGTATATATCGAGTGGTCGAGCGTTAAAAACGCTACAGGTTATGAGATTGAGTATACCACCAACAAAGATTATTTCGATAGTTCTTCGGAACCTAAATCAGCTTCATCAACCGTTAATCATGCTGAGTTAATTGGCCTCACTTCTGGTCAGGAATATTTCTTCAGAGTCAGAGCAATTAATGATCGTGGTAATTCGGCATGGACCAAAACTATCAAATCTTTAGTTATTGGCTCCGAACCAGCACCGCCTACAACATGGTCTTCCACGACCACTGCAATTGTAGGTGAACCATTAACGCTGTATTGGGTCCACAATACTGAAGATGGTTCTGTTCAGACTTATGCTGAGTTAGAGATTTATATTAACGGTAAGAGTACTACGTATACCATCGCAGCTCCTGAAGATGAGGAATCGGGCGATACAAGCAGCTATTCAATTAATACTGCATCATATGCTGAAGGCACCACTATTCAATGGCGTGTTAGAACTGCAGGCATAACCAAGTCTTACGGTGAATGGTCGACGCAGAGAACTATTGATATTTATGCGCCGCCTGTACTAGCACTCAGCGTTTTCGATTCTGCAGGTGCAAATATTGGTACACTCACTCAATTTCCGTTTTATATTTCCGGCGTAGCCGGTCCTAATACACAGGCGCCTATCGGATATCATGTATCTGTTATCGCGAATGAAAGCTATGAGACCGTTGACGCATTAGGTAATGCAAAATTAGTAAGCAAGGGTGAGCTCATATACTCGAAGCACTTCGACACGAGCAACCCATTAATGGTGGAAATGTCTGCTAATAACCTGGATCTCGAAAACAATGTAGAATACACAATTAGTTGTACAGTTTCTATGAACTCGGGACTTTCTGCGGAGTCTACCACGGTATTCGACGTTGCTTGGACTGATTATATGTATGAACCAAATGCCGAAATAAGTGTTGACATGGAATCATACACAACGTCCATTATGCCGTACTGTGCCGATTCAAAGGGCAACTTAATCGAAGGCGTTACATTAAGTGTATACAGACGCGAATTCGACGGTACATTTGTCGAGCTGGCTAGTGGATTAGATAATACCGGCGTCACATTCATTACCGATCCACATCCAGCTTTGGATTATGCACGATACAGAATCGTAGCGACTACCACATCAACTGGCGCAGTAAGTTATAGCAATCTTCCAGGTATTCCAATCGGTGCTGTTGAGGCTGTGCTTCAATGGAATGAGGAATGGTCTAGCTATAATACGCTGAACGAAGACGCATTAGCAGAACATAACTGGACAGGTTCGATGTTGAAGCTTCCATATAACCTCGACGTGTCCGATTCCAACTCGCCTGATGTAGCCATTATCGAATATATTGGACGTCAGCATGGAGTATCTTATTACGGAACACAATTGGGCATGTCCTCAACGTGGAACGTGGACATAGAGAAAGATGATGAGGAAACTTTATACGCGCTTCGACGTTTACAGGTTTGGATGGGTGACGTATATGTACGAGAACCATCCGGTAGCGGTTATTGGGCAAATGTAAAAGTATCATTTAACCAAACACATGGGGAATTAACTATTCCCGTATCACTTAGTATTACCAGAGTTTCAGGAGGTGTGTAATATGGCAAATTGGCTGGAATCAATGCAGCAGAGTTTCGAGTATTACGTGGTCGATCCTGGGACTTGGAAGGATGTTTCACCGATTGATTATGTGAAATCTTGCACAATTAATCGTGATTCGGATGCAGAAACCCTCGGTTCCGCGACTATTAATGTTTCGGAATCGGTGGGCGAATGCTATGTCAGAGTTTATCTGATAACAACTCAAAATGGAGTAACGGAGAAACATCCACTTGGAACATTTCTGGTACAAACACCGTCTTCTAGTTTTAACGGTGCGGTAAAAGAGGTTTCTATGGATGCATACACTCCATTGCTTGAGTTAAAAGAGAATCAGCCACCTCTCGGATATTCAATCCTTAAAGGTGAGAATATTATGGACAATGCATATCGTTTAACTAGAGAAAACGCTAGAGCTCCCGTTATTCAAACGAGAAATACTAGTGAGTTATTTAGCGATTTTGTAGCCGATCCTAGCGAGAAGTGGATTTCGTATTTATCTGATCTAATCAGCAATGCGAAGTATACGTTTGACCTGGACGAGTTAGGTCGTATTTTATTTGCCCCTAAGCAAGATACCAATTCTTTACAACCTGTATGGACTTATAGTGATGACAATAGTTCTATCCTGTATCCGGATGTGAGTATGAACCACGATTTATACGGTATTCCTAATGTGGTAGAGGTCATCTATTCAAGTGGTAAAGATTCATATTATGCCAAAGCGGTAAATGACGACCCTAACAGTCCTACGTCAACGGTTAATCGTGGTAGGGAAATCCCATATCGAGTAACCGACCCTGATCTGATCGGTAATCCGACAGACAATCAGATACAAGAGTATGCAACTCGACTTCTTCGTGAGTTGTCAACTCTGGAGTACACTATAACATACACACATGGATATTGTCCGGTTCGTTTGGGTGATTGTGTGCGACTTAACTACGAGCGTGCAGGAATTAATAACGTCAAAGCAAAAGTTATTAGTCAATCGATCAAGTGCGAACCTGGATGTCCGGTAACTGAAAAAGCAGTATTTACTACTAAATTATGGGGGTGATATTTAATGGGGTTACCTATCGATTTAATATCCCAATTTGTTAAGGCGACTAAAGATACACCTGACACAAAGAAGGAAACGATCGTTTATGGAACCACTGTCGAGCATGAGGGTGTTACCTATGTAAAGATCGATGGTTCTGAATTATTAACTCCGGTAATCGCTACCGCCGACACTAAACCAGGTGAGCGAGTAACGGTTATGATTAAAAATCACACCGCAACGGTTACCGGTAATATCACTTCCCCTGCAGCTAGAACAGGCGATCTTAAGGATGTTAATGACTCTTTGACAGACAACACCGATAAGATCACAGAGTTCGAAGTTGCGTTGGGTTATAAAGCCGAGGTTACACATTTAAATGCTGCCGTTGGTAGAATCACAGACCTGGAGACTGATACATTAACAGTTAAACAGAATCTGGCTTCTGCCACGGCGGACATTACCAAATTACAAAGTGATACCATAACTGTAAATAAACAGTTGAACGCTAACAAAGCTAACATCGAGAATCTTACCGCTACGAAATTGGATGCAAGTGTTGCTACTATGACATATGCGACTATTGCTAACTTAGATGTTACCAATCAGAACGTATATAATCTTACGGCGACATATGGTGATTTCAAAAATTTAGCGACCAATAAGTTTACAGCCATCGAAGCAGATATTAAAAATCTCGAAGCTGGCGGCCTTACGGTGGAAGAGTTAGAAGCATCGTTTGCTAATATAGACTTCTCGAATATTGGACAGGCGGCTATGGAATATTTCTACGCACAGTCCGGTTTAATCGATAATGTCGTTGTCAGCGATGCTAATATTACGGGTACATTAGTAGGGGTTACCATCACGGGCGATCTTATTCAGGCTAACACATTAGTGGCGGATAAATTGGTAATGTTGGGTGAAGATGGTGTCTACTATAAGCTCAATACAAATGGTATGACGCTTGGCGCTGAACAAACCGACTATAATAGTTTGAATGGACGAATTATCACAGCCAAATCCATTACTGCCGAGAAGGTAAGCGTAGATGATTTGGTTGCTTTTGATGCGACCATAGGTGGCTTTACGATCAGCGATCGCGCTATATATTCAGAAGTTAAAGATTCCTCTGGTAATACTACTCGGGGAATTTATTTCGATGCGGATGGTCAAATGAACATCGGAGATGCCACAAACTTTATTAAATATGTTAAAGATGATGCTGGTAATTACCACTTAACGATTTCTGCAGACACTATTCTGTACGATATTAACGGTAATCAACGATCTATCGCAGACCTTGGGGTCATTGGCGAATACGTTCGTATCAGTACGTACGAAGGTAAACCATGTATTGAATTAGGCGAAAGTGATAGTGATTTCAAGTTACTCATCACTAATACCGAGATTATATTCATGGAAGGTTCTGATGTTCCAGCATATTTCTCAAATCAAGCCCTTCATATTACTAAAGCAGTAATCGAAGACGAACTAAAACAAGGCGAATTTGTATGGAAGATCAGAGACAACGGTAATTTAGGTCTCATGTGGGTAGGAGGTGACAGCTAATGGCTACGGTTTCAAAATGGACTCCATTTGACGTGGCGTTAAACCTTACTGCTACTAGCGGTACTGTCACTCGTACTTCCGCTACAGCATTTACCGTGAAACTCAACGTTTCCTGGGAAACATATTATTCGGGAGCGCTCACCAATTATGGTATGACCGCATCGTCCGGTAATAATAGTGTTACGTTGAACTCGTTCGGTACGAAAGATAATGCCGGAAGCAGCTCTTTTACGGGGGCGTATTCGATAAGTGGCAACAGCGCAGCAACTAAGGCTATTGTTGTTACGTTCAGGAATTTTAATTCCGATAACGGCGATTCTGCTACCAAAACTATTACGTTAAATGTAAGTGTACCTGCATGGACCTCTTACAAGGTTACGTACAACGCTAACGGCGGCACTGGTGCCCCAGGAAGTCAGACCAAGTGGAAAGACCAAGCCCTTACGTTATCCAGTATAAAACCAAGCAGATCTGGTTATTCGTTCTTGGGATGGTCGACATCGTCAAGTGCTACCACGGCTACATATTCGGCAGGTGCTAATTACACAGCGGACTCGGCCGCTACATTATATGCGGTATGGAAGGCGAATACGTACACTATTAAGTATAACGCTAACGGCGGTTCTGGTGCACCAGCCAATCAGACCAAGATACACGGTGTCGCGTTAACCTTGTCAAGTACTAAGCCTACCAGGACAAACTACACCTTTAAGGGTTGGGGAACTTCTGCTACCGCAACTGCTGTAACGTATGCGGCAGGAGCAAGTTATACGAGCAATGCAGCGATTACCTTGTATGCGATTTGGACGCTTTCCTATGTAAAGCCTACAATCACTGGCGTATCCATTGCCAGATGTGATTCTGCAGGCACTGTTAGCGATAGTGGCACATATGCTCGTGTCAAATTTAATTGGACTACTAGCCTTGCTGTTTCTTCGATCAAAATAGAATGGCAAGCAAGTAATTCAACGACCAAAGGTAGTGCTACAGTATCCGCAAGCGGCACAAGTGGTTCTGTAACCCAAATTATAGGTGTCGGATCATTAAGTACTGATTACGCATACAGCATTTACATTACTGTTGCTGATCGTACAGATAGCTCGTCAGCTACACATAGTTTACCAGGTACCGTGCTGCCTGTGGATTTTCTCAAAGGCGGTAAAGGTGTTGCTATTGGTAAACCAGCCGAAGTTGCGGACGTGTTTGACGTTGGTTGGAATACTCGTTTCCGTAAGGATGCGTACGTAGGCGACAAAGAAGGATATCTTGATGGTAAACAAGGTATATATTTGGACGGGGAAGGCCTCATCCATTTACAAAGAAGCAGTGCGCAAGGTTACCATCCATATTTAGGATTCTTAATCGACGATGCCGATGATGTTCAAGGTATGATTCGATTAAATTCTTCAACACTGATGATGGAATTTAGAGCTGCTACTGGTTACTCTTTTGGCAATCGAGTGCATATCGCGAATAATATTGGTATATGCGGGACTGATACCGCTGGCGTTGCACGTAGTAATTTCGAACCGTGTAACTCCAACCACAACTGTGTTATCGGTCACGGTAACTATGCTGCCGCTAATGGCAGTACCAATATTTACGGCAACGATATTATTATTGGTTCTGCACAAGCTGGCAATATAACATATAGACCATATTACAGAGCAGGCGACAGTATATCGTATGGTGTAATCTATACAGCAGGTTTTGTATCCAATAGTAAGACGTACATACAGTTTAATGTCCCATTGTCAAAACCTATTATTGGATCGCCAACTGTAGCTGTAGCAAGTATCGATGGCATTATCGTTCGGCAGGCAGAAAACTATACGCATGGTTCCGCTGCTTCAACGTACGTGAAACCAAGTTCATACACCGCCTCTGTACGACCTGGCGGTCTCACAATAATTGCAGTCATGAGTAATACTACCAACGCCGTAAATAACGAGACATGTGGTATTGCATGGAGTGGCACAATTACGCTTTCATAGGAGGTTAAATATGGCTTTACGTAAAAAAGTACGACAAGACGATGGTGTCACTACGGTATATCATCGCATATTGTTCTTGCAGACGACTACGAATCAACAAAACTCGATAGCGGTTACGTCATATGTGGACGAAACCTCTCGTGCTGCGGAGATTACAGGAGATGTGGTACAACCTTACCGCAGAACAACTACGTATGAAACCGCATATGACGAAACAATGACCGTTTCGACGGCTTACGATTACTTAAAAACCTTACCGCAGTTTGAAGGCGCGGAGGACATTTAACGGAAGAGGAGAGAATATGACAGAATTACTAGAATGGTTGAGAGATCTCTTAACAAATCCAGGTGTAGTAGTTTTCGGCGCGGTAACGCTAATTGAGATCGTACCGATAAAGATTAATCCTTGGAAAAGTCTTTTGAAATGGATCGGTAACGTTATCAACGCCGAAGATCGTAAGAGTATCCAAGAGATTAAAGATGGATTAGACAAGGTGGATAAGACCGTGGAAGAAATGAAAAGAGAACGAGAGGAGGATAAGGCCAAAGAAAAAAGATGGCATATCCTGGACTTTATCAATTCGTGTCGCCACGGTCGGACACACACTCGGGAAGAGTGGAATCATACATTATCAGAATTGGCCGAATATGAACAGTTTACTCAAGATAAGCGAATACCTAACGGAGTAATTGATGAGGGTGCTAAATATTTACGAGAACTGTATCGAGAGAATAATCGGACAAATAACTTCTTGTAGAGGAGGTGCCTCATGAATGATTTAGAGAGAAAATTCTATGCCAGACATTTAGCGGCAATAGAGAAAGAAAAACCCGTAGATGTCAAACACTGGAAGTACGTTAGTAAGAAACGTGGACCTAGTGGTAAATGGGTGTATACATATGCCGAAGATGGTAAGTCTAACAAACTCACAGGCAAGACTGATCATGAGTATACCATGACTAAAACATCGGAGGGTACGACTTTAAATCGGACACCTAGCTACGAAGTGGTAGATGAAACCACCGGTGTTAGATTTACCTACGACCAGGATACAAAGGAATTTAAGTTTGATTGGGCAACGGTCGGTGAAGGTGAGAATGCGAAGTATAGTGTTAAAAAGGGTGAATATAGCGGCGGCGAATATGTTAACCAACATATATGCGAGTATGCTCGCAATGGTAAACAGTATAAAACCACTGTAACTGTATCTGCTAAAGATGGTACACCTCACAAAATGGAAACTCGCGATCTCACATCCGATACTGTTGTAGAAAAAGCCCTCGATAAAGTAAAGGGTCTGTTTAAAAAGAAATAAAGGGAGGTTGATCCATGACAATTATAGTAGGCGATAAGATGCCGCCAAAATCTAAAAAGACTGAATTTTCAAAAATTATCTTGATTGTGGAATTATTGGTAATGATCGCGTTAATTGTATGTGCGATCAAAGTACCTGAAGTCGGTTTCGACACGATTATATGCGCGTGGGTTGGCGTTATAGGCGCTTCTGTAGCGGCATATTATTGGAAAGCGAGAACAGAAAATCGAGTAAAGGTTCCGTTGAAAGTTGTAGAAAGTCTTCCTGAGTCGATACGAAAAGATATCGACTTAACACAGGTTGTCGTTGCAATTATTCAATCGGAGTAGAAAGGAGTAAACTATGACATTAGAAATTGCATTAGTGTTGTTAACTATTTTACCAATCGTAACGAGTATCGTAACAGAGTTTGTTAAGTGGGTGCTCAATGCGATCAAGGTAACATATGCATCTAATATTGTAGTATTGTGTGTATCTGCTCTTGTTGGCGGAGGTAGCACAATTCTGTATTATATCAGCGCTGGTATTCCTTGGACGGGTTTAAACATTGCTTTGATATTTGCGATGGTTCTGGCCAATGCCGTAGGCGCAACAATTGATTATGATAAGGGTAAGCAGTTAATTACTCAGATCATGGCGATTGCTAAGAAGAAGTAATACTCGTATAAAAAGAGGGGACAGCGAAAGCTACAACCCCTCTTCTTTTTTCGCGGCCCATACACACCCTTTAATGAAAAATATTAAAGGAGGTACGAACATGTTTATTGTATTTGGTATCAGTTTATTTATTGGAGGAATTATCGGTGTACTTATTAGTCATAGAATTCGCATGAACAATATGACAAATTATTACACATCTAATTTATATCCAATCGTAAAAGCTGACGGCGATGTACGTTTTACGCCGTTCGGAATTCTTATTAATAATACTCAGAAGGAAGAAGCCTAACATGGGCTCTTCTTTTTTCTAACCTGTTATTTTCTTTTTGCCTATTATTTCGATTGGACATTCTAATCGTTTAGGTAAAGTTTTAAGTTTCTTTCTTCCTTCTAAACCTAATGCTTTATCAATTGCATTTTTGGCGCATCGATTAGTTCGGTAAATGTTATCATCTCCAGGTATGGTAATAGTCCAACCTTCACCATATCCTTCAACCCAATATCCTCTATATTTAAAGTCTTTCCTTGTAACTGCGGTATCTTTCCATACGATTCTCATATTTGTTTCCTCCTTATTAGACGGTGGTATATCATGAGGGTGTTATAAAAGATGCACCACGATGATATCCGGCGGGGTTAAAGATTAACCCACACTTATTCGTGTAGGTCTATATCCAAAATGAACTCTGAGTTATTTTCTCTACTGAATTCTATTCGTTTAATTATTTTCTTTAAGAATATATTCTTTGTTTCGGCATCCAGTTCATCATCTTGTATTGCGATGAATGCGTCAGATACTAATAATAGTTTCTCCTCCCATTCTTCTTTTTCTGGTACTGCGTATTCTAGTTCATCTATTTGTTGCTGTAGAACTTCAAGCTTCTGATTATGGATAGCTTTCCTCTCTACAAATTCGTTATTGGTTATTTTATCATCTTCCCAGGAATCAAACAACTTAGCCTTCTTACGTTCTATATTTTGCATCTCTTTTCGTAAGGCTGCGATCTTAAGTTCGACTGCGTTATCGTCCACGTCCGAAAACCCTTCGAGCTTAACTTCAAAATCCTCTATATACATTTTTAAAGCGTGTGTTACAGCATTCAGTACGTCGGTAACAGTGGCTGATTTGACCGTACAGCCAGTAGTCGAACGTTTATGACCGTAACGATCCCTACGAGTTTTGTCATAAGGTCTATACCACATTGATATTCCGCATTTCTTACAAAACATTAAACCGGCTAAAGGGTTTCTTAAGGCTAATCCTGAACGCGTCCTGTCTGTATGAAATCTTTTCTGAGCTTCCTTGAATGTTTCTTCGTCGACTAATGCGTGTTTCTTGTGTTTACCATCGTATACCATATAATGGTCGCCTTTATATCTTGGCCGTATGACTTTTAGTTCATTATTAACCATAGTTTTAACTTGCATTCGGGTATTCCATCGTACTTTTCCAATATATACCGGGTTTGTTAGATATTCTTTTATGGTGTCTGTGGACCAGGGACCTTCACCTTTATATGTAGGTACGTTCATGGCGTTCAATCTATTTGCTATATCCCAGTTTGTTAGGTTGTCTTTAACAGCCCATTCAAAAATCTGTTTTATAACAGATGCTTCGTGCTCATTTGGCACAAGAGTTCGTCCGGTTTTTGTTTTAACAATGTTATAACCATATGGTCGAAAAGGGCCCATATAATTCCCTTCGACCACTGCTTGTTTACGTCCACGATCCATACGTTTATGAATCATCTTATATTCTCGTCTGGACATGAACAATTCGAATTCCATATATTCTTCATCTTCTTGGCTATGCGCGACATCGTATGTCTTAGTAGGAGTAATAACTAGTACTCCATTATTCATATTAGAATATTTTAGGCAGTCTAGTATAGTTTGAGCATCACCTTGATTACCACGAGATAATCGAGTCACTTCAACTATCAAAATACCTTTATATTTACCTGCGTAACAATCTTGTATTAGCTTTTGTATTTCCGGCCTAGCTTCAATAGTGTCGCCGGAAACAAGTTCCTCGTATATTTTGCCTATATATAAACCCTTTCTTGCAGCAAGCTCGGTAAGTATCTTCCTATGTCTAGCGAGTGTCTCACCTTCTCCTAGTTTTTCTGCTTCCACATCAGCACGACTTTTACGAAGGTATATTGCGTACATATCTATGTTAGACAGCGCGTCGTTGGTGATATTATTCATATCAAATGATGTCATATATACAGCCCCTTTTTATGTTATTTTCTAGTAGATCTCATCGATAGTAAGAACTTGGCATATTCCATTACTTTCTTACACTCTTCTTCATTAAGTTTGCTAGCAATAATTTCATCAAGCCATTGGAAACGACATGTTTCGTTGGGTGACTTAGTACTCTTGCGTTCATTCCGATCGTTATTGCTTTTCCAACCTAAAAGATAAGCCGGCGTGGTATTAAGAGCCTCGGCCAAAGAATCTAATATGCCTAACGGTAAATTTTCAATATCACCGTTTTCGTATCTGTAAACTGTAGTACGGTTCTTCCCCAATTTTTCTGCCAAATCATCAATTGACAGACCCTGTTCTTTTCTCATACTTTTAATTCTTTGTCCTATTGTCATTTAATCCAAACCCCCTCTCCTTACTAATAAGAGTATTTTCATGATACCTTACTTTTTGCATATCTGCAATCGAAATGTATGTTCGATTAAAAATATTGCGTATTGTGCGAAAAAATTATATTGACAGAAAAAATAGATAGGTGCTATCTTGTAATTGTTGCACGAAACGCAATAGAAATGGAGTGGTTGCATTGGATGCAAAAAATGTTGTATTGAAAAGTCTAACTATTAAAGAAGTTTTAACAATAAAAAGTATTCTTGGGTTAACCGATGCCCAGGCAATTGCTATATTTTTGGGAGTGTGAATGATTGTGAAAACATATAAATGTGGTCCGGCCACAATTCATATTCGTGGGGACGTGGATAAAGAAAAGCTTAAGAAAGCTACTATTCAGTTCTTTACGAAATCGTACAGATACAAAAAAGTAAAGGGGCAAGCATCATGTCAAAAGACGAAATAATTTCTGAATTGGTTGAACTGATACTTATGCAAGAAAAAGAAATCGAGAAGTTGAAAAAGAAAGTAGCTCGTATCAAGCAATATTTAGAAGTATATGAAGAATACATCAAAGAGGAGCGTTAAGATGGCGTCAGTACGTGCAGAAGTTTCTATGAAAAACCGTTATTGGATTAATAAACATCGACATTACGAATTAAAACATTTTTGCTTACAATATCCGTTATGGAAGCATGCGTATGCATCTTTTAGCGATGCAAGTATTCCGTTGTCTATGATCGATAGAATGCCTACGGATAATCTTCCAGGTGATCCGACAGCAAAACGAGCTATGATGAAAGCTCATTACCTGGAGAAAATACGTTTAATAGAAGAGATCGCTAAAGAAGCTGATAAATACTTGTATAAATACATAATTAAAGCAGTCACTGAAGACTTATCATATACATATTTGAAATCTAAGTTAGAAATACCGTGTGGGCGAGACATGTACTACGACCGCTACCGTAAGTTCTTTTGGTTGCTAAGTGAAGCGCGAGGATAACATCTCCTATTATGAGAATATATCTTAAAAGGAGGTAATTTGCATGTTATACGTATTAGGATTATTAGGATGGATGGTATTAGGCTTTATAGTTATATGGGCGGCATCAGCAACTCATCTCATCAAAGCAACGCGTAGCGGTTATAAACCGGTTGAATATTATTGGGAGCATCAGCACTCAGTAGTAAAGGGACTGGTCCGTAACAACAACTGCATTGCCGCGATATTATGGGGTTCTGTGATATGGCCAGCAAGACTAGTATGGGCGATAAACGACTATTATCCGCATCTGTACGAACAGTATGAATTATTAGGTTATAAGAGATTCTAAGGAGAAGCTTCGGCTTCTCTTTTTTTGTTTTCGCGAAAAGAACTTATTCATTTATAGAAATATATTTTAGGAGGACAATTATATGAAGAAATTAATTAGAAACATTAAGATGATGTATTATCAGACCAAGATGAATTATTGGCAGCGCAAGGTTAAAAAATATTTGCTTGTTGATGATTATGACATGGTTAGACACAGCATCACTATGCGGTATATGTACAACGACAAATTGTTAGACCTGTAGTGTATTCAAGAGGGAAGCTTCGGCTTCTCTTTTTGTTTTCGCGAAAAACACCTATCCTATAATGAAAGGAGGTATGATCTATTGAAGAAATTTTGGAAATGGCTAGGCGTAGCATTATTGGTAACTATTGCAACGTTTGGCATAGCATTAATTATTTGGGGGATTATCGCCCTTATAAAAAAGGTGAGGGACTCATAAGAGCTCCTCTTCTTTTTCTTTTTATCCTAGCTTATCAATTTCTATTCTAGGTTAAAACCCGTACGTGGGTGACAACATATAATGATATTTTAGTATTGTAGAAAGGAGGCTTTATATGGTAGCTAATTTATGGATTTGTTGGGTTGTTGGTATTTTCGTAGGATTGGTAATTGCTACTACGATAATCGTGATCAAATCCTCGTTCGGTACATTCCGTATTGATTGTTCTGATCCGGAAAAGGACGTATATCGACTCGATATTCATTCTGTCGACAATATCGTCAAAAAGAAGTACATAATTCTGCGAGTGGATAAGAACGCGGATCTTTCGCAGCAATAACAACGGCTATTATGAGAACGTATAGTTCAAAACTAAATAAAAGGAGGATATTTAAAATGAGTATCAAAACATTATTGGAGAAGGAAATCAACGACGAGTTCGAAGAACTTGGAAAGACTGCGATTGGAAGCGAAGAGTACAAAACGACGGTTGATGGACTGGCTAAGTTAATGGATCGAGCTATCGAACTGGAAAAATTCGAAGCTGAACGCAAAGATCGAATCGATCATCAAGACAGAGAGATGGATTTGAAGGAGCGGCAGGCAGCGGATGAGAAGAAGGATCGAAAGATTAAGAACTGGTTAGCAGCGGCAGGTATCATTATTCCGTCCGGACTTACGATTTGGGGCACAATCAAATCTATCAAGTTCGAACAGGAAGGAACTATTACTACGATAATGGGAAGAGGATTCATTAACAAACTGCTTCCTAAGAAGTAAGAGTTAATACGTTTAAAAGCGGAGACTTGGAGAAATCTGAGTCTCTTCTTTTTTACAAAGGAGTTGACATCATTGCGTTATCATCATGAGAAACCCGATTTATATTTGTCTAAGTATGGACAAACGTACATATGCGATCATCCGGTTTACTCTATATGTACGTTATACCAAATATGTAATAAAGGCATATGTGTAATTCAACAACGTTTTGACGAATCTACCAAACAAACTTATTGGACTGAGATAGATCCTTGGTTGACCGATGCGATATATTTACATCCGAAATTTAAAGGATTCTTTGATGAAAGGGCTGAAGAACCGGTGAATGGACTATATCCGACCGTGTCAGTACGGCAAATTATGTGGGCACTAAAGATGAAACCTATCAAGCGAGAGCGATGGGAGACATATTTTGATAGAAAAGCTATTTAGCGAAATTTACAACTCATATTATGAAAGGAGGAGTTAAATATGACTAGAAAACAAATCGACGCAGCGAGAGAAGCTCGCTTATGGTTGGGACAAATTATTATTCCTACCGCAACGGTAGTAGTAACAGCTTTGTCCATTCCAGGGGTGAAGGAAGCAGCAGCGGAAAAGATTCAAAGCGTAAAACGCTCTATCCAGAAACGTAAAATTAAGAAGGTTGAGCCATAAGGCTCTTCCTTTTGCGTTAACGCGTAAAACACATGCCCCCTTATAGAAGAATAAAGGAGGTAATTTATATGATCTTATTTGTAGTGGTGGCATTGGTATTATTACTGGTATTATTGGCAGTATTGTTGCTTGGCGGAACAGCCGTAGCAGCGATTTTGGTGGTATTCGGTGATTTTATCGTATTTACACTGATATTGGTACTGATTATTAAATTAATCAAGAAATTCAGAAAGAAGAAATAGTCCTTCGGGGCTATTTTCTTTTTATCCGCGAAAAACACATACCCCTTTATGAAAACAAATACATTTATGGAGGTAATTATTATGATGAATTTATTAACTTTAACAGTAGGTGTAGCTGTGGGAACTTTAGTAGCGAGTATCGTGATGTTAGTAATAACATTTACAGTATTCACTAATAAGAGATTCCTTAAGCGATACATGAAGTGGGTTATGAAGACAACACAGGAACTTACAGAAGCGATGTATGATGTAGAAGATGAGGAGCAGTAATGCTCTTCTTCTTTCGTTTTTCGTGACGGAAACATTTTCTATTATGAGAAGAAAGGAGTCACTCAGGAAGAATCCTGAATGGAACTGGAACAGGTAAAGTTGCGCTGAAATGCGACGTGGCCATTCAGAGGTGGTTCGAGTCCACCTGACGCTTTCTTCTCGATTTCGCGAAATTTGCACAGTGTATTATGAGAGAATAGCTAACATTAGGCGAGGTAAATTCGATATTAAACAATTAATGGAATTGGGGATTTACCGTTCTCTCTTTGTTTTTGGCGTCACCAAATCTAAAGAAAAGGTGTGGAAACCAAATGAAAAACACGTTACGCAAGGCAGAAAAAGTGATCAAACGTAACGCACCAGTAATCCTATCAACAGTTGGTGCAGTAGGAGTTGTAACAACCGGAGTAATGGCAGCAAAAGCAACACCGAAAGCATTAGTATTATTACAACAAGCAAAGGAGGAGAAAAATGAAGAGCTTCTTTTAATTGACAAGGTGATAGCAGTAGCTCCGGCTTATATTCCAGCAACATTAGTTGGGGCTGCTACTATTGCATGCATTTTTGGCGCACATGTATTAAATAAGAAGCAACAAGCAGCTTTAATGAGTGCATATGCGTTATTAAACACTTCTTACCAAGATTATAAGAATAAAACAAAAGAAGTGCTTGGCGAAGCAGGTGAAAAAGAAATTCGGTCAGAGTTGGCCAAGGACAAAGCTAAAGAACAGAAAGTAGAGCATCAGGACGATGGTAAAAACTTGTTCTATGACGAGTATTCCCAAAGATATTTCAGAGCCACTAATGAATCAGTATTACGAGCGGAATATCTACTAAACTATCAAATCTCTACACAATGGGGTGCTAGTCTTAACGAATTCTATCATATGGTTGGCGTAGATCCGATTGATGGTGGCGATGCTATTGGATGGTCATCATCTCAAATGTACGATTACTACTGGAATGATTGGGTTGAATTCTGGCACGAAAAAATGGAGCTGGAAGATGGAACGACATATTACATCATTCATTTCACCGATCCATTCCCAGATTTCGAAGATTATTAAAAACCCGGACGCAGATGACAACAATCGATGATATTTTGTTATCGAGCCGCGAAATAAACAGACACTGTTATGGAAAGGAGGATATGCTTTATGAAAACTAAAATCAATTTGATGAAGGTTGCTGGCGTAGTATTACCGATTCTTGGGGCAGGAGTAAGTCTCGCAAGTAATTGGTTTGAAGGCAAGCAGCTGGATAATAAAATTGCAGAAAAGGTTGCAGAAGCAATCACCAAAGCAGCAGATAAGGAGTCTCAGTAATGAGGCTCTTTGTTTTATTTTTACAAAACATTATGGTCGAATGAAAGGAGAAAAAAACATGACCAAAGCAGATGTAACAAACTTTTTTGATACCGCTAAAAAGACGGTGTCAAGACGCAGTCCAGAAATTCTTATTGCACTGGGCGTAACAGGTTTCATCAGTACGACTGTACTGGCGGTAAAGGCTACTCCGAAAGCCCTTCAGCTCATCGAAGCTAAGAAAAAAGAAGAGCACAAGGATGAGCTTACTGCATTAGAAACCGTACAAACAACCTGGAAGTGTTATATTCCAGCAGTAGTAACCGGGGCGGTATCGACCGCTTGTGTCATTGGGGCGAATTCTGTAAATGCAAAACGTAACGCGGCACTGGCAACCGCTTATAAGATTTCCGAAACAGCATTTAAGGAATTCAAGGAAAAGACTATCGAAACTGTTGGTGAGAAGAAAGTTCAAACCATCCGAGAGAAGATCGCTCAGGATAAGGTAGACAAGAATCCGCCAGAACACACAGGTAAGTCTATCATCATTACAGGTAATGGCAACACCCTGTGTCTGGACGGGGTATTTAACCAGTACTTCGAATCTAGCAAGGACGCGATTGAACGAGGTGTAAATGCTGTAAACTATCGCATGCTTAGTGAACAGTATGTATCCCTGAATGATCTGTACGAGGAGATCGGTGTTGATCGAATTGAGGTTGGCGACATGGTAGGATGGAATATTAGCAAGCACGGAATGATCGAAGTGGATTTCGACACTGCATTATCCAAGGATAATAGACCTTGTCTGGTTATCCATTATACTGTGGCACCAGTATATGATTATATGAACAACTGGTAATTCGCGAAAATTACAAGGCATTTTATGCAGTAATAACAAATTTTTAAAGTCTGAAAGGAGACAATATTATGAACGAAGAAACTATGAACACAATGAACGAGGAAATCATGGACGAAGTTACTGAACTTACTGAGGTGTATGAAGATATGCCTGCAGAGGACGGCGAAGGTTCTGGTAATGGTGTGATCATTAAGCTTGTATTAGCTGGCTTAGGCGCAGCTGCATTAGCAGTTGGCATTAAGAAGCGTGACAAGATTAGAGATCTTATCAATGACCGAAGAGCTAAGAAGCTTGAGAAGGCAGGTTATATCGTATTACCATCTCAGAATGAGGTTGACGATTTCGACGATTTCGAAGTTGACTGTGATGACGATGGTGAAGGGAACATTATTGAAATCAAGGGTGACGAAGAAAAGTAATTACTCACAAGGGAGTCTTAAGGAAACTTAGGATTCCCTTTTTGTTTTCGAAAGGAGAATGCTATGGAACCTAAACGTAAATATCGTTACGAGGGACCTGTGATGGTCTTTGGACGTTGTGTAGCCGGTGTGTGGAAAGGCGAAACATACGCAGAGAGTGAAAGTAAAGCGCGGAGTAATTTAGAGTATCAGTTCAAAACCCAAAACAATTTAGTACCTGGAGCAAAGGTTACTCTGACAGGTAAAGTAAGAACAGTTTCATGGAAGGAGATGCCAGCATGAGCACAATTAACCCGGCGGATTATCCGTCCAATTCCCACAAGCCTAGAACAACTACTACAGCAGCACCAGCAGAGGCTGAAAAGCGCGTAAAGAAAGTAGTTAAGGCACCAGTAACAATCAAACAGAAGAGCGAGGCTCGTAAATTCCTCGATAACTTTATTTCTGAGGACATTACAAATGTTAAAGAATATTTAGTAAAAGATATCGTCATTCCAACCATTAAGGATACTATCTGGGCCGCTATTACAAATAGTGTTGAGATGGTATTATTCGGAAGCACAGGACGATCTAGACGAAACGGTACTTCATCTTCTAGACGCACTAGCGATTATGTATCATATAGTAGCTTTTCTTCTGATAGAAGAGATAATCGCAGTTATCGTGAACGTCGCGAAGAAGAGGAATCTAATCGCAGTCGATTCGATCCGGAAGATATCGTATTCAAATATGTAGATGATGCCGAAGCAGTACTTGATCAGATGGCTGAAGTCATTGAAGCGTATGGCAAGGTAACAGTGAATGATCTGTACGACATGGTAGATCGCACACCACCGGCATATACAGCAACCAGATACGGTTGGACATATTTGGATGGTAACTGCAAACCGCAGCGAGTACGTGACGGTTATATTCTGAAGTTACCTAAGGCTAAACCACTGTAAGGAGAATATTTATTATGGCAAAAGAAATGGTACACCATCCTGATCATTATCAGGGAAAGGGTGGTCTTGAAGTATGGCAGGTGCAGGAAGCATTTACTGCCGATTTAAAAGGAGTTATTGCAGGCGATGCATGTGCACTTATTAAGTATGCATGTAGATGGCCTAAGAAAAACGGTATCGAAGATCTGAGAAAGATTATCGAATATGCTAATCATCTAATCAAGAAGTTAGAAGAAGAGCAGTATGCAACTGATGTATGGCAAGATGTTATGCGTCATCAAACAATGAAAAATGAAGAAAAGGAGAGTAATTAATCATGAAAAAGACAGAATTATTAAACAAAGCAAGCAGAGCATTGCACAAAGTTGGTTTCCAGCTTAAGAAGCACAGCCCTGAAATCTTAGTAGTAACTGGCGCAGTAGGTACTGTAGCAAGTGCTGTTTGGGCTTGTAAGCAGACAACAAAACTTAGTGACATCTTAGATGAAGGTAAAGCTACAGTTAATCAGATTCACGAAGTAATGGACAATCCTGAGTTGCTTCCAGAAGGTGCAGAATATACCGTAGAAGACAGCAAGAAGGATTTAACAATCGCATATGTACAGACAGGTGTTAAGGTAGTTAAGCTTTATGCTGGTCCTGTTATTCTTGGAACTTTATCCTTAACAGCAATGCTTACAAGTAATAACATTCTTCGTAAGCGTAATGTAGCTCTTATGACAGCTTATACAGCACTTGACAAGGGATTCAAGGATTACCGTGATCGCGTGGTTGAGCGTTTCGGCGAAAAGATTGATAAAGAGCTGCTCTACAACATCAAGGCTAAGGAAATCACAGAAACTGTTGTAAATGAGGATGGTACTGAAACAGAGGTTACTAAGACAGTTGAAATGCTTGATCCGGAGGCTGTTGAGTATAGTCAGTACGCAAAGTTCTATGACGATGGTTGTAAGGGTTGGACTAAAGATCCGGAAACAAATATGGTTTTCTTGCTTCAGACACAGGCAATGTTGAACGATGATTTAAAGCGTGATGGATATTTGTTCTTAAATGATGCTTATGATGCATTAGGTATTCCACGTACTTCCGCTGGTCAGATCGTTGGTTGGATTTATGATACCGAGAGTCCAAACGGTGATAACTTCATTGACTTTGGCATCTTCGATGGTACAAAGCCTAAGGCTCGTGACTTCGTGAACGGATACGAAAGAACCATTGTACTTGACTTTAATGTAGACGGACCTATCTGGGATAAGATCTGAATGGTAGGGCTCGATGTGGGTGGTACTGGTAACCCATGGAGAGATATGTACGACTACAAATGGTAAGGAGGTCTATCGTGACTGGCAAAGATTTGATCATTTATATTTTAGAGAATGGTCTTTTAGACGAGCCTGTGTTTAAAGATGGTCGGCTCTTAGGCTTCATGACTGCTATGGAAGCAGCAATTAAATTTGAAGTCGGGGTAGCCACCATTGAATTGTGGGTTAAGATGGGTTCCTTAGATGCTGTCAAACTTGGAGACGAGATTTATATTCCGGCAGATGCGAGGAACCCAAAAATGAAAGGAGAGTAATTACTCATGGATGATAAATTAACTCTTGTTTCTTGTACGCTGGTTACAATGGCGGGTGTGTGTTTCATCAGTGGTTTGTTAATCATTACAAAATAAAAAGGGGATGTAGCACGTGAATCGTATAGGACATATTTTAGAAATGTTAGATGTCTCATTAGATACGAAGAAAAAACGTCATATTGCAGGAGGAATTCTCATGAGTATAGCTGCGTTATTCGGTGGACTGGCATTTACCGTGATGACGCTCAAAACGGAGGTAAAATAAATGAGTGAAAATTTCAAAACATTATTAACATTTGTACTGGGTGCAGCAGCTGGTTCTGTTGCCACCTGGTATTTCTTAAGTAAAAAACATGAACGTGAAATGCAGGAACTTAATGATTCTTGGGAAGAATGGATCGGCAATGGCGATACAGAAGAATATGAAGAGGACTATCAGACCGAGGATGAGGATGTAGAAGTTCCTACTCGTGTGGCTGAGGAAAGACCTTACACACCACCTACTAGTTTTGAGGATGCGGTTGCACATTTAAAGCAGCCTGACACTAGTGATTATTATGAAGAAGGAGAGGAAGATATGGACGAACCGTTTGTAATCACTCCAGAAGAATTTAGCGAGCTGGAGTACGAGGGATATGCAACAGAAACCCTTACCTATTACTCTGATGGAGTATTAACTGATTACCTTGATAATGTTATCGAAAACGTTGATGACGTAGTAGGCGAAGAATCTTTAGAACATTTCGGCGAGTATGAACAGGATACCGTATTTGTTCGAAATGATCACTTGATGACTGGATATGAGATCCAGCGTGATTTCAGAACCTATGCAGAAGTTATCGGCGAATAAACGGAGGATCAATGCTACGAGACAGATTGCGTAATGACTATTTCGAATGGTTAATCGGGATGGTGCACGCAGATAGATATTCGGACGGCGTGTCCTTTAGTAAATTACTGGACCTCTTGTTCAATATCGAATTTGAATACATCATCCCCAAAGATAAGAACCGAGCCGAAGACGGAATGGACCTCAGATACCGATTTGCCTACGATTACAACGGTGTCGATTATGCTGAAAGATATTTAGGCGGCCCATGTTCGATGCTCGAAATGATGGTGGCTTTAGCCATTCGTTGCGAAGAGGACATCATGGACGATACTCGTTATGGTGATCGAACTGGACAATGGTTCTGGGGTATGGTCGTAAGTCTTGGTCTCGGTGGTATGACCGATAATAGATTTGATGAAGCTGCCGCCAGGGGAATTATAGAACGTTTCTTAGATCGCAAGTATGCACCGAATGGTAAAGGCGGTCTATTTACTATTAGAAATTACTCTGGCGATATGCGGAAAATCGAAATATGGACACAATTATTATGGTACTTGGATGTATTCCGAGACTAGGAAAGGAGGAACTAGCTATGAATACAGTGGTGAACGTTGATGTAAATGAATTACTCATGGACATTAAACGGCAAAATAAAACAATCAATAGCTGGAAACTTTTATGTTATGGTCTATGTGCTTTCGCTGTATACGTGGTGCACGAAAGCAAAGAATTAAAAGAAAAAAATAAGACTCTCACTAATGAATTGGAGGGGCTGAAGGCAACGAAGGGAGAATAGGACGTGCTTGACTTTTTTACAATCACGACGGAAATGAAACGGACTGGTACCGAAATCTTCCCTAAATTCATCATTAAGAAATCTAAAGACCTGATGATCCGTGGCGGTGACTTCTAT
>JAEIGA010000745.1_pt1 | contig 48357 bp, 39 predicted proteins | sample 9270691 | NCBI WGS metagenome assembly JAEIGA01 (sample SAMN17057246, study PRJNA624740) | gut metagenome | biome: biome; isolation source: fecal sample | host: Bos grunniens | place: China: Xizang | collected 2019 | reverse complement strand
TCGATAAGTCTTTTGTGCGTTCTAATTTCGAATTGTTCGCGTGAATCTTTATATTTGTGTGGCGAACGAAGGATAGTTACGATTTCCTTTTCTGTTGGTAGTGGAATTGGGCCACTAATCTTTGCACCAGACTTTTTCATTGTTTCAACAATTCTTGTTGCTGCTTGGTCGAGCATTTCTGTGTCGTAAGACATCAATTTGATTCTAATTTTTTGACCTGCCATTTTTTTGTTCTCCTTTTTTACCTAACTTTTTTTGTGTGTGTAAACTCTGCCGTGTGTGTCCTTTTTAACTAATAAAAAAATCATTCGCCGATACTTATTTATTCAAGTCGCTGCGAATGACTCTGTTAATTCTAATTTTAAGTTAGTCGCAGGGGTCTAGCCCCCACACTTGTCAATGGAAATTATCTTTCGGAAACCCGATTTGAAGTAACTTTCCATATCATCCCAGATTACACAGCCTATTCATTATACAAAATATGAATAGGTTTGTCAAACGTTTTTACAAGGTTTTTTTAATTTTTTCAAAAATATTTTTAAGGTTAAAAAATCAGAAAAAACCTTGCTTTTTACCGTTTTTTATGCAATTTCTTTTTTGATAAATCTTGGTTTTGCACCACCTGTGACAACGCTTGCATCAACCACAACCTTTTCAATATCGGTTTGTGATGGCAATTCATACATAGTGTCAATCATAAGATTTTCAAATATTGTGCGAAGTCCCCTTGCACCTGTTTTTAATTCAATCGCTTTCTTTGCAATTGCCAAAACTGCGTCATCAGTAATTTCCAATTCAACGTTATCTAAACCGATAAGTTTTTTATATTGTTTTACCAATGCATTTTTTGGTTGTGTTAAAATATTGACAAAAGCCTTTTCATCAAGCGGATTTAAACCAACCGTTATAGGAATTCTTCCCACAAATTCAGGAATTAAGCCATATTTAATTAAATCTTGTGGTTGAACTTCTTGTATTATGTCTGGGTTCTTTTCCTTTGGTTTTTCAACGTTGCCGATAAAACCAAGCGAAGTTGAGCCTTTCCTTTTGCTGATAATTTCATCAAGCCCAACAAATGCACCACCGCAAATAAATAAAATATTTGTTGTATCAATTCTAATGCATTCTTGTTGTGGGTGTTTTCTGCCACCTTGTGGCGGAACTGATGCAACAGTGCCTTCAATAATTTTCAAAAGTGCTTGTTGCACACCTTCACCAGAAACGTCCCTAGTAATAGACACGTTTTCGCTCTTTCTTGCAATCTTATCGATTTCATCAATATAAACTATACCCTTTTGTGCTTTTTCAATATCGAAATCAGCGTTTTGGATAAGTTTAAGCAAAATATTCTCAACGTCCTCACCAACGTAGCCCGCTTCTGTTAACGTGGTTGCATCTGCAACGGCAAATGGCACGTCTAAAATTTTTGCAAGCGTTCTTGCAAGCAAGGTCTTTCCGCTACCTGTTGGGCCTAAAACTAAAATATTGCTTTTATCAATTTCTAAACCACTTTCATCCGCAACGGCATTGATACGCTTATAATGATTATAAACGGCAACCGATAAAACCCTTTTTGCTTGGTCTTGACCAACAATAAATTCGTCAAGTTTATCCTTAATTTCAGATGGTTTTAAAAGCACAACGCTTTCTTTATCTTTTGATTTTTCACTTTCTTCTTTTATGACGTCACGACAAACTTCAACGCACTCGTTGCAGATATATACGCCGTTTGGGCCTGCAATCAAGCGTTTTGTCATTTCTTCGGGTTTGCCACAAAAAGAACAATGCAAATGTTCAGTCTCTTTCATATATCTCCGTTATAATTATGGACGTTTAACTAAAATTTCATCGATAAGTCCATATTCTTTTGCCTCATCAGCAGATAAGTAATTATCTCTATCGGTATCCTTTTCTAATTGTTCGATAGGCTTACCGCTATTTTCAGCAAGGATTTTATTTAAGCGATACTTTGTCTTAATAATGTGTTCTGCTTGAATTTTAATATCGCTTGCTTGACCTTGTGCCCCACCTAATGGTTGGTGAATCATAATTTCACTGTTTGGAAGAGCATATCTTTTACCCTGTGCACCACTTGAAAGTAAGAATGCACCCATGCTTGCGGCAAGACCGATACAAATAGTTGAAACGTCACACTTAATATAATTCATTGTGTCGTAAATAGCAAGTCCAGCAGTCACGCTTCCACCAGGGCTGTTGATATAAAGGCAAATATCTTTATTTGGGTCTTTTGCTTCAAGGAAAATCAATTGTGCAACAACAGCGTCTGCCACTGCATCGTTAATTTCGCCCGTTAAGAAAATAACCCTATCTTCTAAAAGCCTTGAATAAATATCATAACTTCTTTCGCCCTTTCCTGTGTTTTCAACAACGTATGGAACAACGGTATTCTTTATATCCATATACTCACCCCTGTAAAAATATTCTCATTTATTCAAGTATCGTTTAGCAAAATGCCAAACGATACCTTCAATCTAAACTATATTTGAATAAATTTTATTCAATAGTATTTGCTTCTTTAAGTAAATCAAAGAATTTCTTAATAATAATGTCGTTCTTGATGTAATCAAGTTGACGAGCGTTCATGTTCTTCTTAACGTCTGGAACAGGCTTGCCTTGTGCTGCTGCCATCATTTCCACTCTCTTTTCAACTTCTTCATCAGTCGCCTTAATTTCTTCTCTTTCGATTATTTCTTCAATAACGAGTTGTGATTTAACGTACTCGGTTGCTTGTTCGGTATAATCTTTTCTGAAGTCTTCCATTGACTTGCCGATATATTTTAAGTAGTCAGCAAGTTTAAGACCTTGATATGAAAGGCGATATTCCATTTCTTGAACCATTCTGTCGATTTGGTTTTCAATCATTGCATCTGGAATTTCAACGTCTGTTGTTTCAGTAATCTTCTTAATGATTTCGTCTTCAAGTTCTCTTTCAGCCTTGTCAGCATTTTGCTTTTCAAGTTTTTCTCTTGTTTGAACTTTGTACGCTTCTAAACTTTCAACGCCAACTGCTTCTTTAATAAACTCATCGTTTAATTCTGGAAGTTCAGTCTTTTTGATTTCGTGAAGTTTAATAGCGAACACAGCGTCCTTACCTTTAAGGTTTTCAGCGTGGTATTCTTCTGGGAACTTAACATTGATATCTCTTTCTTCGCCAATGTTCATACCGATAACTTGGTCTTCAAAACCTGGGATAAATGTTTTGCTTCCGATAACAAGAGTTTGTTTTTCTGCTGTGCCACCGTCAAACTTAACACCATCAACACTACCTGAATAATCGATTACAACGCTATCGCCATTTTCAACCGCTCTATCAGTCACGTCAACAAGGCGAGAATTGCGTTCTTGCAAACGCTTAATGTCTGCATCAACTTCTTCGTCTTTTACAGTATATACGTTTTTCTTATAGTTTATACCTTTATATGCACCGAGGACAACTTCTGGCTTAACTGCAACAATTGCAATCATAGAAATGCCTTTTTCACTAATTTTCTTAATGTCAAGGTCTGGAGATGCAACTGCGTCAATAGTTGGTTCCTTTTCTAAAATTTCAGTGTAATATTTTGGGAAAGCTTGATTGATTGCTTCTTCATAGAAAACGCCTTGGCCATAAACTGACTCTAAAACTTTTTGTGGCACTTTGCCCTTTCTAAAACCAGGAACGCTATATCTGCCCTTGGTTTTGTTGTATGCTAATTCAATAGCTTCTTTCCATTCTTTTGCGGTTAAATCAATGTTAATCTTTACCGTACTTTTTTTACCTTTTTCAAAAGTATATTTCATAACAATCTCCTAATAGTTGAATTACTAAAATATTTTATCACATCAAAAAATAAAAGGCAAGGTTTTTTGATATATAATATATTAATTTTTATATATAATTAAACCATTTTAATAATAAAACGCCTTATTTTGACATATTTTTAATTTTTATTCATTATCGCCCACAAGCAAACTTAAATGACTGTCAGGTTTAACCATTAACGACTTATAGTTTTCATACACGACAAAGCCAAGTTTAGAACGTGGTGGTTTTTTAACGTTTTTCTTTTCGGTATAAACAATTTCGCATTTCCCACCATCACGCCCTTTAGAGTAATATGCACATATTTCCGAGCAGACGTTTAAGGTTTTATCCGAAACTGGCTTTCCGTTATTTTCTAAAATAGCGTGTGCAGAGTGATAATCTTTTGCGTGAAACCAAAGGTCGTTTGGTTTAGAAGAAAAGGTCAATTTATCGTTTTCAATATTGTTTCTTCCCACCTTAAACCTTATGCCGTCAATCAAATAATTCCTATATAAATCTAAATCTTCTTTTTTGTTTTTGCCAGAGTTTTGCTCTTTTATAAGCCCACCGCCAACCAACTCGTTTTCTATCAAATTTAATTCAAAAATATTCTCTGCTAAACTTAATTCATCAAGCAAACTGTTAAAATAATTTAACTCGTTTTCTGCCGTTTCTTTTTGTGGTTTTAATGCAGAAAGCGTCCTTTTTTGCTTGTTGTATTTCTTATAATAATTTTCCGCATTTTTTGATGGCGATAAATTTTCGTTTAGCGGGATTACCACTTCTTGATTTGAGTAATAATCAAAAACTACGCACTCTTTTTGACCTTGCTTAATCTTATAAATATTAGACAAAATCAACTCGCCTTTTATCCTATTATCTTCGGCAGAAAGTGCGTCTTTTTCCTTTGAAGTAATTGCCGTTAAACGCTTTTTAACTTTCTTAATTGCAGTGTTTACAATTGCTGATAGTCGCTCTTTTTTATTTGTATATTTTTTCAGTTTTTCCTTGTTAGAAAAATAATATTCTTCAGCATTAAACAAGGTGTCAAAATAAATAAATTCGCCCTTCAAAATAGAATATGGGTACAATAAAACGTCTAAAATTTGATTATCGTTTTTTAATACGCAAGGCCTTTTTTGGCAATTAAACAAAAAGTTGTTCAAAAAGTCAAAAAAGTGTTTTCCATCAACAACTTCAACACTGGAATTTGTTAGATATTTGCTAACAATTTCTTGTGCGGTTGAAAGTGCAACGCCTTGCACGTTTTTAATGAGAATTTCTGGCAATTCGCCAACTTTCTTGTTGTCGAAAATTTCAATTAACAGATTATCGACAGGCTCTCTTTTTTGCCCAACCGGTGGATACATGTAATCCTTTCCAACAATAAGTGGTCTAACACCGTCATCGAACATATTTATGCCACGATTTCCACCCAAAACTTTGCCGTTTTCAGTTAAAATAACGTTGCTATATCTGCCCATAAGTTCAACGTACATTATCTTTTTAACGTTGTCAAAAAACTCGCCCGATAATGAAAATTCTATCTTAACTATTCTATCGAACCCAACAATTTCTATTGAATTTATTTGTGCAGAAAGTAAATGTTTTCTTAAAAGCATGCAAAAATTAGGTGCAGTTAAAGGGCCTTTTTCTTCCTTTTCAACAACACCTATTCTTGGGGCAGATGGATTAACGTTTATAAACAATTTTTCCGTTCTTTTTCCTGTATAAACTGTTAAAACAACCTCATCGTTTGATGGTTGAACAATTCTGTTCACCTTTCCACCACTGAATATTGAGTTTAGTTCTTTACATAAATAGCGTAAAGTAAACGCATCTTGTGGCATACTTATCCTTTTATATAAAACGTTTTGTTATCTAAATAATTTAGTAGGCTTTTTTTGTCAAATTTTAGTGTCAATTGGGTTGCAGAAAGTTGTTGCTCGGTTAGATTGTACTTTTTGTTCTTTTCAAAATCGCCATACTTTCCATCGCCCAAAATTGGGTTGCCAATATGTGCCAAATGTGCCCTTATTTGATGGGTTTTTCCTGTATATAAGGTAATTTCTAACTTGCTTGTTTCTTTATTTTCTTCAAGCACTTTATATCCCGTTTTTATTAGCACGCTTTCACTGACTTTTCTATCAAAAATCTTAACTTGTGCATTGATTTTATCTTTAACTAAATAAGCAGTTAAAACGTCTTCTTTTTTCGGCATTTTACCAACAACAGTTGTTGTGTATTTTTTGTCAAAAGTTCTATTCTTAAACCCTGCCAAAAGTTCTTGCTCTGCCACCGAATTTAATGAAAAAATCATTAAACCACTTGTGTTTCTATCAAGCCTGTGGATAAACCCTGCATTTTCATAATCTTTTTTAAGGTCAGCGTAAACACTTTCAGACGTATAGCCACTATATTTATTAACGACCAGAACGTTTTGGTCTTTATAAACAATTTCATACTTGTTTACTTGGGTTGAAACATAAAAAATCTCTACCTTATCGCCAATAGACAAGGTTATATCTTCATTTACCCTTTTTCCGTTTACCTTAACGTCTTTTTTTCTTAACGCTTTCATAAAAGCCGAAAAAGACAAGTCTTCAATGTTATATAAAGCAAGTTTGCTTAACTTGCGGTTTTTATCAGCAATAAATTGTTTCATATTATTAACAAAAAGAGACTTCGGTTTAACACGAAGTCTCTTTAACTTTTTAATTAGCCTTCAATTTCTTCTTTTGGTTTAACAAACAACAAGACAACGATACCGATTAAGCAAAGTGTTCCGACAGAAAGGAAGATAACCGACCACAAGTTGTTTTCTAACCATTTAGAAGGAACTTCAACAACCTTTGGTGCACTTTCAACCTTGATGATTGATGAATCAGATGCATCCCTTGAAGAAACGCTTGACGTTGCTGTGCAAACAATTTTATAAGCACCTATCTTTGTTGGCACAAACGTAAGTTCACCATCATAAGCAACCTTTTTAACTTGGTCGTAATTAAAACCACCCACGTTATAATATTCATTTGTTAAATCAGCGGCTTTTGGAATCTCAACCCAATTTTCATCATCTGCATCTGCATTTACGTCTGCATTATAGTAAAGTTTATATTGAGTTGTGCAACCTTTTGCATCAACGATAAAATTTGACGCTTTATATTTAACACCCTTAAAGCCTTTACCTTGAATTTCAGGAGCATTAACTTCAATGTCTGCATTATCAAGAATTTCAAAAGTGAAAACAAACTTATCGTAATAAGTGCCTTCTTCAATTTCACCATTTTCGCCGAGAACAAAGAAGTCATTTTGCAACATTGCGTTTTCTTCATCACTGAACGCTACAAAGAAAATGTAATTGCCAACGTGGTTTAATTTGAATTTGCCGGTTGTAGTGTTTTGGTTTTCGTTTATCGTTCTGTAATAAATAGTTGTGGTCAACTTTTCATAAGAAACAAAGTTGTCGCTAACCAAATCTTTCATTGATGGAAGTTCAAAGTCTGTTCCTAAACCAACAGAAGTGATAGTTCCGTCTTCTTTTTCAACCGTAGTTGCCTTTTCAACTGCGTTTAAGAAACTTGCATGTGCAATTTCATCATAGGTATAAACAGGCTTTGTTTCATCAACAAAATGCGAATCTTTTACAGTGTCAACACTGAATTCTTCATAAACATAAGTTGTCTTAACGTCGCTATCATCAGTCTTAACTTCACCTACACCAAACTTAACCGTTTCGCCTGCTTCTGGCTCAAGGAAACGAATTTCCTTTGGCATAGTGGTATTGGTTGCTAAAATAACTGAATCATATGATTTGTCAACTAAATATAAATTAGTGTATCCACCCAAAACAGAGCAAGATTTGATTGTTAATTTATATTTTTCGTTATATGCTCTTTTAACTGAAGTATATGTGCCGTTTGCATTTCTAATATAAAAATCTTCATTTATATATGCTCTTGGTTGTGCAGGCGTTAAGGTTGTTTGACCATCAGCAAGTTGCAATGATTGTTTATATGCACCCGTTGTATCCGTCCACTTTTGGTCAACGCTTTCTAACACGAAAGTTCCTTCTGCATCGTCTTGAGTTTTATAGAAGTCAACTTCTAAACCCTTAACAACAGTTTTATCTGCGATATTTTTAATTTTGTAGTAAACTTTTTGGTCAGCACTGTATTTGCTTTCAATATCAACACCGTCAAGTGTTAAGTAGTTGTTTACCACTGTGAGTTTTAAGGTTAAAAATCCTTGTGCGTCAAGCAACAAATTATTATCAAGTTCAACTTCGTTAAATTCACATTTTACTTGACCGTTGTTATTAGCATCATAAGAAAGCACGATAATGTTTCTAATGCTCTTTTCAAAGGTTGTGCCTTCGGTAGCGTATTTAGACCATTCAACAGGGTTTCCGTTTACGTAGAAAGCATCCAAATCTAAAACAAAAGAAGTTTCAAAATTTTCTGGCATCTTAAATTTAAGGCTTAATTCGTTTACCATTAAGTCGTTCTTAAACTCAACCTTTCTGCCGTCTTGAACAGACACGTTAAAACCATCTTCTTCAAAACTTGCAACCATTCCGTTAAGCACGAAATATTCTTCTGGGTCCGCCGTTTCAGCGTGTGCTGTTGATACGCCCATAAAGCCCAATGCAAAAGCCATGGACATTAAAAACGCAACTATTAAAACTATAAGTTTATAGGATTTAGCCACTTTCATTTTAGCCTAAAACTCCTTTCTATCATATACTTTACAATTATATCTCATTTATTTTACACAAAAAAAGCAAACTTGTCAATTCAGTTTGTATATTTTTTAAAAATAATATTTATATATTAAACATTTTTATCGTTTGTTAGCCCTATTATAACACTTTTTTTAAAATTTTTGAATATAATATTTTAGAATAATTTTATGGATTTACAAATGACTTGCTTTTTGATTTTAACAGCACTGACCGTTAGCATTGACTCTTTTGTTTGCGGGTTCTCGCTATCCTTTACCAATAGAAAAAAACTGCCCGTTGTTTTAATCATTGCTTTAACCGTGTTAATAATGTGTTTGTTCACTAATTTTGCACCTGTTTTCTTCAATGGTTTTTTAGATGAAAACGCTTCGATTTTTGGTGGATTGGTGCTAATTATCGTGGGTCTTTTTAACCTTGTTAAATGCTTAAAAAACACTAAAGCAAATGATAAAAAATTAGCCGTTTCCAGCAAAATCTTTATGGTTGGTTTTGCCGTTGGGATTGACGGAGCACTTGCAAATTTATCACTTTCTCTTATGGGCTTAAACGCACTTTACGTGCCTATTACTATCGCCTTAACCCACGCTTTAATGGTGTATTTAGGCATTGTGTTAAGCGTCACTTCTTTTTCAAGAAAATTTGGCAAAATCGAGTTTTTACCGCCATTAGTTTTAATTGTTTTGGGCGGTTATAAAATGCTCGGTTTATTTATATAAAAAGCGATGGAAATTTCCATCGCTTTTGCTTTAAATACTTGGTTTAATTATTGTTATTGACCTATCAGTGTTAAAGTTTGTCCAAGGCGACAAATCTTTTGGCGGTTGAACCCTAAACACCATTCTTTCTTTGCTGACTGGATGTGTGAACGATAGGTAATATGCCCAAAGTGCAAGGTTGCCCTTAACAGCCTTTTCCCCACCATATCTCATATCGCCATAAATAGGTGTGCCAATTGCGTTCATTTGAACACGGATTTGGTGGCTTCTGCCCGTGTGCAACCTAACGTCAACAAGTGAAAGATTTTCAGTTTTTTCAACAAGTTGATATTCAAGTTCGGCAAACTTTGCACCGCTTACTGTTGGTGGACAAATATATACCATATTATTTATAGCGTTCTTTTTCATATAGTGTGTTAAGGTTGCCTTTTCTTCTTTTGGCACGCCCATAAGTACTGCAAAGTATCTCTTTTCAAAGTCGCCGTTTTTAATCTGCTCTGAAAGTCTTGCGGCTGCCTTTGAACTCTTTGCAAACACCATAACGCCACCTGTTGGTCTGTCTAGTCTATGCACCAATCCCAAGTACACGTTGCCTGGCTTATCGTATTTAACTTTAATGTAATCTTTGATAATCGTAAGCATATCCTTATCTTTGCTTTCATCCTCGCAAGAAGGAATATTTTGTGGCTTTAATACCACGATAATGTGATTATCTTCGTGTAAAATTATAAGGTCTTCCATACTTTTATTTTCCATATTTATTCGTTTATCCAAATTCCACTGTTTCCGCAAGGCAATATAACGCCCTTTTCACGAGTAGGTAGCCCCACTTCGTATGCATCAATTTTTCCACCACGACCGTTTGCGACCGTTAATGCCAAAATGTTTTTTAATACTTGTGGTTGCAAACCGGTTGTATAACTGTTGATAAGCACAAAAAGTGGATTATCGCTTAAAACCTTTGCACAAAGTTCAACAAACGAATATAATTCGTTTTCAAGTTTCCACATTTCGCCATTTGGGCCTCTGCCATAACTTGGTGGGTCCATAATAATAGCATCGTATTTTCTGCCACGGCGAATTTCCCTTTCAACAAACTTTTTGCAGTCGTCAATAATATATCTAACTTTGCCTTCTTCAACCTTTGAAAGCCTAACGTTTTCACCCGCACGCTCCACCATACCTTTTGACGCATCAACGTGGCAAACTTTTGCCCCTGCTTTTGCACAAGCAACCGTTGCACCACCCGTGTATGCAAACAAGTTCAAAACGTTTATCTCTCTATTAGAATTTTTTATTAGTTCGGTCATTAAATCCCAGTTTACCGCTTGTTCAGGAAACAAACCCGTGTGCTTAAAACCCATAGGTTTTACTATAAATTTTAAGTCTTTATACTTAACGCTCCACTGGTCTGGCATTTTGCCTTTATAAAGCCACTTGCCACCACCCGTTTCACTTCTAACGTATTTTGCGACAAGCCCTTTATAATTGTCCATATCCACTGAACTTTGCCATATTACTTGTGGGTCTGGGCGAAGCAAAGTTATACCTGCCCAGTCTTCAAGTTTATAGCCGTTGCCCGTGGCAATAACCGAATAGTCTTTCCATTCAGCGACTTTCATTATTTATTAACCTTGTTTATAATTATCGTACATTCAGCACCGTTTATATCAAGTGTTTTTGCAAAACCATCTATTTGGCCTTCAGTAATTGCATCAGCAAGAACAACACTCTTAATATCTTTGCCGTTTGTCAATGCGTTTTTAACGCTTTCATCAGCAGTAATGTAGTTTACAGTAATCCTGTCCACAACTTCAAAACCTGCCTCTTTTCTCATTGATTGAATTTTAGAAATCAATTCCCTTTCAACGCCTTCTGCCCTTAATTCATCGGTCACAACGGTATCCATAACAACTGTAATGCCGTTATCACTTGATGCGATAAAGCCTTCTGCACTTTCGGTTGAGATTAAAAGGTCGTCAAGTGCAAATTCAAAGGCGTCGCCTTCAAATTCGGTGGCGTATACTTCACCTTTCTTAACTGTTGAAACAACAGCGTTTGCATCACAAGTTTCCAAGAACTTTCTAACCTTGCCAAGTTTTGCACCATATTTTGGACCCAAAGTCTTTAATTGTGGCTTAATCTTATAACTTACGAACTTGCTTGCATCAATCAAGTATTCAACTTCTTTAATGTTAAGTTCATCTTTTGCGATATCTAAAAGCCCTTCTGAAAGTTCGGTTTTTCTTTCCGAACAAACGAAAATCTTTCTTAAAGGTTGCCTATTTTTAACGTTTGCAGTGTTTCTGCAAGCCCTGCCTAAAACAACGATATCTAAAACGTTTTGCATTCCGTCTTCAAGCGTCTTATCAATTGCACTTTCATCAACTGATGGGAAAGCACAAAGGTGAACTGATTTAGGTGCATCTTTATAGAATGCTGGAACTAAATTTTGATAAATGCTTTCTGCCATAAATGGTGTAAATGGAGCAGAAAGTTTTGCCATTGTGGTTAAAACAGTGTAAAGCGTGGTGTATGCGGCAATCTTATCATCATCCATGTCCGCACCCCAATATCTTTCTCTGCCACGGCGAACGTACCAATTAGATAAATCGTCCGTGAAACTTTGAAGTGCCCTTGCACTTTCAAAGATATTGTATGAATTTAAGCCTTGGTCAACCGTCTTGATAAGTGTGTTGAGTTTTGAAAGAACCCACTTATCCATAAGGGTCAACTTGCAGTTTTTGATATCATAATCCGCAGGGTTATATTTGTCAATTTCAGCGTAAAGAACGAAGAAAGCATAAGTATTCCAAAGTGTGCCCATAAACTTTCTTTGTGCTTCTGAAACGGCTTCTTCATAGAACCTTGATGGGAGCCATGGTGCTGAACCTGTGTAGAAATACCATCTAACAGCGTCTGCACCTTGCTTATCTAAAATTGTCCAAGGGTCAACAACGTTGCCTTTATGCTTACTCATTTTGATACCGTTTTTGTCGTTTACGTGTCCTAAAACGATACAGTTTTTAAATGGTGCTTTTTCAAACAATAAGGTTGAAATTGCAAGCAACGTGTAGAACCAACCACGTGTTTGGTCAACCGCTTCACTAATAAAGTCTGCTGGGAAGTGGCTTTCAAACAATTCTTTATTTTCAAATGGATAATGGTATTGAGCAAATGGCATTGAGCCAGAGTCAAACCAACAGTCGATAACTTCTTTTTCCCTAACGAAAGTGCCACCACAATCACAAGCGAATTCGCAGTTGTCGATATATGGACGGTGAAGTTCGATATCACCTTCGATATGGCACAAGTCTTTAAGTTCACTCTTGCTTCCTATAACGTGAATTTTACCGCACTTATTACATACCCAAACAGGAAGTGGCGTTCCCCAATAACGTTCTCTTGATAATCCCCAATCGATAACGTTTTCTAGGAAGTTGCCCATTCTTCCGTGCTTAATGGTTTCAGGTATCCAGTTTACTGAATTGTTGGCTTCGATAAGTTTATCCTTAACAGCCGTCATCTTAATAAACCAACTTGACCTTGCATAGTAAAGAAGTGGTGTATCACAACGCCAACAGAAAGGATAACTGTGTTCAAAAGGAAGTTCTTTAAAGAGCAATCCGTTTTCTTTTAGCATTTTGATTATAATTTTATCAGCGTCTTTAACAAACTTGCCTGCCAAGATGCCTGTGTTTTCAAGCATATTGCCCCTATCGTCAACAAGTTTAACGAAAGGTAAATTATAATTTCTACCAACGTTAGCATCGTCTTCACCGAAAGCAGGTGCAATGTGAACGATACCACTACCGTCAGTAAGCGTAACGTAATTATCGCAAACAACGTAATAAGCCTTTTCCTTAAAAGTGCCTTGTGCATAGTCGAATAGTGGGATATATTCAGCGTATTCGTATTCCTTGCCCTTTTTAACGCTAACTGTTTGGTAATTTTCAAATAGTTTTGGAGCAAGTGCCTCTGCTAAAATATAGGTTGCACCGTCTTCTGCAACGATTTCCACGTAATCTTCCTTTGGATTCATACAAAGTGCAACGTTTGATGGAAGCGTCCAAGGCGTTGTCGTCCAAGCTAGGAAGTATGCGTTTTCTCTATCTTTTATCTTAAAGCGAACGAAAACTGAAACGTCCTTAACGTCCTTATAGCCTTGTGCAACTTCGTGCGAAGAAAGTGCCGTTCCACATCTTGGGCAGTATGGCACGATTTTGTGGCCTTTATACAATAAGCCTTTTTCAGCGATGGTTTTTATCGCCCACCAAACTGATTCGATATAGTTATCATCGTAAGTGACGTAAGGATTTTCCATATCAGCCCAATAGCCAACACGGTCACTCATCTTTTCCCACTCGCCTTTATACTTCCAAACGCTTTCTTTACATTTTTTAATAAAAGGCTCGATGCCGTATTTTTCAATTTCTTGCTTACCGTCGATACCTAAAAGTTTTTCAACTTCTAATTCAACAGGAAGCCCGTGTGTATCCCAACCTGCCTTTCTTAAACAGTGGTCACCTTTCATAACGTGATAACGTGGAATAATATCTTTGATAACACGGGTTAAAATATGACCAATGTGTGGCTTGCCGTTTGCTGTTGGTGGGCCATCGTAAAAGGTAAATTCACGGTTGCCTTCATTTTCAGCAACGTTTTGCTCAAAAATCTTATTCTCTTTCCAGAACTGTAAAACTTCTTTTTCTCTGTCTAAAAAATTAAGGGTTGTGTCAACTTTTTTATACATACTAGTCTCCCAATATAATTTATATTTAAATAAATATCTTAATAATTATAGCCGTATTTGCGAATTTTGTAAAGTCTTTTTTTTGCTTTTACAAATTTTACTTATAAATACTTGCTAAATTTTGCGTTTTAGGGTAAAATATTATCACCGTGCTATGCGGGGAGTTAGCGATGCCCTGTAATCTGCAATTCGCTTAGCAGAGCAGAATGCCAATTTAGGCCTATCTTGTGGAAGGCTGTGCTCAACAAGGAGTGTTGATATCAAGGTCTTATGCAACGTGTCCCTGTGAACCGTGTCAGAGTAGGAATACAGCAGCACTAAGCAGTAAGATATGTGTGATATAAGGTTGCTTTGGGGTAGCCACCTATTAAGTTAACGCTTCGGCAAGGTTTGTCAAGGTTGGATGCACGGTATTTTGAAAGCAAAACGACTTGGTTTTACCAAGTCGTTTTTTGTTTGTATTTTTTTGTTTGTGTTTTTATATTTTTATACGAAAAAAGGACGCAAAAATACGCCCTTATTCGCTTTTTTGGTGGAGACGCAGAGACTTGCACTCTGGTCTTATACGCTTCATAAAAGTTTTCTACATACTTATCCATTAATTAATTTTCGTGACAGTTTTGGATAATGGCAACCAAAGAACTGCCCTTTGATTTTTAAGTCGATTATGTTGGTAAAATCAGACCAACATAACAATTCCCTGTCTGGTTGACGCTCTATCTATTTCCAACAGGCGAGAAAAAGAAGAACGTTCGCTAATAATTAAGCAGCGAATGCAAATTCGTTATTGTTTGCATTTAAATTTAATTTCCGTTTTTAACGAAGCCGAGCCTCCGGTATGCTTATACCTTTACAAACAACGCACAATCGAATCTAAAACGCCCCCATATTTGCCGAAAAAATCGGCAATTTTTTGTTGTTTTATTTAATTTCGTTGATTTTGTATGGTGTTAATTGATATACGTAGTGGTTTAACCAGTTCATATAAATTAAGTTTGCCGTTGAAGACCAACTCATTTTTATTTCGCCTTTATTTCCACTAACGTAATAATTATCAGGTGGGTCAATTTGTAAACCCTTGTTTAAGTCACGCAAATACTCTTTTTCCAAGGTATCCCTATCATATTCAGCGTGACCTGTGATAAATATAAACTTGTTGTCTTTTGAACGGATTATGGTTGCACCCGCTTCTTTTGAACTTGCCAAAAGCACCAAGTCCTTACACTTTTTAATATCTTCTTCATAAACTGTTGTGTGGCGAGAGTGTGGCATAAAAAACCTGTCGTCAGTCCCCTTTAACAGTTTATCATAACTAACCAACTTTTTGTGCTTATATACGCCGAAAAGTTTTTTATCTAACAAATGTTTTTCAATGCCGTAATAATAATGCAAGCCCGCTTGTGCACCCCAGCAAATAAACAACGTGCTGGTGACACTATTTTTGGCAAATTCAAAAATTTCTTCAAGTTCAGCCCAATACTTAACTTCTGAAAACTCCATTTCTTCAACAGGTGCACCCGTTATAATCATACCGTCAAACTTTCTATTTTTGACTTCGTCAAAAGTTTTATAAAACCTATCTAAATGTTCAACAGGCGTGTTCTTCCCTACGTATGAAGTAGTGCTTACCAAGGTAATATTAACTTGTAATGGAGAATTGGACAAAAGACGCATAAGTTGAGTTTCTGTCACGATTTTTGTTGGCATCAAATTAACGATGGCAATTTCTAACGGACGAATATCTTGCGACTCTGCCCTTTTTTCGTTCATAACAAATATGTTCTCCGACTGCAAAATTTTGCTTGCAGGTATATCTTTTGGCACTATAATAGGCATTTCCTATCTCCTAAAAAATTAGTAAATTAGATTTGGTCTAACGCTTGTTTTATATCGTCGATTAAATCTTGGGCATTTTCTATACCGCAAGAATATCTGATAAGTGTTGGCGGAATTCCCGCTGCTTCTAACTGTGCGTCTGTCATTTGTCTATGGGTTGCGTTTGCTGGGTGCAAGCAACACGTTCTTGCATCGGCAACGTGTGTTTCAATTGCTGCAACCCTTAAACTCTTCATAAACTTTTCAGCAGTCTTTCTATCGCCCTTAACAGAGAAACTGATTACCCCGCAAGAGCCGTTTGGTAAATATTTTTGACCAAGTGCATAGTATTTGTCATTTTTAAGTCCACAATATCTAACCCACTCGATTTTATCGCTACTTTCCAAAAATTCTGCAACTTTCTGTGCGTTTTCACAGTGACGTTTCATTCTAACGTGCAAACTTTCCAAGCCCAAGTTAATGTAAAAAGCGTGTTGTGGCGATTGAATTGAGCCAAAATCTCTCATAAGTTGAGCGGTTGCTTTGGTGATAAATGCACCTTCTTTGCCAAACTTTTCAGCATAAACAATTCCGTGGTAGCTGTCGTCTGGTGTGCATAAGCCTGGGTATTTATCCTTATGAGCCATCCAGTCAAACTTACCAGCATCAATGATTGCACCGCCAACTGAAACGCCGTGACCGTCTATGTATTTAGTTGTTGAGTGAGTGACAATGTCTGCACCCCACTCGATAGGACGGCAGTTTACAGGTGTTGCAAAGGTGTTGTCAATAATAAATGGAACGCCGTGTTTATGTGCAACTTTTGCAAAGAGTTCAATATCTAAAACCGAACAAGCAGGGTTAGCAATAGTTTCGCCAAAAACTGCTTTTGTGTTTGGTCTAAACGCCTTTTCAATTTCTTCTTCTGTTGAATCAGGAGAAATAAAAGTAAAGTCAATGCCCATTTTCTTCATCGTAACGGCAAAAAGATTGAACGTTCCACCATAAATTGCCGAACTTGAAATAACGTGGTCACCACAGTTTGCAATATTAAAGATTGAATAGAAGTTTGCTGCTTGACCAGAAGAAGTTAGCATTGCTGCTGAACCACCTTCAAGTTCACAAAGTTTTGCCGCAACTAAATCGTTTGTTGGGTTTTGAAGTCTTGTATAAAAATATCCGCTTGCCTCCAAGTCAAACAACTTGCCCATATCTTCGCTGGTGTCATACTTAAAAGTCGTGCTTTGATAGATAGGTATTTGTCTTGGTTCTCCGTTCTTTGGCGTATAGCCACCTTGAACACAAACTGTCTCAATTCTCTTTTTACTCATTTATGTTTCTCCTTAAATGTTTATCTGTAATTTTTTATTTGACGCTCGCTTTCTCTCTTTAAGTCTTTTTCCATAATTGAACGCTTTTTGTCAAAGGTGTGTTTACCTTGGCAAAGCCCCAATTCCATTTTTATAAGTGCGTCCTTAAAGTATAGTTTCAACGGTATAAGCGTTAAGCCTTTTTGCGAAACTTTTGCGTTAATTCTTAAAATCTCGGCTTTATGTAGCAACAATTTTCTATCACGCTTGCTGTCCTTGGTGTTAAACGCACCCGATTTATCGTAAAGTGCAATATGCATATTTTTAATAACGAGTTCGTTATTTTGCATAATGCAAAAACTGTCTTTTAAGTTGGCGTTGCCAAGCCTTAACGACTTAACTTCGCTCCCTTCTAAAACAATTCCCGCTTCATAACGCTCTAAAATAAAATATTCGTGCGTGGCTTGCCTATTTAGGCAAATGGTCTTTCCGTCCATACTATCCTCTAATTTATTATTTTACTACATTTTTTCATCTTTTGCAAGAGTTATTCTTCAATTCTTTTATTCTAATAAAAGAAACTCTGCCCTTTTATCGCCCATATTTATTCCCGCCACCTTAATTCGAACTTTTTGACCGAGTTTATAAGTGGTTTTTCCGTCCGATAAAAGATAATTTTTAGCATCAAGAATAAGCCTTTTTCGGCTACCTAAATTTTCTATTTTTACAAGCCCTTCAATAGCGTTGTCAAGTTCAACGAAAATGCCAAAGTTTGTCACGCCACTTATAACCCCATCAAACTCTTCGCCAACGTATCCGCTGATATATAAAAGTTTATAAAAATCGTCAACTGCACGCTCAACTTCTATTGCAACTTTTTCCCTTTCTGACGCTTGTTTTGAGGCTTCAAAAACAAACTCGCCATACTTTTGTTCAAGACTGTCTTTCAATGATAAAAAGTCTTTAATTATCCTATGAATAACAAGGTCAGGATATCTTCTAATTGGCGAAGTGAAATGACAATAATGCTTTAACGAAAGCCCAAAATGCCCAACGTCAACAGCAGAATATTTTGCCTTTTGCATAGTCTTTAGCATTACCCTATTTATAAGCGTAAAAGTGGCTTTGTCTCTAGCATTTTTGAGTATTAGTTGAAAGTCTTTTGGATATACGCCTTCCTTTTTTCTTTTGGCGTTTACACCTATACCTTTAAGAAAATCGTAAAAGTTTTCTAAACGCTCTTCAGTTGGCTCGCCGTGTATTCTATATATGAAAGGTTTTTCTAAAAAATACATATATTCGGCAACCGTGCAGTTGGCAAGAATCATAAATTCTTCTATTAAACCGTGTGCCTTATCTTTTTTGGTTGCACTAACAAAAATCTCACCTTTTTTGTCAACTGTAATAACACTTTCTTTAACGTCTAAATCAACACTTCCATCCTTTTCACGCTTACCTGTTAAAATGTCGGCAAGTTCTTCCATAAGAAAAATTTGGCTTGTTAAATGCTCATATTTCTCTATAGTTTTTTGGTCTTTATCAAGAATTTTTTGAACGTTTGTATAAGTCATTCTTGCACGGCTTTTTATAACTGACGGGCAAATTTCATAGTCTAAAACCGACCCCGTTTTATCAACAGTCATAACGCAAGAAAGGGTTGGCCTATCTTCATCTTCTTTTAGCGAACAAAGGTCGTTGCACAATCTTTCTGGTAGCATTGGGATAACGCTTTCTGGAAAGTAAACGCTCGTTCCCCTACTAAACGCCTCAATATCAACGGCATCGCCCTGCTTAACGTAGAAACTAACGTCAGCGATATGAACGCCAAGTTTATAAGTTCCGTTTTCTAGTTTTTCTATGGAAATTGCATCGTCAAAATCCCTTGCATCTTCCCCGTCAATAGTCATTGTTAAAAGCGAGCGAAAATCTTTTCTATCCTTAACGTCTTCTTCACAAAAACTTTGATATTCTTTAACCTTTTCTTTAACTTGTTTAGGGAATTTTTCAGGCAAATCGTATGAATAAATTATAGATTTAAGTTCGGCGTTCTTTTCAAATTGGCGACCTAAAATTTTGGTTATTATTCCCTCTGGGTTTTTATTTTTTGGGTATGACGTAATTTTTGCAACAACTTTGTCGCCCGATTTTGCCCTTAAACCAACTGAAAATGGCACGAACACGTCGTTAAAATATTTCCTTTCATCAGGAACGACAAACCCACCCGTTCTATGCGAAAAATAGGTGCCGACAACTTCTTTTATCCCACGCTCTAAAATTTTTAGGACACGTGCAGTCGTCCTTGCACCTTCGCCCCTTGTTTTTTGGGCAAGCACAAGGTCACCGTGAAGTGCACCCCTTAAATCAGAGTGCGGAATAAAATAGTCTTCTTCACCTTGGTCTGTTGGTATTAAAAAGGCATAGCCACGCTCATTGCCTTGTAATCTTCCTTCTATAATATCTCTTTTCATAATCTATAAATAAGGTTTTTCTTAATTGACAAAAACTTATAACAAAATAAAAAGGGTGGTTCTTTAAGCGAACCACCCGAATTGGTCTTTCCTTTTATTGTAATGCGAATTGGAAAACAATTGCAAAACCGATACATAAAACTGCAAAAATAACGCTTGCAATAACAGTTAATTTCTTCATTTTATGTTCAAAAGTCTTACTTTTGTTCTTGCTTAAAAAGGTTTCGGATTGCCCACCAAGAGCACTTACGCCAGATGAGTTGCCTGGTTGGAATAAAACAACCAATATGATGAATAATGCACATATTGCCATAATTCCAAGTACTATAAATTTAATATAATTGTGCCAAATATCCCAAAAAGATACCATAAGCATTGTCAACATTTCCATAATTATCTCCTCAAAATGAAAACTTTAAACATTTTTCGATATTGATTATATCACACAAAATCAATTTTTTCAACTATTTTTTAGCCTTTTTAGTGCTTAAAGCAAACTTTTACTTAATAATTAAACTTTTCCCACTCATTTCTTTAGGAATTTCAGTTTGCATTAAATCAAGAAGTGTTGGTGCAACGTCTGCCAAAATACCATCATCGCGAAGTTTAATTCCCTTAACTTCGTTGCCAACAATTATAAATGGAACTTGGTTTGTTGTGTGTGCTGTAAATGGCGAACCGTCTTCATCTTGCATTTTATCAGCATTACCGTGGTCGGCAGTGATAATTGCCACACCGTTAAGGTCTAAAATCTTGTCAATAACTTTTTTAACGCACTCGTCAACCACCTTAACAGCCTTAACAGCAGCATTAAAGTCACCAGTATGACCAACCATGTCGCAGTTTGCAAAGTTAAGAATCATAACGTCATATTCGTTGGTTGAAAGTTTTTCGATTGCCCTTTCTGCAACTGCATAAGCACTCATTTCAGGTTGCAAATCGTAGGTTGCAACTTTTGGTGATGCGATAAGTTCTCTATCTTCGTTTTCGTTTGCCTTTTCTACACCGCCGTTAAAGAAGAAGGTTACGTGTGCATATTTTTCAGTTTCGGCAATTCTTAATTGCTTTAATCCAAGTGATGCGATATATTCGCCCAAAGTGTTTGTTAAAACTTGTGGCTTAAACGCAATTTTAACGTTTGTAAAACTTGCATCATATCTTGTAAAGCAAATATATGTTGGGTTTAAAAAGCCTGTTTTTCTTTCAAAGCCTTCAAACTCTTTTTCACTCATTGCCCTTGTGATTTGTCTTGCTCTGTCAGGACGGAAGTTGAAGAAAATAATGCTATCGCCTTGTTCAATCAATCCGACAGGCTTGCCGTTTTTAACCACGCAAGCAGGAATAACAAATTCGTCAGTCGTGCCGTTTTCATAAGACTTTCTAACGTACTCTTCTGCATTTTCGGTCTTTTCGCCAATGCCCGCAGTCATCATATCGTAAGCCTTTTCAACCCTATCCCAACGATTATCCCTATCCATTGCGTAATATCTTCCGCCAATAGATGCAATCGTGCCGAAGTTTAACTTATCCATTTCGGCTTGCAAGCCTTTAATAAAGTCTGCACCGCTTGTTGGCGAAACGTCCCTTCCGTCTAAAAAGCAGTGAACAAAAACGTTGTCAAGCCCTTGTTCTTTTGCAAACTTAATTAATGCATATAAGTGGGTAATGTGACTGTGAACGCCACCATCAGACAAAAGCCCGTAAAGGTGAAGTTTTTTGCCATTTTCTTTGGCATTCTTAACAGCAACTAAAAATTCTTCATTAGTAAAGAAATCCCCATCACTAATCGACTTGGTAATTCTTGTTAATTCTTGATAAACTATTCTGCCTGCACCCATATTCAAATGCCCAACTTCACTGTTGCCCATTTGACCTTCTGGAAGCCCAACGTCCATTCCACTTGCCCCGATTAACGTGCAAGGGTAATTATCCATAAAGTAATCTACGTTGGTGCTGTTAGCACATTTGATTGCGTTGCCTTCTCTTTGGCAGTTTATACCATATCCGTCCATTATTATAATGCAATTTGGTCTTGTTTTCATATTTATCGTTCCTTAAAATTTTTTCCTAATTATTATATAATTAAATTTAATTAAAATCAACTTTAATTAGCAACATTTGTTAAATTTTTCTATTATTATTGTCGTTTTAGTAAAAAACAAAAAAAAGACAGGTGATTTTACAAAAATCATCTGCCTTAATTTATATTTTTTTGTATTAGCCTTTGTAGTTTACGATGCTTGCAAAGTCTTGTGCTTTTAATGCTGCACCACCAATAAGGCCACCATCGATATGACGCATTGCCATAAGTTCTTTTGCGTTTGATGGTTTCATACTTCCACCGTATTGAATACGGAGTGATTTTGCAACTTCTGCACCCCAAGTCTTTTTAACAAGGCTTCTGATAAAGCCGATAGTCTTGTTTGCATCTTCTGCCGTTGCAGTTTTGCCTGTGCCGATAGCCCAAACAGGTTCATAAGCGATTACGATATTAGAAAAATCGCTAACGTCTTTTAAGCCTTCTAAAACTTGTTTCTTTAAAACTTTCTTTGTCTTGTTCTTTTCTCTTTCGGTCAAGGTTTCTCCCACACAAACGATAGGTTTTAAGTCGTTTTTCAATGCTTGTTGCAAACGCATATTAACCGTTTGGTCGGTTTCGCCAAAGTATTGTCTTCTTTCGCTGTGACCTATAATTACGTATTCAACGCCAATTTCTTTTAGCATTTCAGCAGAAATTTCGCCAGTAAAAGCACCACTGTCTGCCCAAGCAACGTTTTCAGCACCAAGTTTAATCTTGCTTCCTTTGATTGCTTCTTTTACTACCCATAAATCGGTGTATGGAACACATACAACAACTTCTGGTTTTGATTTAGCAACAAGTGGTTTAAGTTCGTTAATAAGTTCAACTGCTTCTTTAGCAGTTTTGTTCATTTTCCAGTTTCCTGCAATAATAGGTTTTCTCATAGTCCGTAAATTCCTTTTTGTTTATTATTTGTTATTTAAGCATTCAATACCAGGCAATTTCTTACCTTCAAACAATTCTAATGAAGCACCGCCACCGGTTGAAATATGGCTCATCTTATCAGCAAAGCCAAGCGTTGTGACAGCCGCTGCTGAATCGCCACCACCGATAATGGTTGTGCCGTCTGCTTCTGCAAGAGCCTTTGCAACTGCAATCGTGCCTTGTGCGAAAATTGGGTTTTCGAACACGCCCATAGGTCCGTTCCAAATAACAGTCTTTGCACTCTTAACAGCATCTGCATAAAGTTCTGCTGTCTTTGAGCCAATATCAAGGCCCATAACTGTTGCTGGGATGTTTTCAATTGAATATTCAACAACGTCAACCTTTGCATCGATAGGATTTGGGAAATCCTTTGTCGTTTTAGCATCAATAGGTAAAAGCAACGTTTTATTTAAGTCTTTTGCCTTTTGCATCATTTGGTTGCAGTATTCAATTTGTTCATCATCAACAAGTGAAGTTCCAACTTCATAACCCTTTGCCTTTAAGAACGTGTAAGCCATACCGCCACCGATAATGAGTGTATCGCATTTTTCTAAAAGGTTAGAAATAACTTTAAGTTTATCTGCAACCTTTGCACCGCCTAAAATAGCAACGAAAGGGCGAACAGGGTTTTCTAAAGCGTCAGCCATAACTGAAAGTTCTTTTTCAATTAAGAAACCGCAAACTGCAGTGTCAACAAAGCCATATTCAGCAATAGCAGCAGTTGTTGCGTGTGAACGGTGTGCTGTTCCGAAAGCATCGTTTACGTAAATATCGCAGTAAGATGCAAGTTTTTTACATAATGCCTCGTCTCTCTTTTCTTCACCTTGTTCAAAACGGGTGTTTTCTAAAAGCACAACTTCGCCATCTTTAATGTTTGCAACTGCTTTATCAGCACTTTCACCAACAACGTCTTCTGCAAAAACAACTTTTTGACCAAGTTTTTCAGAAAGTTTTTCTGCAACAGGGCGAAGAGTGAATTTTTCTTTATCTTTAAGTGCTTTCTTTAAGTATTCAGCCTTTGCACTTTCTCTTTCGTTTTCTGGGAGTGCTTCAACAGCCTTCTTTTCTTTTTTGGTTAGTGAAAAACCAGGTGTGAAAATGTTGTGTGGCTTGCCCATGTGTGAACATAAGATTACCTTTGCACCTTGTTCAATCAAATATTTAATTGTTGGAAGTGCACCGTTAATTCTCGTTTCATCGGTAATAACGCCATCTTTCATTGGAACGTTAAAATCAACTCTAACAAGACATTTTTTGCCTTTTACTTGTACGTCTTTTATTGACTTTTTATTCATACATTACTCTCCTAACATTTATTTTTTAGTAATATTTTGCCACATTACCCTATTATAATGCTTCTTAATTATATAAAACAAATCCACTGTTTGTCAATCGTTTAACAGTGGATTTTCTTTTATTTGCAATATGTTTTTTATTTTTAGATAACGTTTTCTTTGACCGTTCTATAAGACTTAATACTCTTCGCAACGTTATAAATATGGTCGGCAACTCTTTCCAAATTTGAAATAGTTTGCAAGAAGATTGAACCGGCTTGTGCAGAACAAGAACCTTGCTTAACCCTATCGAGATGGCGTTGTTCAAGAACAGCACAGTAATCGTCGACATCTTCTTCAATGTCTTTAACTTGACCTAACAACGAAGTGTTCCTATCGTCAAACGCAGTAAACGCTATCATATACAAGTGGTTTACCTTTTCTAAAAATAATGTTAATTCTTCGATAGCATCTTTAGAAAGTTCAAGCCCGCTTTCTTTTAAACGGAGTGAATATTCCATAACGTTTTCAGCATAGTCGCCCACCCTTTCAACGTCTGAAACAACCTTAAAATACGAACCGACCTTTCTATCGTCTTCATCAGACAACTTTTTACCAACGAGTTTGGTTAGGTATGAAGTAATATTTTTATTGAGTAAGTTAAGCGTTTCTTCCCTTTCGGCAATTTCAGCAGTTTTGTCAACGTTAATATCCAATAACATTTGCATTGCATCGTTTACGTTGTTCTTTGCATATTCGCCCATTCTGACAATTTCCTTTCTAATGTTGCCAACTGCAACAGGTGGTGTTGATAATAGGCGGTCGTCAAGATACATAAAGTCTGGTTTTTCAACAGGTTTTTTAGCATCTGGAACGATTAAGCAAACTAACTTAACTATGTACTTTGTGAATGGAAGCAACACTATTGTCACAACAACGTTAAACAAGGTGTGGAAAACTGCAATTTGCGTGCCTGAATTTGGGCTTATGCTTGCAAAAAGACTGTTCACTTGGTTCTTACAAAGCCAAATTGGTGCAATAAAAATTAAGCAACCTATTGAGTTAAACAATAAGTGAACGAAAGCCGTTCTCTTTGCGTTTGTGGTTGTTCCAACAGAAGATAACACTGCCGTTAAACAAGTACCAATATTTGAGCCTAACGCCAAGAACAATGCGTTGTCAAACGATAAAATGCCTATCGACGCCAAAACAACCATTAAAGCAGTGATTGTTGACGAACTGTGAACGAGTGCTGTTAAGACTAAACCGATTAAAACGAGTAAAATTGGGTTATGGTCTGCTTGGAAAATGGTTTTTACCCAACCATGTGGCACGTTTTCACTGACAAACATTATTGCTTTTGCATATGTTGAAATAAATTCTAAACCAACGAAGATTAAGCCAAGCCCACCTAAAATACTGCCAATATTTGCTATTTTTTGGTTTTTAATAAGCATTGACATTAAAACACCGATACAGCCAAGCATTGCTGCAATAGCACCGATATCAATTGAGCCAACGCCTGAAAGCGAAACAATGTGTGCCGTGACCGTTGTACCAATGTTAGCACCCATTATAACGTTTGTGGCTTGTGCCAAAGTCAAAATCCCAACGTTAACAAAACCGACAAGCATGACCGTGGTTGCAGTTGAACTTTGAATTATACTTGTCACCGCCACGCCGACGCCAACGCCTGCGAACTTATTTGTGGTTATTCTGCCGAGCAATTTTTTCATTCCCCCGCCGGCAACTTGCTCTAACGATGCACCCATAATCTTCATACCGAACATCATAACGGCAACACCGCCAAACATAAAAAATACGTTCCAAATCATCTAATATATTTTCTCCTGTGAGTTAATTGTCAAAAAACTTTTTCTTTAGTTAATTTTATCATTTTTTATGTGGTTTGTAAATACGCAAAATTATCTTTTTACTTTTCCAAAACTATCCTGCATTTTGCTTAATTTTGTGTTAATTTTTAATTTAACAACAATTAAAAGGCAACGCTTATGATAATAAAATTAATACACAATATAATTATAAAAGATAGGTCAAATTATTGTCAAGCAAAGAATAAGGCTAAAAAGAAATTTTGTTTTCCTTTCTAGCCTTTTTTTAATAATTATTAGGTCAATTTAGTTGACTTTTTATTTGATTTTTGCTTTACCTTTTTGGAATTTCGCCTTCAGTTAAAAGGTTTGGATAGCCTTGTTGGCGGAGTGCCTCATAAACCCCAACGCACACCGAATTTGAAAGGTTAAGCGAGCGAGTTTCATTCATCATAGGAATTCTAACGCACTCATCGTAATGCTTTTCTAAAAGTGGTTCTGGAAGTCCTTTCGTTTCTTTACCAAACACCAAAAAGTCCCCGTCTTTATACTCAACGTCAGAGTGAATATTTTTTGCTTTGGTTGAGAAAAAGTAAAAGTTCTTTCCGTTATAGAACTTGTCCATAACTTCTTCAATGCTGTCGTAGTAAGATATATCAACAAAGTGCCAATAATCTAAACCTGCCCTTTTTAAGTACTTATCCGAAACTTCAAACCCCAAAGGTCTGACCATATGTAATTTGCTGTTGGTGACAGCACAAGTCCTAACTATATTGCCTGCGTTTTGTGGTATTTCAGGCTCAACCAAAACTATGTTTAACGCCATTTTTTCTCCTTTATATCCCGTTAATATCCCGAGTTAAAATCTTTATATAAACCACGCCGTCTTGAACTGATTAAATGATAGTCCTTTTCGACGCTTAATTTTGTTTTTACAATTTCGCTACTGCTTGATAAAACAACCTTGCCACGAATATCGGATATGCAAGCGTAATTCTTTGCACATAACGCCATTGGCACGCCGTTTGAAAACGCCCCCGCCCTAATCATAATTTGTGGCATAAATCCTTCAATCTTTTTAAATAGGCAAATTATAATATCGGCATCGCACAGCGTTAAAACCCGTGCCGATTCTGGAAAAAACAAGTCTTCTGCAACGATAATACCTATTTTCCCCGCCTTTGTGTCGTAAACCCTAAAATTTCCACCGCTTACAAACTCACTTTCGTCAATTGAGTGTGCCATATCCGAAACGCCCAAAATTTTGCCATTATCCGATATTACGGCAGAGTGGCGAAATTGACCGTAAGTATCGGTATCGCACCCACAAATGATAACTGACGACAACTGCTTTGACGCCATTGCTAAATCGTGGAAATATTCGGTTTCCCCACTTAATTCTTTTTTATAACTGACAAGCCCTAATCCATTAAACCCGAAAACGACAATATCACTGCCGTTTATTTTTTGCAAATTTTCTTCTAAAACTTGATTTAAAGTGCCGTTTGTCACAAAACTTAACTGCATATCGCTCTCCTACGCAAAAACCATACATAGTATTTTATTTTTGCGTAAGATTTTTTGTTAAAGGTTTTTATCTATTAGTTCTATAATTTCATCAGTGTTTTCTGATTGATATATTTTTAGTTTTAAGTCTTTTATGCCCGCAACGCCCTTGAAGTAATATGGAACGAACTTTCTAAACTCAATGGCAACCTTTTTGTCAGGCTTTCTTTCTCGCATAAGGCAGATATGCTCTATTATGTAATCTTTTAAGGTTTTATCGCACTTTGTTTCAGTCAACTGCGAAACCAAAAACGGGTCGCTTAAAGCACCACGGGCAAGCATTACGCCATCTGCACCCGTTCTATCAAGCATTTTATCCGCATCTTCTTTAGTAAATATTCCACCATTTGCAATAATAGGGATATTGACTGATTTTTTTGCTTTATATATTGCGTCAAAATTAGGCTCGCCCGAATAGTAATCTTCCCTAACTCTGCCGTGTATGGTCACCATACTTGCACCGGCGTCTTCTGCCATTTTTGCAAACTCTGATGCAAAATCATCACCTCTTTTTAAGCCTATTCTAGTTTTAACCGTTATGGTTTTGCCACTTTTTACGCACGCTTTAATTATAAGTTCGGCTTTTTTAAGGTTGTTTAATAAAGCACTGCCTTCACCGTTTTTATATACTTTTGGAACGGGACAGCCCATATTTATATCTATGATTTTAAATGGTGCAAGTTCTTCACTTTCGCAGGCCGAACGCATATAATAGGCTTCCGAACCGAAAATTTGGGCGACAGTGTTATCTATATCGGAACCCGAATATAAAAGTTCGTTTGTGCCTGCACTTTTATAGATTAAGCCCTTTGCACTTACAAGTTCGGTAAAAACAAGCCCTGCACCGCATTCTAACTGCAATTTTCTTATTGCGTAATCGGTGTACCCAGCAATAGGTGCTATAAACACGTTATTTTTGATAGATAAATCGTTGATTGATAGTTTGCTTGCTTTCATTTTTTACCCTTTTTTTAAATATCAATATTAAGTTTATCAAACATACGCTAAAATAGCAAGCGATTATGGCTATTGCACTGCCATAAATATTTAATTCCCTTGTGTTTAACAATAAAATATTTAGCATTATTTTTATAATAACGCCAACTAAAAGAGTTAAAACGGGCGTATATAACTTTCCCTTTCCTATAAGCACCGAATTGCATACCTGCACAAGTGATAATAAAACCACGATTGGGCTACATAGCCTTAACAAATTGATTGCCACTTGCTTTTGGTCAATTGGCAATCCCGAAAATAAAAAGTTGATTGTAAATGGCGAAAACAACAGCAAAAACAAGGTGCAAGGCAAGGTTATAAGCAAGGTTAGCCACACTATTTTTTTAGAGTTCTTATACGCATCTTCCACGCTTTCGCAAGAAGAAACGGTTGGCACGGCAACCGTTGATAAACCATAGCAGACCGAGACGGGCAAGTTTATAACCGTCATAACAACGCCCGAAAGAAGCCCAAACAACACGGTTGCGTTTGGCAAATATTTGCTTAAAATGTTTATGGTTAAAAAACTGTCCACAACTTGTGAAAAAGGGATTAACACACCTATAAGCGTTATGGGAAATGCAGTTTTTATTATAGACTTTGCATCAGGTATAAAGTTTTTATTTTGACTGATATAGATTTGATTTTTTCTATTGTAAAATTTATAACAAAAAAATAAATATGCTAATGCAACCAATTCTGAAAGGGTTATGGCAAGCGTTGCCCCTGCAACGCAAAGTGGAACGTTTGGATAAAACAAGTTGATAAAAAACACGCCGAGTAAAAGTTTGAAAACTTGCTCTAAAATTTGCGAAACGGCTGTTGGTCGCATATTCATATTGCCTTGAAAATAGCCACGAAAACACGAAATAAGCGAAACTAAAAAAACTGCTGGCGATAAAAATAGATATGCCGTTTTTGCCTCGTCATTACCTTGAAAAAGAGCAAGTGGATAAGAAAAGATTGCCATAAAAGCCGTGGCTAAAAGGCCAAATATTGCAAATAGTTTTATACTGCTGTTTAACAATCTTTTTGAAAAAAGTGGGTCTTTCTCTTTTGCAATAAGCCTTGATAGTGCGTTTGGCACACCTGCCCCAGAAAAATCTAACAGTAATGTATATACGGGAAAAACCATTTGATATAGCCCTAAACCATACCCGCCAAGTCTGTTTGTTAAAGGTATCCTATATAATGCACCCAAAAACTTTGCTATAAATGCACCTATCCCTAAAATCACTGCTCCGTTTATTATGCCGTTTTTTACTTTCATATGTAATAATGACCACGAAAAAATCGTGGTCATTAAACGGAAAAATTACTCAAATTGTTTAGATAAGAAGGACGCTCCTAATCGAGCAATCTTAACATCTTCTGCTTTAAAGTGAGAAGACTTATCTTTATCAAAGACTATCAAAGCACCATAACAATCGCCACTTGAGATTATTGGAACGATTATTTGATTTTCAGCCTGAAAATCGTAATCAACACAAAGGTCGATAATTGTTCCGCCGTCAACTCTGGACGATACAACGCTCTTTCTGTCTTTTAACACGTTTTCTAAACTTTTGGAAACGTTTTTGCCAATCGCATCTTTCATTTTACCTTTTGATACATATAAAATATTATCGTTGTCAGTTATTAAACAGACTTTTTCGGTAATTTCTTCAATGCCGTCTGCAACTATTTTCACAAAGTCGTTTATAGACGAAATGGGCGAATATTTGCTTATAACTAAATTTTCTTTATCTGTATAAATCTCTAATGGGTCACCCTCTTTTATTCGAAGTGTTTTTCGAATTTCTTTTGGGATAACCACTCTGCCTAGTTCGTCAATTCTTCTAACTATTCCCGTGCCTTGCATCACAATTCCTCCGCTAAAAGTATTGTGTGTAGGTTTTTTCGTTTTATACAAACAATTTAAAAAAATAAAAGCAGAGTTTTTTTGCTCTGCTTTTTTATTTTGTATATTTGTTTTATATTAGTTTTGCCAAGCACTTGGCATCGTTCTATTTTTCTTAAACCATTCTGTATCTTTTATTTTAAGACTATTGTTTGAGCCAACGTAAACAACTTTTGGTGGCACAATCTCATTATTTTCATCAATGCTTTCACTTAAAGAACGCACCATCACGTTGCCGTTAAGTTCTTTATATTCGCCATCGTTAGAATATTTTTTTGTACTTGAATTATACTTGGTTTTTATATATACAGGTACAAAAACCTTATCGGTATACGGTGCAATCCTATCGATATACGCTTGTGATGGAAAAGTGTTTGCCGAATTCTGCGTATATTCTACACTGCCCGCACAACAACAAGCAACCGAAATCTTTGGTCTAATAATACTTAACAAACAATCGTTTGAAGATGTTGGTGAGCCGTGATGACCTGCCTTAAAAAGTTCAACTCTTGGCAAGGTGTTATATTGCACTAAATATTCTTCGCCATCTTCTTCCAAATCGCCGGTAAATAAGAAATATTTATCGTTATGATTAAACATAACGCAAACCGAATAATTGTTTTCGTCAGAAGATTTATGCTCATAATAATAGTTATACAAAATTTCCATACTCATATCTTCTGCAAGTTCAAAAACACGTTGTGCACCATTTGTTTGGTTATAACAATCAAGTGCTGTGTAATGGGTTGCACCATTAGCAACTTCTTCATCACGACTTGTATAGTATTTGCTTAATAGAGTTTGGTTGCCCTTTTCGGTTAGCAAATCTTTATTTGAAAGGTTAAAGTCTATAATAGTTTGGCACTCGTAAAGGTCAAAAATACTTGGTTGCTTACTTGACCTTACAAATCCATCAATATGGTCTTGGTCAGAGTGCGTGACTATAACGTATTCTAAAATCGTGTCAGTCATATATTTATTTATATAACTTTGAATACTTCTTACACTATTTAACCTGCTCCCCGCATCTATTAAAATATCAGTTTCACCAGCCTTAATATAAACACAGTCGCCCGCCTTATCATTCCCAAGCATCATAAAGTGAAAAGACATTTCGTCATCTTCTAAAACTTGTGGATATTCTGATGGTGGTGGGTCCTCTGGTGGCTCTTTTTCAAGAAATAAACTTTCTAAAAGTTGACAACCACCAAAAGTAGTTAGCGACATTATAAGACAAAGCAATATTGATAATGTCTTAAAAAAACTTTTACTCATATTTTATAACAATTTTTCTCTTAAAAATTCGTTTGGATTTGGTGAAAGATAACTTAACGGAATATCAAACACTGTTAAGCAACCTGTTTTGCCTTCTTTTGCTAGTTTTGCAACAGCCCTTCCGTATGCTGTTAAAACACTGCCCGTAAACTCTGGGTTTGAATCAAGTTTAAGCGAGAATTCAACCAAATGCGAATTGTCTTTTGTGGTGTTTCCCGAACGGAAAACAAAGCCACCGTGCGAAAGTTTCTTTTGCATTTCATTAACTTCATCTTCCGAAACAAAGTTTACTATTGTGTCGTAATCTGCAAAGTAGTTTGGCATAGTTTTAATTTGGTTTTCTATCTTTTCTTTATCTGCACCATCGCAAACAGCAACAAAGCACTCTCTTAAATGCTTTTCACGAGTGGTAAGTTCAGGGTTTACACCACTTCTAACAGCATCTAACGCTTGTTCTTTTGGAATTGTGTATTGAATAGCATTTTTAACGCCTTCTATTCTTCTTAAAGCATCGCTATGGCCTTGTGAAACGCCTTTGCCCCAAAAAGTGTAATCATTTCCGTTTGGCAAAACTGCCCCTAAAAGCATTCTCATTATAGAAAACAAACCTGGGTCCCAACCGATGCTGATTGCTGAAAGGGTGCCGTTTTCTTTTGCAACCTTATCAAGTTTTGCAAAATATTCTGGAATTTTTGCGTGCGTGTCAAAAGAGTCCACCGTGTTAAAGTCTTTTAACATGTTTGCAGTTGTTTCTGGCAAGTCTGTTGCACTTCCGCCACACAACAACAACACGTCAATTTGACCTTTGAACTTTTCTAAATCGTTAATTGAATATACAGGAAAGTTTACCACAGGAGTTAATTTTTCTGGGGCTCTTCTTGTAAAAATACCAACACACTCCAAGTCGTTTGCTTTTTCAACAGCATAGCAAACGCCCTTGCCTAAATTTCCATAACCAACAATACCAACTTTAATCATATTATCACCTTGTTTTTTTATTATATTTTACTATGTTTTAAACTTGTTTGTAAACTTTTCTTATAAAAGTATTTTTTATAAGCGTTATAAGAATAATTTAACTGTTTATTAAGTCATTTTACGACCAAATATTACAATTTTTATTTTCCTTTTTATTATATAATGATTTTGCATTTTAGTCAATATTAAGGAGAAAATTTATAGTGAATTTTTTACGAAAAAACTTGGATTACGTTTTAGTTTTAAGATACTTTTTCTTAACAGTTGTTTTTATGTTTTTTAACTGCATTGAAGTTCAGATTTTGCCATATTCATCGGCAATTTTTACAACTGCGATTTTGCTTAAAAGTTCACTTATAATAACGCCGTTATGTTTTTTAGCATCGTTTGTACTACTTGGCGACGTGGGGCTTTTGGGGGCAAACGCTATTTTTGTTTTAGTGTTAGTGCCTATCGCCTTTATTTATAGAAAGTTTTGCGTTAAATCATATTTTGAGTTTACCTTGTTTAATTTTGTGGGGATGCTTGGGTTTGTTTTTATAGGAAGTTCAAGCCAAAACATTTTGCTTGAAAAAAGAATTTTAACAAGTGTATTATCAACCTTTATTTGCTTTTTAGCAATAATCGCTGGGAAATCTATAAAGGAAAAAGGCTTTAGATTTAAACTTGATTTTGAAGATTATTTTTCCATTTTTATTATGGCGGGAATTTTGGGGCTTGGCGTTTGCAACTTGCTTTCGCCCTTTATTTTTAAGGGCGTTAGCGTTTTTATAATTTTGCTATGTTGTTTTATTTTTCCATCAGGACTTTCAACAGTGGTTTCCGCCGTTTTCGGCTTGACACTTTCGGTTTATTATAACAACCTAAATTACGTTTCAATCTTTATTCTTTACGGCGTGTTTTCACAAAGCCTTTTAGCCACTTCTCGCCACCTTTCCGCCCTTGCGGTTTTGGCGTGTGATTACGCTTTACAAGTGGTTTTTTCCATTTATCCAAGTTATACAACAACGCATTTTGTTTGCATTTTATTCGGCTCGCTTGCCTTTTGTGTTTGCCCTACCACTTTCTTAAAAAGTTTTAAGGATAAAATAACTTCTTTTAGGGAAAAACAGTTGGTTAGGCAAACCATTAACAGAAACCGAATTGTTTTATCCAACAAGTTGTTTGACGTTTCAAACGTTTTTGCCGAAATGGCAAACTCTTTTAAGTTATTTAAAAAACACAATCTTTGCGAACAATCAACAAAAACTATTATTGAAAAGGAAATTGCAACCTGTGTTTGTCGTTCTTGCGATAATTTTGATAAGTGCAAGAAAAACGAACGTGCAATCAATCTTTCTATAACAAAATTGATTGATATTGGTTTTGCCAAAGGCAAACTTTCTTTAATTGACTTGCCAACAGAGTTAAGCAAGACTTGTGTTCACCCTAACAATATTTTATTTGCAATCAACAAGTTGCTTGCCGATTATAGAGCAAGATTGATTGAAAATGCCAATCTTGAAATAGGCAGAGATTTGATTGCCAAAGAAGCGTTTGGTATTTCTGAAGTTTTGCGTTCACTTGCCCTAGAATCAGGGCAGTTATTAAAATTCCACAACAAACTTGAAAAAACGCTTTATGAAAATCTTTTTAAGGCTGGCTTTTTTGTCACTGAACTTTTGCTTTACGGGGAAGAAGATAGACTTAACGCAAGCATAATTATTTGTATGGAAGAGTTTTCACTTGTCGAATTAGTAAACGTGGTTAGCAAAACGCTTAACACCCAAATGGAAATAGAAAATAGGTCGCAAGTCAACCAACAAAAAACTTACATTTCGCTTAAAAAGTCAAATGAATATGAGGCTGTTTTTGGGATTGCAAAAGCCGTTAAGGACGGCTCGACTAAAAGTGGCGACACTTACGCTATGGCTAAAATTTCTTCAGACAAGGTTTTGCTTGCATTATCCGACGGAATGGGCAGTGGGCTTGATGCTGAAAACGTGTCTTCCACCTCTTTATCTTTAATAGAAAGTTTTTACAAGGCTGGCTTAAACGACCAATTGATTTTGGACACGGTAAACCAACTTTTATCAATTAATACCGAGGACTTTTTTACCGCCCTTGACATTTCTGTTATTGACTTAAAAAAATGTTCTGCCGATTTTATTAAGTATGGTGCACCATACGGGTTTATCGTTAATGAAAACGGTATTAGAATAGTTGAGGGTTCTTCCCTACCACTCGGCATAATTGACGGGCTTAAGCCTTCAATTGCCACAACGCAATTAAACGATGGCGATATGGTGGTGCTTTTAACTGACGGGATTAGTGATGCCTTTAATAACTCGGGTGCAATAATCGATTTTTTAAGAAGTTTACCTGCAAAAAACCCGCAAACCCTTGCAGAGCAAATACTAAATAAGGCTGTTGAACTTAACCAAAACCAAGTTAAAGACGATATGACCGCACTTGCCGTTAGAGTTTTCAAAAGACAAAAATTATAAAATAAATAATAAAAACCCCATACCGTTTGGTATAGGGTTAATGGTGGGGGCGGTAAGGCTCGAACTTATGACCTCTTGCATGTCAAGCAAGCGCTCTAACCAACTGAGCTACGTCCCCTTTCGCCTAAATATATTAGCACATTTTGGCTTAATTTTCAAGCGTTTTTATATCGGTTAGTAAAAAGTTTTTTATTGTTTTTTATTTGTTAATTTTGATTTGCAAGCGTTATTTTTGCAGTTAGCACAGTTGCACCCACAAGAAGTTTTGCCGTTTTTTTTGTCTATAACGGCTTTTATTATTGCAAAGACCACAATGGCTATGCAAAATATTATAATTAAAACGTCAAACCAATTCATATTATACCTTTTTGTTTAGTGGACGCTTTTTGTTAAGTGTTCTGATTACAATTATAAAAATAATTATTGATAAAATTATGCTAACGCTTGCTAAAATCGACCACAAAGACCATTCGTTAAACATTGTGCAGAACACATACGTTATAGCAGATGAAATAAACGAGGTTGTTATCCAGAATAAAACGGTTAATTTTAGTTTACCTTTTCCAAGTTCACCCCTTGCTGCACCAACTGATGCAAGGCAAGGAATAGTTGTCATATTAAACACTATAAACGATATTAGCCCCGGCCATTCTATACCCGTTGCGGCTATCATTGCAACCACTTCATAACCTTCTTGCCCAAACTCGCCACTTGCAATAAGTGTTTCAAGTTGAGCGATGATTTCAGGGGACAAAATGCCACTGTTGACAAGTCCGCTAGGGTCTAACTTAAAGGTTGCCAAAACAACTGCTGAAAGTGTTAAAAAGCCTGCAACAACGTTTTCTTTTGCAATAAGCCCTAAAATTGCGGCAACTGCAAAAACCCAACCGAACAAGCCAAGTTGACTTCCAAAGCCAAGTGGTGTGAATAAAGGCTGAATAAATCTTCCAATTGATGCTAATATCGAGTCGGTTATCGAATCAACCATTTTCCAATCCCAACCAAAGTTTGATAAAAACCAAATTACGATTGTCGATGCCAATATTATTGTGAAAACTTTTTCAATATAGTGCTTTATCTTATCCCACAAATGCACCATTAAAACCTTAAAACTTGGCAAGTGATATTCAGGGAGTTCCATAATAAACGGTGCTATATTGCCCCTTTGGGTTGTGCCACGCATTACCAAAATTGATAACACTGCAACCACCATACCCAAAACGAACATTGAATAAGTTATAATTTCAGCATTGCCAATATTAAAAGCCAAAACTATTGCACCAGAAACGGCTGCAAGAATTGGCATTTTTGCACCGCAAGTGAAAAATGGAATCGTTCTAATGGTCAACGTTCTTTCTTGTTCGTCGGCAAGCGTTCTCGTGTTCACGATTGCAGGAACTGAACAGCCGAACCCCATTACCATAGGGATAAAAGCCCTGCCTGAAACGCCAAATTTTCTAAAAATTCTGTCCAATATAAAGGCAACACGTGCCATATATCCCGTATCTTCTAAAATGCTTAAAAGCAAAAGCAAAAATACGATTTGTGGAACAAAAGATAACACGGCAGAAAGCCCGCTTAATATTCCGTCGTTAAATAGTCCAATCACCCAAGGGGTTGAAGTTAAACTTTCAATGCCATTGCCTATTAAACCAAACAAATACGAAACGCTTATATCCATTAAATTAAATAGCAAAACGCCTGGTGATGATAAACCTTCGCCCGAGCCGAAAAGCCCTTCAAACGCCGTGCCTGATAAGGACACCCAATTATCATTTATTAACCCGCCCAAGTATAAAAAGTTTTGCGAGAAAGTCAAGTGGAAAATTGAGAATAAAATTAGCAAAAATATTGGTATTCCCACCCACTTATTTGTCAAAACTCTGTCGATATTATCCGACTTTGTAGTTCTAATTCCCTTTTGCCTTCTAATCAATAGTGGCGAATAATTTTTTGAAATAAATTTATATCTTGCGTCTGCTATAAGTGCTTCAAAATCCGTGCCAAAAAGTTCGTTATTAAAGGTCGCCTTAAACTCTTCAACCATTTTAACCGTTTGGGCGTGCATTTTAACTTCAATCTCGTCATTTTCCACGAGTTTGATTGCGTGGAAAAGCGGATTTTCAACGTTTTGCCCCGAAAGAGCAATCCTAACGTCCCCAATCAAGTGGGCAATTTCACTGCCCTCTAATACAGAATAACCTTTCCTTTGATAGTTTGAAACTTTTATCGCCCTATCCATCAACTCGGTTAGCCCCGTTTCTTTTAATGCTGAAATTTTTATAACAGGTATTCCAAGCCTGTTTTCAAGTTCCTTTTCGTCTATTTTATCGCCTTGTTTTTCAAGCATATCGGTCATATTTAAGGCGATTACCATTGGCACGTCTATTTCCATAATTTGCGTGGTTAAGTATAGGTTTCTTTCCAAATTGGTCACGTCAACTATGTTTATAACGCAGTCTGGTTTTTCATCAATTATGTAATTTCTTGAAACAACTTCTTCTGGCGTGTATGGAGAAAGTGAATATATGCCCGGCAAGTCCACAATACTTACAGGCTCTGCACTTTTTTTATATTTGCCCTCTCTTTTATCAACCGTCACGCCCGGCCAATTGCCAACGTGTGCTGTTGAGCCGGTTAAGACGTTAAAAAGCGTGGTTTTGCCACAGTTTGGGTTGCCTGCTAACGCAAACCTTTTCATTACTTAATAACCTCCATTTCAACACATTCTGCCTCTGTGTTTCTTATGGTCAATTCATATCCCCTAATGGTAATTTCAATAGGGTCACCAAAAGGTGCTTTCTTTCTTAAAAATATTTCCGCCCCCGGTGTGACGCCCATATCTAAAAGCCTTCTTCTAATGCGAGTTTCACCTTCAATTCTTTTTACAATTCCTTTTTCGCCTATAGAAAATTCGCTTAATTTTTTCATATTTTTATGCTCCCTATTTCCTGCTACAACAAATGTGAAATATGTTTCACTTTTTTATCAAAATAATATTATCATTTTTTTATCAAACTTGTCAAACGAAAATGTGAAACTTTTTTCAATTTTTTAACAAATTATGAAATTTTTTTCACATTTAGTAATTCACTTGACACAAATTACCTTTTATTATATAATATCGGTATGAAAAACGTTAAAAGAGAACCAAGGCAAGAGCGTTCTATTGAAAAGAAAAACCGAATAATTGATGCTGGATATCAACTGTTTTCAGAGGTTGGGTATTACGGCACAAACACTGCTGAAATTGCAAAGCGTGCTGGCGTTTCAACCGGCATTGTTTATGGGTATTTTCAAGATAAAAGGGATATTTTAATTTGTGTTTTAGACGTTTATATAAATAAGGTTTTTGAGCCTATTTATAAAATGTTTGATAAACTTTCTGCACCTATCGACTATTCTATTCTTATGCCAGAAATTATTGATTTAATTATCAAAACACATAAAAAACACGCCAAAATTCACGAGGTTTTGCACTCGTTAAGTAGCACGGATGAGGCTGTTAATGCCGAATTTATTGCACTTGAAGATTCAATAACTATGAAGATTGGCGATAAACTTGTTTCACTTGGGCAAAAAAAGGAAAATTTGCTTGAAAAAATCCATTTTGCAATGGACATTATACAATCTTTTTCTCACGAATATGTTTTTGATAAGCACGATTACATAGATTATTTTTCTATGCGTGAAATGGTTATTAACGTGTTGATAAACCTATTCAAAGATTAATAAATTTAAAGTTAAAAGCCGACCAATTGGTCGGCTTTTTTGTTTTCTTTATTTTTACACTTTTTTTCTTAAAATATCGCCCTCGTTCAACTTAACGCTTGTGAATAAGCGGATTTTTTGTTGAACAATTTTTGCATCGACAACTTCTTCGCCCTTTTCGTCTTGCATTTTTTCAACTTTAATCACCTTGTTAAAACTGTCTGTTGGCGATAACACTTCAAGTTCATCGCCCACCATAAACCTATTGCGTTGCTCGATAATGGCATAATCATTATTTTGATTGCCACTAACAACGTTTGCCATAAATTTAAAGGTGCCTTTACTTTGGCTATCGTCATAATTCACTGTTCTATCATTAAAGCCTGTGATATATGCCGTGGTAAACTCTCTATGTGCAGTCTTTTTAAGTTCTTCTTGGTAAAGTGGGTTATTCTTATATTCAGCACCTTGATTATAGTAAGCGTCAAGGGCTCTTCTATATGCGTTTACAACTGTTGCTAAATAATATTCAGACTTCATCCTGCCCTCAATCTTAAACGAGCAAACGCCAGCCTTTGCCAAACCGTCTATGTAGTCTAAAAGGTTAAGGTCCTTACTATTCATAATGTAAGTTCCACGCTCGTCTTCTTCAATGTCCATAAACCCACATTCAGAATCTTTTTCCCTAATAGAATAATTCCATCTGCACGCTTGCACGCACTCGCCCCTATTGCTTGACCTTCCCGTGCGATAATCGGATAACAAGCATCTGCCACTATAAGAAATGCACATTGCACCGTGAATAAAAGTTTCAATTTCCATTTCAGGAACTTTTTGTTTTATTTCACTTATTTCTTCAAGCGACAATTCCCTTGCCAAAATTACCCTTTTTAAGCCTTGTTTTTGCCAAAATTCCACAGTTTTATAGTTTAGCGTGTTGGCTTGCGTTGAAAGGTTTATCGAAAGGTTTGGTGCAACCGTTCTTGCAAGATAGATTAAGCCCGTGTCCGAAACTATTGCCCCGTCAACCTTTGCATTTTCCAAAAACTTAAAGTATTTTTCGGCTTGTTCCATATCATCGTTTCTACCGAAAATATTAACCGTCACGTAAACCTTTTTGCCTAGGTTATGTGCATATTCAACCGCTTCAACAATTTCTTCATCGGTAAAGTTGCCCGCAAGTGCCCTTAAACTAAAATGTTTACCGCCAATATACACTGCGTCTGCACCAAAATAAAATGCCGTTTTTAATTTGTTCATATCGCCCGCTGGCGACAAAAGTTCAATTTTGTTCATAATATTTTTTCCGTTATGCTTATTCCGTCTTCTATGTCAATTATTTCTGACTTTAAGGTCTTATCCGTTGTGATTGCACTTAAAAAGTTTTCCATACTGTGCTTTATTGTGTTGTGCCTTTTTGGTGCTATTTTATCTTCGCCCACGTATCCACGAAACAACACGTTATCAGCAAACAACACGCCACCTTTATTCAAAATTGCAATAAGGTGTGGCAAATATTCAAAGTAATGCCCTTTTGGACCGTCTAAAAATATAAAATCATATTCGCCCGTTAGAATAGGGATAATTTCAGATGCATCGCCTTGAAATATCTTTGCCCTTTCTTGCACCCCAAATTCTTGATAATTATTTTTTGCAATCTTAATTTTTTCTTCGTCTATCTCTATGCCCGTCAAACTTGAATTTGGACTTTTTAATAGCATTGCTATGCCAGAAAGCCCAACGTTGACGCCAATTTCTAAAATTCGGTTAGGGCGTTTTTCTTCAATAGTTTTAAGCAAAATCTCAAACGATTGTTTCCTTAAAACAGGCTCGCCGTCAGACATTGCCTTTTCTCTTAAAGTGTAAATTCTTTGCAATTACATCACCATAACGACAGGTAAAATCAATGGATTTTTCTTTGTCGCCTTAAACAAATAATTTTTGATACTGCGTCTTATCACGCCTTTTAACTCGTTTTCATCTTTAAGTGAACGCAAGTCGATTCTTTCTAGCGTATGCACTACGTTAGACTTTGCTTCTTCTAGCATTTGCTCGGTTAAAGCTAAACCTTTTGCGACTATTTCAATCGAGTTTAGGCTAACTGTCAATTCATCAATGCCAACAGCAACAACCACTAACCCGTCAACTGATAAGTGTATTCTTTCTTTTAACACTAAACTATCTGCACCGTCAATCCCCACACCGTCAACAAACCTTGAGCCTGCAACAAATTTTTCGCCAAACTTCATTGTGCTTTCAGTCAATTCAACCGTGTCGCCTATTTCGGCAATAAGGGTGTTATGCGGTTTCAAACCCACGCTTTTGGCAAGTTGAACGTGCTTTTTAAGGTGCCTATACTCGCCGTGGACGGGTATAAAGAATTTTGGGTTGACAAGCGTGTGCAACATCTTTAACTCGCCTTGACAAGCGTGCCCCGATGCGTGGATTGGCTCTAACGATTCGTAAATGACTTCTGCACCTAACCTATAAAGGTTATTGATAACGCCATAAATCATTTTTTCGTTGCCTGGGATTACGGACGCACTTATTACAACAGTGTCGTTTTCACCTATTACCACTTTATTAAACTCGCCACAAGCCATTCTCGTCAACGCACTCATAGGTTCGCCTTGCGTTCCCGTTGAAACGATTAAAATTTGCTTATCGGTATAGTTTTTTATTTTTTCAACGTCGATTATAAGCCCGTTTGGAATTTTAAGTTCGCCAATTTTAGCCGCCGCCTCTGCGATATTTACCATACTTCTGCCAGAAAAAGCAACTTTTCTTTTATACTTTTCTGCAAGGTCAAGTATTTGTTGCAATCTGTGAACGTTAGATGCAAAGGTTGCGATTATAAGTCGCCTTTCCATATTGTCGGCAAAAACGTGGTCAAGCGTTTCTTTAACAGCCGATTCGCTTATGGTCGTTCCGCCTATTTCTATATTGGTTGAATCGGCAAGCATAAGCAAAACGCCTTTCTTGCCTATTTCTGAAATCCTTGATAGGTCTATAATTTCACCGTTTACAGGCGTATAATCTACCTTAAAATCGCCCGAGTGGAAAACCACGCCCACAGGGGTTGTGATTGATAACGCCACTGCACCTGCAATCGAGTGATTAACGTTGATAAATTCAATACTAAAACAGCCGAGTTTTATAACGCTTCCCGCTTTTATACAGTTTAGGCTGACTTCGTTTAGTTTATGTTCTTTCAACTTGTTTTCAACAAGTGTTAGCGATAATTTTGTGCCGAAAACGGGTGCGGAAATTTCCTTTAACACGTAAGGAAGTGCACCTATATGGTCTTCGTGGCCGTGTGTTATGATAATGCCACGAATTTTGCTTTTATTTTCTGCCAAATACGATACGTCTGGTATAACCACGTCTATCCCCGGCATATTGTCGCCCGGGAAGGTTAAACCTGCATCAATTATGATAATATCCTTGCCAAACTCCAAAGCCGTCATATTTTTGCCGATTTCGCCAACGCCACCTAAAAACCTTACTTTCAATGTTTTTTGCTCTGACTTTTTATCGGCTTTTTTACCCAACTTTTTCGTCGATATTTTTACCGCTTTAACACTTTTGACTTTGTTTTCTTTTATTTTTTTTGGCTTTGCAATTTTTTTGGTCTCTTTTGCTTTGCCTTTAACTTTATTTTCTTTCAATTTTGCTCCTTAAATTTAAGCCACGAATTATATTTTTCCATTTGTTATTATACACTTTTTTTTACAAAATGTAAACGGTATTGAAAAGACAAAAAAAATATTTGTTTTTTTGGGCTGTAAAACGCTTGAAAATTTTGTAATATAAATGTATAATATTAAAAATAATATAAGTTTTTAAATTTTGTACAAATTAACTATTTTTAGGAGTGTAGATAATGAGAGTTTTTAACTTTGCAGCAGGTCCATCAACCTTACCTTTGCCTGTTTTAGAACAAGCACAAAAGGAACTTTTAGACTATAACAACACTGGTATGAGCATTATTGAAATGAGCCACCGTGGTAAGCCTTTTATGGCTGTCAACGACGAGGCTAACCAATTGCTCCGTGAACTTATGAATATCCCTGATAATTATTCAGTTTTATTCGTTCAAGGTGGTGCATCTCAACAATTTGCAGCAGTTCCTCTTAACCTATTAAAGAACGGCAAAGCCGATTATATTTTGACCGGCAATTTTGCTACTAAAGCCTATGAAGAAGGCTCTAGGTTCGGTGATATGGCTATTGCAGCATCTTCTAAAGAAGATAAATTTACTTATATCCCTGACATGAAAAACGTTAAGTTTAGAGATGGTATTGATTACGTGCATACAACTTACAACAACACCATTTTTGGAACAAGATACACAGAACTTCCTAAAACCGATGCAACACTTGTCACTGATATGAGTTCTTGCATTTTGAGTGAAGTGGTTGACGTTTCTAAATTCGGTTTAATCTATGCAGGTGCTCAAAAGAACATTGCTCCTGCTGGCTTAACAATCGTTATAGTTAGAAAAGACTTGATTGGCAACGCACTTCCACAATGCCCAACAATGCTTAATTATGCTATTCAAGACAAAAATAATAGTTTATATAACACTCCACCTTGTTTCCCTATCTATATGTCACTTTTAGTGTTTAGATGGCTTAAAAATCTTGGTGGTGTTAAGGCAATTCAACAAATTAATGAAGAAAAAGCAAAACTCTTATATGATTTTATTGACAACTCTTCTTTCTATACGAATAACGTTAATAAAAAAGACCGTTCAATTATGAACGTGCCTTTCGTTTCACCTAGTGAAGAACTTGACGCTAAATTTGTGAGCGAATCTGCAAAAGCAGGTCTTGCATCACTTAAAGGTCATAAAGTTTTAGGTGGTATGAGAGCGTCTATCTATAATGCTATGCCTATTGAAGGCGTTAAAGCACTTATTGAATTTATGAAGAAATTTGAAATGGAGAATAAGTAAAAATGAAAAATATTTTGACCTTAAACGCAATTAGTCCTGTTATTAACGACGTGTTTGATTCAACCTATAACGTTTCAAGCGACGTTTCTAGTCCTGTTGGCATTATGCTCCGTTCTTTCAAGATGCACGATTATAAACTTGATGAAAACACGGTTGCTATTGCAAGAGCAGGTGCTGGCACAAATAATATCCCTGTAAACGAATATGCTGAACAAGGCGTTGTTGTTTTCAATACCCCTGGTGCAAACGCTAACGCTGTTAAAGAATTGGTTTTAGCGGCTCTTTTAATCGGTTCAAGAAATATTATCAACGCTAACACTTGGGTTAGAACTCTTAAAGGCAAAGGCGATGAAGTTGGTAAACTTGTTGAAAAAGGCAAATCTCAATTTGCCGGTCAAGAAATCAAGGGCAAAACGCTTGGCGTTATCGGGCTTGGTGCTATCGGTGCTTTGGTTGCAAACTCTGCCCTAGACCTTGGTATGAAAGTTTGCGGTTATGACCCTTTCCTTTCTGTCGGTGCTGCTTTAAGGCTTTCTTCTGACGTTAAAATCGTTAAGGAACTAAATGATATCGCTAAAAACTGTGATTATATCACTATTCATATCCCTTATATCCCTGACCAAAACAAAGGTCTTATCAATGCTGGTTTAATCAGAAAGATGAAAGACGGCGTTGTTCTTATCAACTGTGCAAGGGGCGAAATCGTTGATAACAACGATATTATCAAGGCCACTGAAAGCGGAAAGGTTGCTAAATATATTGTGGACTTCCCTGCTGATGAACTTATTGACGTAAATAACGTTATTTGCATCCCTCACCTTGGTGCTTCTACCGAAGAGGCTGAAGATAACTGTGCTGTTATGGCTGCAAAACAACTTATTGACTATATCGAAAACGGCAACGTTGTAAACAGTGTAAACTACCCAACTTGCTCTATGCCAAGAACAACGGCTTACAGATTGGTTATTCTTCATAAAAACACCAAAAACATTATCGCTCAAATTACCGGTACTGTTGGAAACGAAGGCATTAATATTTCTAACCTAACAAACCAAAGCAAAGGCGATTACGCTGTGACAATTCTTGATATTGACAACGCTGTTTCTGACCAAGCAATCGAACACATTTCAAAAGTTGAAAACATTATTAAGGTTAGAGTTATTAAGTAATTAAATCTAAACACAAAAAAGGTGGTAGAAATTACCACCTTTTATTTTTGTTAAAATGCGAACATATGTTTGACTTTTTTATTTTTAACATATATACTATATATAAGAAAGGTGAACTATGTTAGACTTAAAAAAACTTGAAATTTTATCTGATGGTGCTAAATACGACGTGTCGTGCTCTTCAAGTGGCTCAAAGCGAAAGAACGTTAACGGACTTGGCAACGCTTGTTTTTCTGGGATTTGTCATTCTTTTACCCAAGATGGCAGGTGCGTTTCTTTGCTTAAAATTTTGTTGAGCAACGATTGTATTTACGACTGCAAGTATTGTGTTAATCGAGCGTCAAACAATACGCCACGGGCGACGGCTGAACCAAGAGAGATTTGCGAGTTAGTTATGGGATTTTATAAGCGAAACTATATTGAGGGACTTTTCTTATCTTCTGCCATAGTTAAAAACCCTAACTACACTATGGAAAAGTTGTTTGAAACGGTTAAACTTTTAAGGACAGAGTTTCGCTTTAACGGGTATATTCATTTAAAAGGTATTCCCCTTGCCGACAAACTGCTTATTGAAAGGGCGGGGTTTTACGTGGATAGAATGAGTTTCAATATTGAACTGCCAAGTGAAAAGAGTTTATCTTTATTGGCTCCACAAAAAAGCAAAAAGGCAATCATAGAGCCAATGAAAATGTTGGCGTTAGACAAATATTACGATAACCCACTTAAACTAAACAGAAGAAAGGACTTTTTGCCTGCTGGGCAAACCACGCAAATGATTGTTGGTGCTTCGCCCGAGTCTGACGCTCAAATTTTGAAGTTGACCGAGTTTATGTATAGAGCGTATAAACTTAAAAGAGTTTACTACTCTAATTACGTTCCAACCAACTTTGACACTTCACTGCTCCCTTATTCGCAAGCACCGCTTGTTAGAGAGCATAGGCTTTATCAAGCCGATTGGTTGCTCCGTTTTTACGGCTTTTCGGCAAACGAAATTACCGACGACAACGGAAATTTGGACACCGATTTTGACCCAAAATGTGCTTGGGCGTTAAAGAATTTGGGGCTTTTCCCTGTGGAAATTAATACTGCTCCTTTTGAAATGCTTGTTCGTGTGCCGGGGATAGGCGTTAAAAGTGCCATGAGAATTGCAAATGCCAGAAAGTTTGCTAAACTTGATTTTAACGACTTAAAACGGCTTCGTGTGGTGTTAAAAAGGGCTGTGCATTTTATTACTTGCAACGGCAAGTTTATAGGCACAAAAAACGAATATTCTATTAAGTCGCTATTAATCGGTGCGGAAATTAGCCAGAACGAGCAGTTGTCTATGTTTAACACTTCTTCTGCCTCACTTTCGGCACTGACGGGTGAATTATGAAAACTTTTATTATTGATAACAATATTGATGGGCTACTCACTGCCCTATTCGTCAGTTTTACTGAAAAAATCGTGCCCGACTTTGTTGTGGATAGAAAATGTTATCAAGGGCGTTTGGATTGCCTTTCCATTGATATTTCAACCGATTTTTCGCACGCTGAAAGGGTTAAAACCGCCCTTTATAAGTATGGTGGTGATGACGTTATTTCACACCTTAAAGTTTGCCTTTTGTCGTGCGATAAGAACGCCACGACTGTTGCCTTTAATTACGCATATTTGATGCTTAAACGCCGTGAAAACGTTTGTAATATGTTAAGCGAAAAGGCTGTTTCGGACTTTTCTTTTTTAATTCAAAAGGTTTTGCACGAAAGGCATATTGTTTTGGGCTTTTTAAGGTTTGAACAAAGTGCAAAAGGCATTATGTATGCAAAATACGTGCCAGATAACGATATTACCGAACTTATTGCCCCGCACTTTTTAAGACGGCTAGGGCAAATTCCGTTTATTATTCACGACGGAAAGCGTAATAAGATTGCCATTTCTAACGGCAAAAGCCTTGATTTTAGACACACTGATTTGCCATCAAACTTTGTGCCGTCCGAAAACGAAAAAGAGTTCCACGACCTTTATAGAAAGTATTTTCAGTCGGTCAACATCAAAGAGCGAAAAAACACTGCACAGCAAGATAGATATTTCCCCCGCCGATACCGAAAATATTGCTTTGAAACTTGGGAATAACTTTAAAAATAAAATAGACACATCACAAGGTTTTTGCCTTAAAATGATGTGTCTAAATTTTTGTTTTTTCTTTTAATTATCGCCCTTACAAGCCTTAACAAAACCTATAAATTGAACGATATAATATAAAACTAAAGCAACAGTTAGACTGATACCATAAATTAACAAATAGATAAAACCAGCAAAAAGCATTGCGAACATTATCATACACCAGAGTGGACACCCGCAAGTGTCTTGCCCATAACTATACTTATCGTCTCTGAAAAATTCTACCCAAGTTGAATCGTCACCTTCAGCAGCGACACTAACCAAAACAACAGAAGAACCGATGCCCATAAATAATGGAACGATACCTAAGCCGTTCAAAATAGTCATTATTGGGCCTGTGCCTTCGGTAAAACTTGGAACACTTTCTAACATTGATGGTGTTAATAAACCAATGCCCACACCTATTGCTGTTGAAATGAAAATTCTTACCCCTTTAGAAATATCCCTTTCAGGGCTTAAAAGAAAGGCAAGAAATCTTACTAATAACGTTCCACCTATTAAAAATACAAAAAACATATGTGTTATTTTCCTTATAATTTTTACTAAAAATGTCTAAAAAATAACTAAATCAGTTCATATTTAAGCACGAACTGATTTAGCGATAATTTTTATTTATTATTTATTCAATGCTTCTTGAACTGCAACTGCACATGCAACGGTCATACCAACCATTGGGTTATTACCAGCACCGATAAGTCCCATCATTTCTACGTGAGCAGGAACTGAACTTGAACCAGCAAATTGTGCGTCACTGTGCATTCTTCCCATAGTGTCGGTCATACCATAAGATGCAGGACCAGCAGCCATGTTGTCTGGGTGAAGCGTTCTACCTGTGCCACCACCAGATGCAACAGAGAAATAACTTCTGCCGTTTTCGATAGCCCATTTCTTATATGTGCCTGCAACCGGGTGTTGGAATCTTGTTGGGTTGGTTGAGTTTCCTGTGATAGAAACGCCAACGTTTTCAAGAATCATGATAGCAACGCCTTCTGGCACGCTGTCTGAACCATAGCATTTAACGTTTGCTCTTGCACCCTTTGAGAATGCCTTTTCTTCGATAACGTCAACTTGTTCGGTTGCTGGGTTGAATTTTGTTTCAACGTAAGTGAAACCGTTAATTCTTGAAATGATATATGCAGCGTCCTTACCTAAACCGTTAAGGATAACTCTTAAAGGTTTAACCCTAACCTTGTTAGCGTTTAATGCGATTTTGATTGCACCTTCAGCAGCAGCGAAAGATTCGTGACCTGCAAGGAAGCAGAAACATTCAGTTTCTTCTGATAAAAGCATTTTGCCAAGGTTGCCGTGACCTAAACCAACTTTTCTGTTTTCAGCAACAGAGCCTGGAATACAGAAAGATTGAAGACCGATACCAATATTTGCGGCAGCGGTTGCAGCGGTCTTGTCGCCCGTCTTTTCAGCTGCTTTTAATGCTATT
>JAEIGA010000744.1_pt1 | contig 48361 bp, 43 predicted proteins | sample 9270691 | NCBI WGS metagenome assembly JAEIGA01 (sample SAMN17057246, study PRJNA624740) | gut metagenome | biome: biome; isolation source: fecal sample | host: Bos grunniens | place: China: Xizang | collected 2019 | reverse complement strand
GTTTATCTTCAACGAGCACTTGAAAGTGCAACTCAACGGCGGTGTTCAGAACATCTTCAACGCCTTCCAGAAAGACTTTGACAAGGGCACCTTCCGCGACTCCGGCTATTTCTATGGCCCCACACAACCCCGCACTTATTTTGTGGGTATTAAGATTATGAATTAAGCGTTTGCGACTTCGCAAAAAATACATCCCTTTTACGAAAAACGATGTCCGACTTATTTCAAATTAACTCCCAGTTAGTTTAAATTAAGTCGGACATAGTTTTTACCCCCACGCCTTTCCGCCTCTGTCGCTCCCACCAATTCACATTTTTATTGTAAATTTGCAGAATATTATGGAATTAAGTAACAAGAAAATATTGGTCACGGGCGCCTCGGGCTTTATTGGCAGTTTCATTGTGGAACGTGCCTTGGAGTTGGGCGCAGAAGTGTGGGCGGCGGTGCGCCCTTCTACGAGCAGGAAGTATTTGCAGGACGCGCGCATCCGTTTTATTGAATTGAACTTGGGAAATGCGGAGGCGTTGGAGCGACAACTGAGCGACTTCCATACGGCTGAGGGCGCTTGGGACTATGTCATTCATGCGGCAGGTGCTACGAAGTGCGCCAATCCCAATGACTTCTACCGTGTAAATACAGAGGGAACTGCCAATCTCGCTCGCCTGCTCTTGCAGACCTCAACCCTTCGCGGGCGCTTCGTATTTATGAGTTCGTTGAGCGTATGGGGTGCCGTGCATGAGGCGGATTATGCCGATATCTCGGAACAGGATATTCCCCAACCCAATACGGCGTACGGCAAAAGCAAACTCGAGGCGGAACTCGTTTTGGCGCAGTTGCCCGAACTGGATTATGTCATTCTCCGACCTACTGGCGTTTACGGTCCCCGAGAGAAGGATTACTTCTTAATGGCGAAGAGTATCGCGGGACATATTGACTTTGCCGTAGGTTACCGACGTCAGGATATCACCTTTATTTATGTGCGCGACCTTGTGGAAGCTACGCTTGCGGCACTCACTCGTGGTACGCGCGGTAGGGGATATTTCCTCACCGATGGGCAAGTTTACAACAGTCGTGACTTTTCCGACCTGCTCCAAAAGGAACTCGGCGTGCGCGGAGTGCTTCACATCACCGCCCCCATCTGGTTCTTGCGTTGCGTCTGCACCGTTGGCGGTTGGTGGGGCAAACTCACGGGCAAGGTGACGGCGCTCAATATGGATAAATTTAATATCATGCGCCAGCGCAACTGGCGTTGCGACATCCGTCCCGCACAAGAGGACCTCGGATTCTCACCCAAGGTGCAACTTGCAGAAGGGGTGAAGGAATCGGTGGCTTGGTATAAGAAGGAAGGGTGGATTTAGTTTATTTAGTAAACAAGTAGACAAGGTACGAGTAGACAAGATGGTCAGCGAGATAAACGAGTAATATCCCGCATGGCGCTCCTCACTCCTCACTAACTATGAATCAACGACTCTTATCCCTCGACACCCTCCGCGGTTTTGACATACTCTTCATTATGGGCGGAGATGCCTTCTTTCTCTGCCTTGGAGCGCTCCTTCCAGGAACCATATTTGCCGATTTTGCCCAACAAATGGGGCATAAGGCTTGGGATGGCTTTGCGCTTTACGACCTAATCTTCCCGCTCTTCCTCTTCATCGCAGGCGTGTCGTTCCCCTTCTCTTTAGCAAAAAGCAGAAGTGTGGGCGATTCGGAGCGGAAGACGATGCTTCGCATTCTGCGCCGCGGTTTGACGCTCGTTGTGCTCGGCATTGTGTATAACGGTTTGCTGAGTTTCGACTTTGAAAACTTGCGAGTGGCGAGTGTGCTCGGCAGAATCGGACTTGCCTGGATGTTGGCGGCATTTATGTACATGCGTTGCTCACGCAAGGTAAGCGCAATTATAGCCTTGGCGATTCTATTGGGCTATTACGCCCTGCTTACCTTGGTCAGTGCGCCCGATGCCCCAGGTGCTTCGTCGCTTTCTATGGAAGGGAGCATCGTAGGGTATGTTGACCGACTCTTACTCCCAGGAAAACTCCACGAAGGCATACACGACCCCGAGGGAATTATTTCAACGCTCCCCGCCGTGGTGACAGCGTTGCTCGGTATCTTTACTGGTGACTTTATTCGCACGTTTACAAAATGGAATGGTCACAAAAAGGCGCTGACACTTCTACTTTCGGGACTCCTACTCATAGGTTTGGGCTACGCATGGGACATCTTGTTTCCCATAAATAAGAACCTGTGGAGCAGTTCTTTCGTATGCGTAGCCGGAGGTTACTCCTTGGCGCTCTTTGCCGTGTTTTACTGGGTAGTAGATGTGATGGAGTGGCGCAAGTGGACCTTCTTCTTCCGCGTGATTGGGCTAAATTCCATTACGATATACCTTGCGCAACATTTCATAGACGTCTCAAAACCCATTAAGACGGTCTTTGGTGGCGCGCTCTCCCTTCTTCCAGAAAACATGTATGCCTTAGGCTATTGGGCATGCCACATCGCCCTCTGTTGGTTGCTCCTTTACTTCCTTTACCGACAGAAAATCTTCTTGAAAGTTTGATTCCCAAGAACTATTTCAGATGCTTCAACAATTAAAATACATCTACAAAAACCTGCTTCCCATTGAGCGCGTGACGTTGCTCTATGGATTGTTTACAACCCTGCTTTTGTTCGTGTGGTGGGGCGAATTAAACCACCCCCTTCAGCAGTTGCAGGAGCGCGGGGCGATTTTGCTCGTGATGACACTGCTCTTCGTTGCCCATCTTCGTAAGCCCATAGCGTCGGTGCGCTTCTTGCGCAACCTTTTCCCACTGGCGCTGATTTCTTATTGGTACCCCGACATCTACGAGTTTTGCTCGTTGTTGCCCAACCTTGACCCCGTCTTTGCAGGTGCCGACCAAGCGCTCTTTGGGTGCCAACCCTCGTTGGAATTTAGCAGAACCTTTGCTTCGGGATTCTGGAGTGAACTCTTCCACATGGGATATTTTGCCTACTATCCCATGATTTTCCTCACCGTACTCTTAACCCTGCTTTTGGATAAGTCGCGCTTTGAGGAATATGGCTTTATCGTGCTCACCGCCTTCCTGATTTACTATACCATCTACCTCTTTGTGCCCGTGGCAGGTCCGCAATATTACTTTCAAGCCATCGGTCAGGAGGCGGCAGAAGCAGGAAACTTCTACGATGTCGGCAACTACTTCCGCACACATCTTGAAATGCGCCCCTCGCCTGGTCCTGACGGATTCTTCCGTTCCTGTGTTGAGGCTGCACAAGCAGGAGGCGAGCGCCCACAAGCGGCTTTCCCCTCATCACATGTCGGTGTGAGCACCGTGCTCATGATACTCCTGTTCCGCCTCCGCAAGTGGTTGTGTGCGGCAGTATTCCCCTTCTACTTCTTCCTCTGTTGCGCCACGGTATATATCGAAGCGCACTATCTGATAGACGTTATCGGCGGCCTTGTTTCGGCTGTAGCTTTCTATTGGGTGGCGAAGAAAATTTTTGATCGGGCGCGCCAATAGTCACTTCCCTATGTCGCAACAGCGTTGCAACATACAGGAGAAGATCTCAAGACCTTATAACCTCTCTCCCTTAAAACCTCAAAACTTCTTTATATGAAAAAAGTAATTCTTTCGCTCCTCTTTGCAGGAGCTCCCGTGCTTATGACGGCACAAACGGCTGCGGGTGGCATTTCTCCTGAAATGTTGGCGCAGATTCAGAGCAAGCAAGTGGCAACAGCTGAATTTGACAAGGCGCTTCGCAATGCGCTTTCGCAAAACAGCATTAACGAACTCGCTACGCCCCTTTACAATCCCGCGATTGGCGACACTTACTTCTCACACAAGGTGGAGTCAAAGGGCATTACCGACCAGCAGTCGTCCGGTCGTTGCTGGTTGTTCACAGGTCTCAATGTGATGCGCGCCAAGGCGATTGCGAAGTTCAACCTCGGCAGTTTCCAGTTCTCACAGAGCTACCCCTTCTTCTGGGACCAGTTGGAAAAGTCAAACCTTTTCCTTCAGGCAGTAATTGACAACGCGAAGAAACCCATGGATGACAAACTCGTGGAATGGCTCTTCCAGCATCCCCTCTCAGATGGCGGTCAGTTTACCGGCGTTCAGGATATCATCAGCAAGTATGGTGTTGTTCCTGCCGACGTAATGCCCGAAAGTTTTACGGCAAACAACACGTCGCGCATGGCAAGTATCATCTCTTTGAAGCTTCGTGAATACGGTCTTGCCCTTCGTGCTGCTGTTGAAAAGGGAGCGAAGAAGGCTGAGATTGAAAAGATGAAGACTGAGCAGTTGGCTACGATTTACCACATCCTTTCGGTTTGCTTGGGTGAACCTGTCAAGGAATTTACTTGGACACGTAAGGACGCTTCAGGCAAACCTGTTGAAACGAAGAAGTACACCCCGCTCTCGTTCTACCAAGAGTTTGTGGGCGTTGACTTGAAGAAGTCTTACGTCATGATTATGAACGACCCCACGCGCGAATACTATAAGACCTACACCATTGACATGGACCGCCACCAGTATGACGGTGACAACTGGACCTTTGTCAATGTCCCCATGAAGGACCTCAAGGATATGGCGATCGCTTCTATTAAGGACAGCACCATGATGTATTACTCTTGCGACGTAGGTAAGTATTTGAATCAGAAGACGGGTATCCTCAGCATGAGCAACTTCGATTACGAGTCGCTCTTCGGCACTGACTTCCCCATGACTAAGGCCGACCGCATCCGCACCTTCGCTTCGGCGTCAAGCCATGCGATGACCTTGATGGCAGTAGACCTTGACGAAAACGGCAATCCCAAGAAGTGGATGGTAGAAAACTCTTGGGGTGCTTCAAGTGGTCACCACGGCCACCTCATCATGACCGACGAATGGTTTGATGAGTACACCTTCCGTCTCGTTGTGGATAAGAAGTACGTACCTGCCAAGATTCTCGACCTCCTCAAGATGAAGCCCATCCAGCTTCCCGCTTGGGACCCCCTCTTTAAGGGTGAGGAATAATCCTATCGAACTACAGAAAAACGAAAACAACAAGAGAGGGTACTCCATGGACAACAGTCTGGGAGTACCCTCTCTAACTATATGATAGAATCACCTTTCGCGCATGTAAGTTTCAATGGGAGGAACTTCGGGGATTAGTTCTGGAGTCTATTCATTTCCCATTTGAAACCTTGTTGCTGTAGCACCATTTTGGAGCGCGTCAGGGTCAGGATTTTCATGGTGTCGGCAAAACTTTGCTCGGCATCATCGACAATACTTCTGCCTGAAAGCACAAGCGTGTCCCCTCGCTGCTTCCATTCTTCATAGTGCAGCGTAATCAGGTTTATCGATCGGGCGCGTCCGTCCTCAAGTAGTTCAATACCACAGTATTCTGTGTCTGAACTTACCATGGGAATAGACCATCTCCCTATGGGAGTTATCGCACGGTCAACAGCCGTTGGGGTACTTCGGCATCCCTGCAGTAGGGAGGTCAAAGCGATGAGCAAAAACACTCTTTTCATAAAAGATAAGTGAACGTTGCGAATGTACGTCTTTAACTTTGTGCTCCAATATTTTGCCCAAAAAAGTTTTATGTTTTTACAATTTTTGACATAAAACGGATGGTGATGCGTGAGATTTGCAAAGTTGACATTTCAGATTTTGAGAATCGGCTTTTCATCTTTCAGAAAAGTCGGCAAATCGGACCTTTAGAAAACCTTATCCGAATTTCAGAAAACAAATCGGCACTTATTTCAATTTATCTTGGAGATAGTTGAAAATAAGTGCCGATTTGTTTTTAGGGGTGTTCAACAATATTTATGAATGTCCATTGTTGTTTATGAACATGGGAGTTCTTGTCGCAGTGCATCAATAAGCGTATCAACATTTTCCGTTGTCGTTCCCCAACTGGTACAGATGCGGATGGCGGTGTGCGTGTCGTTCATGCGTTGCCAGGGGGTGAACAAAAATTTGTTGCTGAGGCGTTCAACCACTTCGTTGGGAAGGATGGGGAACTGCTGGTTGGTGTGGCTTTCCATCAAGAAAGGTACCCCTAAATCCTGCAATGCTTCTTTAATGCGAAGTGCTTCACTCACGGCATGGCGAGCAATGTTGAAGTAAAGGTTGTCGGTGAAGAGCGCTTCAAACTGCAGTCCGAGCAAGCGCCCTTTGGCGAGCATTCCACCGTGTTGCTTGATGCTGTAGCGGAAGTCGCGCATCAATGCGTGGGATTTGCTCACAATAGCCTCGCCGAAAAGTGCACCCACCTTGGTGCCACCGATGTAAAAGACGTCGGCAAGGTGCGCAATGTCGGACAGCGTAACGTCGCAAGTAGGGCTGGCAAGACCGTAACCCAAACGGGCACCGTCAATAAAGAGGGGAAGTTCGTATTTTCGGCACACTTCGTGGAGTGTTTCTAATTCATGCTTTGAATAAAGCGTTCCAAATTCCGTAGGAAAGGAAATATACACCATTCCGGGCTGCACGGTGTGCTCAAAACTGCTGTCAGCGCGGTGCTCGAGCACGAGGTTTTCCACTTGCGCTGCTGTAATCTTACCTTCGTGGGCAGGGAGGGCAAGCACCTTGTGCCCCGTGTGTTCTATCGCCCCCGTTTCGTGTACGGAGATGTGTCCCGACTCGGCGGCAACGACACCTTGGTGCGGACGAAGCAGGTGGGCAATGACAGTTGTGTTGGTTTGTGTGCCACCCACGAGGAAATGCACCTGCAAATTGGGGTTGCCACACGCTTCTTGGATGAGTCGGCGCGCAGCGTCGCAATAATGGTCTTCGCCGTAACCAACTGTTTGCTCCATGTTGGTCTCCAGCAGGCGCTGCATCACTTTTGGGTGCGCGCCTTCGTTATAGTCGCATTGGAATTGTAGCATAAGGAGGATGTTTTAAGGTTTTGAGGTTGTAGGAATCGTTCAGTACAGACGCTCTGGTCTACTTGTACCTTGTCAACTCATTTACTCTTTTAATATATATGCCTTGATGATGCGGAAATCGTAAAGTGGGCGGTCGTTCTCGTCAGTTTCTGCCAACTGAATCTCGTCTATCGTCTGCAAACCGTCGATGACTTCGCCGAAAATGGTGTATTGACCGTCCAGATGGGGAGTGCCGCCCACTTCCCAGTAGGTGTCTTCGTGTTCAAGGGCGAGCTCGATGGGCGGGTTGGTGCTATTCTTCACGCGCTGTCGGATGCGCTCCATCATACCTCCGCCGTAAGTTTTGCCCCATACGATATAGAATTGCGAACCATCGCTACGCCACTCCGGATTTTCCTTGTCGCCCTCACGAGCTGCGGCAACCATGCCGCGACGGTGGAAATATTTTGGATAATGTATTTCCGCGGGGAGGGTATATCCCACAGAACCTTCCCCTAACTTCTCACCAGGCTTTGCGATTTTTGAGGTAGGGTCGCCCGTCTGAATCATAAATTCCCAAATGGTGCGGTGGAAGAGCAGGCTGTCGTAGAACTGCTCGTTGACTAACTTAATGAAATTGTCGCGGTGGATGGGAGTGTCATTAAACAAGGCAATGGTGAAATTTCCGCTGGTAGTTTCGAAACGTACAAGGGTGCGCGTCTCTACGGAGTCGGTTGCCGCTACGCTGTCGGGCGCCTCAGGGGCAACCACAAAACTACCTGCCCAACTTGTTACGGGAAGGCAGGTAAGTAATAGGAAGAGTGCAAGTGATAGTTGCTTTTGCATAGTCATAGCTTAGGATTGAGCGGGGAGTTCTTCCGTCTTTTTTGCCGAAATACTCACGCTGAGCATCATGCCAAAGTAGAAACAGAAAATAATCATGGCTGTACCACCACGACTGATGAGCGGAAGCGGCTGTCCAGTGACGGGAAAAAGTCCTACTGCCACCATCATGTTGATAATTGCCTGGGACGTGAGCATGAACGCCAGGCCAATGATGAGGAAGGCTGGAAATAGCGTCCCACACCGCGAGGCAATGCGCCAGGCTCGGAAGATCAGTACGATGTAGAAGAAGACGACGAGCGTGGCGCCCCAAATTCCTAATTCCTCAATGATGATGGCAAAGATGAAGTCAGAGTATGCCTGACTCAAGTAGTCGCGCTGCACGGAATTGCCAGGCATAAGCCCAACAATATTGCACGAGGCGATGGCAATGTTTGCCGTTCCGACTTGTGCATTCTCTTTCAAGTCATAATTCTTGGGGTCGTCGTCACTTGAAGCGGTAAAGTCGCTGATACGTCCCACCCATGTGTCCGCGCGGTGGAGGAAGGAAATGTCATCGACAAAACTTTGAGGCAATACCTGCGTCGAGACGATAAGGACGAAGGCGATGCCGACGAATGAACCGATAAGCTGTCCGAAGCGCTTGTACGGAACGCGCCCTACAAACATCATGAGCAGGATTACCCCGAAGAGCAAGCAGGCGGTAGAGAAGTTTTCGGAGAAAATAAGGGCGCAAATCAGTCCCGTAGGAATCATAATGTACTTAAATGCCTTGGGAGCAACTTCGTCCTCGCGTTGCATGGAGGATAGGATAAGTGCCGTGTAAAGTATCAGTGCACATTTGGCAATTTCAGAAGGCTGAAACGAGATGGGACCCAATGAAAGCCAGCGCGCACCGTCGTTTGTGGCTTCGGCAAAGAACAGCGTGATGATGAGCAGGACAACGGAAAGGGGGATTAAGGCGAGGGGTAAAATCTTAAAGTAGCGACACGGGATGCGTGAGACCAAAAGTACCACAACGGTGCCCGCTCCCAAAAATGATACCTGCTTGATGAGGGGCGCAAAGAAGTTTCCCGACTTGTAGGCCAAACTACTTCCTGCGGAAAACACCTCTACGATGGAGATGATGCACAGAAAGAAGTAGACCACCCAGATTGTAGGGTCACCCTTGAATATTTTTGAGGATATAGCCATGTTTAGTGAACGTTTAACGGTTAAAGGTGAACGTTGAGCGGAGAGGCGACTGAGTGAAAGGGATTTTGTAAAAACTAATAAGGATTTAATTCAAATTAAACGCCGAATTGTTTCAACCAATCCCCTATTTGTTTTTGTAGGTTGCCGATGGCACTCGGTAAAGTCGGTTATAGAGGCTTGCAGAGCGCTGTTGGGCACTTATAACTGCTCAACGCAAGCTACAAACTGCTCTCCTCGGTCTTCCATATTCTTGAAAAGGTCAAAACTTGCGCAACAGGGGCTGAGCAATACGGTATCTCCCTTCTGTGCCACGCTATGGCATGCTGCTACACAGTCTTTCATGCTGTGTGTATCCATGATGGTAATGCCAAAATCTCCGAAGAAATCGTGGAGTTTTGAGTTGTCAGCACCAAGGAACACGAGGGCACGGCATTTCTCTTTCACAATCTTTGTGAGTTGGCTGTAGTCGTTGCCTTTGTCCTTACCGCCGATGATCAATACGACGGGCGTCTCCATACTATCGAGGGCGCAGTAGCACGCATCGACATTCGTAGCCTTAGAGTCGTTGATATACGTCACTCCATCGTGTATGCCCACTTTTTGCAGGCGATGTTCAACCCCAGGGAACGTTGATAGCGCTGTTCTCAAGGCTTCGTCCGTCACTCCAGCTGCAAGACATGCCTGTGCCGCCGCAAGCATGTTGCGCATATTGTGCTTGCCCTGCAGGGATAGCTCGGCAGCAGGCATGGTGAAGGAACGAGGGGCGGTAATCGTGAAGGTGCCGTTTGCTATGAACCCTGTAAGGGCTTCACCCGTAGCATCTGTCTGTGTGACATCCTCGTGAAACGCACAAAGGCGCACAATGGGCTGGCGCTTTTGGAGTTCAGTGGCGATATATTCGTCACCCGTCCAATATATAAAGCAGTCGTCAGCCGTTTGGTTCTGAAGAATGCGCATCTTTGAGTCTACATAATTCTGCATGCAGAAATTGTAGCGGTCTAAGTGGTCGGGTGTGATGTTGAGCAGCACGGCAATGTTGGCGCGGAAGGCATACATGTTATCCAACTGGAAGGAGGAGAGTTCGATGACGTACCAATCCTTGTCTTCCGTAGCAACTTGCAGCGCCAAGCTGTGTCCGATATTTCCTGCAAGCCCAACATTCATCCCTGCATGCTTCATGATGTGGTAGATGAGGGATGTTGTGGTGGTTTTACCGTTAGAACCCGTGATACAAAGCATCTTAGCCGTGGTAAAGCGAGCTGCAAATTCAATTTCGGAGATGATGGGGATGCCTGCCTCCATGATTTTCTGTACCATGGGGGCAGTGTCAGGGATTCCTGGGCTCTTGATGACTTCTGTAGCGTCAAGGATGCGCGCTTCAGTGTGCTTCCCTTCCTCCCAACTGAGGTTGTGGGCATCAAGCATGGCCTTGTAGTTGTCTTTAATGCTTCCCATGTCGGAAACAAAGACGTCGTATCCCTTTTGTTGCGCAAGGATAGCTGCGCCAACGCCGCTTTCGGCAGCGCCAAGTATAGCGATTTTCATTTGTGACTGAAAGTGAATGCGCGTTACACGATATTTTTCTTTGACAGAGGGAACATAAGAACAAATTATGAAACTTATGCTCTTTTGTTCCTATGTCTAAACTATCTAATCTTCAATGTAATGATGGTGAGTGCCGCAAGGAGGATGGTCATTATCCAGAAGCGTACGGTGATTTTGGCTTCATGCCATGAACCCTTGGGGAAATTGGGGAACATGTACTTACAACCGGGCACAAGTTGCTCGGGAAGTGTGCGGAAGGCGTCGTGAATGGGCGTGCGCTTGAAGATGCGCTGCATTCTGCCCTTGCGTTTGCCCCATTTGAAGTATTGCACCTGAAGCATGACGCTGAGGTTTTCAACTAAGAACACCCCACAGAGGATGGGAAGCAATAATTCCTTGTGGATGATGACGGCAATCACTGCGATGATGCCTCCAATGGTGAGCGAACCCGTGTCGCCCATGAAGATTTGGGCTGGGTAGGCATTGTACCACAAGAATCCGATGAGGGCGCCCACCATAGCGCAGATAAAGATTACCAATTCCTGCGTTCGGGGCAGGTACATGATGTTAAGATAGCTTGCAAACTCTACGTGGCTCGAGACGTATGCCAATATTCCCAGGGCTATACATATTATTGCCGAGTTGCCTGCCGCCATACCGTCCATACCGTCGTTGAGGTTCGCCCCATTGGAAACGGCGGTGATGACAAAGACGGTCATCAGCACGAAGAGCGCCCAACCTGCGAGTTCTTTGTGTTCGCCACACCATTCCATGAGGTCAGAATAGTTCAGGTTGTTGTTCTTGACAAAGGGAATGGTGGTCTGAGGCGACTTCACTGCCTCGCTCTTGTGCACGACCTCTACCTTTTCGGGAGTATGCTCCTTTGTTACATTTTCGTGCATGACCACCCCAGGGTCAAGGTAAAGCGTCAGCCCAACGTAGAGCCCTAAAGTGACTTGTGCAAACACCTTGTACTTCCCAGGGAGTCCCTCCTTCGTCTTTTTCATTTTAATCCAGTCGTCTAAGAAACCTACGATGCCCAACCACACGGTAGTGACCAGCATGAGTTGCATGTAGACGTTTCCTAAGCGCCCTAAGAGCAGGCAGGGGACGAGTATGGCTACAATGATGATGACGCCCCCCATCGTGGGTACGCCAATCTTCTTTACTCCAAACGGGTCGATGGAAGCATCGCGCTGCGCCTCGCTATAGTGGTGGCGCTTCATCCAACGAATGAAGTATTGGCCGAACCAAGCGGAAATAATAAGCGCAAGCATCAGCGCTAAAAGGGAGCGGAACGAAATATAGGACCACATTCCAGAACCTGGAATGCCAAATTGGTCGAGTGAACGGAAAAGATAGTAAAGCATTTGTGAGGTGGTGAAATTTAACTGGGAGTTATTTTGAATTATCTCCCAGATAAATCAAAATATCTCGGAGTTTGTTTTCAGAAAGTCGGATGTGTTGCTAAAGGAGTGGCACGTTCATTGGATTTACTCCAATCCAAACGCTGCGCGCACCTCTTCGTGGTCGTCAAAATGGTGTTTCACGCCCTTGATGTCCTGATAAGGTTCGTGCCCCTTGCCAGCAACAAGTATTACGTCGCCAGGTTGCGCCATCATGGCTGCTGCACGAATGGCTTCACGGCGGTCGGTAATGGCGATGGTGCGTGTACGTTGTGCTGTGTCAAGCCCTGCAAGCATATCGTTGATGATGTCTTCGGGCTCTTCAAAGCGGGGATTATCGCTTGTGATAATTACGCGGTCGGAAAGGGCTGCAGCCTCTTGTGCCATGAGGGGACGCTTGCCCTTGTCGCGGTTGCCACCTGCGCCACACACGGTAATTACCTGTACCTTGTTTTTCACAATGTCGCGAATGGAGCTCAACACATTTTGAAGGGCATCAGGCGTGTGGGCATAGTCGATAATGGCGTTGACACCGCGAGGAGAACGAATCGTCTCAAAGCGACCGTTTACAGGTGCCAATTCCGACATTACGCGGAGCACTTCTTGAGGCTCATTGCCCAACATAACGGCTGCGCCATAGACTGCAAGCAGGTTGCTCACGTTGAAATGACCCACAAAGCGCACGCTAACTTCCTGTCCGTTGAAGTCGAGCAACATGCCTTCGATACTTTCTTCAAGAATACGCCCCTTGAAATCGGCAGCGGTGCGTGTAGAGTAACTGCGAAGGGCTGCCTTACAGTTTTGAAGCATTACCGCGCCGTTCTTATCGTCTGCATTTGTGATGGCAAACGCCTGTTTGGGGAGATTGTCAAAGAATGCCTTTTTGGCATCGCGGTAAGCGTCAAATGTCTTGTGGTAATCTAAGTGGTCACGCGTAAGATTGGTGAACAAAGCGCCTGCAAAGGTAAGACCACCGATGCGTTTCTGCTGTATAGCGTGGGAAGAGCATTCCATGAAGGCATACGTGCAACCTTGTGCCACCATTTCTGCCAAAAGTTGGTTGAGCGTGATGGCATCGGGGGTGGTGCATTCCGTGGGGTAGGGCGTGCCGTCGATGTAGTTGCACACCGTAGAGCAAAGGCCGCACTTATGTCCAAACTTGCGGAACATTTCGTAAAGCACCGTCGCAATGGTGGTCTTTCCGTTAGTGCCCGTTACGCCTACAAGCTTGAGCTTAGAGGTGGGGTCGCCATAAAACTGTGTGGCAACCTTTCCCACGGCATCTTCTGTGTCGGCAACGCGCACGAAAGTCACGCCGTTAGGGACAGATGCCGGAATAGGGTCGCACACAAGGATAGCAGTCGCCCCTTGTGCAATAGCTTTGTCAATAAAGGTGTGGCCGTCGACTTGTGTGCCCTTAACGGCAATGAAAAGGTGGTTGTTTTCAATACGGCGGCTGTCTATATTTACTCCTGAGATGGGGATGTTGAGGTCTCCGTGGGATTCTACAACGTCGACCTTGGAAAGAATGTCCTTTAGCAACATGGAAGTTTACTATTTAGTGGTTTTAGGGCTTGAAGCAAGCGTGATAGTGATGCTGTCACCTGGTTTGATGCTGGTTCCAGGCTTGCGGCTTTGATAAGTAACGACTCCTGCACCCTTTACGTTGACTTTAAGTCCTAACGATTCCAAATGGAAGAGTGCGTCGCGCAGTCCGTAACCGCATACATCGGGTATAGAGTCTTTAGGAGCCTCGTTGGGAGATAGCGATACGATACCAGTTCCCGCATCTGCGTTACCCCAAACGGTTTCACCCGCAAATTCATTGAAATGTGCCTGATGGGAGATGCCGAATTGCTTGAGCACTTGACGGCTTGCCTCGATGTCGCCCGCTTTAATCTCGGGGTGGAAGGAATTAACGGTATCTCGGGCGCTTGAAAAGTCGGATTGATGCGCCTTTGCCATAATGCTTTCAGCAACTTTACTGAATACGGGACCGCACATGCCTCCCCCTGATGCCGTTCCGCTCTTGCGGATGCAGACAATGCAGGCATAACGTGGTTTCTGCGAGGGGAAATAGCCGGCAAAGGAGATAAGATATTCCTGTGACTTACCTGCTTTTGTCCAAATCTGAGCTGTACCCGTTTTTCCCGATACGTCGAACATTTTTGAACCCGCACGGCGACCGAGCCCCGTGTGTACCACCTCGTAAAGGCAGTGTTGAATCATCTTTATGGCTTCGGGGCGCGCCATTTGCTCGCGTAGTACTTCGTTGGGGAACTCTTTTACAATCTGTCCGTCACGTAGCAGTGCCTTAATGAGGCGGGGACGGAACATTTTTCCATTATTTGCTACGCCAGCGTAGAAGTTTACCGTGGAAATCGGCGGAACCTGCGTTTCATAACCGATACTCATCCAGGGAAGTGCCGTTTTCGACCAATTTTCTTTGGTCGGGCGACGGATGTAGGGCTTGTGGTAGTGGTCAAGCGGGATTTTCAAGTCCTCAGCAACACCTAAACGGTAAAGACCGTCTACAAAGCGGGCAGGATCATCCTTGTATGCTTCATCAATAATCACACTCACCCCAATATTTGAGGAATACTTAATGATTTCTGGTGCGGTGATGAGACCATATCCCGTTCCGCGACGCCAGTTGTGGTCACGCATGAAACGGCGGTACATAGTGCGCACCCCATTCCCCACATCCACGCTACTCTTGAGGTTCATCTTGCCATCATCCATGGCTACGAGGAACGACATGGGCTTGAAAACCGACCCTGGCTCGTACATATTGCCGACGGCGAGGGGCTGATTTTCGGAGAAACTGTTGTCGGGATTGCGTGAAAGGCTTGTCATTGCTTTGATGTCGCCCGTAGCCGTTTCCAACACGATAACTACCCCCTCTTGAGTCTGCCCATTGCTGGTTTCAACGAGGTATTCCAACTGTTCACGCAACACTCTTTCGCAAATATCCTGAATGTCCACATCAATCGTGGTCATTACGTCATATCCATCAATAGCCGGAACGTCTACCACACGTACTAAGTGTTTCATCAACTTCTGCGTGTGGTAACTTCCCGACTTACCCGCCAGGAATGAGTCACAAGAAAGTTCAAGGCCGTAAAGTGCACAGCTGTCAAAGCGACCTACCGTTCGGCGTGCCAAGGCTCCATAAGGATTTTTGCGTACGGGAATCGTATCAACGTAGAAACCGCTGATGCCCGTGGGCTTACAAAGGAAAGGTAGGGCTTTCATGTCCTTATATTGCACGTAGGTGACACGCTGGTTGCGCTTCTTATTGCGGCGCTTCTTAGCTGCTTCAGGTTTTAGCACAGCTGCGGTGTAGAGGGGCCAACTGTGTGAGCGGCGTTGCTGACCTTTTAGCAAATGGGCGCGGATGTTGGCAGTGTCCATGTCGGGAAAAATGTCCGCCATGCCGATACAGATGCTGTCAAGGTCTTTTAAGAAGAGCGAATCGCGCTTCTTCAGGTCCTTAGCGGCACGTGCGCTGTCTTTTTCCCAAGTGCCGAAGTCCATGTACATTAAGTATTCGGGGATAGACGCAGCCAGCACTTCGCCATTGCTTGCCAACAGGTTCCCACGCATAGGCTTGAGTTCGAGGTTCACCCTTTCACGTTGTTTAGCTACTTCTTCCCAATACGCACTCTTGACGGTCATGGTGTAGAGCGCCTTACCAAGAATGGCAAGCCCTAATGCTACGAACACCCACTTTACGAAGGTGTAGCGCCCTTTTATTTTATCTTTCGGAAATTCCATCTCTTACAATTTTGAAGTTGGGGGTAGTACCAGCACGCAATGTAGAATCGGTTAAGTGCTGTTCAATCATGCTGGCACGGGAGTTCTTACGCAGTTCGCTCGAAGTGGTGAGCAGTTTATAGCGGATGTCAACCAACTGCTCGTTGAGTTGTTTGGTCTCAATCTGCTCTTGTTGGCAGAGGTAGCGGTTGCTGACGTAAATAATGGTGAGTGCTGTCACGAAGAGTATATAAAGGAAATTCTGACGGAACCAACTTCCCGCCAGAATGTCGCCCGCAAGGATGGCAGCCAATGAAACGTCATCGCTACCGGTAAGTTCGTTAAAGAGCTTTTCCTTATCTTGCTTTTTAACCTTAACCTCCGCTTCGAGTTGGGCACGTTCTATTTCTTCGTTCACCTCCTGGGGAGGCGTTATGATTTTGTCTTTCATAATGGTTTAGTTTATGAGTTGACGAGGTACGAGTAGACCAGTTTGGAGTGCAACTGACAGAGTGCAGAGTACAACTTCCTTGCAGATGGTTCGTTCGTTGTCCGTTGACCGTTGTCTGTTGTCCTTTTCTCTTAAATCTTTTCCGCCACCCTTAGCTTCGCACTACGGCTTCTGGGGTTTTGTTCCTGCTCTTCTGCCGAGGGAATGATGACCTTGTTGCTCAAGGGACGGATGGGGGCGGTACGATTGCCGAAGAAGTCTTGTTCCACCTTGCCCTCGATGTTTCCGCTACGCATAAAGTTCTTTACCATGCGGTCTTCAAGGGAGTGGTAGGTCATAACAACCAATCTGCCTCCAGGTTTCAACACCTTTAGCGCACCTTCAAGCATTTCTTGCAGTGCGTCCATCTCGTGATTGACTTCTATGCGGAGGGCTTGGAATACCTTTGCCAAGTCTTTCTTCTCGCGGTCGCGCCCCATGAGGGGTTTGACGATGTCCAGCAGATCCTGAATCATGATGATGGGTTGCTGACTGCGTGCTTTGACGATGACATTTGCCAACTTGCGCCCGTTCTTCAACTCTCCAAAGAGGAAGAAGATGTTACCCAACTGTTCTTCGGAATACTTGTTGACCACATCGGCAGCCGTCATCCCTCCACGCCCATTCATGCGCATGTCCAGCGGAGCATCGAAGCGAAACGAGAATCCGCGCTCTTCGGCATCGAAGTGGTGGCTACTTACCCCCAAGTCGGCAAGAAGGGCATCCACACCTTCAACATCGTAGTAACGCATCCAATTTTTCAGGTAGCGGAAATTGCTCCTGACAAAGGTGAAACGCTCGTCGTCGGCAGGGATGTTTTGCTCGGCATCGGCATCTTGGTCAAAGCCAAAAAGGTGCCCCTCATCGGAAAGGTGTTTGAGAATTTCTTTACTGTGCCCGCCACCACCGAAAGTGACGTCTACATACGTGCCATCGGGGCGCAAATCCATCGCGTCCAGGCATTCGGAAAGCATCACGGGAACGTGATAACAATCTATTTTTTTAGGTTCCTTCATTTAGAGTGTAAAATTAGCGCTTTTCGGTGACTTGCTGAAATCAAAAAGCAAGATTTTTTTAGAAATATTTAGACCTTCCTTTTTTGCCCTGTTGAGGGATGAAAAAAGCAGCGAAGAAAGCCACGGAATGGCATGTTTTTCGGTCAACTCCAGAGGTTGAAAAACAAACGTCCGACTTAGCAAAAACGAATCGGCACTTATTTTGAATTATCTCTCGATTATTTTGAAATAAGTGCCGAATAATTTTTAGTGTGAAGCAATAGTTTTTAACTTTGCAACGGTGTAGGATGCTGAACTCGGATTTCCGCTTGAGAATTTACCGCTATTGTGGGTGGCAAAGCACAGCGTTCTTACCCCATTTGCGTATATTTTCTTCAACAATGAAAGACGAAAATAAATTCTTGGAACTTGGCGAGCGCCCCGTGGGTAGCCTGCTCATGCAGTACGCTATCCCCGCCATTATCGCCATGACGGCTTCGTCGCTCTACCACATCATTGATGCCATCTTCATTGGTCAGGGTGTGGGCGAGGAGGCTATTATGGGACTTGCCCTGACTGGTCCCGTCATGTCGCTGACTGCCGCCTTTGGGGCGATGGTCGGTGTGGGCGGTTCGACACTTATGTCCGTAAAACTCGGACAAAAGGATTACGAAACGGCACGCGACATCTTAGGTAACGTGGTGATTATGAACTTAATCATGGGTTCGTCGCTCGGAATCCTGCTGCTGATGGTTATCGACCCCGTTTTGCGATTCTTTGGTGCGAGTGATTATACGATAGGTCCGGCACGCGACTTCATGACCGTTATCCTTTCGGGGAATATCGTGACCCACCTTTACCTTGGTCTCAACTCGTTGTTGCGTTCTACCAACCGTCCGAAACAGGCGATGTATGCCACCTTTGGAACCGTCCTTCTCAACTGCCTTCTTGCACCCTTGTTCATCTTTGTCTTCAAGTGGGGCATTATGGGTGCGGGGGCTGCTACGATTTTGGCGCAGGTGATCATGCTGGTGTGGGAGATGCATCTTTTTACTTCCCCCGATTCGCCCATTCGCTTGGAGTCGAAGCGTATTCGCTTGAAAAAGAAGATTCTGAAAGAGTCGCTGACGATCGGTGCTCCCAACTTCTTAATCAACCTCTGTGCATGTACCGTGGCGATCTTCGTAACGCGCTCCATGACTACCTATGGTGGCGATATTGCGGTAGGTGCCTTTGGGGTGGTCAACCGCTTGGCGCTCTTTGTGGTCATGGTGGTGATTGGGTTGAACCAGGGAATGCAACCCATTGCGGGGTATAATTTCGGTGCTCGTAAGTTTGACCGCATCATGAGGGTGTTGAAACTCTCTATCATTGTGGCAACGGGTATTACTACTACAGGATTTATCATCGGCACGTTCTTCTCCGAATTTTGTGTCACTCCGTTTGCTAAGGACTCCCCCGAACTCATTGCTGCCGCCGCCCATGGCTTGCGCATTCAGGTGATGTGCTTCCCGCTTATTGGCTTCCAAATCGTTTCTACCGCTTTCTTCCAGAGTATCGGCTACGCCGGCAAGAGCATTTTCCTTTCGCTCACGCGCCAAATGCTATTCTTACTCCCTGCCATTCTAATCCTCCCCGTGTTTATGGACAATAAGGTCGATGGCGTGTGGTACGCCATGCCCCTCTCCGATGCCCTCGCCACCATCGTCTCCGTCGTGATGCTATGGTTGCAGATGAAGACCTTTAAGTCGCTGCAAACCGTGAATAATTGATGGTGAGTTTCCACTAACTGTTCTCGGGATTGTATTGTATGGGTGCGAGATACCCCAAAGGGGTTAAATCCATTAGCCCAGGGCAACGCCCTGGGTAGCGTTGCGAGTGTATTCACGCCCCATCGGGGCAAAAGCAAAATAGATGGTTATGGCACAATCTTTATGCAAGATATATTTACACTTGGTCTTCCATGTAAAAACAACAAGTCCTCTGATTTTGGACTCGAACCTTGATGATGTACATTGCTATATTGGAAAACTAATAAACATTGCAGGAGGTCAAGTTCATAGAGTTGGCGGTGTGGAAGATCATATTCATATCGTGTGTCAGTTGGGGAGGGAGCAAACCGTAGCAAGGCTTGTAGAGGAAATTAAACGCAATAGCAGTAGATGGATAAAAACGTTGTCTCCACATTATAAGCATTTTGCTTGGCAAAGTGGCTACGCTGTTTTTTCGGTCAGTCAATCTGGTTTGGATAAAACCATTGCGTATGTCAAGAATCAAAGGGAACATCATGCCACACGAACCTTTCAAGAAGAGTATCTCGCTTTTCTGAAATTGTATAATGTTGAGTATGATGAGAAATACGTTATGAGTGATTGACGACTTTTGCTTTTGCCCCGATGGGGCGCACCTCGTTTGCGTGCCTACCCAGGGCGTTGCCCTGGGCTAATAGATTAAAGCCCCTTTGGGGCTATTCCCCCCTTCTTGCATAACAAGAAAAACTTTATAATCAGGTAATTTTATCTCTAATACAAATCTGCAGTCCTTAAATATTCATATTCCATGCACAACTTCTTCAACCCCGACGGTACGCCCGTTGAAATTCAGTCGTTTTCGGAACTTACTGCTGCTCCCTTGATTATCAATATTGGTCGTCAACTGGGTAGTGGCGGACGTGAGATTGGTAAGGAACTCGCCCGCCGCTTTGGCATGGATTATTACGACAAGGAACTATTGGATATCGCTGCGCGTGAAAGCGGATTCTGCACGGAGGTCTTTGAGCGTAGTGATGAGCACAAGGGCTTCTTCCAGTCGCTCTTTGAATCGGTAGTTCCCGTGATTGGACACACTACGGGCTTCTATCAAAACCAACTTTCCGACGAATCTCTCTTCCGCATTCAAGCGGAGGCGATTCGTAAGGCTGCGGCAAGGCTCAAGGGTGGTGTGTTCATCGGACGTTGTGCCGACTATGTGTTGCGCGATTATCCCAACTGCCTGAATATTTTTATTTCTGCAGATGAGACGGATCGCATAGCGCGTATCATGCGCCAATGTAATGTGGAGGAAAAGGAGGCAAAGCGCCTCATGAACAATGGCGATAGCACCCGTGAAACCTATTACAATTTCTATGCTTCTTCGCGCTGGGGAGAAGCAAAAACGTACGACCTCTGTTTGAATTCCTCCGTACTTGGCGTTGCAAAAACCATCGATTTCATCGAGGATTTTGCCCATAATTTGACAAAACAGCGCGTGGGATAAAAGTACAGGGGATATAGCAAAAAAGAATCGGCACTTAGTTTGAACTAAATGCCGATTCTTTTTATTTAAGTGCCGATTTGTTTTTCGGGAAAAGGATATGGTTTCCTGTAGGTCAGAATATTTCTCCCTCTAACCTTTAATAGTTCACCTTTAACCTTTAATCGTTCACCATCTAAAACTTATAGCCTACCGTAAATTGCACGTTGTGGCGATTCAAATCCACCTGTGCTGCTTGCAAGCGGTTGGCGGTATTTCCACTGCTCTCGGGAAGGTGGAAGGCATAGACGTCAGCCGTCTGTACTTGGTATTGGTATGCCATATCTGCGTACCAGCTGCCCGAACGGTAGCCTACGCCTGCTGTGACGCGCTGAAGGTCGCCAAGGTTTACGTAGTCCGTGTTGGTAGCGTAGTAATAGTTGCTACTGTTGAGGAATTGATTGAGATAAGCGCTACTTTTGTAGGGCGAACTTTGGTAGTTGTAGCCAGCACGTGCGTAAAGTCCGTCAACGATGCGGAGTTCGGCACCCAAACGGAGCGTATGCACACCCTGCAAGCAGCGGTCTGCCTCATGCTTGAGGGCATAATCCTTAGAAAGACCGTTGTCGTAGGTGATGCGCATCGAACTGGCGTCGTAGTATTCGTATTCTGCACCATAAGCAAGGTAGTTGCCCACCGTGCCCCCCATGGAAACGTTGAAGCGCCAGGGTGTGCGCAATTCATAACTATTGTAAATGGCATCATCCTTGGCAGAGTAGGGCAGGTTGCCATCTGCGTAAGGACTTTCCATGTAAAGGTCGGACGACGTTTCGATTTCGTAGTACGTAGGCATGTGAATGCTCAATCCTACTCGGAAGGGACTGTCTTCAACAGGGCGGAAAATCACACCTAATGCACCACTGTAGCCTTCACCCTCCGTGCGCTCATCGTTAAGGTAGTAATATTCATGAAGCGAAGCGTTAGCGGGGTCAATAAGCATTTCAGAGTAGTCGGTAAACGTCTTTTGGTTCAAGAAATGATACTTTGCCGTAATACCAACATAAACACGGTCGTTAATGTTTGCCGCAAGGTTGAAGTCCCATTCGTGATTACCGCCCCATTGTACGCGGCGATAACTATAATTGTCGGCGTCAGAAGGTTTATAACCATTGACGTAGCCCTCGCTGTCGTAAGTAGGGTAGATGAGTTGCGTGTCATATCCCAAGTTCGTGAAGGGCGTCGTCAGTTCTCGGTCTTCCCGATACCCTAAGTCCAACCATCCATCAGCATACGCAAGATCCATCATCTGCCACGACTGAGAAAGTCCGCCTGTGGCGAAGTTCTGAACGTTGATGTGGTTCTTGAAGTTACGACTCTTCTGGTAGTTTACCCCGAAGTTCATGTATTTCAATCCCTCATAGCTGTCCGTGTTCATAGCGTAGACAAAACCGATTTGGTCAAACGAGGCACGTGTGCGACCTATGTCATGAAATTTCTCGGCATGAGGCTGTGCTGTCAGACTTGCGGTTGTTGCAATTTCGCTACGGCGATAGAGACCAATCCCTGCAGGATTAGTGCCCATTACAGAGAGGTCGGCGCCTAAGGCACCCATTGCACCGCCCATGCCTACGAAGCGTGCTGTACCGTTAAGGTCGGTCGCAGTGAATGACTCCATGCGGTATATATCCTGTGCCGTTGCGGTCATCGCAAACAGGAGTAGGGGAAGAGTGATTCGTTTCATAAATAAACGGTTAAAGGTTAAAGTTGAACGGTTAAAGGGGTATGATTGAGCGGTTAAGAGGTTAAAGTTGAATGGTTAAAGGTTAAGGGGAAATAGGACGGTTAAGGGTGAACGCTTAGTAGGGTAGTGGAAAGAGTTGATGAATTACTAATTGCGGAAGTGTATTTGGGGCGAATCTATAGAGAGGTTTATTGTTCACTACGAATCATATCCAATCGCTTTCGCCTTAAACCTGAAAGCATTTGTGCAATGCTTTGATAAAGTTCTTCAACTTGTAAGAGTTGTTCTTGGGTGATAAATTTTAAGTCGTAGGCTAATTCAATTTGACACATGACTTCATTCAGTGAACCAAAGGATATTTCTAAGAAATGTATTTGTTCTCTAAAAGAATTTCTTCCCATGCCCTCTGCAATATTGGATGGAATGGATATAACGGCTCTTCTTAGTTGGTCACACAGAGCAAAATTCTCTTCTTTCGGAAACTGTTTCAATAGATTGTAAATGAGAACTACTAAAAGTTTTGCCTGTTGATAAGCTCTCAGTTTTCGATAAGAGAAGTGTTCCATTTGGATTTAAGGTTATGTGATTCAAGAGGTTAAAATTCTATATGTTTGTTCAAAATTGCATGGCTTTTACAGTTCGTCGCCTGTCGTTCACCGTTCACCGTTCGCCGTTATCCTTTAACCGCTCACCGTTCACCTTTAACCGTTCCCATTTACCGTCTTCTGCCACCAGTGTTTCCACCCATGGAGCGCTGTGGTCTGCTACCTCCTCCTCCTCCGTTACCGAAAGAGCGAGAGGGGCGCTCGTTGCGGCTGGGCGTTGCGGTTGTTGAAGAAGGTTTGCGACTACCTCGGTCATTGGAAACGTTGTTGCGATTTGTTGAAGAGTTGCCACGATTGGTAGAGGCGTTACCACGGTTGGTTGAAGCATTGCCACGGTTTTGACTGGGGCGTTGTCCTACCGATGGGCGTGTGCCGCGCTCTGTGCTGGGGCGGTATCCGCGGTTGGTAGTTGCAGGACGGCGATGCTCTGTGCGTGAGGGGTAATAATGGTGATGATGACCTCCGAATGAAGGATACCATCCGTGGTGGTGACCATGGTGGTAGATGGGGTGATAATGGTTGTGCCATCCCCACCACGGGTCGTAGCAGTAGGAATTCCAATTATAGGGGCTTCCCCACCAAGAATTGTACCAGCTGTAATGCCATCCGTATCCGTACCAATAATACGGGCGGAAGGGACTGTACCAAGGATCAGCATAAATGTCAATGTAGTCAGTGTAATAAGGACTGCTGACTACCGTGATGCCGGGCGAATGAAAGCGCACAATGCGGTTGGTGAGCGACTCGGAGTCGTCCACAGCGTCGTAATCATAAGTCTGTTGGCGCGCTGTAGCTCCACCACGACGGTTGTAGGAGTCGACGTCCATCACCCCTTCGCGGTTCTCCGCCCAACTATCGTATTCTGTAGATTCATAAACAAGCACTTCCTGCTTCGTTGCCTTCTTTTTAGAGGGTACGAAGTAGATGTCATCCTGCGCAACACTGTAGAGGGTGCTGCTCACTATCAGTGTAATCAGCGTGAATATCCATTTGTTCATAATCATATCCGTTTAAGTGAGTAAGGGAATTGTAGGGGTAACGAGGATGAACCTCTTGATTCTCATTAGCAAAGATACGTATATTTTTCTGTTCATGCTTAATCTGTTAAGGTTATTTAGGAAAATTTAATATACGATAAAGTTTTCAAGAAAGTAGGCAAGGGTGCTTTTGAGGTTCTCTCTTGTGTTGCGTATGAGTGAGAAAGTGAATTTTAATTCCATGTTAATTTGAAATAATTGGGGAATGATTTAATTTATCTCCCGTGTAGTTTTTGTAGAAGGGGAAGGTGATTTCTAAGCCTCCATAAGAATGATGGTAGGAATGGAATGAGGCTTTCGCAAATGGTTAAAAACCGCGATTTCATCGGGGATTTTTGGGTGATTTTGACTGAACTTTTGAAGAATCCCTTTTGACGGAGCATGTTGCTGATAGGTACGTGTGGGTATCGCTGATGGGGTGTAAAAAAAAGTTTGTTTGCTGGAGTACTATGGGAATGTCTTGTTGTGGTAATCTGCCCTCTTTGATTTTTGGATCAAGCGGTGGTTATTGATTTTGGAATGTTGTGGGGTGAAGGGTGCGAATGTAAAAGTCTATGTAGTATTCTCGATATTTTATTTCTTGATTTCCTAAGCTAAGGGCGAGTGGAAAAAATATTTGAGAGTTTTGTTTGTCTGCTAAATAAATAATGTCTATATTTGCAAAGTAACTCGTAAAATGTGTTTCGATTTTTGAAAAAATGTTGACAAACAACTTTTGAATAGGTCGTTTTGGGGGTGTACCCCCCCCCCTATGGTTTGTTTTGTAATACGTTGAAATCCATAATATTACGAGCGCTCCGACAGGGAGAATTGTATCTTTTAATTACTTAACCTTACTGGGAAGATTCTGTACCGATGATTTTCATCGGGTTCTTTGACGTGTCTATTCCCGTATAGTAAAATCTTTTTTAACAAAGGGGTGAAATAATAAATCTGATGACTGTTGTTGCTATCATATTGGCGTTTGCGCTAAGCGCATTCGTCACATTTTTGCTGATACCACAGCTGATAAATATCTCTTACCGCCGTCGCTTGTTTGACAAAGTGGATGAGCGAAAAGTGCACAAGGTGATGGTATCGCGTTTGGGTGGAATCGCCTTTGCGCCTTCCATAATTTTGGGAGTTGCCATGGCGTTAGGCTTTAGCTTGTTAGCGTCAGAACGAGAGTTATTGGACTTTTTCCGAGAAGATGCCATGCAGCTATTGCTCTTCATATCGGGGATGTTGCTCATCTACTTCGGAGGAGTTACAGATGACATTTTGGATTCCGGCTACAAGTTGAAGTTCTTAGTTCAGTTCCTTGGCGCTGCTTGTTTGGCATTTGCGGGAATCTACCTGAATAACTTTTACGGCCTCTTTGGGTTTACTGACATTCCCGCATGGTTTGGGGTGCCTTTGAGTGTCACAGCTACCGTGTTTATCATCAACGCCATGAACTTGATTGATGGCATTGACGGATTGGCGGCAGGCTTGTCCATTATCGCTTGCTTCTTCTTCGGTTGTTTGTTCTACAACATCGGCGAACTGCTGAATGCCGTGTTGGCATTCTCTACACTGGGCGCCGTGCTGACCTTCTTCTTCTTCAACGTGTATGGTAATGTAGAGCGTCGTCGAAAAATCTTTATGGGAGACTGCGGGTCGCAAACGTTAGGGCTTATTCTTGCCTATTTCGCTATTAGTTTTTCGATGGCAAAACCAGAATCCCTTGAAACTTTGGCGGCTTTTAGTGGAGCGCATGGCGAAATCGTTTCCTTAGAAGAAGTGTTGCTAACGACCCCGCTTGTTGTGGCGTTCTCCATCATCATGATTCCCGTGTTAGACACGTTCCGCGTGTTTGGCAATCGCATTCTTGCCCACAAAGACCCGTTCTTGCCCGACCGTACGCACATCCACCATCGTTTTATAGACCTTGGTTTGAGTCACAGAGCAACACTCGTCGTGATACTCATGCTTGCCGCATTCTTTGTGTTGCTCAACCTCTTGTTGATAGAAGTCGTTGATATAAATGTGCTGTTCTGTATTGACATATTCCTTTGGACAGCGATGCACGTTTGGATTAGTGCGTTGATAAAGAGGCGTGTGAGACGTAGAAAATCATAGAATTATTATAGAGTTAAACAAATAAATATTTAGTTATGTTATTACATCTGAAAAAGAAATTGTTTCCGAAGCGTTACCTGAGTCCGTGGTTGATTTTGGCGATTGACGTCTTCTGTTCGGTCTTGGCTTCGTTCAGTACGCTACTCATGTTCGTCTTGATAGGCAAGATGAGACCTGAGATGAATTTCTCCCTCGTTTGGGTGGGGGTATCTTTACTGATTTCTCTCTTATGCTTCAGCATATTCTCAACGTATCGCACGATTATTCGCCACTCAACCTTGCGTGACTTTACGCGCATCTTAGGGGCTGTGATGGTTAAGTCTTTTGCGTTGACGTTGATTACGGGCATTATTTTTGGATTGATTACATGGTCAATCCGTCTCACGTCGGCCCTCCTTATCTTCGACCTCATCTTTACTTTTGGGGCATTGATGGTGGTGCGCGTGTTGATGATTGTGACCTATGATTTCTTGAAGCTTAACCTTCCCTACAATGATCAGACGCTGAATGTGTTGGTGTATGGTAGTGACGAAAAGGCGGCATCATTGGCACTTCGTTTTAAGGGTTCTTCATCTTATCGCATCAAGGGATTTATTGATTACGGTAAGTCGGCAAAGCGCTTTACGCTCCACAATCTTCCAGGCAATTATTTCAATTCTGTGGAGGATGTGAAGTTTGTTTATGAGAAGTATGGAATTGACGCCATCATCTTCCCCACACAGCGCAGTGCGTCATCAGAACGCGAACGTTTGATACTTTTCGGTATGGAGGTGGGAATGAAGTTCTTGATTACGCCTCCCATGGACGAATATGGTAAGTCACGCACAGCTGAGCGCACCGTGATTCGTGAGGTGAAGATTGAAGACCTCCTTGGACGTGAGGAAATCAAGATTAACATGGAGGTAATCAAAAACAACTTCGCTGGCAAGGTGGTGATGGTAACAGGGGCAGCTGGTAGTATCGGTTCGGAACTCTGCCGCCAGTTGGCTACCTTTGGCATCAAGCAACTTGTGATGTTTGATAACGCCGAAACTCCCATGCACAATGTGCGTTTGGAATTTGAAGAACGCTTCCCCGATTTGAACTTCGTTCCAGTAATTGGAGACGTGCGTCAACCCCAGCGTCTTGACTTCGCCTTCCGTAAATTCCGTCCTCAAGTAGTGTTCCATGCTGCAGCATATAAGCACGTGCCCTTGATGGAAGAAAATCCATGTGAGGCAGTGTTGGTAAATGTGTATGGTTCGCGTAATGTGGCTGACTTCTGTCTCAAGTACGACGTAGAAGAAATGGTAATGGTCAGCACCGATAAGGCGGTGAACCCCACGAATATCATGGGATGTACGAAGCGTTTGGCAGAAATCTACGTGCAGAGCCTCGGTTTGAGCATGGAACAAGGTAAGACCAAGGGTAAGACGAAGTTTGTCACCACCCGCTTTGGTAATGTGCTCGGTTCTAACGGTTCTGTAATCCCCCGTTTCCGCGAACAAATCGCTAAGGGCGGACCGATTACGGTTACGCATCCTGAAATTACCCGTTTCTTCATGACGATACCCGAAGCTTGTCGCCTTGTGATGGAAGCTGCGACAATGACGGACGGCAATCAAATCTTTGTCTTTGATATGGGGGCAAGTGTGAAGATTGCGGACCTTGCAAAGCGCATGATCAAATTGGCTGGATTGGTAGAAGGTAAAGATATAAATATTGAGTACACAGGACTTCGCCCAGGTGAAAAACTCTATGAGGAAGTGCTCTCAAATGCCGAGAATACCATCCCCACAGAGCACACGCGTATTCACATTGCTAAAGTACGTGAATACGATTACGAAGACGCTTGTGCTGCAGTCGACAAACTTGAACAATACAGTCGCATCGTAGAAATTCCTGAAATGGTGAAGTTCATGAAACAGATTGTCCCAGAGTTTATCTCAAAGAATTCTGTTTATGAAATCTACGACAAGAAATAGGAGGATTAACGGTTCAAGGAAAATAGGACAACAGTTCACGGGAACGTAGAGACGTCATACCATGGCGTCTCCATAAGATGCCGAAAACGCCTTAGACTTGTTTTACTCAACAAGAACCTACTCCTTATTATCCGATTCTCTATATGGGTTCTCACGTTGATAAATACTCCCAATAACAGTTCTTATATAAAATTATAATTAAATAACTAACAAAAAGAAATAATGAAAATCGCAGTAGCAGGAACTGGTTATGTCGGTCTCAGTATGGCAACACTCCTTGCCCAGCACAATGAAGTAGTGGCGGTGGATGTCATTCCTGATAAGGTTGAGAAAATAAATAATAGAATTTCACCAATTCAGGATGAGTATATTGAAAAGTTTTTTGCTGAGAAACCGTTGAATCTTACTGCCACTCTTGATGCTACTGCAGCTTATAGGGATGCCGAGTTGGTGATTATCGCAACGCCTACGAATTATGATAGTCAGCGAAATTTCTTTGATACATCAGCCGTCGAAAGTGTAATAAAGCAGGTCATGCAGGTAAATCCCAATGCTGTAATGGTGATTAAGAGCACCATCCCTGTTGGTTTTACTGAGGCGATAAGTAAAAAGATGGGTACCCATCAAGTACTTTTCTCACCTGAGTTTTTACGTGAGAGCAAGGCCTTGTATGATAATCTATATCCCAGTCGTATTATCGTTGGGGTACCCCGAGAATCTGCGCACTTAGATTCAGTGGCGCATTCGTTTGCAAAACTACTTCAAGAGGGTGCAATCAAGCAAGATGTTGAAACCTTGTATATGGGAGCTACAGAAGCTGAAGCCGTAAAACTTTTTGCAAACACATACTTGGCACTCCGCGTAAGTTACTTTAATGAGCTTGACACTTATGCAGAGGTGAAAGGTCTTGACCCACAGGCCATCATACAAGGTATCGGTCTTGACCCACGTATCGGAACCCACTATAACAATCCCTCTTTTGGCTACGGTGGCTATTGTCTCCCCAAGGATACCAAACAATTGCTTGCTAACTATCAGGATGTGCCACAGAACATGATGACTGCCATTGTGGAAAGCAACCGCACACGCAAGGATTTCATAGCAGACCAAGTGCTTCGCCTGGCTGGCTGGTATGGTTATACGGAAAACAACCAATATAATGCCTCGTATACCGCACCTCCCACCATCGGAATTTTCCGTCTCACTATGAAGGCAAATTCTGATAATTTCCGTCAGAGCGCAATTCAGGGCATTATGAAACGCATCAAGGCGAAGGGGGCAAACGTCATCATCTACGAACCCACTTTAGAAGATGGAAGTATGTTCTTCGGTAGTAAGGTTGTAAATGATTTGGACGCATTCAAATCGCAATCCAACGCTATTGTAGCAAACAGATATGATGCCTGCTTAGACGAAGTGCAAGATAAAGTATATACGCGAGACCTCTTCCGTAGAGATTGATTATCCTCTTTACGAATTGTGAATATTTAACCAACAGATTAAACAGATTCCACTGCTTTTTGCGTTCTGCATAGTCAGCAGTTATATCCGTTTAATCCATTGATGAAAACAAATATTGTTCCTCGTTCACCGTTTATTCTTCACCTTTAAGCTTGTGCTGACACCCGTGATACGCAGGAACGATACAATAAATAGTTATTCTTCGCGAATATTGCATGCTGTATCTTGGACAAGCACCACCTTTGGATTTGTCAAACTAAGTTCTTTTTTCATTGTCGTGTTTGGAGTAAATCGAACCTTAAGTCCACGAAGACTCTCCGCAGAGAAATCCTCCTTTGATGAGACACTGACCGATGAGAGTCTAAGGTGAAACGAGCCAAGTTCGCCCAAACGCACGCTATAACCATCTCGAAGCGCCGTTATCATCTCCTTTTCTAAATAATAGAGAGCATTCAAAAGTTGTAGTGGTCTGAGATGACATTTCTCACAGATGTTTGCGATCATCGTCTCAATAGGAAAGGGAGTCGCAGGAGCTAAATTTGCATGAAACATCGTCTTGTTTGTAATAGGATTTGCATGTTCAGTTAAAGAGTACTTAAGCATAGTAAAAAAGATTTTAAGGTTTATAATAAAAATATGCGGTAATGAGGTCTTGACGGGTAACGTAGGGGTGGAAGGATTTCTTACTCGTTATCAACCTCGTTAGATCTTCATTGCTCAAAGAGACTTTGTTTTCATCGTTTGACACTGCAAAGTTACAACACCCGAAAACCGCACTTCACTTTTTCGTCCGTTTTCAAAAATACAAAAACGCTGACTCCCCCAGTAAATACAGCTTCAGTCAGGGGATAAAAAATTTTTCTCGACCTGCACAGTCAACCGTTTAATATGTGCAATCAAGTTGATAATAAAAACTCAACAGTCGAAACATAAAAATCACCAGTCTGTTGTCCGTAGTCTCCCGTTCATAAATTCATGAAAATACCCCCAGCCTACTCCCTATGCTTCACCTCCTCCTGCCCTCGCAAGGCAACCTGTTTGCATTACGTGGCAGGTCAGAACATCCCCTCAAGAGTAACGTTAGGAAGCGCCATTTATCCCACAGCATTAAGTTCAGATGGAACATGCCCCTATTATCGTGAGTATGTAAAGGTCAAGTTAGCCTACGGATTCCAGAAAATATTTGCAGTAATTAGGAAGAAAGACGTAGAACCTCTACGCAATAGGTTAAAGCAATATCTCGGAGGTCACGGCACATATTACCGTTACAATAGAGGAGAAAAACGTCTAACCCCAGTGCAACAAGATACTATTTTAGCAATCTGTCAAGAGTTTGGTTACACCGAAACCCTCACTTTTGATAACTACCTCACAGACTACGACTTCTCCGAGTAAAGTAGTCTCACCTTTTCTCTTTCAAAATCTCGTACCAAAGTCTGGTACGAAAAGTACCACCACTGGTAACAAAAATACCAAGGTCTGGTACAAAAAGTACCAAACTTGGTATAAAAGGAATTTGAGTGTTACTTGCTCCTAGTTCCTCACTTCTCACTGATTTATCCCCCGTTCCTAGTTCTCCATCAGTTGTACTCTGTACTCTAGACTTCGTTCCCCGTTCAACGTTCCCCGTTAATCGTTAAACTTTCAACGTTCATATATAAATGAGTAATTCAGTAAACAATAAACGCATAGCGAAGAATACCTTGATGTTGTATATCCGCACACTATTTGTGATGGTGATTTCCCTTTACACGAGTCGTGTGGTATTGCAAGAATTAGGTGTAGAGGATTATGGTGTGTACCAAGTAGTAGGTGGATTAGTGGCGATGTTTTCAGTGATATCAAGTTCACTGTCTTCTGCTATCAGTCGCTTTATCACGTTTGAGATAGGGCGTGGTGATATGGAGCGATTAAAAAGAATTTTTTCTACTAGTATCATCATTCAGTTGTGCCTGTGTGTTATAGTTGCATTGGCTGTTGAAATCGGTGGATTATGGTTTATGCACACAGAAATGCAGATACCACCGGGAAGATCAGATGCTGCTGAATGGGTGTTGCATTGTTCAGTTTTGACCTTTTGTATAAATTTGTTGAGTATTCCTTATAATGCGTGCATCATTGCTCACGAACACATGAAAGCATTTGCCTATGTTAGTGTGGTTGAGGCAATTTTGAAACTCGGAATTCTATTTCTGATTATTTACTCGCCCATTGATCGTTTGGTTGCTTATGCCATATTGTTAACCTTGGTTGCAGCTTTGATTCGTTTGGCATATACGGTTTATTGCCATAAGCATTTTGAAGAAACAAAGACAAAACTCATTTTTGATAAAAGTATTTTCAAGGAAATGTCTGGTTTCTCAGGTTGGAGTTTTTTAAATAACACCTCATTTATTTTTAACAATCAAGGTGTAAGCATGTTGATGAATGTGTTTTTTGGTGTAACAGTAAATGCGGCGAGAGGTATTGCAATTCAAGTAGAAAGCGCAGTTCTGCAATTTGTAAATAATTTCACAACAGCATTAAACCCACAAATCACGAAGAGTTACGCAAATGGTGATTTGGATAATATGTATAAGTTAGTATGTCGAGGTGCTAAGTTTTCCTTCTTTTCAATGCTTATACTTTCGTTACCAATCATCTTAGAAGCAAATCAAATATTAAGTTTATGGTTGACTAAGGTTCCAGAACATACTGTAATATTCGTACAATTATCCATGATTATGGGTATGTGTGATTGTATCGGTGCTACAGGATACACAGCATGCATGGCTACTGGTAAATTGAAAAGATATTCTTTAACATTGACTCCACTAATTGTTTTAGAGTTCCCATTGTCATGGTTACTATTTTATTATGGAGCGTCTGTTGAAAGTTCATATTATTTATACATACTTATTAAACTTCTTGTATTGTTTGTTCGTATGTATTTAATGCAAAGTATGATTGGACTTAACTGCTTAATGTATATAAAAGGGGTGTTTCTGCCAATAACCTTGACTACATTATTCTCCATAATTCTCCCAATGTTAATAATAACCTTTATGGACGAAAACATATTAAGATTCTTTATTCTGCTTGTCGTATCTACTATTTCAGTAATAGTTTCTGTATTATTCCTTGGTATGACACGTATTGAACGAAATATTATAATTCAAAAATCAAGCAACCTTTTTTCAAAAATTATTAAAAGATAAAGATCTACTATGCAAATACTCATTTTAGGTGGAACAGGGGCAATGGGAGTACCTCTAGTTCAAATTTTATCTCAAGACAATGATGTCTATGTAACTAGCAGGAAAGAAAGACCTTCTGTTGGACGCATCAAGTATATTAAAGGGAATGCAAAAGAGAGAATATTCTTAGAGGGTATTCTTCAGAGTAAACATTGGGATGCTGTAGTAGATTTTATGGTACATAGTGAAGATAGCTTACGAGATTTAGCACCCTTGTTTTTAGCAAACACAAAACAATATGTATTTATTAGTTCTTCTCGTGTGTATGCGGAAACAGATGGACTGATAACAGAAACAACCCCCAGACTATTAGAAACCTCAAAAGATGAGGCATTTTTAAAGACAAATGAATATGCCCTATCTAAGGCAAGAGAGGAGGATCTTCTACTGGAATCAGGAAGGACAAATTTCACTATTATTCGTCCAACGATTTCTTATAACACCTATCGCTTGCAATTGGGAGTATTAGAAAAGGAAAATTGGTTGTATCGCGCTCTGAAAGGTCGTAGTATCGTTTTTTCAGAAGATATGAAGGATAAAATTACAACGATGACACTAGGTTCAGATGTTGCTCAAGGTATAGCTTCTATTATTGGAAAAGAGAAAGCTCTAGGTGAAATATTTCATATCACGAGTCCCATTTCTTTACCATGGAGTGAGGTTCTACAAGTTTATTTATCTGTATTAAAGAAACATTTAGGAAAGGATGTTCCTGTTGTTTATACTAAGAAGTCTATAAATTTGAAGTTTAAGCGGTTAATTTATCAAGTCATTTATTGTCGATATTTCAATCGTACATTTGATAATAGCAAGATTGCACAATTCTGCGATATAACGCAATTTACCCCACCTCAATTAGGGTTAGCAAAATGTTTAGAAGAATTTCTGCAGAACCCAAAATTTGATTCTATTCCAGGGGATTTAGAGGTAATGAACGATAAAGCGGCAAACGAAAAAACTCCTTTGAAAGAGATACCTAGTATAGGTAGTAAGGTCGTTTACATGTGTTATTATTATCGTTTGACTTATCTTCTAAGATTATTCCTTTTTACAGTAAAAATGTTTAAGAAAATCAAAGCATAAAAAATTATGGAAAATCTACATTATTCATCTGAAAAGAATATTCAAATCGTTATTGCGTTGCTCAAGGCAAATGGTATAAAGAAGATTGTTGCAAGTCCAGGTGCTACCAACTTTTCATTTGTTGGTAGTTTGCAAAGCGATTCTTTTTTTGAAATATATTCTTCTGTTGACGAGCGTTCTGCTGCATATATTGCTTGCGGAATGGCTGCTGAAAGTGGTGAACCTGTTGTGTTGACATGTACGGGTTCAACAGCCTCTCGCAACTATTTGCCTGGTCTTACCGAAGCTTATTATAGAAAATTACCTGTTCTTGCAATTACTTCGCATCAGGGTAAGGATCGTTTGGGGCAATTAATATTTCAGAACATAGATCGCAGCAATCCTCCTCACGATGCTGTTAAGTTGTCAGTGGAACTTCCTGTGGTTAAAGACGAACGTGATGAGGCTTTTGTTATGATGGAAGCCAATAAGGCTATTCTTGAGTTGCGCCGTAATGGAGGTGGTCCAGTACATATCAATATGTTTACCACCTATAGTCAAGATTTCTCTGTAAAGGAATTACCTCCTGTGCGTGTGATGAAGCGTGTGCAAGCTTGGGAAGAAATGCCACAAATGCCCAAGGGGGATATTTGTGTGTATGTTGGTTCACATGTTCATTTTACTATAGAGCAAACAATTGCTGTGGATGCGTTCTGTGCTACTCATGACGCCATTGTTATTTGTGACCACACAAGTGGGTATTATGGTAAGTATCGTTTATTGCCGACACTAGCACAGTTCCAAAGGAACGAAACATTATTTAGTAGATTTGATTTGATGATACATATTGGTGAGATTTCTGCTGCTTCGTTTGCGGGGACAATACCTGTTAATGAGATATGGCGTGTTAGTGAAGACGGCGAATTGCGTGACCCATTCAAAAAACTTACTACAGTTTTTCAAATGTCTGAAGCATCATTCTTCAAACATTACAGCAACAAAAATGGTAATAAACACGCTTCGATTGATAAATATCGCGACGCATTTGCGGAAATATACAATCATATTCCAGAACTTCCTTTCTCAAACATTTGGACGGCTTCTCAACTTTCCGCACGTTTGCCTAAGGGTTCTTTGTTCCATATTAGTGCTTCAAACAGTCGTCGTTGTTGGAATATGTTTCATCTTCCAGAAGGAGTTCAGTGCACAAGTAATGTCGGTTGTTGTGGAATTGATGGTTGTACTAGTAGTTTGATAGGTTCTTCGTTGGTAAGTCCCCATCGTTTGTGCTATTTGGTGACTGGAGATTTGGCCTTCTTCTATGATTTGAATGCATTGGGTAATCGTCATATTGGTAAAAATATAAGAATAATATTAATAAATAATGCGATAGGAGCCGAATTTAAATTAAGTACGCATCCATGTTCTGCGTGTCATGATGAGGTAGATAAGTATATGGCTGCAGCAGGGCACTATGGCGCAAAATCACCTGTTCTTGTAAAGCACTTCTCTGAAGATTTAGGTTTCCAATATCTATCTGCAACAAACAAGGAGGAATTCCTCAATGCATTAGAAGACTTTACAAATCCCAACATTACCGATCGCTCAATCATTCTGGAGGTGTTTACGACTCATGACAATGAAAACGAAGCCCTTCATCTAATGAGGAATATTTTAGTAGACACAAAGCATAAGGTAGCAGATACTATACGTACAATGACAGGAGAAAAGGGTATCAATGTAATTAAAGGTCTATTCAGAAAAAACTGATACATGAAAATAGCAATCTTAACACATCCTCTTATTTCTAATTACGGAGGAATATTACAGGCCTATGCGCTTTCTCATTACTTAAAGAAACTCGGACACGATTCGTTAGTGTTAAACAGACAATCAAATATATCTTTTATATCAAGATACATAAAGATTATTTTAATGTCTCTTAATTATCCTAGGTATAAAAATCCAAAATATAGGAATATAGCGAAGTTTATAAAAGAACACATAAATTACTCTCAACCTCTTTGGACCACAAGAGAGTTGAACTTGTTTTTAGAGAATAATAATGTTGATGCAGTAGTAGTTGGTAGCGATCAAGTTTGGAGAACAGATTTTGCTATGGACTATGGTTATGATTATTTCTTAAATTTTGCTTATACTAATATCAAGAAATTTTCATATGCAGCATCGTTTGGACTGAGTGAATGGAAGTACACAAATGAACAAACAAGTATTATTAAGAATCTATTAAATACCTTCTCTGCAATTTCAGTTCGTGAGGATGAAGCTGTGGAGTTATGTCGAACTCATCTTGAGATAGATGCAAAGCATGTATTAGATCCTACGTTGCTTTTAACAATAGATGATTATGAACCAATAATATCAGAGAGATTAGTTAAGGATGATTATGTCTTTGTTTATTGGCTGGGGTCCGAGGATGAAAAGAAATCTGCCATTGAAAAAATAAGATTAACTAATAAGAAAATCGTTGATGTCTCTCTTAGGTGTGATGATGTATTAATACCAATTGAAAATTGGTTGTCGTACATAAAGTGCGCAGACATAGTTATTACGGATTCTTTTCATGGTTGCGTTTTCGCATTATTATTTCATAAACAAATTATCCTAAGTAAAAACGATTCTGGAGGTAATGGACGATTAATGTCATTATTTAAGATGTTTGAATTAGAAATGGATAATAATGTTATCGACTACGAAAAATTTGAGCGTATATTACAAGAAGAACGCCAAAAATCATATAAATTTATAAAGGAGGCATTATAATGATAATTACATTCTTTTCAAATTTCCTCAATCATCATCAGTTGCCTTTCTGTTTGGAAATGGTAAAAAGATTGGGGGAATCTCATTTTGTATTTGTAGCTTGTGAACCTATTCATGAAGAACGTACAAAAATGGGGTATGAGGATATGAATAAAAAATACCCTTTCGTGTTACGTGCTTACGAGTCTAGAGACTCATATCAGAGGTCGATGAAGTTAGCAGAACAATCTGACGTTGCAATTATTGGAGCTGCCTCAAATCTATATTGCAAAATACGTGCGAAATCAAATAAATTAACTTTCTTATTTAGAGAACGTATTTTTAAGAATGGGTCGCTACATCGATTTTTTCCAACGTCGGCATGGAGAATTTATGACGAATATACTAGATATAGAAATAAAAATTTCTACATACTTTGTGCTAGTGCATATGCTGCAGATGACTTTAGTTTATGTGGATTCCCTAGAAATAAATGTTTAAAATGGGGATACTTCCCAGCATTTAAGAAATATCCTAATACGAAAGGACGTAATGGTAAATTGAAATTAATGTGGTGTGGTAGGATGATATGGTGGAAGTATCCAGAACATGCTGTAGAAGTCGCTCGTATGTTAAAAGAACGCTCTGTAGATTTTGAGATGTTGATTGTTGGCAATGGTGAAAAGAAACAACATGTAAAGTTATTAATAGACAAATATCAACTAGCTTCAAATATTGAATTGAGAGATTTTATGTCACCTGATGAAGTGCGTGTTAATATGGAGATGTCTGATGTATATATTTTCACTAGTGGAAGAGAAGAAGGATGGGGAGTTGTGCTTAATGAGGCCATGAATAGTAGATGTGTTGTAATTGCAAATACAAAAGCAGGCAGTACTAATTATCTATTGGATGATAATTGTGGTTTTTTCTATGATGGAAGTCTACGTGAATTAAGTGAGGCGGTTGAAAAGATGTTGAGTTCTGATATTGAGATTTTAGGAGATCTAACTTATAATCGAATCAAGAATTTTTGGAATCCCCATAACGCAGTTAAAGGTTTGTTACAATTTATAGACAAGGGCAATTTGAGTGACGAAGGACCTTGCTCTTTAGCATAATAAGATTGTATATGCTATTTTTTTTGTTAATTTTCATGTTGCTACTATATTTTAGTCTGCACAATCAAAAATATCATATAGCGGCTACTAGATTTATATTTTTTGTGTCAATAGCCTTAGTCGTTTTATCAGGTTTACGGCATAAAGGTGTAGGTAATGATACGTATGCCTACATGATGATTTATGATAATTTAAGAGATATAACATGGAGTGAAGTCTTTGAAGACTTTATTAGGCGTTTTGTGGCTCCGATGGGAAATGATGAGAAAGATCCGGGTATGCTTATTCTTATCAAAATATTACATTTTTTGCAACTTGACTCTCGAGCATATTTGTTTGTCGTATCATCTATGGTGATGATACCTTTAGGTAGATTTGTGTATAATAATTCAAAAAAACTAGAAACAGTTCTTTTTACTTATTTTTTCTATGTAAGTCTCTTTTATGCATATTTACCGAATAGTGCGATTCGTCAATCTGTCGCTTTTTCATTTGTGCTATGGGCTTACTTACTATTTCAGAAAAATAATCTGTATTTGGGTATATTAGTGATTGTCATAGGGGCATTGTTCCACAAAAGTTCATTAATATCTTTAGTTATTATTCCATTGTTGTATGTTAGAAATGTGAAATTTTGGTATATAATGAGTTTGCTACCTTTTCTGTTTTTTTTGATATTCCAAGAAACAGCTGTAAATTTCTTAGTTGATGGAAATGAAATCTATTCAGGATATGGTACGGGGGGATACTATACGGGGAATAATCAAGGGAAACCCTTTTTGGTAATATTATTAATATCTGCTTTTTTCTATTTGGGATGGATTTCCTGTTCCAAACTAGAAAAAACTGAAATGGGAATAAAGACTAATTTGTTGATTTTTGGTTGTGCTCTAACATTTGTGTTGATTCCTGTAGTTTGGGTGAATCCTACCGCTCTTCGTATTATTTCTTATTTTGCTCCATGTATGGCGATTATAGTTGGGGCCGTTTTCTCAAGGATAAAGTGGGGCAGAATCCTTTTTTTATTTTTATTAATAGTTTTTTTATATAAATCTATTTCTAGTATGGATAATTATCGTTTCATGTGGCAAAAGATGGAGTTACACGAAAGGTATGCTGAGGTTATTGATGTTAGAAAGGTATATAACAATTTTATTATAACATGAAAATCTTACAAATCAATGCTGTATATGGTCGTGGTAGCACAGGGATAATTGTGAGTGAACTTGAAAAATTGTGTGAACAGGAAGGATTGGAGTGTTATGTCGCAAGTCAAGATATTAATGTTTGCAATTCAAAGCGTGGTTATCATATAGGTAATAAGTTTGATTATAAATTACATGCGTTACTATGTCGTGTTGCGGGTAAACAAGCATACTTTAGTAGATGCGCTACTAAAAAATTGCTTAAATTTATTGATTCTATATCTCCAGATATAGTGCATTTGCATATATTACATAATAATTATATTTACCTCAACCTATTGTTACGATACTTATCAAAGAAAAATATAAAAACGGTGGTTACTCTGCACGATTGTTGGTATTATACGGGCGGTTGTTTTCATTATACTAGTGTGAAATGCGATAAGTGGAGGGATAGTTGTGGAGATTGTGTAAAGCAAAGACAAGATACTCCAGCTTATTTGTATGATGCTTCAACTCAAATCCTGCGTGATAGGGTTAAATACTTTTCTGCAATCTCAGATTTGACTTTCGTCGGGTGTTCGAAATGGGTTACTGCAGAGTTTTCTAAATCGCTCTTGAAAGATTGTGGACAGATTATGTGTATACATAATGGCTTTGACCTTAATATATTCAAACCTAGAATGTCAAATTTGAAGGAAATTTTGGACTTGCAAGACAAATTTGTTGTGCTGGGTCCTGCAAGCAAATGGTTACAATCAATTAATCACAAGGAGTTAGAATATTTCTCTGAACATCTTCCCAATGATTGTGTGTTGTTATTATTTGGTTGTGAGTCTTCAAATTTTGAGATGTCTTCGAATGTTAGATGCTATGGATTTACTCATGATAGGGACGAATTGGCGAAATTGTATTCTATGGCGGATGTAATGGTTAATTGTTCTAGAGAAGATACGTTAAGTAGTCTAAATCTCGAGGCTCAAGCGTGTGGAACGCCTGTTATTACGTATGATGCTACAGGAAGTAAGGAAACAGTGGACGGAATTTGTGGTTTTGCTGTTGAAACTGGAAATTATCAGCAATTATTTGAAAATGTAATGAATATTAGGGAGAAAGGTAAGGATAATTTTAGCATACAATGTCGTGATTTTATCTTTAGAGAGTTTGAAAAGAATACAAATTATAGGAAATATTTAACCTTGTATAAAAAAATAGTGAATGAAAGGGCATGAAAAGTTTAAGAAAAGATATGTATTATCCTAAAATATCAATAATCACTATAACGTACAATAGTGAAAAGACTCTGGAAGAAACTATCCAGAGTGTGGTATCTCAAAATTACCCTAATATAGAATATCTGATTATAGATGGGGGGTCAAAGGATGGAACATTGGAGATTGTTGATAAGTATCGCAATAATATAAGTTTTGTAATCTCTGAGCCAGATAAGGGAATTAGTGATGCTTTTAATAAAGGAATCAAGTATGCTACGGGTGAAATAATTGGTATTATCAATTCTGATGATTTACTCCTTCCTGAGGCCTTACAAGTAATAGCAGAATCATATAATCCTAATGTGGATGTATATAGTGGTAATGTACTTTTCTGGAATGATACGAATGGTCGAACATGTGTTTCTAAACCAGATATTGATTTTGAAAAATTAAAATTACAGTATGGTGTGGCGCATCCTAGTCGTTTTATTCGTAAAGATGCCTATGAGCGATTTGGTCTATATGATTTGCGTTTTCGCTATAATATGGATACAAACCTTTTATGTCGGTTCTATCAAAAAGGAGCTAACTTTGTTCATATAGATAAAGAGTTGACAAAGTTCCGGATGGGTGCTACAACTGCAGATCCTATATATAAGAAGAAAGAAGACTATCGACTCTTTGTAGAATGTTATGGAGGAACGGATAAAGATTTTAAGAGAATCTGGATTCATGCAGTCATTAAATATAATATGATTAGATTAGCACAAAGCATTTTTGGCAACGATTTTCGTTATACCATAAAAAACAATTGGTTTTGCAGAACCTTTTTAGGCCCAATTGCAAAATTTATTTCTTAGGCGGCAGATTCATTTATACGCACTTATCTTGTGTGCAAACATCGAAGTCCCAGCTGAATTCAAAATCAATGATCCGCTATAGAGAAAGCAAAAAACAAAGGAAACATTTAATGACAAATAACATTATTCTTCTGTTACTCGTATAAAAAGTTTTTTGATTAATTTAAGCAATAATGAAAATATTAATAATTGGTAAAAATAGCTATATTGGGAATCATATAGATGAATGGTTAAAAGCATATGGACACGAAGTATATCAATTGGATGTACTTAGTCCAAAATGGGAAACCTATAATTACAGTAGCTTTGATGTAATTATACATGTAGCCGGCATTGTACACCAACCTAATTGTAAGGATTGGGGACTTTATAAATCGGTGAATTGTGATATGCCGATTGCAATTGCAAATATGGCAAAAGCACAGGGTGTTAAGGGATATATTTTCTTCAGCACCATGGGGGTATATGATGCTAGGAAGTCACTCAAGGGAAGCATAATCGACGAGCATACTCCAACCATAAAAGAGGGAAATTCTATGTACGGGAAGAGTAAACTCATGGCTGAAGAAGGACTTAAAGATTTGCAAGATGTAAACTTCTTTATGGCGATAGTACGTCCTCCAAGTGTTTATGGAAAAGACTGCAGAGGAGGATATATTACAGGATTCAAAAGTATTGCGACCAAATTACCTCTTATACCCAAGGCTTTTAATGACGCCAAACAAAGCTTTATCTATATTGATAATCTAAGTGAATGTGTTCGACTTATTCTAGAAAATAAGTTGAGCGGAACATTTTGTCCACAAGATGAAGAAATACCAAATGCAAATAGACTATTAGAAGTAATATGCAATGGTATTGGAAAGAAATATAGAGAATCATACTTGCTAGGATCAATACTCAAAGTCTTTAGTTTTGTGCCCTTAGTGAACAAAGCTTATGGAGGTATCGCTTATTCTCCAGAACTTAGCAAAATACCCGGAAAGAATTATGTAGTTGTTTCATTCCAAGAGGGAATGAAACGTACCCTTGGTTCCAAATAACTTTTGACCAACAATGAATAGAAAAAAAATAGCCTTCATTGTCGCTGTGCCAATAACAGCGACAGCTTTTCTTATGGATCATATATCTGCACTGCAGTCGTACTACGAGGTGCACCTGATTTGTAATTTCCCCGATGATGAGAGTAAGAAGGACTTTGAGTCTAAGGGTATCGTTTGCCATACGGCTCCAATCTTGCGCAACATCAATCTGATAGGTGACTTCAAGGGGTTGCTTGCATTAAGAAAACTATTTCGTAAGGAAAAGTTCGATAGTGTCCATTCTGTGACACCCAAGGCTGGATTACTTACTGCATGTGGCGGATGGTTGGCACGTGTGCCTCATCGTGTGCATATATTTACAGGGCAGGTATGGGCTACTCGTAAGGGGCCTATGCGTATGCTGCTCAAGATTATGGATAAGATTATTGCTTTGCTAGATACAAACTTGCTCGTAGACGGTGAGGGACAACGACAATATCTCATCAAGAATGGCATCCTATCAGAGAAGAATAGCTCTGTACCTGCAAATGGTTCTATTGCTGGCATTAAATTAGATCGATATGTAATATCTGAGCAGGTGCGTAGAGCAGAGCGCGATAATTTAGGAATACCTGAGGATCATGTGGTTTATATCTTCTTAGGTCGGTTGAATCACGATAAGGGGATTGGGGATTTGTATGAGGCATTCAATCGTCTTGTGGTAGATTGCCCAAAATCCGTCCTCCTTTTTTATGGTATGGATGAGGAGGGGTATGATGAGAAGTCAACAGATTTCCCGAATATTAAGAAGGGCGAGAATTTCTTTTTCCCCGGACTTACTAAAACCCCCTTTAATGCGCTTCAAGCGGGGGATGTGTTTGTTCTACCCACTTGGCGAGAAGGGTTTGGCGTGAGTGTGCTTGAAGCACAGGCGCTTGGGCTGCCCGTAATTACGAGTGATGCTTATGGAGTGGTGGATGCGTCTATTCCTGAAGTTACTGGTTTGAGATGTGGGGTGAATGACCCTGAGGGGTTATATCGTTGCATGAAACAGTATTATGACAATCCCGAAATGCGTATGGAGCATGGAAAGAATGGCAGAAAACGCGTAGAGGAAGACTTTAGTAATGACCTCGTTTCTGCAGCTTGGCTTGATTTCTATAAGGAGATGTTGGGGGAGTGAGGGTTTTAATAAGTGAGTAGTTAGGAATGAGGGATGAGAGTTGAGGGTTGAGAGGGGAGTGATGTTTAAATGTTTATAAATATGGAAGTGTTTACATATCGGAAATTGTTGGTTTATCAACGAAGTAAGGATTTTGTAAAGCAAGTGTATTGTTTACTTAAGTTATTTCCGAAGGAAGAGCAATATGCGTTATGTGACCAATTACGACGTGCATCTATATCTATAGTCTCAAATATAGCGGAAGGAATGGGGCGGAGTTCTCTCAAAGAACAGGTTCACTTTATTGAAATAGCCTATGGTTCTATAAGGTAGGTTCTAAAAATTAGTTTTTTTATAATTTCAGTTGTTCCCCAACTTGGTCGCTTTGCTTATCTTTTTGGTCTTATTCTTTTTTACTCCTTGAAACGTAGCCCGCTACGCTTCGTCATCGTTGAAAAAGAATAATCCTCAAAAATCTTAATCAAATCGACTCAAGCTAATTTATAGAACCTACCTTAAATGAGGTGATGTGTCAATTAGAATTGTCAGAAGAATTAGGATATATTACTATTAAAGATTTGCAAAATTTAGAAGTCCAATACGAAGAGATTGCACGAATGCTATCGGGATTACGGAAATTAAAGATAATTGTTTCAGGTTGACCTCTCATCTCTCATCTCTAACCTCTAAACTATCAACTATCAACTCTAAACTAACATATTATGTACAAGAATTGTTTTAAGCGAGTTATTGACTTTGTTATTGTGCTTACGGCGCTGTTGGTGATTTGGCCGTTTTTGCTTATTATTTATATATGGTTGACCATTGCGAATAAGGGCGCGGGGGCTTTCTTTTTTCAGGAGCGACCGGGTAAAGATGGTAAGATTTTTAAGGTGATTAAGTTTAAGACGATGACGGATGAGCGTGATGCAGAAGGTAACTTACTTCCTGATGCGGACCGTTTGACCAAGGTGGGTAAATTCGTTCGTTCGACTTCTATTGATGAATTGCCTCAGTTGATAAATGTACTCAAGGGGGATATGGCGTTAATAGGTCCGCGTCCGTTGTTGGTGCAGTATCTGCCTCTCTATTCAAAGGAACAGGCTCGCCGCCATGAAGTGCGACCTGGTATTACAGGATGGGCACAGTGTCATGGACGCAATGCTATCTCATGGACGAAGAAGTTTGAGTTGGACGTGTGGTATGTAGACCACGTATCGTTGATAACGGACTTGAAGGTGATATTTATAACAGCAAAGAAGGTGCTCTTCCGTGAAGATATTTCGCAGGAGGGGCAGGCTACGATGGAGTTTTTTGACGGCACGAACTAAAAAACGCTTTTATGATATTGTACGGAGCAAGTGGACATGGTAAGGTTGTCATAGATATTTTAGAGGCAATAGGCAAGAAGATTGATTTTATTGTTGATGACAATCAGAATATGAATGAACTTTTGGGGTATCAAGTAAATAGAAATACTGGTGCATATCCTGAGGCAATCATTTCAATCGGGAATTGCCAGATACGCAAAAAGGTGGTGGAGCAATTGTCCGTAGACAATTATGTAACGGCAGTTCATCCTTCTGCTATAATCTCAAAAACTGCGTCTATTGATGAGGGGACTGTTGTGATGCATGGTGCAATTGTACAAACTTGTGCAAAGATTGGCAAACATTGTATCATTAATACTGGAGCCTCTGTTGACCATGACTGTTTGATTGGTGACTTCGTACATGTAGCTCCTCATGCAACAGTAGCAGGTGGAGTTGAAGTTGGAGAGTGCTCTTGGATTGGAGCTGGAGCGGTCGTAAAACAGTATATTAAAATCGGAAAGAATTGTATGATTGGCGCTGGCGCCGTAGTCGTGAAAGATGTGCCTGATGGTGTAACTGTAATTGGAGTCCCTGCACGAGAAATTTCTTGCTAACGTATATTTAGGGGGATTTATTTTAGTGTATATATAAAGTAACAAAATAAACATCGCAATTTATAAACCATGGAAGAAAGAAAAATGATTTATCTCTGTCTGGCGCATATGAGTGAGGACGGAGCAGAACAGAAATATGTGAAGGAGGCATTTGATACGAATTGGGTGGTGCCTATGGGACCCAATGTGAATGCTTTTGAGCAGGATTTGGCAAATATGGCCAATAGTAAATTAGATGGTAGCGAGCCATTGGATCGTAAGGTGGTATGCTTGTCTGCGGGTACTGCAGCGGTGCATTTGGCGCTTATCGCTTGTGGTGTACAGCCTGGGGATGAAGTGTGTGTGCAGTCGTTTACGTTCTGTGCTTCTTCGCACCCCATTACGTATCTCGGGGCGAAGCCTGTGTTTATTGACTCGGAGCGTGATACTTGGAATATGGACCCTGAACTTTTGGAAAAGGCGATTGTTGAACGTAAGGAGGCTACGGGTAAGTATCCGAAGGCGATTATTCCTGTTGCGCTCTATGGTATGCCTTACGACTGCGAAAAGATTATGGAGGTTGCTAATAAATATGGTATCCCCGTGATTGAGGATGCTGCTGAAGGTATGGGCTCTCGTTTTGATGGTCAGGTGCTTGGTACGTTTGGTCGCTTCGGTGTACTTTCATTCAATGGTAATAAGATGATTACTACGTCTGGGGGAGGGGCGCTGATTTGTCAGAACGCTGAGGATGCTAATGAAATTATGTGGTACGCTACTCAGGCGCGTGATGCTTATCCTTATTACGAACATACGGCGATTGGTTACAACTATCGCATGAGTAATGTTTGTGCGGGTATCGGTCGCGGACAGATGACGGTGCTTGATGCGCATATCGCTCACCATAAGCATGTGCAGCAGTTGTATCGTGAGCTGCTAAAGGACGTGAAAGGGGTGACGCTCCATGAGCATCCTGCTGATTCGCGCTACGATAGCAACTTCTGGCTTTGTGCTGCCACTTTGGATCCTTCGGTGAAAATTGTAGGGCAGGAAAATGCTTATAAGGAGGTGATAAAGAGCGCTGTGGGCGGTGCTGCTGGTGTTATTAAGGCGGTAGAATGCGCAACGACGGACTGCCAGCCCAACGATAATGTAGAGGCGCTTCGCGTGTTTATGCTCGCTAAGAAGGTGGAATGCCGTCCTGTTTGGAAGCCCATGCATAAGCAACCTGTATATACAGGAGTTAGTAGTGAGGAGGTTGTAGTTAGTAGTTCGGTAGACGGAATTACTCGTCAGACATCTTCCAAGAGTGTCGCGTATATCAATGGCGTTTCAGAAGAAATCTTTAAGGTGGGCTTCTGCCTTCCCGCAGGTCCTTATGTTACGGATGACGATGTGCGCTATATCGTAGATTGCATCAAGGAAGCGATAACTAATGATTAATGGTAACTGACGACATTGACAGAATGTTGAAAACATATTTCAAAGAACTTATAAGCATCTCTTTAGGTAATAAAGAGATGCTTTCTTGTTTGCTCACGCCAGGGGAATGGGAAAAATTGTATAAAATAGTGCGTCAGCAGACATTGGAGGGGGTATTGTTTGAAGGAATTAAGCGCTTGCCCGATGCTCAGAAACCTCCGAAGAAAGTGCTCTTTAAGTGGTACAAACGAGTGGAGGATGTTGTTGCCGAGAATAAACGCATGAATGCTGAGGCTGTGAAGGTATGTGAGTTTTTTAGAGAACAAGGGTTTGATTGTACGGTGATGAAGGGACAAGCGGTGGCGATGTATTACCCCAATCCTTATGTGAGAATCAGTGGGGATATTGACCTGTGGATAGCGCCGAAGGCTCTTTGCAAGGAGCGCAAGGGGTGGTTGAATGAAAACCGCTGGCGCATCTATGACTTTATGCGGAGTTATGGCGAATTGGAGGGGATAAATTATCAGCACGTGCACTGCCATTTCTTTAAGGGTACGAGCGTTGAGGTGCATATTACGCCCTCGTCGTTCTATAACTTTTGGCACAACCGCCGTGTGCAACGCTTCTTTGAGGCAACCGCTATGGACCAGTTTGCGCATGCGCGCAGTTTGCCCGATGGAATCGGTGAAATTAGTGCTCCTACGCTTGAGTTTGACCGCTTCTATATCCTCCTGCATATCTACGGGCATCTGCTTGGCGAGGGAATTGGCTTCCGCCAGTTGATGGATTACTATCATGTGTTGAAACAAGGGGGCGGCGAAGAGAGTAGGGCACGCACTATGGAGTTGTTCAAGCAGTTGGGGATGGAGCGGTTTGTGGCAGCAACGATGTGGGTGATGCAAGAAGTGTTTGGCTTGGAGACACAATATATATTATGTGCGCCAGATGCGAAGGAGGGTGCGTTCTTGCTGGAAGAGGTTTGGCAGGCTGGTAACTTTGGGCATCACGATGAGCGTTTTGACCGCACACACTACAATCGCTTATCTTCGCGCCTGTGGGAGTCGGTAAAGCGAAAGGCGAGATACCTTACCCATTACCCGCAGGAAATACTTTTCGACTTGCCCTTCCGCGTGTGGCTTTATTTTTGGCGCCTTGGGGTGGAGCGAAAGGTTTTCTCAAAGTAACTATGTGGGGCAGAATACTTGCGGGAGCAAATTCGCAAGATTTTTTTAAGAATTTCACAAATATCCGTAATTTTGCCAATAGTAAAAACTCATTTATTTAATGAGATTATGACGACTCTTCAGTTGAACGCAGAAATATATGAGGCACTGAGTATTATAGCTCAGGATGAATTGTTGCTGAAAAAAGCTGCTCGCTCTTTGAAGCGCCTTGCCTCCATGAAAAAGGACGAGACGCTGATGAGTCAGGAGGAGCTTTTTGCAACGGTAGATTAGTCTCTTCAAAACGCTAATCAAGGTAGAATTAAAAAGGTGAGTTCAGAGGGTGAATTGGTAAATTTCTTAAATAGTTTATAGTTTATGTACGCATTGGAATTTACGAGTGCTGCAGAAGAGACTATTAAGAAGTTGAAGCACAACGAACCTCAAGCTTTTCAAAACTAAAGAAACTTTTGATAGAACTCATGAATCCTCCGACTGTAGGGACTGGGCATCCTGAGCAATTAAAGGGCGAACGGACTGGACAATGGTCACGGAGAATTTCTCAGAAACATAGACTCATTTATCAAATCAAGGAACATGAAGTTGTTGTCCTTGTCCTTTCTGCTTACGGTCACTACGATGATAAGTAGTGTGCGAAAAGTTTTTTGATAGAATAAACATTTAGTAACAACGGGCAGCTGATAAGTTTGCCCGTTGTTTTTTTGAATGGGCTCAAAATGTCAGTCGTTGTTAGCAAAAGTGTTGGTTATTGCGATGAAGAGCATTGGGTAAACAGTCGTTTGAGGGTAAAACATTGGAAAAAAGTAAAAAATAGGCATGGGTTGTGTTGTTTGTTTAGGAAAAATTTGTAACTTTGCACCCCAAAAGGTGTAGTGTGCGCTTACGGTAAGCGGAAAACACTGCGAAACTCTCTCTATTTGAATACAAAATATAATATATAACAAACAAAAAATTAAAACAAAATGCCTACTATTTCACAATTGGTAAGAAAGGGTAGAAGCGTAGCTGCAGACAAGTCTAAGTCTCCTGCGTTGGATTCATGCCCTCAG